>ERZ1026978.267-NODE-267-length-33494-cov-6.797243_pt1 | contig 33494 bp, 18 predicted proteins | sample MGYA00519560_ERZ1026978 | MGnify/ENA primary metagenome ERZ1026978 (study PRJEB26926, sample SAMN06164401) | human gut metagenome | biome: ENVO:00009003; feature: ENVO:2100002; material: ENVO:00002003 | host: Homo sapiens | place: USA | collected 2012 ... | reverse complement strand
TACGAGATGTCTTAGGGTCTCGTGGGCTCGGAGATGTGTATAAGAGACAGGTCGACTACCCGTTCGTCAACGAGCAGGCCAAGAAGAAGAAGCTCGCCAAGATCGTCGACGACATCTCCACCCGGTACTCCACCGCCCAGGTGGCCGCCTCGCTGGATGCGCTCAAGGATCTCGGCTTCACCCGCGCACCTTGGTCCGGCGTGACCTTCGCGTTCTCCGACGTCGTCGAGCCGCCGGAGCGTAACGAGCTGGTCGCCCAGTCCGAGGAGGAGGTCGCCAAGATCAACGAGCAGTACGACCTCGGTTTCTACACCGAAGAGGACCGCCGCCAGGCGATCATCGACGTGTGGACCAAGTGCGGTGAGGAAGTCTCCAAGGCCATCGAGAAGAACTTCGACCCGAAGAACAACCTCTCGATCATCGTCGAGTCCGGTGCACGAGGCAACATGACCCAGATCAACCAGATTTCCGGCGTGCGTGGTCTGGTGAACAACCCGAAGGGCGAGATCATTCCGCGACCGGTCGAGTCGAACTACCGCCGCGGACTGTCCGTGCTGGAGTACTTCATCTCCGAGCACGGCGCTCGTAAGGGTCTGGCCGATACCGCACTGCGTACCGCAGAGTCTGGCTACCTGACCCGTCGTCTGGTGGACGTCTCGCAGGACGTGATTGTGCGCGAGGAGGACTGCGGCACCAAGCGCGGTCTGACCATGCGCGTCGCCGACCGCGACGAGAACGGCAACCTGACGCTCGTCAAGGCCGCCGACGGTGGCCCCTACTCCCGTCTGCTTGCGGCCGACGTCATCGACCCGGCCGACGGCACGACCGTGCTGTACAAGCGCGACGACGCCCTGTCGATGGACGTGCTCAACGACCTGGTCGCGCACGGCGTCGAAGAGGTGCAGGCGCGTTCCGTCCTGACCTGCGAGTCCAAGCGCGGCGTGTGCGCCAAGTGCTACGGCTGGTCGCTGGCCACCAACACGCTGGTGGACGTCGGCGAGGCCGTTGGCATCGTCGCTGCCCAGTCCATCGGCGAGCCTGGTACTCAGCTGACGCTGCGTTCCTTCCACTCCGGTGGTGTGGCCGCCGCGTCCGATATCACCCAGGGTCTTCCCCGTGTCACCGAGCTTTTCGAAGCCCGTACCCCGAAGGGTGAGGCGCCGATCGCCGAGTTCGCCGGCGTGGTCAAGGTGGAGAACACCGATCACGGCCGTCAGATCACGCTGACGCCGGACGACACGAGCGTCGAACCGATCGTCTACACCGACACCCGTCGCGCGCCGATGCTGGTCAAGAACGGCGATCACGTGGCCGCCGGCGACCAGCTGGTCGAAGGTTCCGTCGATCCGAAGAAGATCCTGCGCATCCTCGGCCCGCGTGCCGCCCAGGTCAACATCGTGAACGAAGTGCACACCGTGTACCGTTCCCAGGGTGTGGATATCCACGACAAGCACATCGAGGTCATCGTGCACCAGATGCTGCGCCGCGTCACCGTGATCGATTCCGGTGACACCCCGCTGCTGCCTGGCGAGCTCGTCGACCAGGCGCGCTTCAAGGCTGCCAACAAGGAGACCATCAAGAACGGTGGCAAGCCGGCCGCCGCTCGTCCGGAGCTCATGGGCATCACCAAGGCCTCGCTGGCAACCGACTCGTGGCTGTCCGCCGCCTCCTTCCAGGAGACGACGCGCGTGCTCACCGAAGCCGCCCTGAGCCAGAAGGTCGATGACCTCAAGGGCCTCAAGGAGAACGTCATCATCGGTAAGCTCATCCCGGCCGGTACTGGCCTCGCCCGCTACCAAAACGCCGTGGTGGAGCCCGACAAGGCCATCCGTGACACGATCTACCCGAACTTCGGGCTGGGCGCGGACATGGACGGCTCGCAGACCGACTTCTCCGATGCCGACCTGTCCGATGTGGACTTCTCCAACATCGACTTCGGTGACCTGAAGCTCGGCGACGACTTCAATCCTGACGATTTCATCGATGATCAGGGTGGGAACGACTTCGGCGCCGACTCCGGCAACGATCTCGTCTGAGTCCTAGCTCTGTGAAAGCGGGGCCCGGAACCATTGCGATGGTTCCGGGCCCCGCTTTGTCATATGCGAAGCGCGGGAATGTCTACGGGAGAATGCATAGACGCGAAATACTCCGTGAAACATCCCGTGAAACATTCTGGGTGCGCATCGTCGAATCGATTGCATCCGGTCAGAGTCCCGTTTTCCGTCGTTGGATGGGACTCTCGCCGGATGGTATTTCACATGATGGATAGTGCAATGCCGCTACTGGCGCTCGGTGAGTTGGAAGAACTGGTCTCCGATACGCAGCGTGGCGGGGGCGTCGAGTTCGCGCGGCTTGCCCTTGAGCACCTGCGCTTCCTGCCCGTCGCGGATGATGTAGGTGCCGTTGAGGGAACCGTAGTCCTCGATCCACAGCGTGCCGTTCTGATCGATGCTGATCGCGGCATGATTGCGCGATGTGGTACGCGTCGGATCCTCGACCTTCTCGGCCTTGGCGCCTTCGGGCACGTCCATGGACGGCTTGCGTCCGAGCAGCGTGCTCTTGTCGATGACGATGGTCTGGCCGGTGGCGTCGTTGTGCAGGATGTATATCTTCCGCGGCGCCTTGGCGGTGAAGGACGACGACAGCACCGTGCTGTCCCAGTCCTCGATATCGCCGTCGGACGAGCCCTTGGCCGCATGGCTGGCGGTGGAGGATGAGACGGGGGATGGTTCCGCCGCTGCGGAAGAGACTGCGGCAGGCTTGTCTACCGGATCGTCTGCGTACCAGCCCAGCTCGGGTGCCGGGGGATAGGGAATCGTTGCCATGTCAGCGGCTCCTTTCACTGACGTGTGGCGAGGGCGGCGTTGACCGCGGGGTCGTTCAGCTGGGCGAGCCAGTCGACCAGTGCCGGGTAGGTGCTGGGGTTGCGCGCGATGCAGGGGCGCAATTCCGGCGCGTACTGCGCGATCTTGGCGATGAGCTCCTGATCTGTGGTCTCCAGCGCCATCTGAGCCGTGTACCCGTATGGATTGGTGGCTTGGGGCTCCTGCTGCGCCGCGTACTGCGCCGCCGCGTACTGGTCCTGTGCCGGCTGCTGCTGCGCGGCCGATGCCGCATACGAATCTGCGGAATATTGGTCCGCGCTGTACGAATCTGCGGAATACTGGTCTGCAGCGGCGGAAGCAGCGGCGGAGTCGGCGGCGACATCCTGCGCCGGCTGCGCGTCGGCCACGGGGCCGTCCTCGGCGGTGACGCCCATCTGCGCAAGCGTCTGCCGCGCACGCTCATCGCCGAACGTTGCCAGCCAACGCTTCAATCCCGGATAGCAGCGCGGGTTCACTGCCACATTGGCGCCGAATTCCGGGTTTTCATAGGCGATTTTCGCCAGCAAGACCGGATCGGCATTGGGATCCTGCACTGTTGCGACGGCCTTGTCATAATCAACCATCGTGACCTCTTTCCTTGATGTTCAGATTTGGTTGGCCGGTTTCTGGATGCGTATGGTGTCAAGCGTCTCGTCACTGACCGTTTCGAGATCCTCCTGCTGCGCGAGCCTACTGGCATGCCACACCTTCTGCCCAGCATACTCGCCCGTTATGTCCAGAACAATTACGGTGACATTATCCGTACCGCCCGCTTCCAGAGCGATGCGGATCAGTTCGTCGACGGCGGTCTGCGGGTCCGCGCATGCCGCAGCAGTGGCGGCGATGGCGGCGTCATCGACTTCGCCGTGCAGGCCGTCCGAGCAGATGATGAACCTGCCGGTCGGTCGGACCGCGAAGAAGTCCGGGTTGATGCCGTCCGGGTCGCCGATGCACTGGGTGATGATGTTGCGCGGGATGATGACGGCATCTTCCGGCAGCATCTCACCGGAGTCGATGGCCTCCTGACGGCGGGAGTGGTCGCGCGTGATGCGACACAGCGTGGAGGCGTCCCACTGGCCGTCGCTGTCGGCATCCATGTGATATGTGCGTGAGTCGCCGATATTGATGACGTACCAGTCCATGTCGGGGTTGATGTCGAGCGCCACATCGCCGGGCGCGTCCCGTTCGATTCGCCCTGGCGCGATCAGTCCGGTCACCGTGGTGCCGGACACGCCACCGAGCTCCTGGCCGATGGCGAGCACGTCGGCTTGGGCGAGGTCGATCGTATGCCCGATGGCCGTGCGGCTCCGGCTGAAACGTGACGCCAGTGTCTCGAAACGATCCACCGCGGCGCTGCTGGCCCGTTGCCCGCCGACGCCGCCGCCCATGCCGTCACAGACGAGGAACACGCCGTCGTCGATGATGAACGAATCCTGATTGGCGCGTCGCCTCAGGCCGATGTTGCTGTCCGCTGCCACGTGAATTTGCATGTCGTTCATGACTGTCGGCCTTTCTGCGAGGAGGGTTGCCGTGCGGATGGTTGTTGCGTGGCGGGCTTCTGGCCAGCGGGCTGTTTCGTGGAGGATTTCCGCTTGACGGGCCGCTGTTTGGCGGGTTGCCGCCCGTCTGGCTTCCTCTTGTCTCCGTGCCGCCATGTACGAATACTTGACAGTATACGAACGTTATGGAAAACTCCGCGCAATGACAGGCGGGTTCGCAGCCTGCGCATGAAGGACTGCGAGGCGAGCATGAGCTTGCGGGTCGTCAGTACGGAACGCCAGTAGGCGCCTGCCTGTTCGGGCGTGACCGGCTGGCCGGAGAACGCCGCGTAATCGGCTTGTCGTCCCAGCGCAATCAGTGGGGCACCGTCGATGTTGAGCTGCCGTGCGATGGCCTGCGCCTGGTCGCGGCGCGTGCCGGTGACGGGTATGCCGCTCTGCCCGGCGAGCGCGTGCACGGCCTGCCAGCCGGAGGTGATGCGCTGCCGCGCGTCGCCGTGCCGGCGCAGGCGGGCCAGGGCGACGGTCTTGAGTGCGAGGATCAGCAGACAGATCAGCAGCGGCATCCATACCGGGCTGCCGTAGATGGCGACTTTCGCCGCGATGCGTCCGATGGTGCTCCAGATGGATGCCGCCGGCTCATCGGTGGCATCCTCGCCGGCCAGCGCCGATTTGCCGTGTGCCTGCTCCTCGTCGCGCAGCGGGTCGGTGAGCGGCACGGGAGGCTGTCGGACCAGCGTCTGCGGGTTGGGTGGGGTGAGGTTCTGGTTGTCGTCGGGTATCTTCGTCTCTTTAGGCGTCGGATAGAACGCGACCCAGCCGTAGCCTTCGAGATTGATCTCCACCCATGCTTCGATGTCGTTGCCGGTGAATTTGACGGTCGAGGTGCCGTTGACCGTTTCGGTGCGGTCGTTGCTGATGTCGCCGTCGTCGTTCTTGGGCAGGAAGCCCATGACCACGCGGGATGGCAGGCCGAGTTCGCGGGCCATCAGCGCCATGGCGGAGGCATACTGCTCGCTGTCGCCGACCATCGCGGATCCAGCGAGCAGCGCGTTGATGCGATAGCTGCCATGTCCGGGCAGCGACGGATAGTCGCCGGTCAGGCCGTGCGAGAACCAACCAGAATCCTTGAGCTGCGCGACCAGCGCCTGCGCCTGCGCGCCGGCCGTGTCCTCGCCGCCCGCCACCGATGAGGCGAACTTGCCCACCGAGTCAGGCACGTCCTTGGTGCCCGGCTGGTTGGTGACCGCCGCGTTGGCCTTGGCGATCTCCTTGTCGGTGGGTGTGGGGGCGATGATGCCGCTTTCCGTATAGGTCATGCCGGTGGACAGCCCGGCCGGGATGATGGCCGACTGCGTGCTCTCGTTGTAGTAGAAGAGCGTGTGGCCGGCGGAGGATCGGGATTCGCCGCCGCCGTTTCCGTTGGCGCCTCCGGTCTTTCCCGCTGACGTGACGTCGACGCTGCTCGCCGCTCCTGCCAGCGGCAGCCATTTGTCGCTCAGACCCTTGTCGATGGTGAACGTGGCGGTGAACTTCTTGCCGTCCACCGTATTGGGGATGCGGGTGCCGACGCGTCGGTAGTCGGATGAGTCCGAGGCTTCGGTGGAGTCGGACAGGTTCCACACGTTGCCGTCGAACTGGTCCATCACCGCGAGCCTGACCGGCGTGCCCTCGGGCAGATTCGTGACCGTGAGCAGCGTGTCATCCTTGTGGTCCTTGACGTAGGAGCGCAGGCCGCTGAGCGGGCTTGCGTAATCGTACGGGCTGAGCGGCGGATCGTAGTAGTCGCGCAGGATCAGACGTGACTGCCCGATGCCCATGCATGCGCCCACGCCCAGACCGGCCGCCAGCAGCAGGATGATCGTGGCGCTGATCCAGCGTCCCAGTTCCAGAAGTTGCCATCGCCACGACAGCCAGACGATCATGATGAGGCCGATGAGAACGCCGGAGGCTATGGGCTGGAAACCGGTCTGCGTGCCCAACAGGGCGCAGACCACCAGTTCGATGGCGATCGGCAGCAGGCTCAGCACGCTGAGCTGCCGTTTGTCGCCGATGGCGAACACGCCGGCGAGGAATGACAGCCATAGGCATATCGTCCATGCCGCCATCAGGCTGCCATCGCCGGAACCGGTCGGCGGTGGTACGGCGATAAGGTATTTGAACGCGCCGAAGGTGCTGACGAACCCCTGTGACAGCGTTTCCACAGAGGGAATCACATGGCTGATGGCGGTGTCGTTCAGCGCGATGACCGGGCCGATGACGCCCTGCGCAACGATCAGGAACACGATCTGCCACCACAGGCTCAGCGCGGGTGCGGTCCCTGCATAGGCGATGAGGGCGCCGAGCAGGGTGGCCGGTGCAGCGGCGACGGCCCACATGGCGGCTGATCCGTACACGTCGAGAAGATTGGATGCGGCAATCAGCGACGTCAGCGCGATGACGGCCACGCTGATGAGGTTCGTGCCCCAGGAGCGGCGTCCGACGCGGGCGAGCGGCAGACGGTTGCCGCCGCGTGTCAGCCAGATCACTGAATGAGTGGATTCCGCCCATGAGCCGGTGGTGGTGCCCGTGCCGGTCACGGTCGAGCCGAGACCGGAGAACGGACGCCTGGTCTGCCCGACCTGGCCGGGCAGGGCGTCCACGGCCGACGTGGCGGAGTCCGATCCGGTGAAGTCGGTGACGCCGTTGGCTCCCGTGAACCCGGTGGGACCGTTGACTCCGGTGGAGGAGAACGAGCCGAGTGAGCTGTCGATCACATCGTTCATGCGAGCACCTCCATGATGAGCGGCAGGTCGTCAAGCGAGCCGACGGTGGCTAGCGTGAAGTCCGTGAAATGCTTGATTGCGCGCACGTCGCCCGGCGAGGTCTGCAGCACGAGGCACGTGGCGGATTTCGGCAGCGCGAGCACCATGCGCTTGATATGGTCGAGCTGCTTGAGCGAGCCGACGGTGAAGAAGTAGAACGAGCTGTCGGGCGAGTGTCGCAGCGTGCTCTCCACCAGATTCGGGTTGTCGTCGGTCCGCGGGGTGATGGCGCTGCAATCGTCCAGGAACCCCATCGGGAATTTCGGCGTGTCATGCGCGCTGCCGGCATGCGTCTGCAGCGGACGGTCCTGTTTGAGGCACTGCACGCCCAGCGAGGCGTGCACGCTCACGGCCATCTCGAACTCCTCTTGACTGACGTAATCCTGCGGGTTCACGTCGAGCGTCATACTCGTGTCGGTCCGCCGCGTCGCCTCGTACTGGCGGATCATCAGCGTGCCGGTCTTCGCCGAGCTGAGCCAGTGCACGTTGCGCACGTCGTCGCCCGGCTCGTATTCGCGCAGCCCGTAGAAGTCGAGGTCGTCGTCGACGATCTGACCGCTGGGCTGGCCTTCCAGATCCCGTGCGACGCCGGCGTTGAGCGTGTTGAGCCGCGCGATGTTCGGATGGATATAGACGGTGATGCGTTCGGCCAGCGCTTTCTCGTGGCGCACCAGCCCGAACGGGTCTCCCTTGCGGATGTTCAACGGTCCGACGGTGAGGACGGCGCGGGAGACGGTGGTGAACTCGATATCGGTCTGCTTGGACTGGCCCGGCGCCAGCATGGGGATGCCGAACCGCTCGTGAGCCTCGCCCAACGGCAGGTCGCCGCGTGCGGTCGTGGTGGGGGTGCGCCCGGGATTGTCGATGTCCACGGTCACATGGACGTCGTCGCCGACGGTGACGCGGCGGCGCGACACGGCGATGGACGCCTTGAACCCGGTATTGCCAAGCGAGAGCACGATGGCGCAGAGGATCATCATCAGCGCCACCGCGGCGATGGCGAGCAGCTCATGCCAGCGAACCAACGGGAATCCGGCCGCGCATACGATGCCGATGACGACCACGGTCCAGCCCAGTGGGGATATGAACGAGGTGAAGAATCGCCTGACCGCGCGCTTGCAGCGGCGCCACAGGCGTGCCGAGCTAAGCCGTCGCCTGTGACGCGCCGACTTGCCCGATGCCTGTTGGTCTCGCTCGTTCCGTGGTTTCGGCTTGCGCGGTTTCCGCGGCTTCTGCGGCCTTGCTTCGGATGATGAACTGTCGTTGTGCCTGCGCATGGAACGCCTTTCACGCGCCGAGCGACGGCACCGGCACGGTCTCCAGCATCCGGCTGATGGTCTCGTCCGTCGTCAGACCGGCGAAGGTGGCTTCGGCGGTGAGCTTGATGCGGTGCGACAGCACGGCGACCGCCAGATCCTTGACATCGTCCGGCACCACGTATCCGCGCCCGTCGGAGGCCGCCCAGATGCGCGCGCAGCGGGTCAGCGCCAACGCGCCTCGCATGGACGAGCCGATGGCGATGTTCTCGTCATGACGGGTCGCCTCGACGATGCGCACGATGTATTCGAGGATGTTGTCGTCGATGTGGATGCGCTCTCCGATGCCGCGCAGCGCGAGGATGTCATCGCCGGCGAGCACGGGGGAGACGGTCTGCGCGCGGTCGCGGATGTTGACCTGCCGCAGGAGATCGACGCTTACCTGATGGCCGGGGTACCCGACCGACGTCTTGATGAGGAAACGGTCCATCTGGGCTTCGGGCAGCTTGTATGTGCCGAGCTGTTCGATCGGGTTCTGCGTGGCGATCACGATGAACGGCTGCGGCACGTCGTGCGTGACGCCGTCCACGGTGACTTTCTGTTCCTCCATGACCTCCAGCAGTGCGGACTGGGTCTTCGGCGAGGCTCGGTTGATCTCGTCGGCGAGCACGATGGACGCGAACACCGGGCCCTCGCGGAACTCGAACTCGCCGTGCTTCTGGTCGTAGAAGGTGATGCCGACCACGTCGGACGGCAGCAGGTCGGGCGTGAACTGGATGCGCTTGAACGACGCGCTGATCGAGCTCGCGATGCCTCGTGCCAGCTGAGTCTTGCCGGTGCCTGGGTTGTCTTCGAGCAGGACATGGCCACCGACGAGCAGGGCGGTCAGGCATAGACGGATCGGATGTGCCTTGCCGACCACGACGGTGGAGACGTTCGCGAGCAGCGCGTCGAACGCCTGCTTGAAGTAGGCGATGTCGTCGGCGCTGGCCGGGGTCTGCGGGTTGGTGTTCGCGACGGCCGGGTTCGCGGTCACTGGGCGCGCGGCTGCCGCGGGGCGATTGGCTGCGGGCTGCTGCGGCTGTGCGGGTTGTGCAGACACCGCAGCCTGAACGGCCGACTGGCCCTTCTGCTTGACGGTTTCGGCCTGCTGTCGGCCTGCCGCCACGGGAGTATTCGCGGTTCTGGCTTTGGGAAGGGCGACGTTCGGAATCTTGGCCGCGGGTGCGGTGGTCGGGTGCTGTATGGAGCTCAGCTGCGTCGCATCGAGATCGACGCCGGTCTTGGTCGGGCCGTTGTTCGTGGTGTTGTCGCCGGTGTCACTGACGGGCGAGACGGCCTCGCCGTTCGTCTTGTTCTGCACCGGGGACTGCGCCGACTTGTTCTGTACGCTCTTGGCTTGTGACGGCTTGGCTTGTGCCGACTTTTTGCCTCGGATTGCCTTGCCGGCAGCAGCACCTCCGCGGCGCTTCGGCAACGTAGGAATGGCCACGGTCGGTGCCCCCTTCGACTTGTCGGCCTCACCAACCGCGGCACCGCCCTTGGCATGCGGTGTCTCGGAAATCACGGTGCCGTCGGACAACACCGTTTCATCGGAGGCCTCAGTCCCATCGCCGCTCGCTGATGAGACGGACTGCGCTACTGTGCTCTTTTCCGCGTTGCCTTCCGCGGTGTCGTTTTTCTCGGCTGCGTTTTCCCCGACACTGTTTTTCACTGTGCTCGGTGCGGCTGCATTCGTCGTGGCCTCGGCGGACTGAGCCGTGTTGCCGGACGACAGGACGGTCTTGTCCGACAACACCGTCCTGTCGGACAGTTGCGTGGCGTCGTCGAGTTCGTTGCTCTCGCTCATCGTGATACTCCTTGATGTGTGTGGTGGACGGTGTTGTCGTATCGGTTGATGGATGGTTGATAAATCATGGTCGGTTTGAGGCCAGTGTGCTGATGGATGGCATGGAACCGAACGACCGGCGTCGGATGCGGCTCGGGTCTACGCCTTCCGTGACCGTTCCGGATCCCTCGGCCGGTTTGCGCATTCCTTGGACTTCCCTGATGTCGTCGGCGGTGTTCAGCGCGGAGTCGGCACCGGTCACGCTGATGTACCAATACAGCTTTTCCGTGTCGATCCTGAACGATGAGATATCGATGTACCCCTGCTTCGAAGCTGTGCTCCATGTGACGTTCCAATCACTTTCACCGGTCGGCTTGCCGCTGGTAGTGGAGAACGCGACAAGGACCGTTGCCGGCTGACCGTAAAGGTTCACACTGCCGCCGGACACCGTGATGCGGTTACGGTCTGTCGTGCTCCACGCCAGCGTAGGCGGTTCGATCTTCGCTGGGGTCTTGTATACAAGGCCCTTACCGTCAAATATGATGGCTTCGCTGGAGTGCCCCTTGAACGACTGCGTAGCTGATACAGTGCCGCAGGTTTCCCACGGGTTGATGCGGTAAGTTGCGGCGGCTGAATCGCCGTTGCCTCTGTACTCCTGACCGTTGGCGAAAATGGAGAGTCCGTCATGCTCGCCATTACCGCCAACTGACACGGAGCACTCGTTACCTTTGAGCGTCACCTGCAGGTTTTTCGGAGGCTGTATCTTGTACTGCGGCGTCACCTTGTTCGAGTCAGCCGAAGCTGGTTTGGCGCCGCTTTGCTGCGGGTTCACGGTCGCCTTGACACTGAGCTCCTCATACCACTGATCGCGGCTGATCGTATCGGTGAAGGTGTGGGTGCCGCAGGGGGCCGACACGGAGATTGCGCCGCTCAGTTCCACGCTGGAACATCCCGCGTTGTGCATGTTGCCGAGCGTCAGCGTGGCCTTCAATGTATTGCCCTTTATTACCGATAGGCTGACCGTCGGCGCGTCCGGGTCGCCCCAGGGCGTCGCCGCGTTGCTGGCGGCACTGGGCTGGCCTTCGCCGGCACGGTTCTTTCCTTTGACGGTGGCGGTGTATGAGGTGCCATCGCCGGTGGCGCTGTTGTCGATTGGGAACACTAGGGAATTGCCGGAGGTCTCCTTGGTGACGGAACCGCCGCCCGAACCGGTCAGCGTCACCGTGTAGCTGTCCGGCTTCGTACCGACATAATCCGGAACATCCCACTTGACCGTCACACGCTGGTAGCCGGCCTCGGTGGTGACCTTCTTCGGTGGATCGGGCACCTTGTCGGGCATGGCTTTGACCGAGGTAGACGGCTTCGACCAGCCGACCTCGTTCTTCGCCTTGACGGTGAACGAGTATTCCTTGCCGTTGGTCAGCCCGGTGATCTGGCAGGTGGTGACCGCGCCGCACGACTTGCTGCCGCCGTCCCAATCGACCTCGTAGTCGGTGATCGGGCTGCCGTTGGCCGCGCCTGCGGTCCACGAGAGGTTCACCGAACCGTCAGCCGGCTGCCCGGAGACGGGGGAGAGCAGCGGCGCGCCGGGCTTGTCCACCACGGAGACGGTGATGGTGACGGTCACCTGTCGGTCGCGCGAACGGGTGCCGTCCTGCACGGTGACGAGCACGGTGTTCGAGGATGCGCCGATATCGGTTCCGGCGGTGATGCTGATGTTGCCGTTCGAAGAGCAGTTCACGGTCAGCTTCGCCGAATCGTCGGACTTGCAGCTGACGGCGGTCAGCGACGAATCCGGGAACGGATTGTAGGCGTCGGAGAACAGGTCCACCCGTTCGGTCGAACCGGCCTTGAGCTTCACCGTCTTCGCGCCGATACGGGCAAGCGGGCGGTTCGACTGCACCACGCGGGCGGTCATGCCGGCCTTGACCGTGCCGCCCGAATAGATGATGGTCACGGGGATGCTGGCCAGCGATCCCACGGTAGCGTCCTTGGGGGCGCTGACGGTCAACTGGCCGGAGGCGCTGACGCGCGCGGTGATGCCGCCCGATTCGCTGCCGCCGGAATATGTGTACTGCTTCTCATCGTCGTATGTGCCGGCGGGGGAGTGGGTCAGCGCGGTCAGGTCGATGATCTTCGCATCCTCACCTGCCACCACGTCGATCGTGGACGACGAGAAGGTCGGCGGTGGCACTTCGCGGCCGATGACCGTGATCGGCAGGGTCAGCACTGCGGAGTTGATGATCTGCGTCTTGTCGTTGCCCTTGCCGTCCGCCGCGGTGAACGTGATCGAGGCGGGACCGCTGTAATCCTTCGGCGCGGTGAATTTCAGCGTCGTGTCGTTCACGTAGAGGTCGCCGCCATCCGATTTGGTGGCGCTGACCGATTCGGGGGACTGCACGTAAGCGGTCTTGCCGGCGCCCACACGCACATAGTCGGCGATGTTGATGGTGATGGTCTCGCGCGAGTTCACCTTCAGCGGCGGCGCCTTCGGACGCAGCGTCGGCGGGAACACGCCGTATGCGGGCACTTGGATGAACGCGGTGGAGGTGATGCCGTACGTCGTGTTCGTTACCGTGTACGGCACCGAACGGGCCTCGTCGGTCAGATCCACGGAGATGACGGTCGACTTCTCGCCGCCCTTGACCTTCGCGTGGTCGGTGGCGGACGGGTCGACGCCGACCTTCAGTTCGTTCGCGGTGCCGGACGGGTTGGCGATCCACTGCGAGACATCGACCTCGACGGTCCGCTTGTCGATGGTCGCGGCGGACGGTACGCGGTAGTCATAGGCGGTGGGCGGCTCGATGGTCGCATTCGGGTCGACGTTGACCGTCAACGTCGCGGTGTCGCTCAGGCCGGCCTTATCGGCGACCGTGTGCATGATGTAGAACGTTCCCGCCTGGTCGGGCGTGGTGAACGAGATCATGTTGTCCTTCACGCTCGCCCCGGAGATACCCTGTGACTCCAGTTTCTTCGAAACGGTCAGATCGGTGTTGTCCCCGGAAATGTCGTTGAGCGTCACCGGCACCGTGGCCGCCGTGTGCGGGCGCAGCGTGATCTCGTCGTCCCGCGCGTACACGCCGGAGTCGGACGCGCCCTGGAACACGCCCACCCTGACCTGTGCCTGTGCGCGCTGGCCGGTCCAATCCTCCACCGCGTAGGAGAACGTGTCGGTGCCCGACGAGTCCTCGTACGCCTCGTAGATCATGTAGTTCGCGCCGACCTCGGTGATGCGTCCCAGTTGCGGGGCCTTGTTGCCCAGGCCGAGCAGCTGGTCGTCGTCGCCGTCCACGTCGATGCCGGTCAGTGTGATCGGTATGCGCACTTTCTGACCCGCGGCCACCTGCGCCTCGACGTCCTGCGGAGTGGGGGCGGCCTTGTTCTTGGCGTCCTTCTGATGCACGGTGATGGTGATTGTGCCGGAGGCCGAGTTGCCGAGATTGTCCTTGACGGTGTAGGTCACCGGGAACACGCCCGTCTGTTTGGAAGCCTGATAACGCACGGTGTCGCCGGAAACGAACACCAGTCCCTTGAACGTGTCCTTGTCGTACTGCAGCTTCTGCTGCAGCGTCACCGTGGTGCCGTCGGAATGCGAGACATGGTCGAGCACGTTCACCGACACGATGCCGTCGGTGCGCACCTGCGTGTTGACGTTCGACGCCTTGGGCGCGGAGTTGCCGGCGGTCAGTGCCGGCGGCTGCAGCACTATCGTGCCGGTGGATGAGCCGGCCGCGTTGGCGACGGTGTACGTGATCTCCATGGGCTTGGTCGGCACCTGCCGTGCGGTCAGATACACGCGCTTGTGGCTCACCAAGCCGGTCTTGATGCCCAGCGACGGGTCGGCATCGACCGACGTGACCGACAGCACGCCGCCCATCGGATCCACGTCGTTGGCGAGCGGTTCGACGATGGCGGTGTTGTTCGAACCGAGCAGCGCCACATCGTTGGCCGCGGCTGGCTTGGCGGATTTGCCCGCGGCCGGCTGCACCTCAAGACGTGCGAGGCCGGTGGACGGGATGGAGCCTTGGGTGACGGTGTAAGGCACGTAATACGTGCCCGTGGCGGTGGCCTTGAATGTGAAGGACAGGTCCGCCACGTTCATGGTCGCGCTGGTTTTCGCGGGCGGTTCCACGGTGGACAGCTGCGCGGGCTGCGCCGATGTGCCATGCACGTACGGCTTGAGGTTGACCGTGGTCTCGGTGTTCGGTGTGGTCTGCTTGACCACGGCGTCGATGGTCGCCGGCAGCGTGTTTGCCGGGCGGATGGAGAAGTACACGAGTCCGGTGCCGGTGTTCTGCCCGTCGGAGACGGTGACCTGCACGCCCACTCGCCCCGAGGTGGCGGAACCGGTGTTGAACACGAGCTGCCCGTCTGCGCGGGTGGAGACGACGACCTGGTCGCTGTTCTGCGGGACCGCCGACACCAATGTCATCGGATCGCCGTCGGGATCTTGGAAACTGCCGAGTGCGTTCGTCGTGTACGTGGCACCCTGCTCCACGTCGTATTCGGGCGGCGTGTCGGCCTGCTTGGGAGCGTGATTGGCGGACGAGCCGGTCAGCGTGATCGTCACCTTGGCCGTCGAGGTCTGGCCGCGCCCGTCGCTGATGTCATAGGTGAACGTCACCGTGCCGGCCGAGGCCGCCGAGGCGTCCAGCTGCAGGTACCGGCCGTCGTACACCGGCGATACGGTCATATCGCCGCCCGCCGGGGCCCCGACTCTGGTGATCTGCAGCACGGAGCAGTCTGTCTGCTCGTCGTTGCGCAGCACGTCGAGGATCTGTTGTCCGCCCGCGCGGGCGCCGATCTCGTCGTCCTGCGCCTTGATCTGCCCGGATTGCGCGGAACAGGTCTTGTTGAAGTTGCGCTGGTTGTTGGCGGACTGGTCGTTCTGCTTCTGCTGGGCGGTCTGCTCGGTCTGGATGGTGTTCCACTGTATCTTGATGACCTTGGTGGAGTCCGAAGGGTTCCACACGTTGCCGTCGACCACGTCGTTGAGTACGGTCAGGCGGTGGTTGGTGCGGAACACCAAATCCGACGTGGCGCTGACCGATTGCAGCGAGCCGAATTCCGGGTTGCTGACGTTCGGCGAGCATACACGCACGTAATTGTTCGCGCTTTGCGCCCACGCGGCCGACACGCAGCCGTCGGTGGAGACCGGTTTGGCTGCGTCTCCGGCACCGCCGGAGGTGAGCGTGTTGACTTTCTTCTCTCCCCTGCCCAGTTCGACCAGGTACAGGCCGTTCTTGCCGGCGGCCGCGACCCAGGACTCCTGACGGCCGTCCGTGTCGGGGTATTGCAGCGTCAACGGGCTGTTGGCGCCGGTGTCGGCGCTGCCCTTGTGCCAGTACAGTCTGCCCTCGGATGTGACGACCGCGGTGCCGTCCACCACGGTGAAATCGTCGGCGGATACGGTCTTCCCTTCGGTGAGGGAGCTACCCTGCACGGCCTTGCCTGTCGGATCCTGCATCGTGAGCACGGTACCGTCGGAGGGCCGGTATCCGTACACGGTGCCGTCATGGGTGACCGCGATCTTGCCTCCGGTGCCCAGCCGCATGGACGGGTCGCTGGTGGCGGGGTTGACGGAGTCGAGGTCGGAACTGCGGCCGACCCACACGTTGCCGTTTTTCGTGTTCAGGAAGGCGATGGTGCCGCCGCCGGTCACCGCGGTCGTGTCTCCCTTGGTCTCCGTCCTGCCGGTGGTACCCAGCGTGGCGGAGGAGATGCCGGTGGCCTTCGCGCCTTCGGTGAGCACCGTGTCGCTGTCGTGCTGGACGATGTCGAAACGGGCTGCAGACGAGGCCACCGCCGAATCCGGTTCCTTGAGCTTGACGTTGAAGCGGGCCGCCTTGCGGTTCTTGAGCGAGGTGACCCAAACGGTGCCGTCGTCGAGATGCACGTGTTGGCGGGTGATGGAGCTCACCCAGATGGCGCCGGCGATGATGCCGATCAGCATGACGAGCGCGATGACGGGCATCGCCCAACGGTGCGCGTCAGGCGAGACCAGGCGGCGCATGGAGGAGCGGAACGCCCGTTCGCGTTGGCGCTGGTTAGGCTGCTTGCTCATGGCATCCTCTTCTCTCTCGTTCGCTCGCTTCTCGTGCAATGCCGTGCCGCATGGTGCAGTCCTTCATATAGTGCGTTCCTATTGCCTCACCGCGCATGCGATGGCCGGATTCTGGGACATCTGCTTGTCGCTGCGCACGATCTTCACTTCGATGCAGGTCTGTTTGTCGGTCACGTCATGCAGCTCGACTTTGCGGTCGGCCACGATGTTGGTGCTGGTACTGGGAACGGAAGTGGCAGAATTGCCCTGTACCGGCGACCATGCGTACATGTCGCCGTCCTTGGGCTGCGGGTTCGTCCAGGTGAACGTGACGGTGGTGCCGTCGTAGGTTCCGTTCAGGTTTTCGGGCGTCGGCACCACTTCGGCTCCCGTGATGTCGTCGGGATTGCCGTCCGTTCCGTTGGAGTCGCCGGTGGCGCCCGGCGTGGAGACCGATGTGCGGTTGCGCGTCGCGGTGTCATCCATGTGCGGCATTACGACGAAGACGAACGTCAGGACGACCGCCGTCAGCGCAGCCACGACCACGGCCGTGATGGCCAGCGGCTTCTTCCACGCACCGGTGGGAGCGTCCATTCGCGTCACGTTCGCGGGGCCGGGCGCGACGCGGCGCTTGCCGGTCATGCTGCTGGGATATTCGGGGACGCCTTCCACGGTGACGGGCGTGGCATGGCCGTAGCAAGCCTGTTGCACCTGCTGCATCGCGCGGGCGAATTCCAGCGCCGTGCCGTAACGGTTGTCCGGGTTCTTGTCGAGCCCCTTGGCGAGTACACGTTCGACGTCCGCGGGCACATCAGGGCGGCCGATTGGCGGCAGGCGGCGACTGACGATGACCTGCGCGAGTTCCTGCTGCGTATGCGCCTGATAACCGTGCTCATACGGCGAACGGCCGGTCAGTGTGGCGTACAGGGTCGCCGCCAAGGAGTAGATGTCGGCGGCTTCGGTGCCGCCGCTGCGTCCGGTCAGCACTTCCGGCGCGGCCCATGGCACGGAGAAACCGGTCTGGGTTCCCGCCTGATACACGTTCGTGGAGATGCCGAAATCGGCGAGCACCGGCAGTCCCTGCGGGGTGATGAGAATGTTCGCGGGCTTGATGTCGCGGTGCAGGATGCCTTTGCAGTGCGCGGTGAACAGGGCGCTGCAAAGTTTGATGCCCAGATCGAGCATCTGGTCGGCGGTGAGTGGTCGCTTGCGGATCAGCTCCTTATAGGAGCCGCCGGGCGCGTATTCCAGCACGATGTAGCCAAGTCCGGTGCTGGTCACGCCGGCGTCGTGGATGGAAAGGATGTAGGGGTGCGCGGAAAGCTCCGCCATGTAGTTCGCCTCATTGCGGAATCGGGCGGCTGCGCGGGGGTCGAGGGTGGCGCTGCTGACCTTGATGGCGACGTCGCGGCTGGGGACGCGCTGATGGTACCGGTATACGCTGGCTGTGGCGCCGGTGCCGAGTGGCTGGATGAAATCATAGCCGGATATCCGCGGCTGTGTTGGCTGTGCCGGCATTTGGCTATCCCCCTTACGACATCTCTTCTTACTCTATTCCGAGGTGTTCCCACGCACAACCCTTGATGGGGAGCGCTGAGGAGTGCTCGCCGCAGGCAGGAGCTGCCGTGCGATGACGCAGTTAGTCCAGAATAAAACTGATATAAAAACGGAACATATGGTTCGGTTTTCGATTGTTGGCATATGATGGAGGAACTGTCTGACGGACGACGGGGCCGGCGACGGGAATGGAGGTGCCATGAAGGCGGTTGAAGCACTGCTTGAGGGGGAATCCGGCAAGGCGCTGCTGGTGGTTGGTGCTCCTTGCGTGGGCAAGAGCACGCTGGCCCGTGATGCCTTGATGGCCGGGCTGCGACGGTTCGGCGAATCCGGAGCGATGATGACGGTATCCGGGCGTCAGATCGCCGATGTGATAGGCGATCAGGTGATTCGCGAGCTGGGGGCGACCTCCCAGGCGCGACCGGTCACGACGCTGTCGGCCATCGCGTTCCGGCTGATCACCGTCATGCGTTCGAGGTCGGGCGAGCCGCTGCCGAGGTTGCTGAACGGCGCCGAGCAGGATGCGCTGCTGCGTTCGGTGTGCTCCGTCCATGTGGCTCATGTGCGGGCGGGGGATCCATGCGGCACGTGCTCGTTGCTGCGCGAATACTTCGCCAGGGATGATTGGGACGGCGTGCTGGCCGATGCCGTGGCCGGGAACGACGGCGAGGGTGGTGATGCGGATTCCGGCGTAGGCGTCAATGCCGCCTTCGTCATGCAGCTGCGCGACATGTTGGCCCGCATGGATGAGCTGGGCGTCTCCGAGGATCGTGAAGGAACGGCCCTGTCGGCGTTGAGGCATTGGTCGCCGCGCGTCGAGCGTTTGCATGTGCAGTGGCGTCTCGCGTTCGCGTTGCGCCGCGAATACGAGACCGCGGTGAGTCGTATGTACCCGGGTGAGTACCGGTTGGACTCGTCGCGTCTGCTGGTCGAGGGGGCCAAGGCGGTCGGGATGGTCGGCGATGACGATCTGCCGCGTCTGCTGGTCGTCGATGACTGTCAGGACCTCACCTTCGCCGGGTTCACGTTCCTGAAGGCGCTGTGCGGTGCGGGGACGCGGCTGCTGCTGGTCGGCAATCCGGACGAGGCCGTGCAGACATTCCGCGGGTCATATCCGGAATACCTGTTCGACCAGATTCGTCGTCAGCTTGGCGCCGACATGGTTCGTCTGCCGGCTGGCGGTGCCGGAAATGGCCGAGTTGAGGAGCGTGCGGTGGACCACGTCGACGGTTATACGTATCGCGATCTGGTCGCATCCCGTATCTCCCTGTCCATCCGATCCACGCAGGACGAGACGGTTCCTCTGCCGCAGAGGCCGGGCAAATTGCCGCAGTTGCCGGCGAGCCTGCCGATTGTCGCATTGCCCCAGGCCGATCCGCTGCCGGGCGATGGCAGTCTGAAAACCGCGCTGTATCGCTCGGCCGACGAAGAGACGGAAGACGTCGTATGGCGCATCAAGCAAGCCCACATCCTTGGAGGACGCAACTGGAACGACATGGCTGTCATCGCGCACGACAACGCCACCGTGCGCACGATCGGCGAACGGCTGCGTCATGACGGCGTGCCTGTACGGTATTCATCGGTCACACGACCGTTGAAGGACGAGCCGTTCGTGCAGGGATTGTTCGCGCTGCTCGAATTGGCGATGCTCAGGAACCAGACGGTGCCCGCGCTGGGCATGAATCTGCAGCAGACCGCACTGTATGTGCGCTCTCGGGTTGCCACGGTGATGGGATGCCCGCTGGTCAGCGTCGGCGGCGGACGGGATCATGAGGGATACCCGGCCAGGCTGGAGCCGGTGGACGCCGCCTTGAACGCGTTGGCATCACTCGGCAAGATCGTCACGTGCGAGGACATATGCGAGGGGGATGCGTCCGACGATGTGCCTGGCGGTGCCGCCGACGATGCGGGGAAGACTGGTGACGCTGGAATTGCTGGTGACGCCGCTCGAATGCATGCCTTGGGCAGGCTCATGCACGGATGGGAGCAATGGCGCGAATGGGCCGTCTCCGGGCGCGATCGGAAGACCATCACCGACGACACGATCATCGATGTCAAAGCACCGCAAGGCGACGAACTCCAGTTCGGCGTCGATGCCATGTATCTGTTGCTGGAATTCGCGGATGACGCGCATGCGATGCATGGCGGTGTCGCCGGTCTAGGCGGTACAGGTGACGTTGTCGACGATGCCGGTTCCGCTGCCGGGGCAGGCACGAAGGGCGCGTCCGGTATAACCGCCGATGACGTGCTCGCCGCCGTTCAGGAGGTGTGCGGGCGGGGAGACCCGCATTCCCGCGTGTTTGCCCACCTGTGGAATCTGGTGGGGGCGGTGGCCCAAGGCCTGAGACAACTGCCGGCGAAGGAACCACAGTATGCGTTGTCCGTGGCTTGGAACGCGTGCGACGTCGCCTCCCGTTGGCAGCGCGAGGCCCTGAACAACACGGATGCCGGACGTGCCGCCAACGACCGTCTGGATACGGCCATGCGGCTGTTCGACTATGCATCCGGCTCGGCCGCAAGCCGGGATCTGCCCGAATTCTTCGCGCAGGTGAGGGCGATGCGCATCGAAGCGGATTCCCTGGCCAAAGTGGCCCCCATCGACGAGGCCGTGACGCTGACCACGCCGGCGGGCTCCGCGGGGAGACACTGGCCGTTGGTGTGGATTCCGGCCATCCAGCAAGGCATATGGCCGAACCTGGCAGCCCGAAACACGATGTTCGGTGGTGAGGATCTGGCTGATGTCATGCTGTATGGAGGGCTGTCCGATGATTCCGGAGAGCATGGCGACAACAAACTGGAATCCGTGCTGTATGCGGAGCAGAAAAGCCTGCTGGTCGCGCTGACCCGCGCATCGGAGCAGGTCACGGCAAGTGCGGTGTACAACGACGATCTGACCCCGTCTGACTTCCTGTACGGATACATGCCGGAACGATTCAACCGCGAACGGCATGCGTCGGCCGAAGGACGGGAATATACCCAGGTCGGTGAAGCCGGACGGCTCCAAGGTCTGGACGCCGATCCTCGCGGCCTGGTCGCCGCCGCCCGCGTGGCGCTCGCCGTATACCCACGAGGTTCCAAGGAATCTCAAGATGCCGTGGATGCGCTGCGACTGCTGGCAAGCAATGGCGTCGAAGCCGCTGACATCACGCGTTGGCCGTTCCTCGACGAGGTCGAGGATGCGTCTTCCGGCTCCCGCACGGTGGGATCGCGGGCGGCGGCTCCGGAACCGGAGAAGGCCGCGGAGGGAACCGGCCAATCATCGGTGCCGCGGATCGCAACATTGTCGCCATCCGCCGTGGACAGCATCTGGGGATGTCCCGTCTGTTGGATGATGGAAAACCGGTTCACTGGTCCGCGCGCCGGCAGTGTGGCGACCTCGTTCGGCTCTCTGATCCACGCCGTCGCCGAAACCGCCAGCAACGAGGGCCTGGACGCGGCGGACTGGCGCGATGACCTGCCGATTCCGGAACGTGTCAGCACGGTGCGGGACCGTATGATCGCCATCTATGAGGAGCTGCGCGACGATCCGACGGCCAACACCAACCCGGCCGATCAATACAACGCGACGCGCAAGGACAATACCGCGCATGACGTACTGGGCCACATCGCCAGCTACTTCGTCATGTCCAACACCGACGAATACCCGGTAAACAACGTCAAGAACTTCCAGATCGGTACATTGGAAAGCGCACAATGCGAGCGTTCGTTCATCGCGGTATTCGGCTTGGACGACATTCTTGCCGCCTATAACGCGATGGACGGCGTCGACCCGATCGGCCGCGATGAACTCGCCGCCATCATGGGATCGCTGGTTGGCGGGTGGCCCGAAGCCATGAACGACCGGCTGACCGTGCGTCTGTCCGGGCGCATCGACCGTATGGAGACCAGAATCATGCCCGACGGGAAGCGTCACGTTCGCCTGATCGACTACAAGACCGGGAAGGTGCCTTCGACCAAGGCCATATTCAACGATCTTCAGCTGGTCTGCTACCAACTGGGACTCGCATTCCCGGAAAACGGGCCGCGCGGAGCCGAAGCGCTGCAAGTCATGCCGGACATCGCGCAAAGTGGTCTGTTCCATGTCGCACAGAAGGATGCACCTGCGACGTCCGGAACCAGCAACGCGCAGGAGGGAATGTACCAGCCGGCGCTGTTCGCCGATGGCAGTCTGAACACGTCATCGTTCATGCCGCGGAACCGCTACAAGACCCTCGATAAGCTTTCGGACGTTCCCGATTTGATTGAAGAGCCTCCGACCGGTGTAAGCGCAGCGGCATGGCGACAGTTCCTCGGCATGCGCGGCACGCAGGCCGTATGGTCGCTCTCCATGATCGCGAGAGTGTTCTACGCCGCCGCGGCGAGTCGGTCGACCCATATACAGGCAAGGCCGAAACCGGATCATCTCCAGTATTGCCGCATGAAAGCGGCATGCCCGGCATGCGCCGGCGAAATCAACACCGTCTTCGAAACGAGGCAGTCATGAACGCACCACGATTTACCGACAGCCCCGAGCAGGCAAAAGTCGTCAACGCGCCCACCGGCGATGACGTGCTCGTCGTGGCCGGAGCGGGCAGCGGCAAGACCTATACGATGACCCGCCGCATCATCAACCTCATCGCACAGGGCGTGCCGGCCGAGCGCATCCTCGGCCTCACATTCACGCGCAAGGCCGCGTCGGAACTGCTGTCGCGCGTGTCCGCCGCCGTGCTGGCGGACGGGGGAGACGAGCGCTTTGCGAACCGGGCGTTCCTCAAGCCGGAGGTGTCGACGTACGATGCGTTCTTCCAGACCATCGTGCGGCAATACGGCCTGCTTGTCGGCTTCGACCAGAACACGCAGCCGCTCAGCCAGGCCGGTGCCATACAGCTGGCGACCACCGTGGTCGGCCGTCACATGGACATCCTCTTCGAGCAGGATCTCGGGGCGTTCAAGACCGTGGTGAATGGTGTACTGGGGTTGTCGCATGCCATAGGCAACGCCATGATCGGTGGCAGCACAACAACGATGGACGAGGCCATCGGCCGTGTGCGGGCTTGGGACCAGGCATTCCTCGCGCAACTCGATATCGCCATTGGCGATACGCCGGTTCCTGACGAAGCGCCGAAGGCCAAGGCTCCGACAAAAAACAAGAAGGACACGGAGGAGACCTTCGCGGCCAAACAGGAGGAATACCGGGCGCAACTACGTGACATATGCGTGTACAAGTGTGCACAGCTTCGCGACGTGACCCGGCGTCGGGAGACGCTGCTGACGCTCGTCGAGGAATACGAGCGGGAAAAGCGGGTTCAGAACATGGCGGAATTCAGCGATTTCACCATTGCCGCCTATCAGCTCGTCGCGCGATTCCCCTCCATCGGGGAGCGGTACCGTCGCCGTTACACGCACGTGCTGCTTGACGAATACCAGGACACCTCCACCACGCAGGCGATGCTCCTCGCCACCCTGTTCCACCCCCAGTCGGCTGATGCCGATGCTGATAGGTCTTCCTCCCGCTGGCGGGAGGCGGCGCGCAGCGCCGGAGGGTGGTCCAAGGATGGCGTCGGGCTGTCGCGATCCGCGGTGAACGCGGTGGGCGACCCGTTCCAGTCGATTTATGCGTGGCGTGGTGCCAGTCCCGGAGCGTTCCGCATGTTCCAAAGGGACTTCGGCATGCCCGCCGACGCGAAACCATACCCGCTCAGCGTCACGCGACGCAACACCTGCGTCGTGCTCAGAGCCGCCAACAACCTCACCGAGCCGCTGCGCATACCGCCACGGCGGGCCGGCAGCTCCCTGATGCGCGAAGTGGACGTCGCGAACCTGTCCGCGATGGACAACGCCGCGGAAGGTACGATCGGCGTGCTGGGATTTGCCACCTTCGGCCAGGAAGCCGATGCCGTGGCACGCTTCGCCAAACAGGCCATCGCACGGTACCGGAAGGACGACGCCGCCACGGCCGCCTCCGATACCCCGCATGTGGCGGTGCTGTTCCGAGGCAAGACGCACATGGCGCAATTCGCCCAAGAACTCGAACGGGCGGGCCTGACGACGTTGGTCGTCGGCTACTCCGCGCTGCTGGAGAGGCCGGAGGTCCAGGATCTGATCGCATTGCTGCATGCGGCCGCCGACCACACCGATTCAGCGTCGTTGATGAGGCTGCTGGCTACGCCGCGATTCGGTTTGGGATCCGAATCGCTCACCCGCCTCGCCGGCATGGCCGAAGATCTCGACAGCCAATGCCGCTACCGTGCACTGGTCGAATCCGGCATCATAGGTTCAGGTTCCGATGGCGCTCGTGCCGATGATGGTCATGATGAGGCAACAGTCTCCACGTCCATTGATTCCGGTCTCGTTTCGGAAGCGGATGGTGGCTCCGGCATCGCGACGTTCGCCGACCCGCAGGTGAAGGCCATCGTTAAGCAATACCGGGATCGAGTGCCGCATGCGGTGTTCCTCATCGACATGATGATGCGGGATGACCTGCCGTCGCTGCTGTCGCGTCGCGGCGGATTCGACGAGACGACATCACGCCGTATCATACAGGCGGGCGAAGTACTGCAGCGTGTGCATGCCGTGACTAATCACCCGCTGAAGGAAGTGATTGACGCCGCGGTGCGGGCCTTGAACCTCGACATCGACACAATCGTCGCCCAGGCGGTCAAAAACCCCTCCCAGCCGGTGAACCCCACGCAGGCGCGTTCGCCTCTGCAGTCGGTCGCCGCACTGGTCGACACCTATACGCAGGAAATCGTCGAAGGCGTGAATCCGACTTTACGTGGATTCATGTCATGGGTTGACTCGCTTGGCCAGATAGAGGAGGATACCGCGGCGGTGCCCGACACTCCTGCGGACGTGGTGCTGATGACCATCCATCAGGCCAAGGGATTGGAATGGGACGCCGTCGCCGTGGTGTCCATGCAATCAGGAGTGTTCCCCAGCAATCAGGGCGGTTTGCATGTCGAGCTGGACGCGGAGCATCCCGGCGGCGGTGCCGGCGAATCGTGGACTCCCCCGGAATACAAGGCGACGGTTCGTTCATGGGCGGACGACCCGGCCGCGGTACCTGCGCCCGTGCGCGTCGACGCCGGTATCCTGCCACGTTTCCCGCACGACGCGAATCCGGATGACGCCCCGGTCGAAACACTGCGTGCCCTGGACGATGTCGAAGTCATCGACGACGAGTTCTACGGAGACCTGCGCAGCAAGGACATCGGAGACGATATGGATGTCGCCGACCCGTCCAGCTGGTATCTCACCCAGGAAGAGGAATATGGCCGACGTCTGCTGGCTGACGAACGGCGACTCGCATATGTGGCGCTGACACGGGCCAAGAAAGACGCGCTGCTCACCTACAGCCAGTATTCGATTCTGGATCGAGACCCGAGCCAGTACCTGAACCGTCCCGGCAAAAGACCGAGCGCCTCGAAGCCGTCGGTATTCTGGACGGAGATGCAGGACTCGCTATGCCATGAGAGCGGTCTGGTATCCGCGTGCAAGAGCGGGAGCGCGGGATACTCCGAGAATGCGGATGCCATTGCCGACAGTAGCCCTGACTTGGCGGTGGCCGGTGCGGCATCAGGTGCGTCTGCGCACCCGTCGCTGGACCAGCTGGGTGTGGACAGGCCGCAGGGGTTCTTCGTCGGCGACCACGCCACCGAATATGAGCGGGATGTCGTCGAAGAGGCATGGAACGCCCCATTGGAGGAACGCGAACAGGGCGGCGGCCCGACATGGCCGGCCAAGTTGTCCGAGGAAACCCTGTCGAAGCTCACCGGCGGGATGTCCGGCGATTCCGGGCTTGTGACCGACGATCCGGACTCCCTGCTGGCACGCGCCCGAATGCTCGTTGAAGACCCCGATCTGATGCCATGGTCCTTCGGCCGAGGCGAGCGCGAGATCGACCGCTATGTCCGCCGTCAGGCGGAGCACCTGCTGGAGCACGGACGGCAGAACGTCACCGCGTTGCAGGCGAGAGCGGGGCATATGACCCAGCGCGAGGAACGCGGCTATTGGCGTGGCCTGATCCGGCCCATCCCGCGCGTCGCATCCCCCGCCGCTGAGGCGGGCACCCTGTTCCACGCATGGGCGGAACAATTCATCAACGCCTACGGCGACGGCCAATCAATAGATGCAGACGGCATCGGCGCATACGATTCCAGCAGCATCGAAACCGGTACGGCCGGCACCTGCCGCGAGCCGGTGACCCGCGAATCCCTGCTGCACGATCTGTCCGAACTGGAAATGAAATCCGACACACTGACGGCGAAGGAACGACAGCTCACCGTATGGCAGCGTCGACTCGCCGAATCGACGTGGTCGGAGCGTCGCCCGGCGTGGGCGGAACGCCAGATCGTCGTGTCGATTCCCCAGCTCGGTGACGTCATCGTCAACGGCAAACTCGATGCGGTGTTCCACGGCGGACTGGACGCGAACGATCCGACGAAGCAATACACCATCGTCGACTGGAAGACCGGGCGCAAGCCACGCAAGCCGCAGGACATCGAACACAAGCTCGTGCAGCTCGACTGGTATCGGCTGCTGCTGTCGTACATCGAGCACGTGCCACTGGACAGAATCGACGCCACCCTCTACTATCTGAGTGAGCCTGATGAAGGCGCGCGCGAGCTGCACGCCCGCGCGAAAACCGAACAAGAGATCCTAGCCGAGTTGAGCTCCGGCATTCCCGAAGGATCCGACAATGACTAGGTGACCGCCAAGGGGGTGGCACACGCTGCGGATGGAACGCGCCGCAGCCGTCATGCCGGGAGGGATGCCGCGACCCTTGGCGCACCGTGTGGGCGGGCACACGTGCCGGACGCAACAACCACAAAGGAGCAGAACCATGGTTGCGCACGACAACACCGTCATGAATGCCACCATCACCAATGCCACGCCATCCGCCGATGACGAGAGCACCCTCCCGGAGAGCACGCCGATCGAGACAGACCCACAGCGTGGCGTCATGTCTGACGTCGTGCCTGACGTCACGCCGGAGGAGGTGCCGGGCACCACAATCGCATCTACGCCGGCAACGGCAACAGTGCCCGCCGAGGAGATGAAACCATCGCAATCGGTGACCTACCGGCCCATGCGTTGGAATGATCTGGACGACATCGTCCGGGAGTTCGACCGCACATGGGGTCAGTGCAGCGCGGCCGCCGGCACGCCGGTGTCCATGCAGATATCCCGGCACTTCGTGCTGCACTACCTCGAACCGACCACCCGCGCCATCATCGCCGAACTCGACGGCCGCTTCATGGGCGTCACACTGTCGCGCGTCGCCGGCGAGCCATTGGCCTTCCCGCAAGCCAAGCAGGAACTCGCCGCGATCAACGGCGAACTGAACCGGTCGACGCTCGGCACGAAAACCCTGTCCGAGACCGAGCAATGGCATGAGATGGAACTGCGCATGGAACGCGAAATCGACATCAACGACGCCGCGCGCGGCGAGATCGAGCTGTTCCTCGTCGCGAAAAGCGCTCGCGGACACGGCGTCGGCGGTTCGCTCTGGCGGCAGGCGATGGACTATTTCGTGAATTGCCAGGTCGCCCGGTTCTACCTGCACACCGACTCCAGTTGCGACGTGAGCTTCTACGACCACAAGGGGCTGAACTGCATCGCCGCCCGATACGCGGCGGACCATCCCGAGGATGGCGCAGACATGGACGACATCTTCATCTACGCCGGAACCCCGGAGAACACTCGATGAGCGGGGCTCAACAGCAGAGCCGATCCGTCGCATCGCAGTCGCCGTACGCGCAACTGTTCCGCATTCCCGGCGCCAAGGCGTTCTGCATCTCCGGAGCGGTGGCCCGATTGCCGATCTCGATGATGTCGCTGGGCATCGTGCTCGCGCTCAACCACATGTACGACAACTGGACGGTCGCCGGGTCGATGAGCGCCATGTACATCCTCGCCGTCGCCGCGGTCACGCCGTTCTACGCGCGCCTGTTCGACCGGTTCGGGCAGCGGCGCGTCGGACCGGTGGCGCTTGGCGTGCAGATAGTGGCGATGCTTGCGTTCGCACTGGCGGCGCTCGCCCGAGTGCCCATCCCGGTGCTGTTCGCGCTGGCTATATGCATGGGGCTGACCCAGTTCTCGTTCGGCGCCCTCGTGCGCACCCGCTGGGCGTATGCGCTGCGCGGTTCGCAACACGAGTCGCTGCTCAACACCGCGTATGCGCTGGAAGCGGCCATCGATGAGATCGTATTCATCTTCGGTCCGATTCTGGCGGCGTTCCTCGCCACCTCGGTGCACCCGGTGTCGCAGTTGTTCGTGCCCACGCTGGCCTGCGGCATCGGGGGAGCGGTGTTCTTCTCGCTGAAGAACACCGTCCCGCCCGTGTTGGAGCCGATTGACGTCGTCGCCGCCGAAATACCGGACGCGCAGTCGAACGCCGTCACCGGTCAGCCGGCTCCCGCACTCCAGACGGCCGGAGACCATGCCGCACCGACGCCCTCCCCCGAAGACAACGGTTTCCGGCTGCGTCGTCTGCACCGGCCCTATTCCGCCAAGCCGCGCAATGTACTGACGTACCGGGGCATTCTGCCGCTGCTGGTCGTGTTCGTGGTGTTCAACATGAGCTTCACCGCATTCGACGTGTCCATGACGGCCACGATGAAGGCCGCCGGCGCGGAGCGGTTCCTCGGCCTGCAGCTCGCCATGTTCGCGGTCGGCTCCTGCATCGGGGCGGTCATCTTCGGTTCCCGGGAGATGAAAGGCTCGCACTGGCGGCATATGGTCATGTTCCTGACGCTGCTCACCGTCGGCTATGTGGTGTTCCGCATGGTGATGGGCAATTTCCTGATCCTCGGCGCCATGGAGATCCTGACCGGCCTGTGCGTCTCCCCGCTGTTCGCTACCGGCAACCTGATCGTCAAGGACATCGTGCCCGCGCGCTCGCTCACCGAAGGACTGTCGTGGGTGACCACCGCAGGCTCGGTCGGCACCTCGTTCGGGTCGACCATCGCCGGTGCCGTGCTGGACGCATCCAGTCCGCACATGAGCATGATGATTCCGTGGATCGTCACCCTGTGCGCGGTGCCGCTCGCCCTGCTCGGCTGGTTCCTCGCCCGAAAACGGCGCTGACGTCCGTCAGCCATGTACCCGCCGTGGAACGCGGCGACGCAGAAGCGCGTCGCCGTCACCCTCGCCCGCGCTCCTGCGCGGATCTCCAGTATCTGCGCGACCCTGTCGTTCACGTCCGCCTTCGTGGCGAGCCGGTGTTCGAGCAACGGCTCGCCGATGGCCCGCCCGATGACCGGTCGGGTCTTGAGCAGCCCGGCCGTGTTACGGGTGCGCTGGATGGTCGAACACGTCATACACGTCGCCGGTTTCCAGCAGACGACCGGCATACATGACCGCCACCTTGTCGGCGATCTGCGCGACCACGCCGAAATCATGGGTGATGAACAGCACGGAAAGCCCGTATTCGTCCTTCAGCGACATCAGCAGGTCGAGGATCTGCGCCTGTATCGTCACGTCGAGCCGGTGGTCGGTCCGTTGGCATGGTTCCATTCGGCACGTAGCCATTGCTGCACTCCGAGAACTCCGCCATCCTCTGTGGGAAGCGTCAGCCTGCGACGGTGCAGGGCGGAGACCTCGGTGACCACGGGGAAGTGTCGAATGGTGTTGCCGTTCACGTTGCCTGCGATATGCGACAGCCCCTTGTCCCAAGTGACCAGTTGCACGTATTCCCGGCCGTTCGCCTCCAACAGCGGATGCACCGTGGCCCAGCCGACCTCGGTGTTCCAGAACCACAGCGAGGTCGAAGGTTTCGCTCGTTTCGATCATTGGGCCACATGAGGCGCATGCCAGTCCACGAGCCCATCTGCACTCACGGTGTCACCTCGGAATCCGCGCACGTCTTGAGGACGGAGGTCTTTGATGCGGATGACCTTATCTGCCATTCGACGTTTCCTTCTTGACCTCGAACGGGAGTCCCTGTTCCCTGACGACGGCCTTCAGGAAGATCGTGACCGCGCCGGAGAGGGTGAGCCCGAGGTCTTCGAGCACGCGGCTGGATTCCTCCTTGAGCTGCGGGTCTATCCTCATGGTCGTGGTGGGTATGCTCGCCATATGCGCCTCCTATGCTTGTCGGTTGTTCCGACTGTACATCGTATGCACGGTGTCATGCGGCTTTCCGCCAATAATCCATGTACGGTGGTGTCATGCGCTGGCAGTCACGGCGGCGGATGCGATACAGGCCTTTGCCGAGCTGGCGGGCGAGTAGCCCATCATCGTCGGTTTCGCCGAATCCGTCGGTGAACGCGACGAGCCATTGGAACCAGTCCAGGTAGGCTTGCAGGTATTTCGTTGACACGCCGTGGAAGCCGAACATGAAAGCCTCCAATCGCGCATGCAGCGTGTTCACGCGGTTGATGGCGAGATCGCGCTCCTGTGGCGTCAGTTCGCCAAGTTCCTTCCTGACCCTATCGGCTATACGCGCCACCTTGCCCGTTCTCATACCTACCATCATTGTAGCTACCCAGTAACCACACTGCAAGGCAAAAAGTCAACCTTGGTCTAACAGAGCCAAAATTTATGAAGCCGTATCAGTGCGTTGTGGAACGGTGCGCCGAACCGGTCGGAGCCGGGATGTGACCCAGCTTACGGACAGGTGGCCGGACCATGGGCCGGCATGCCTATATATTGGTAGGGAATTTTGGAAAAGTTACGGACGGTTTCGCTCGGAAAGGTCGTGTGATGGTCAGGGTTTCAGTGGTCGGCGCCAAAGGGCGCATGGGATCTCATGTGGTGGATGCGGTGAACGGTGCGCAGGACATGCAGCTCGCCTTCGCACTCGACGCGGGTGATGACCTGATGCGGATCACGCCGGAGAACACCGATGTCGTGGTGGAGTTCACCGTGCCGTCCGTTTCGCTCGACAATGTGCTCGCGCTTGTGAAGCGGGGGGTCGACGTGGTGGTCGGCACCACCGGTTGGACCGATGAGAGACTCGCCAAGGTCACGGCGGCGCTCGCCGAGGCTCCCCGTGGCGATCAGGCCGTGTTCATCGCGCCCAACTTCGCGATTTCCGCCGTGCTGGCCGATTATTTCGCCAAGGTCGCCGCGCCGTACTTCGAGTCCGCAGAGGTCATCGAGCTGCATCATCCCACCAAGGTGGATGCGCCCTCCGGAACCGCTATCCACACTGCCCGCGCCATCGCGGATGCGCGCAAGGCGGCCGGCCTCGGCGCCATGCCGGACGCCACCGAGACGGATGGCGGCTCTCGCGGGCAGGTCGTCGACGGCGTGCACGTGCATGCCGTGCGTCTGCGCGGGCTCAACGCGCATGAGGAGGTATTGCTCGGCAATGCGGGCGAGCAGCTGACCATCCGCGCCGACAGCTTCGACCGCATCAGCTTCATGCCTGGCGTGCTGCTCGCCGTGCGCAAGGTCGCCGACGGCGGTCATGCCGGCCTGACCGTCGGCCTCGACAAGTTCCTCGACCTGTAAAGCGTTGGCCTGGCATCCCCCATCCGGCGATAATCCCGTTTGGTGGGGTCTGGATGGGACTTTGGTGGGATGAAGGAGGTCCGGGACGCGTTCATATTATGTACGGGTGACGGCGATGCGTCCTTGCTGCCAAGTACGGTAAAGAGATATGAGTGACGGTACTATGCATCTTCTCAACCCGGCTCCGTTCGGACGCATCCTCCCCGCAATGGTCACCCCCATGAAAGCAGATGGGACGGTTGATTTCGAGGCCGCGCAGTCTCTGGCGAAGCAATTGGTCGCCGACGGCGCCGACGGGTTGGTGGTGAACGGCACGACCGGCGAATCCCCCGTGACCCACATGGAGGAGAAGGTCGAGCTGGTGAGGGCCGTCAAGGAAGTCGTGGACGTCCCGGTGATCTCCGGTGCCGGATCGAACGATACCGCGCACACCGTGCGCATGGTCGAGCAGACGCAGGAGGCGGGAGCCGACGCGGTGCTCGTGGTTATGCCGTACTACTCGCGCCCCAGCCAGGACGGCGTGGTCGGCCATTACAAGGCCGTCGATTCCGTGGCCGAGAGGCCGATCATCGTATATGACGTGCCCGGCCGTACCGGACTGAAAGTCCGCGTCGAAACATATGACCGTCTTGCCGAGCTTGAGCATGTCAAAGCCGTCAAGGACGCGACCGGCGACCTCGCCGCCGCCGTCGAAAAGCAGCAGCGCACCGGCCTCGCCTGGTATTCGGGTGATGATGGCCTGTTCCTGCCGTTCCTGTCGATCGGCGCCGTGGGCATCATCTCGGTGATCGCGCACGTCGCCTCCTCGCCGATGCGCCAGCTGGTCGAGGCGTTCGACCGCGGCGACATCCATCAGGCGCAGCGCCTCGCCAACCAGCTCGCCCCGCTCGTCCACGCGCTCAACGGCGACGGCTACCAGGCCGTCATGGCCAAGGCCTCGCTGAGAATCAAGGGCTATCTTTCCTCCACGGCCATGCGCCTGCCGAACATCGGCCCGGACGCCGATCAACTGGCCAAGGCCGAAGAGGGCATGAAAGCAGCGGGACTGCTCTGACCGGGCCACACCGGCCTCGCTCGGGATGCACCCGGATTACGGCATCGTCCGACTCCGGGAACGGCCGTCCCGGTCGCGGATGCGAACGGCCTCGGCGGACACGGGCGAGCGGTTGCAGATAACGTCGTTTCCGTGACACAGACGGAAACAAAGAAACAGAAAACCAATAGAGAATGGCACAAGAACAACAAAAGAAGAACAATTCCCGCAGGTCCCGTTCCGGTGGCGCGTCGCGCCGCCGCGGATCCGCGAATCGCAACACCAGCAACGCCGGCTCGTTCAAGGGCCAGGCCACCGCTCCCCAGCAGGACGATGTCCTGATCGCCCCGCCGAAGTACCGCAAAGGTTCGATGCGCATCACGCCGCTCGGCGGTCTGGGCGAAATCGGCCGCAACATGAACGTAATCGAATACAACGGTCACCTGCTGCTCATCGACTGCGGCGTGCTCTTCCCCGAGGAGGAGCAGCCGGGCGTGGATCTCATCCTGCCCGATTTCAGCTACATCAAGAACCGTCTCGACAAGGTCGACGCCCTGGTGCTCACCCACGGCCACGAGGACCACATCGGCGGCGTGCCCTACCTGCTCAAGCTGCGCCCGGACATCCCGCTGATCGGCTCCAAGCTGACCCTCGCCTTCGTTGAGGCGAAATGCCAGGAGCACAACCAGCATCCCACCATGGTGGAGGTCAAGGGACGCGACAAGCTCAAGGTCGGCCCGTTCAACCTCGAATTCGTCACCGTCACCCACTCGATCCCCGACGCGCTCGCCGTGTACGTCAAGACGCCCGCCGGCTCCCTGATTGACACCGGCGACATCAAGCTCGACCAGCTGCCGCTCGACCACAAGATCACCGATCTGGTGGAATTCGGCAAGATCGGCGAGCAGGGCGTGGATCTGCTGATGATGGACTCCACCAACGCCGAGGTGCCAGGCTTCGTCAAGCCGGAGACCTCCATCGGACCCGCGCTCGACCAGGCGTTCGCGCAGGCGAGCCGCAAGATCATCGTCGCCAGCTTCTCCTCGCACGTGCACCGCGTCCAGCAGGTCGTCGACGTCGCCCACAAGTACGGGCGCAAGGTCGTCTTCGTCGGCCGCTCGATGGTGCGCAACATGTCCATCGCCGCCGACCTCGGCTACCTGCACATCCCCG
>ERZ1026978.225-NODE-225-length-37957-cov-6.359875_pt1 | contig 37957 bp, 30 predicted proteins | sample MGYA00519560_ERZ1026978 | MGnify/ENA primary metagenome ERZ1026978 (study PRJEB26926, sample SAMN06164401) | human gut metagenome | biome: ENVO:00009003; feature: ENVO:2100002; material: ENVO:00002003 | host: Homo sapiens | place: USA | collected 2012 ... | reverse complement strand
AGATGTCTTAGGGTCTCGTGGGCTCGGAGATGTGTATAAGAGACAGGTAATCGTCCCGCATCAGCTGCGCCTTGCCGTCCACCATGGCGATGGCGTCCTCGTGACAGGCGGCGGCGCAGGCACCGCAGCCGTTGCATTTTTCCTGATCGATCTGGATGATCCTTCGAATCATTTTGATACCCCCTTGCGGTTTCTCTTGACTTTGTGATTTTATTCTACTATCATAATTTATGAAAGTCCGTTGGCACACCAACACGGAGGCAAAAAATATGCAGATCAATTTAGCAAACACACGGCTTTTTCGTGGAATGGAGCCGTCGGACATTGAGGAAATGCTCGGTTGCCTGCACGCGAGGGAGCACGCCTTTCAAAAGGGCAAGATTATTTTCCCGGAGGGGACTGCCACGGAGCAGATCGGCGTGGTGCTCTCCGGCCGGGTCATCATTGAAATGGGAGACGTGTGGGGCAATAACAGCGTCCTGAGCAGCATTGGCCCCGGCGGCGTCTTTGCGGAGGCGTACGCCTGCGTGCCGGGCGAGCCGCTGATGGTCAACGTCACCGCCGCTGAGGATACGCGAGCGCTGCTGCTGAATATCAGGCGCATACTGGAACCCTGCGCCAATGTCTGCCCGCGCCATGTACGGCTTGTGCGGAACCTGCTGACGCTTTGCTCGGAGAAAAATTTGCAGCTCTCCCGCCGGGTGCTGCACACCGGCCCCAAGTCCATTCGAAAGCGGCTGCTGTCCTACTTTTCGGAGTGTATCAAGCGCACCGGCAGCTATTCCTTTGATATTCCCTACAACCGCCAGCAGCTGGCGGATTATCTCAGCGTAGAGCGCAGCGCGCTTTCCAACGAGCTGTCCCTCATGCAGCGGGACGGGCTTATCCGGTATGAGAAAAACCATTTTGATGTTATGGAGCAAATTGATGGTTAATGTAAAGGAGGTCGCCGATGAATATCAGAAAACGAACGGGCGAAGTTGTCCCGTTCCAAGAAGAAAAGATCCTGAACGCCATGAAAAAGGCATTTTCCGGCCAAGGGCAGGAGATAGACGACCGGGTGCTCGATGAAATGCTGTCGGTCGTCCTCAAGCGCCTACCGGAAAACGGTGGGCTGACCGTGGAGCGCGTACAGGATGAGGTGGAGCGTGTACTCATGGAGTGCGGACACTATGAGGTGGCAAAGGCATATATTCTGTACCGTGAAAAGCGCGCCGCCCTGCGCCGCGTCCGCGCAGACCTCGCCCGCGAGGTAGGGGATGATGCCCTTGAGGACGTCCTACGGCAGATCCAGAAGGATTACGAGGAAGAGGTTTATCCCCTCAGCGCCTTGCAGCTGAAATTTGAGAGCTTCTGCAAGCCCGCCATGACCACGGATGCGAAAATGGAAGCCCTTACCAAGGCGGCGGTGGAGCTGACCACGGTGGAGGCGCCCAAATGGGAGTTTATCGCGGCACGGCTTTTGGATCACACCTTTTCCAAGCGCAATGCCTCGCGGTGGACAGAGCGCGGTGTGAAAGGCCTGTATGAAAAGCTCCGCTATCTGACGGATAAGGGGCTGTACGGCGACTATATCCTCGCCCGCTATTCCCGTGAGGAGATCGACACTGCGGAGGGCTTTCTATGCCCGAAGCGGGACACGCTGTTCACCTATTCCGGCCTTGACCTCCTGCTCAAGAGATACGTCATCCAGTCCCGCAGCCGTGAGCCGTTGGAAACGCCGCAGGAGATGTTCCTGGGCATCGCGCTCCACCTTGCCATGAATGAGGCCTCCGGCCGCATGGGCTGGGTCAGGCGGTTTTACGATATGCTCAGCCGCATGGAGGTCACCATGGCCACCCCCACCATGTCCAACGCGCGAAAGCCCCATCACCAGCTTTCCAGCTGCTTTATCGACACGGTGCCGGACAGTCTGGACGGCATCTACCGCTCCGTTGACAATTTTGCCAAGGTGTCCAAGTTTGGGGGCGGCATGGGGTTGTACTTTGGCAAGGTACGGGCCACCGGCAGCTCCATCCGGGGCTTTCAGGGGGCGGCGGGCGGCGTCATCCGCTGGATCCGGCTGGTGAACGACACTGCCGTTGCCGTGGATCAGCTGGGCATGCGGCAGGGCGCAGTGGCGGTCTACTTAGATGCGTGGCACAAGGATCTCCCTGAGTTTTTGCAGCTGCGCACCAACAACGGCGATGATCGAATGAAGGCGCACGACGTGTTTCCTGCCGTGTGCTATCCCGATCTGTTCTGGAAATTGGCGGAGAAAAATCTTGACGCGCCGTGGCATCTCATGTGTCCCCACGATATCCTCACCGTCAAGGGCTACGCGCTGGAGGACTATTGGGGCGAGGAGTGGGAGAAACGGTATCTGGACTGCGTCAGCGACCCCCGCATCGAAAAGCGCACCGTCACCGTCAAGGACATCGTGCGGCTGGTGCTGCGCTCGGCGGTGGAAACTGGCACACCCTTCGCATTTAACCGGGACGCCGTCAACCGCATGAACCCCAACGGCCATGCGGGCATGATCTACTGCTCCAACCTCTGCACGGAGATCGCCCAGAATATGGCGCCCATTGAGCATATCAGCACCGAGGTGCGGACGGAGAACGGCGATACGGTGGTGGTGACGGCCACCCGCCCCGGCGAGTTTGTGGTCTGCAATCTGGCCAGCCTCTCCCTCGGAAATCTTCCCGTGGAGGACGATGCCTACATGGAGCACACGGTGGAGACGGCGGTGCGGGCACTGGACAACGTCATCGACCTGAACTTCTACCCACTGGAATACGCCCGGCTCACGAACCACAAATACCGAAGCATCGGCCTTGGCGTCAGCGGCTATCACCACATGCTGGCAAAGCGCGGCATCCGCTGGGAGAGCGAGGAGCATCTTGCCTTCGCCGACGCGGTGTTTGAGCGCATCAATTATGCCGCCATCCGGGCGGACACGGCACTGGCACGGGAAAAGGGCTGCTATGCGCTGTTTGAGGGCAGCGACTGGCAGACCGGCGCGTATTTTGAGAAGCGGGGCTACGCCTCCGGCAAGTGGCGGGAGCTTGCCGAAACGGTGGCGGCGCAGGGAATGCGCAACGCCTACCTGCTGGCCATCGCCCCCACCTCCAGCACCTCCATCCTCTCCGGCACCTCCGCCGGGATCGACCCGGTCATGAGGCGCTTCTTTTTGGAGGAAAAGAAGGGCAGCATCCTGCCCCGCGTGGCCCCAGAGCTGTCGCTGGATACCTGGTGGTACTATAAGGCGGCTCACCTCATCGACCAAAGCTGGTCGGTGCGGGCCGCAGGCGTGCGCCAGCGGCACATCGATCAGGCGCAGAGCATGAACCTGTATATCACCAACGACTACACCATGCGGCAGGTACTGGCGCTGTATCTGGATGCGTGGCGCAGCGGCGTCAAGACGATCTACTACATCCGCAGCAAGTCCCTTGAGGTGGAGGACTGCGAAAGCTGCGCGTCATAGGGAGGAGCAGTACCATGGTAGAACTGAAGAAAAAGCCGCTTTTCAATCCGGAGGGCGACATCGACGTGCGCCTGCGGCGGATGATCGGCGGCAACACAACAAACCTCAACGATTTCAACAACATGAAGTATCCGTGGGTCAGCGACTGGTACCGGCAGGCCATGAACAATTTCTGGATTCCGGAGGAGATCAATCTCTCACAGGATGTGAAGGACTACCCCCGCCTGCTGCCGGCCGAGCGCACGGCCTACGACAAAATTTTAAGCTTTCTCGTCTTTCTGGACTCCATCCAGACGGCGAATCTACCCAACATCGGCGCGTATATTACCGCCAACGAGGTCAATCTCTGCCTCTCCATTCAGGCGTTTCAGGAGTGCGTCCACTCCCAGAGCTACAGCTATATGCTCGACACCATCTGCTCCCCCGTGGAGCGCAACGACATCCTCTACCAGTGGAAGACCGACGAGCACCTTCTGCGCCGCAACACCTTTATCGGGAACTGCTACAATGAGTTTCAAGTGAAGAGGGATTCCTTCACGCTGCTGCGCGTGATGATGGCCAACTTCATTTTGGAGGGCATCTATTTTTACAGCGGCTTCATGTTCTTCTACAACCTTTCCCGCAATGGCAAGATGCCCGGCTCGGCACAGGAGATCCGCTACATTAACCGGGACGAGAACACCCATCTGTGGCTGTTTCGCAACATTATTTTGGAGCTACAGAAGGAGCAGCCGGAGCTGTTCACGGCGGAAAACGTGCAGGCGCTTCGGGAAATGATGCTGGAGGGCGTGGAGCAGGAGATTGCGTGGGGGCATTATGTCATCGGGGACGAGGTGCCGGGGCTGAACCGCCGGATGGTCACAGATTATATCCGCTACCTCGGCAATCTCCGCTGGACGAGTCTCGGGTATCCGGCACTATATCCCGGCTTCGAGCACGAGCCGGAGAGCATGGCATGGGTCAGCCAGTACGCCGACGCCAACATGGTCAAGACGGATTTCTTTGAGGCTCGCAGCACCGCCTACGCCAAGAGCACCGCACTGGTAGACGATCTATAAAGAACGCCAGGAGCAAAGGTCTATATACTAGACTGTATAGGGGAAGGTAATCTGGGGTGCATACTATCAACTGTAAGGACACATATGTGGGCACAAGTATTTTGAAGGAAAAAGCAGAGAGCAGAGAGCTTATCTCCTCCCATCTTGACGAGAACGAGTTTTGCCGCTATGTGATACACAGTAGGACATAAGCGGCATAGCCCTTGACCTGCCGGAAACCCACAGGGACGATTTTTTCAGCGTCCCGGAGCAGGCGGCTATGGCGCTTATAAAGAATCAGCCCAGCAGCTTTGCCTTTATGCTGCTCTCCTTTACAAACGGGTCCGACCAGAAGCGGGAATCATAGGAGTGGTTGGCATTGTCGCCCTGAACGTAATAACATTTTTCCGGCACAATCAGCGTAATGCCATTCCGAACGACAGCTTCGCCGCCGGATGCCGTAATTCGCTTTACAAGAAGCCTCCCATCCCGCTCAAAGATGATAATATCCCCATCGGTCAAATCTCCGTACAGCCGTGTCCCCAGAATAAATGATGCTTTCTTCAGTGTCGGTTCCATGGACTCAGTCGGGACATATCCGAGAAAGAGCACTGTTTTCATAAGGACAAACAGCAGGAGCGAGGACAGGATCGGGATAAGTAGCCAGCGGTTATTCTTGAAGAGTTCCATAACTTCCTCCAAAATGCAAAACCCGCCCTCCGCAGTGTTTATACTGGGGAGGGCGGGTTTGCTGTATCGTTTTCAATTGTGCATAAATCAGAATGCCGCAAGGTCCGGATGCGACCTGAGATATTTCCTGGTGCGGGAGATTCGGGCGGCGACACATTTGTCGCTTTCCCCGAGGATGCTGCCGATTTCCGCGTGGGAATAGCCTTTGGCGCTGAGACGGATCGCCCTGATGCCTTTCGCCATCGCCTCGGAAGCGTTGGCCTCCAGTCGGTCAAGTATCATACTCAGTTCGTGATGCTCGTCTAAACTATCTTCTTTCCCGAGCACCTCCGGGATCAGCTCACACTCCTTTGCCGCCCGACGGTTGGCATAGATCAACGCCGTGCATATCTCGTTCCAGATTAGCCTGTATGCATACGTAGAGAAGCATCCGCCTTTATCGCTGTATGCCGCCTTGCAGAGGCCAATGCAGCCGATCTGATAGAGGTCATCGTAACTGTAGATACTGTTTTGACCGGGATTATGGACCTTGTCCTTGATCACCTTCCCGACCAGCCCGAGGTTTTGCTCCACTTTTCTCTGCTGGGGTTGTGTAAGCGTCATGATGCTTCGCCTCCTTTGCATGGGCGAAATCCGGCCGGCTGTTGTTTCCTGCGATGCTCCAGGAGCTTCTTGCTTTCGGCGATGACCTCGTTGCAGTAATATTCGCCGAGAAAACCAATGTGCGCTTTGGAAAGCGGTACCTGCAGAAGCCCTGCCAGCCACAGATAGGCGTCCTGCTTACTCATCAAACCGCTTAGATATAGTTGGTCGAAATAGTGGTGCGCCTGATTCCGAAGCGTGCGCAGCTCGCGGTTAGCCAATGTGCCGACGGGGATATTCGTGCCCGGATGGGTGCGGACATAAGCGTCACACCGCGGATAATTGCTGCAAACATAGAGCATGGTATGGCTGTGGTTCTCATGGTAGATGCCGTCTGCGGAGCGCAGCACAACGGTGCCGCCGCAATACTGACAGCGCATGGCGGACGGGTTGATTCCTTTCTTCTTTTTCTTGTGTTTCACGGTTCCTTTCACCTCCGTCAGGATATAGAGAAAGGCCGGAAAACTGCATGAAAACCAAGGACGGCAAAGTCGGTTTCTACATACCGAGCACGTTCCTGTCATCAAAGCAGCTTTCCGGCTAATGAGTTCAGTTGTGGCTTGCACCGTATGGATCGCTCAGTGCGCAAATCCGTAACAGTTTCTCTCCCGCGGGGAGAGTCTAACTCCGGGAGCTCTTCCGAAGTACTGAAAGCCTGAGTGCAAGCCCCTGCCACGGTTACAGCTTAGCATATCAGGATCCAAAAGTCAAGCCTTAAAGTAATGTTTTTAATTATTTTATTATGATATTTCTTAAAGTTTTGTGTTTTGCGATTCAGAACCAGTCTGGTGAAAAGAAACGCCTCTCCAAACTGCCCGCACTCTCCAGAATGGCGATGTCAATATTCGTAATCATCCTCGTCATCGTCCTCATCGTCCGGATCATACGGCGAGCGTTCTGATGGGCGCCGGTTCCGAATAAAGCGCATGGCGACCAGCGCACCTGCCGCAAGAAGGAGCCCTCCGCCAAACAGGATAATGTGCATCACGGGAATCCCGCCGACGGTAGGACGGCCCGAATCCTGCTCTTGCACATTCTGCGAAGCGGCGTCCGCGTTCTCCGCACTGCCTGTTGTCAGCGGCTCCTGTTCTTGTTGCGTCACATCAGGACTTGGGATATCGCCCGGCGACGGCACGGCGGCATTTAGAGTCAGGCAAGAAAGGACGTAGCTGCCGCTATTGCCCAGCTCGGTTCGTAAAATCCCGTCCTGCCCCACGGCAATCGTGCCCGGATAAAGGCCTGCATCCGTTTTGAGTTGGAATTCAACACCCGCCCATTGGGGGCCAAGCTGTACCTCAAGGATGACGGGCTGCGCGACTTGAAGCTCCGTGCCGTCCGTGTCATCGCCGGTAGCATAGACAACACCTGTACACATGAGGATGCAGCACAATAGCGCCAGCATTACGCCGATGCCTGTTTTCATCTTTTTCATAATGACCTCCTGTAATTTGCATAGAAAAAGACGGCCTGATTTCTCAAGCCGTCCTCTCTGATGCTGTATTTTGTTTTTACTTGATCGTGTCCTTGAGCGCCTTTCCCGCCTTAAAGGAAGGGGCTTTGCCGGCTGGGATCTCGATCGTTTCCCCGGTAGCCAGGTTTTTGCCCATCCTCGCGGCGCGCTCCTTCACTTCAAAACTGCCGAAGCCGACCAGTTGGATCTTGCCGTCGGTTTTCAGTGCTTCCGTGATACCGTCAAATACGGAATTGACCGCTATTTCCGCGTCCTTTTTGCTGAGATTGGCCTTTTCAGCCACATAAGCGACAAGCTCTTTCTTTGTCATAGACTTTATTCCTCCTTCTGCACCCGTTTACAACCGTGCACCAATTATCCTTTGGTCTGGGCGCAGTCAGTCATAGTCTCACGAGTGATGTAGGTATATTATAGCATGAAGAATTCTGATTGCAATGCTCTTTCCATGCTGCGTTCATCACCGGCAATAACTGAGAAAGGGACACCATGTCCGCTGGGGATGAAAAAGCCCATCGGCCCACAGGAGAAAGACATGGATGCTTTCGGCTTCTTGTATAAGCTCTCCGGCAGCGGGCACAGCCGGGTGGAGCAACTTGCGTTTACGCCAGACTGATTTTGTAAAAAGCTTCGGTCATGCTATTCCCATCAATTATCTCTGACATCTGTACTGCCCGCAGGATTTTGTCCTGCGGGCAATTTTTCACTGGTTGAGCGTGGGTTTTGCTGCAAGCACCCGCATTTAAGGCATACGCCGCCCGACCATACGTGCCGGCATTCCCGGCCCAGGGACTGCTTGACGCCCTTCTTCTCACGGTTCCGCGGCCGATTTCTTCTACGCCTGTCGTTTTTCATATCGTTCCTCCATAACGAATCCGGGGATGTGCGTTCAAGCATATCCCCGGACAGGTGTTATTTACTTCTTCACGGCAATATGCTTGCCCGTTCTGCGCTTTTTCAGGTAGAAAAACGCTGTGCAGCCTACTCCTGCCGCCGCAAGCCCGAGCAGTGAGATCCAGAGCATAAGATCGGTGTCGTCTCCGGTCTTGGGAACATCCACCTTCGTCTTGTCGTTATGGATCTTTACCGTCAGTGTCTCGTTTGCAACAAGCGTGATTTTGACGGGGTCTGCGATCTTGTACCCTTCGCTGGCGCTGTTTTTCAGCTCCGTGACGGTATACTCGCCGATGCGCAGCTTCTCAATGAAGATTTCGCCCTTGGCGTCGGTTGTAAACGTCATATCGTAGCCGTTGGCGCCGGTGATGCGGAACGCAAAGCCCTCTCTCTTTCCGTCGCTGGTGGTCTTAATAATCTTGAGGGAGCCCTTCAGAGCATGGTTGATAAAGCCCTTTCCGGCTTCGTTCTCAACGGTGTAGGTTTTTCCGTCGGTATCGATCTCCACATAGTAGGCTTTCTCGTCCGGAATAAAGCCCTCCGGTGCGGTTTTCTCCCTAACCAGTACGCCGCCGTACTCCAGATTCTTCATCCAGTAAACGCCGGCAGAGGACTCCTCCATGGTGCCGAGCAATACATCGTCCTTGTCCAGCGCCTTGTTCCCGTTAACATCGCGGTAGACCTCGAATACCGCGCCGCTGAGTTTATTCTCGGGATAGTCTGCGTCATACTTCGTCAGTGTGACGCTGCCGCGGATAAGTTTGTTTGCAATCTTGATCTCAATGACCTGTCCCTGCTCCTTGACCGTTACCGGGAACAGCTCTTCGCTCAGAACGAAGCCCTTGGGCTGCTCGATCTCGCGCACGAGCCAGTTGCCGGCAGGGATCTTTTCGAAGCGGAATCTGCCATCCTCGGCGGATACGGCTGTCAGCAGTGCGGTATCCTTCGTGAATCTCGTTTCGGATGCAGCAAACAGGCCCATGACTGCACCGGAGAGTGGCTTATCGTTTGCATCAACCTTCAGACCCGAAACGGAGCCGTAGATCAGCTTATTCTCAATGGCCGCGCCCTCGTTGGCAATCAGCTTGACAAGCTTCTTGTCTTGCCCGGCGTAGTCAAACGACACCGGATACTTCGTATCGCCAAGCCGGTAATGGCTGTCGGTAGAGATCTCCTGCAGGTAGAAGTGTCCAAAGGGGAGATCCGTCTTGCACGTCGCTTTTCCGTCTTTATTCAAGGACACCATCTCGATCAGACCATCCTGCGGGATGCTGCTGCCATCGGCTGCCACAAGCTTCTCCGCAGCATAAAGGCCGAATGTAACGTGCGTGAGCTCGTCTCTTTGGCCAATGCCGAACAGCTTATCCGTTTCCATGGTTTTTACCAGACTGATCTCCACACGCTGGCGTTCATTGTACATATCTGCCCGAAGCTCGGTGACCGTGACCTCCTGCCCGGCATATACCAGCTCAACCGTATGCGCTTCGGTCTGAAGCGCCATGCCGTGCGGAGCTTGCTTCTCGGTGATCACATACTTGCCAAGGTAGAGTGCCTTGCTGGCAGCCATGCCGTCCGATTGCGTGGTGACGGTGTCTACGATGTCTCCGGCCTTTGCACGCAAGGTTCCGTCAGGGGTGTAAATATCCTCCGCAGCAGCGATATCAAAGACTGCTCCCGGAAGTCCGGTATTCTCATATACAGGCCGGAAGATGGATCCCTCGTTTACAACGCTGCTGAAGACCTCGCCGGTCTTTTGGATGCGGATGACGCCTTTTTGCGCCATGTTGGACTTTGTAACTGTCACGACAGCCTCTGACCCATCTACGGTAAACGGAACCGGGGCGGTATCCAGCACATAGCCATGGCAGGTTGCCACCTCGATCAGCTCATAGCGGCCGTAGGGCAGCTCGCAGGGGAGCATCAGCGTACCATCATCTGCGGTATAGAATGTGGAGATGGTCACTGGCGCCGGATAATAGACGGTCTGTGAAATCAGTTCGCCGGAGGTCAGGTCTCTGACCTGAAAACCGATGCCTGCTGCCGGAATGATCTTCCCGGTCTCAGCATCGCGCTTTTCCACGCGGATAAAGCTGGTGATGGTCTGGTTGTTCAGGATATAAGAGTACAGATGTCCGTTGGAGCTGATGAATACGGTGAAGTCCGGAACAAAGGCCTGTCCTTCCTGACCCTCGATCTGGTGTACGGTATAGCGGCCGTAAGGTAGATCCTTGGAAAGCGCTACGCCGTTTTCATCCGTCACGAGCAGATCGCGCTCGCTATCTTTGGCTGCGTCATAGCTTCCAGCACTTGAGAGATAAAGCTGGAACATCGCGCCTGCTTCCGGCTGCTCGATAATGCCTGCATTGCCGGAGGGTTTGAACTCCGCCGTCGGTACAGATCCGTTTTCGGGTTCTGGCTCCGCTTCATTCTGACCGGGAATCAGCGTATCGGCTGCTTCCGGCTCAGACTCGGCCGGCGTTTCCGTGTCGGCTTGATTGGGCATTGGGGTTTCTCCCGCTGCCGGTTCGGCTGCGTCCTTTGCATCATCGGAAGCTGCAGTTTCCTGCGCATTCTCCGGTGCGGCGGCGTCCGGGCTAACAAAATATGCGGAGCCTTCCGGCGCAGTGGGTTCCGTTGCTGCGGGGATCTCGACTTCTGTCTGCGGGGTCGGCATATTCTCGGGGGTTTCCAGTTCCGCATCAATATGCTTGATCAGGCGGATGCTGCCCTTGATTACCGTTTCGGTCACGGCGTTAGCCGTTGTATTGTGTTCAACCGTATACTGACCGGGCGCTGCACCAACGGCATGTTCCGTCGTATCGAGGAGGTACCCCTCCGAGGGTTCCATTTCACGGATCGTCCAGTCGGTATCGCAGATATACTCTTTGCTGGTGAACTGACCTTTGGCGTCTGTGTAATACACATCGACAAGCTTCCCGCCCTTGTAGATCCCGTATTTAGCGCCTGACAGCGTGGCGTCGCCCTGCGGTGTTCCGGTTTCTGCGTCCGTCTTGGTTACGGTCACGGTAAACTTTTTGAGGATATTGGCAAAGCTGCGCTCTGCAACCCGGTTCCACTGGATAGATACTGACTGGGGATCAGGGATAACGTAACGAATGGCCGTATCGACCTCCTCGATGGTATATGGGCCGCCAATCAGGACATTGCGGAACTTAGCCACGCCGGTGGAGTCCGTTACCGCATACTCATCGACGCTCAGGCCGGAAAGGGATTTGCCGTACAAGCGAAACTTTACGCCCTCAACGAATCCGTCTTCTGAAGTCTTGGTCACCTCCAATGCACCGCGCTTGAGCACGTTGTTGAAGGTCACGGTCGAGGTCTGCCCGCCGACAATGGTGACCTGCTGTGAAGTCTGGGGCGTATAACGCTCAATGTCCGCTTCTGTTACGGTATAGGTGCCGGCCATGAGCTCGGATACGTCAATCGTGCCGTCGCGGCCGGTAGTCACAGTCTTGGTAATGCCGTTGCCGGAGATCGTGAAAGAAATGCCGGCCACAACGCCATCCTCGCTGGTCTTGACCAGGTGCATGGTGCCGAGCGCCTCCATCTCAAGCCGAAGATAGGCGCTGACAGGGTCTGACACATTTTCGCCGTAGGTGACAACGTCCTGAATGCCGGCGCCTTTGTTGCCGTCCGTCCAGACGACCACACCGCTTCGCACGCCGTTGGTCTTGCTGGCGCTTACGCGGATATCGCCTGCAATCGGCGTATCAGAGGTGATTGTCAGGCGGTTCCCGCTTCGGGAGAAGCTAATTCCGGGTTCCGAGGAGCTGAACGAGAAGTTCGACAGCACTCCATTGGTATCCGTCAGTGTCACGGCATATCGCGTGCCGTCGTATTTGAGTTCATAGCTGCGTGCGCTGCCAATGCTTCGTGCGCAGAAGCTGGGGATCTCTGCGTGACTCTGCACGCTGGCGGACATGGAATTATAATAGGAGCGGATCTGGCTGCGAAGCGGATGCTCGTCCCGGATATAACTCCAAACCGCGCTCTTCCCATAGCCGGAGGGATCCACCTTGTTGAAGCTTGCGTCACGCTCGCCGACAACCGTCTCCCAGACCAGCAGCTGCGTAGCGATTGCATGACTGAGCGCATCTGCATCCGAGGCGTTCTGAGAACGCCAGGATGTGGATACATTGCCCTGATAGCCATACTGCATGATCCGGCCAAGCAGGACCTTGATGGTATCCGGGGAAATGGTCGGATTGAGATGGCTGGGGTAGTTTTCCCAAAATGTCTCATCCTTGTGGGAGAGAGTATCGCCGGCATTTTGCCCGATGCCGGGCTCGATGCAATACGAAACCTGACCGTTATAGGTGCCGATGCTATGCACCGTTGTGTATTTGCTGTTGAGAAACCGCCAACCGCCCATCAGAGACGTGGCAGAGTGGCCCCACGCCGTCGCAGAGTAGTTGCTGTCACCGTCGCGTGGGAAATCCACCATGTAAGCGTCTACCGTCGTTGCGGCAAACACAGGTGTGCTGATAGACAAAAGCGTCATCATGCACATGAGCAGGGACAAGAATGCCGAAAAGGCTTTCTTGAGCGTTTTACGTTTCATCGGTCCTTTACCTCCTGTTTTTTTGCAGCAAAGAAGCGCACCGTTTCCGATGCGCTTCTCGCTGCGTGATGTGGTTTGGCTCAGGTGCAGCCGATATACAGATCGTATCACGCTTCTGTTCTCAGCTGCGCCTAAACGCAGAAATATATGATGCCGTCTGCTGCGTACAGTTCCAGCCGCGATTTGATATCCCGCGCAGGATGGATGGATATATCTCCGGCGATAATGGGGATATCCCGGCGTCCTGTTGCGGTAGAGTCATAGGTGAAGCCAACTCCAACGCCGCAGTTTCGCGCAAATGCAGTTCGTTCATGGCCGGCTCTTTGAGTATGGCTGGTTCTGATTCCGGAGGGCTTGACGGCTGTAAGGTGTACTCCGGAGTGCCGCAGTATGGCTCCCGGCTCTCACTTGAGACTTTTCCCCGGGTACTGCCGGGAGACGGTGGGGGTGTCCGGTATGCGGATACGCACTGAGCATTACGGCAATATGCTCATCCTGCCAGATTGAAATAGCCACGATCCGCTTCGTCAACGCAGCGGCTGAGTATTTCAAAGAACCGTTCCGGTGTGAGCTCCGTATCCAGCCAGTGGGTAGCGCGATAGGAATAACAGCCGACGTCCTCGTTGATGGCGTGGCTGCCCAGCACACTGTGCAGGTTCAGTTCGTTGGCAAGCTGCTGTTTTCGTGCGCCATCCGGGTTTCGGATCGCCTTAGCCAGGCAGACGACCAGCAGCGGGTGCAGCGGCGAGAACGAGATCTGCATATAGTAGCCGCGGTGATCCAGCGTCAGCGAAGTTTCGTCCTCCGCCTCCACCTTCATGTGGGACAGGATCATCCTGCGGGCTTTTTGCGCAAGATCCGTTCTTCTGACCTGCTCTGCGCGGGTCAGATCGTAATCAAGCATAGTTGTTCAACCTCCTTGTCATTTTCTGTTCGCTCCAGTCATCTCGGGGTAGCGATGTGTGTGATCGCGCCCCAGATTCGATTGGATTCGTTGTTGATGCCCAGAATCCGTACCGTTACGCGAGAGCCTCTGGGCGGGCGCCCGCGCTTAGGATAGCTGCACAGACAGTCGATGCCGCCGTCCAGTGAGACGAACACGCCGTTCATGTCCACCATACTGACAGTACCTACATAGCGGTTGCCCACAGAATAACGCCGCAGCGCCTTTTCATAGGGGTTCTCGCCGGCCTGCTTGATGGAGGCGCTGACCCGGATACTGGTTCGGTCACTGCGGTCGATGCTCAGGATCTTAACCAGAATGCGCTGCCCGGGCTGAAAACTGTCCTGCGCATCCAGCATGCGCTGGTAGCTCAGCTCGCGAAGCGGGATGTAGACCTCCAGGCCAAACAGATCCACGAAGATGCCGGCACGAATGACGGATACGACGCGAGCTTCCGCACAGATACCTTCGTAGAGCAGATTGTTTCCATCCCGGTCTGTACCGAAATAGTACGCGCGGCGCTTAGCGGACATAGCCTCAAGACGGCTGCCGACTGCAACGCCTGCCTTGGCGTCGATGCCCTTGATGATGTAATCCACTTCCGCCCCCAGGCGCTTGGTGACCATATAGTGCAGCACATCCTCCGGAAGCCTGCCGCGGAAATCCTCCGGCGGCTCCACCGCCTCCTCCGCAGGAATAATAACCTTGATATCGCCATGATAAATGACTGCAAGAGAACGCGAGGGATGGTCAGCGGGGCGTTCGATGCCCTGAATGGTCCCGGTCAGGATCCGTTTGGTCTTTAAGGATTCTACCAGGTCCAGCAAATCGTTGCGGGCCTTGTCCGCTTCCGTTTCCACACTGGGGCGCTCGTCGATGGATACCACCGGCGACGCCGGTCTGGCAGCGGCGCGCCTGCGAGGCTTCTTCTCCGGAGCTGCGACGCCGTCGGATGCATCCCCGGGCGGTTCTGCCGCTGCTGTGTCAGACTCACTTTTCTTGGCTCTTGGTTTTCTGGTTCGGCGGGCCGGCGGGCTCTCTTCAGGTTTTTTCTCCTCCAAGTCGGAATCGGTCTGGGATACCGGTGCTTCCGGGGTGTTGCGCGCGGCGTCTTCGATCGGCATCCCTTCGGGATTCGCAGATTCGGAATCAGTCTGGCAAATGTCGATGAGATCAGCGTCTCCGGGCGCCCCTTCAGCGCTGAGCACTCTATCCGGCTCAGGTTCAGTTTCAGTCTGATGTAATGAGTGTTCATTGATGTTTTCGTCCGTTGCGGCCGCAAGAATTTCTTCTTCCGGGATCACCGCCGTTTTTTTCGTTGCCATTGTTTGATCCTCCGTTTCTTTTGTTTGAATATAAAAAGGGCGTCCCATTTCTGAGACGCCCATCTGCCGGTAATGTTTTTTATTTGTCCAGGATATACGCCGTAAGCAGCCTTCCCGTTATTTCCTCCTGCGACGTTCCTCGTATTCCAAGTGCCTTGAGGTCAATCGATTCTTCGCGCATTGCGGAAAGGAAGCCTTTCATATCATTGCGGATCGCTTGCGGCAAGTCAAGCGTATCATTTTCTCTCAACAGCATGCTGAGCCGGATCACGTCATTTTTGTGCTTCCGGATGTTTTTGCTGTCAACCTTTGCGCCGGCTTCCTTTCGCTGGCGAAGATCCAGCCACGCCTTGGCCTTGAATGGGATGAGGTGCATTGCGTCAAGAATCGGTATCCCATCTATTATGGTTTTCCCCTTGCGCAGGAATTGGTAATACGCATCATCCAGCAAAATCGCCGACAGGCTGGATATTTCATGGTCCAGTGGCAATGGCGTAAGTACCGCATCATCCGAAAGGGCAATTGCATCAGCGCGACGGGAAAACAGCTCTATCATGTAGGGATAATCCCGACTCTTCGGATTCGTAAATCGGTAAAACTGCGGTTCGCCGGTACTTTTATTTCTATGCTCGTACCCTGCGTCTCTGATATATGACCAAAATCGTTCTCCGAACTGCGGCGTCAGGCTCTCTACGATCAGCACCATATCAATATCTCGCGTTGCCCGAAAATCCATACCTTCCTCGCTCATGAGCAGGTCGCATGCTGTTCCGCCGATAATTGCATACTGCTCGCTGTACTCGGAAAACCACTGCTTGAAGCTCTCAAATCCGGTTACCATCTTTGTCACCACACCTTTTCCAGTATTTCTTCAATACATTGCTCTACCCGCTCGTCCATATCGTCTGCTAAGCTTGCCGCCAGCGACAGTACATCAACTCCGCCTGTCTGACTGATACGGCGCGGATCATAGCGCCAGAGCTGCAGGGCGCATTGCTTTTCAGAATCGATCAATTTCTGTGCCGATCCCTTAATTTTACCGCCAACCATACCCCATGTTTCGACCGCCGGCGGATTGAGCATGCTCATTTCCGAAAGCGCACTCAGCCCTGCGGGAAACATATCCCGGGTCACAGCGCTCTTTTCGATGAATACGGTTGTCCGGACAGGCTGGATGAGGTAGGGGACGGCTTTTTGATATACTCCCTTCGTGTCGAGTTCGGTGCAGAGCATTTTCTGCGCTCCGACGGAGCAGGACTTGTTAAGAAGTCCAAGCGCTACCAATTGATTTGCCGCTCTCGTGATCGTCATTGCGGAAAAGGCAAACCGCTCCGCAAAGGGCGTCATGGGCATAGGCTCGTTCCCGTTCAGGATATAGGCAAACAGCAGCATCTGCGCAGACGGCTGCAGCTTCTCTGCGCCCGTCCTGAGTCCCTCGCTATCGCAGCGCTCTGTAAGCAGAGCCCCAAGAAAGGGAAGATACACCTGCTTTTCCGGCACGACGAACGCCAGCTTCGCATCAATGAAGGAGTTGCGGCGCTGCCGGGATATGGCCGTTAACTCAAAAACGACCTGTCGCCCACTTGCTGCATGCAGCCTCGCCACATGCTTTTTAAGGGTATTGATCGTATCGAGTTCCCCCACAGGATGAACAATAAGGCACGCTACTCCGCCAATGTCCGCTTGTTCAAATGTATATCTATCGTTCAAAAAAAGCGGCAAGGCTGCCTGCTGCTTCCACTCTGTCCGTATTACCGGGACGCCCAGTGTTTTTGTGATATAGTCCATCTGCTCACCACCAATTTAACTTTCTTTTGGCATTATAACATCACTAAGGTTAAATGTCAACTTTTTAGTTAAATCATTGAGTTCAAAACTCGCTCGGCGGTTTTGCGGAGCTGTACAGAGTTCTGCGTTTTGAGGGTATGGACGATGTGTGCGGCCGCTCCTCAGACGCTGCGTGTGGCGAAGTCGTCTCGGTCTGGAGAAAAGGCGCTGCCGCGTGCGGGGGTGTGTAGTCAAGAATGCTGACGGGAGTCAATTCCTTGGCCAGCGGGTGGTCAGCATAATCAAACTTTTTCAGTTTCAGGACATTGTGTCCTCGGATGACCACCAGCAGCTCCTCGTTGGGGATGCGCAGCACCTCGTCCGGAGTCAGCAGCCGTCTGCGCCCCTGACCCTCCGTCTGACGGTATTGGGGTATGACCTGCGCTACGGCAATGGTCTTGCGCACGGTCATGGTGGAGTTGATCTCCACCGACATATCACCGCTCCGCGCGGAGAAGTATTCGGCGCTGACCTCATCGGTACAGCCCAGCATGAGCTGCACGTCCAGGTTACCGACAATCTCCGCCCAGAGATTGTTGGGATACCGGTTCTGGAGCTGACCGAGGCTCTGCACGGCCAGCATCACATAGATCGCACGGCTGCGGATAACACTGAGCGTACGGGCAAAATCCGAACCGTCCGCTGCGCCGCCGAGCTTGCCCACATTGTTGAACTCATCGAAGATGAGGTTGACCGGGACTTTGCAGCGCAGCTTCGGCGTGCTGTCGGCATAGCGCACCAACTTGATGAATAGAAACGAAAAGAACAGCGAGGACAGAAACGCCATTGTTGCGTCCTGGTCGCTGAGTATGACGAAGTAGGCGCATTTACGCTTGCCCGGCGCCGTGAGATCGATATCGCTGCGGCTGATGATGTCCCGCACAGCCTCGTTCTGTAAGACCTGTAACCGGGTGCCGAGTCCAAGGACGATGCCGGAACGCACCGTGTCGCTGGCCTGCGAGAAAAGATTGAACGGCGCACGGGCGGGGTGATCCAGCGGCAGCTTTTCAAAAAGTGCCGTCAGCTGCCGTTCGCTGTTTTGGGTCAGGAGCTGGTAGGCGGCCGCCAGGTTCTTCGTCTCCGGGCTGCGGCTCCTGTCCAGATCGATATAGAGCACCAGCGCTTTGAGCAAATTGGCCTCGCCGTTGTCCCAGAAATGGTCGCCCTTGCCCTCACTGGTGTTGGAGATGATGACATTGGTCAACACCTGCGCCAGCAGGGTATCGCCGTTCAGGTCTGACATGCAGTTCCATGAGTCGCCGTGCCGGGGGTCTACCAGGTTGAATACTTTTACCTCATACCCGTTCTTGCGGAACAACTCGGCGGTATCGTTATAGAGCTCCGCCTTCGGATCCGTAATGACCGCCGACTCTCCGCGCTTGAGTATGGTGAACAGCGCCGGACGGATCACGCCACGGGATTTTCGGGTACCGGATGCACCGAATACGGCGATGTGGCGGTTCAGTCTGGTGTCTTTAGGTAAGCAGACGACGCTGCCGTTTTTTTCGCCCAAAATGATGCCATCGGCCTGCGACGGAGGCTTGATCTCCAGAATCTCTTTCAGCTCCTTGTCCTTCATCCATGATGCGGTGCCGTAGGTTCCGTACTTGCTGCGGGTAAATCCGCGTTCATCGTAGTCCTTTGAGCTGAATTTATCGTGGAAACGCACATAGGCCGTGATACCGACTCCGGTCAGCAGCAGTATACCGATGCTTTTTAGCCCCGGGATGCTGAAGGCGCTGCCCAGACACACGATCGGATTCCAGTCTACGGCGCCGATGGTCGTTTGCCCTGTAAGACCGCCGGAATTCATCCAAAGCTCGTAGTTTATCAGCAATTGGCCAAGCACTCCGCCCAGGTAAAGCAGGGTGATGAGTCCCGGTATGGAGACGGCGATGATGGCTGCTGCTCGCTTTTTATCCAGAATGCATTCCTCCTTTATAGTCCCAGTTCTGCTTCTACTGTGGCAGCGTCGATGGTTTTGAGTGTGATATACGGGCCAAGGTACTCTCTTAGAAAGGGCGCTTGATCATCGAAGCAGAGTACCTCGAAGCTCCCTGCGCCGGTCTGCATTGCCTCACGAAAACGGATCAGGCGTGCGATGTCGCCGTCAAGATGCGAGAAAACACAGGTGCCGCCGATACTGGCGTCGTATTCCATGAATCCCCGGTTATATGACCGGACGTCTGGGTCGAACAGCAGCTCAAGCAGCTTTTCTTTCCAGTCTGGGACGGTGAGCAATCTGAACTGCCGGATGCCGCCGGCATTCATGGGCACAAAATAGATGTGCCGATAGATTCCGTCAAACCGAAGTTCCAGTCGCCGGTTTTTATCCGACTCCAGCAGTGTGGTCAGCGCCGTATCATAGGACTCGCCCAGCAGGATTGCGGAGTCGATGCTCTGAACCCCGGCATTCATGCGGGCAAGCTCTGTCAGGCTGTGGAGCGCCTTGAACTCTCCCATGCCGTTCCATTTCATCGCGGCGTTCCGCGTGTTGTAAACGGCGTAACAGCCGCCGGGATAGAAGATTGCGCCGACGATGCGTGTGAACATGGTTTTGTTCTGTTCCGCAGGGGTGATCTTCTTGAAGTCCCGCGCCAGATAGAAGGCAGCCGCGTCCGGTGTTATCCGAAGGATGGCCTGGTTTTGCAAGGCGGGGAGTAGATAGGCCCTTGTCTCGACACCGGCGGTCAGGTGCATCCCAATCGTCTCGGCAACCCGAAGGTTACGGTCCCGATGCGCCATACCGCCGGGGAATCTATGATTGTAAAACGCGGCCATATAATAGCCGTATGCGTCCGGATGTATCCATTCCAGTATGGGGAGAGCGCCCTTACAGAAACGAATCGCTTTGGCATTCCCAGTACCGGTCAGCTGCAGCAGCTTTACCCTCATCCGCTCGCCGGTATCCGGATTACGAAGCTCCTGTGTTGTGGAAAGTTTACCCACCAGCGCTCTGAGAGTACGCTCGTTTCCCAGCACGCCAAGCGAACGGACAGGGTATTCGCCGGCGAGCCCGAGCACTGTGATAAGCCGATGCACATGACTTCCCGGCCGAACGGTAATCATTGTTTCAAACCCCGGAATGCAGGAGCTTTCCGACAACATGACTGCTCTCTTTGTCGGAAACCGTCCACGCAAAAAGCCTGAAAAACATCGGTTTCATCGGTGTTTTTCGGCTGTTAAAAGATATGTCATTGGGGAGGCGGGGTTTTGCCCTGTTTTTACACATGTTTTTGACGCCGCTCCGGCACATTTTCATGGAGCATCACCCCCTCGTCCGGGATCAGGGGCTCCAGCACCAGCCACTGGGGAAAATCCCGTGCCGGGACCACGTACACCTCCGTACGCTCCTGCGTGGAGGCCGCGCTGCAGTAGAAATGATCGCAGCACGGCGGCGCGTCATCCGCAAGCACATACATGGCGACGGTATCGGAGACCATATTGACCTCAATATTGTCATGATCCCGGTACCGCCGCTCCGGCCTGCCTTTTTCATATACATGGCGGAATATCATGATGCTTTCGGGATATCGAACCGGGGCTTTGCCCTGAAAGAAGTTCCTTAGCGCCGGGTACAGGATGCCCCGGATATAGGAGGCGGAGCTCCTCTCCTTTTTGGGGAGCAGCAGAGGCAGCCGGATGCAGAACCAGCCTTCGATGGTAAAGCCCGCTTCTATTGGAACCGACTCTGCTGCAACCGCATCCACATCCTGCAGTGCCCGCGGATTTCCCGTGTAGGCGGGAAGTGCTCTGGTCAGCAGCGTCAATTTTTCACTTTCCTCAGCCAGCTTCAGCGCCATGGCATACGCCAGCTCCATGCTTTTCCCTCCGGTCAGACAGCGGAGATTTTTTATGGTCATGCCGAGCCGTCGCTCCTGCGTCTCTATTTTATCCAGCAGATGAATGAACGAGTTTATCGAGTCCATCGGTTGCAGCCTCCTCTGTGTAAAATGTAATGTCCGGTTCTTCCTGCCCGGCAAAGTTGACGGTTGCAAACAGGCAGGGCGCTTTGGGGAGCATCATCTGGGATGCCATGGCGATATTGGGCAGGACAAAGATATATTTCATCTCGTCATCCTGCGGCTGCAGCAGCTTGCTAAGGTGCTGCTCGCCGTCATACAGCACGACGATCTCATAGCCGGTGTTTTCCTTCAGAAAAAAGATTTGGGACGGGTAGACCGCAGGATAATGCGCCATGGGATCCACATAGTCGATAAACCGCAGCAGCACCCATACGGCAAGGATCGTCCGCTGATCCGGCTTGCATAGTCCATCCAAAGCCAGATAGTAGCCACCGGCCACATCCGAGATTTGATGCTCCCTTTTCAGATTGCGAAGAATCTTCTCCGCCGTCTCCTGGGTTTTGTCCCGCAGCAGTCGGATTACCTGTGTTTTGGTCAGTGCGCCGTACTGCGACAACCATTTGATCACATGGCGCTCATCATCAAGCAGCATGTTGTTCACCTCCTTCTGTGTGTGCGTATTCTTTGCGAAATGCGTATTCTACGCTGAATGCGTTTTCTCCCTCTGCCGTTCTTTGAGGATTGCCTCCAGCTCGGCGCGATCCGTGGTGATCATTTCCTTTTCCAGCTTGGAGGCCTTCACCACCACGGGCACTTTGTTATTGTTGGAGCTGATGAGCGCCTCGCCGCGCTCGAAGCGGGTGATGGCGCGGATCTCCGTGCGGGTGAGCTTCAGCGTTTCCTGTACATAGCGGGCCTCGTCCGGCTCCAGGTTCAGAATGATCTTGTTCTTGGAGTTGTTGATGATCGCCCTGCCGTACTTGCCGTCCTCCAGACCGAAGAAATCTGACAGATCCTGCGTTGCGGAAATGGCCGCTCCGCCGAAGCCGCGGATAACCTTGAATATCTCAAGGCAAAACTCTGCGGCCATGCGGTTGGAGCTGGCGCCGATCAGCTGCCAGATCTCGTCGATAAAGATGGCTTTGCGTTTGGTGCGGTCAGACTTTATCTGATCCCACACATAATCCAGTGCGATGAACATGCCCACCGGAAGCAGCTTGCCCTTCAGCTCCGACAGGTCAAGTACGATGTATTTATTAGAGAGATCTACATTGGTCTGTCTGTTGAAGCTTTGGGCGCTGCCGGTGACAAAACGGCTGATGATGGCCGCCAGCCGCTGGGTCATGGGATTCTCCTGCAGGTGCTTATGCAGGTCGCCCAGGATAGGCATCTGCTTCATTTTGGGCGGAGCGGAGGCCATATCCGTATAGATGGAGTCGTTATCATGGGTGATGCCGAAGTCCGCATAGGTTCGAATCAACGCTTCATCCAGCATCTGTTCCTCTTCATTGCTCATATCGGGGATCAGCAGGCCGAAGAAGGTCATGAGCTGCTGAATTTTTCGAGCCAGCATGGAGCCCATCTCCACATAATCGATCTCGTCAATCAGCTCCATCTCCGGCGACATGGTATGCCGTATCTCCATTACGTTGATGCAGTGGGGGGAACCCGGTGCGATCTTGATAAACTCGCCGCCGATCTTATTGCAGGCTCTGCGGAATTCGTGTCCCTTGATTGGCGCCAGAATGTAGCACTGAATGCCGCGCATCCGCATCCGAAGCGCCAGCAGCTGCATGGTGAAGGTCTTGCCTGCGCCCGATGTGCCCAGCAGGTTCAGGTTGGCATTTTTATTGATCTTTGTGTTGAACAGATCCACGATGCACAGGGAGTTGTTGTATCGGTTGATGCCCAACAGCACGCCATTGTCGTCCGACAGCTCAAAGCTGGTGAAGATATAGCTGGATGCGGCGCCGCTGGTCAGCACATTGCGCTGCGCCTTTTTCTCCAGCTTGGGCGAGATTTTCAGGAACGGCATCACCGACTGCAGTGCGGCCTCCTGCTGAAAGCTGCACTCGCTGGTGTACATATCCATGGATTTGAGCATATCCACCATCTGCTGCTTGCGCCAAAGCAATTCCTCGTAGGTTTTGGCCGATACGGTGATGAAAACGCTCATGTAAAAGAGGTCCTCGTTGTAGTTGGCGATGCCATTCTTGATAAAATAGCCCGCCTGTATGGAATTGGTCAGCTCCTCATAATCGGTGCTGGTATCCTGCATGCTCTTGAGCTTGGTGCGGTTGAGCCTGATCCGCTGGGCGACCTTATCTATGGTGCGGCTGCGGTTCTCACGGCGGAGATGGACGTCGATATCCACTCCTTCTCCGGCGTTGATGAGCGAGGACATCCAGCCGGCCCGGACGCGGCTTGGATACCCGCCCGCCTTGATGTAGAGGAAGGAATAGTACAGCCCGTCCATAACGACATAGTTATAATGGCTCAGATCGATGCCGCGGGGCGCCAGAAAGTTGGTCATACGGATAGGCGGCACCGGGTCCATGCCGATGATTTTCTTCTTTGCCGCCATGGTGTCCACCACGATACGATCTACACGGGAGGAAAACGGTTCGTCCGTGCAGGAGCGCCGATTGTAAAACATGTATAGGATTTCGGCAGTCGCTTCATCCGGGTCTTTGGACTGGACGATGCTGTTGCCGCATTGCATGAAATACGCCCGCGCTGTCTGCTCGGCGGTCTGGAGCATGCCATAGATCTTTGCATAGTCGTCGCTTTCGTTGCGGCCTACTGCCTCATACTGGAAAATCAGAAAGAAGCGCCTCGTCAGCGCTTCCCGATTTCCCACATCCTTGATGAGTCCGATATAATCTTCGCCAAGCTCCTTACATTGCGGATTCTCCTCGTGTTCCAATTCCTCGCAGATCATGGATATGTGCTTATCCGAGTCCGCGCGGCGCGTAATGGACTTGAACTGCAGCCGCATGGGGGATATCTTCAGCCAGCTGGCAAAGCTGGAGATGATGTTGAACTGCTCCTCATCGGAGCGCAGCGTGAAGTTGATCGGCTCGATCTCAAGGATTTTTATGTAGCGGTTGTCCGTCGTTTCAATGATCCCGTTTTTCAGGTCGCGGATGGGCAAATAATCCTGCACAAACTCAAGCTTTTCTTTTCTGCGGTTTCTTTTTCCTTTTGCTTTGGCCATAGCGGTATCCGATCCTCCTGAAGTGTAATTTCCTGCGGTGTGTCCAGAAATGGATGATATGGCCGATGTACTGAAACAGCGACCCGCCATCCACGCCCATTGCAGACACCACCGCCAGCGGCAGCAGCGTGACCGTCATGACCACGATGCGGATGGTGCCGGGCATGGGGATCAGAATCAGCTCCGGATAGCCCAAAGCCAGCACCAGAATCACCGTTTCAATTGCGTTGCGGGTATCGATCATCCCTCCCAGCAGTTTGCCGCTGTCCGTATAGTTTGCGGGGATTGCGTACACGTTGTTGTATTCTCTTTCGTCCAAGTTTTTCACCTGCCTAATCTATAAATTGTTGCGGTTGTGGTATATCTCCCCATCCGCAGCGCCTGCTGATGGTCCGGCACATAGATATCCACGCGATGGATATTGTTCTCTATGCCCGAGCCGCCCCGATCTTCCACGGTGTACATGGTACCGTTTATCATGATTTGCGTGCCGAAGGGATAATGGCTGGACATAGCGACCATACCGACCGCTACCTGTTTGCCGCTGGCGGTAAGCCCCTGCGCATTGCTGCCGCAGCACTTTGCGCAGGCGCAGTAATGCGTCACCTCTACCTCCAGCGTATAAAGCGCCTCGCCGGTCGGGGCGTTTACCACCGGCGCATCGTAATCCACGATGCTGAGGCGGCGATAGGAAAGCCTTCCTTCATAGCTTGGCGTATTCAGGATAACGCCGATGCCGCCGGAGGAATGTACCCACATACGTGTCCCTTCCGCATCATATCCGGCAAAAATAAGCACATGGCCCCAGCCGTCATCATCCGCAAGGAATCCCAAATCACCCGGCAGCAGCTCCGCTGCGGAGACGCCGTAGGTATTCGGGTACTGTCCGTTGCAGCCGGCGCCGATCTCAACGCCTACTGCCGTATTGAATACCCATGTGGTGAATCCGCTGCAATCAAGACCGTAGGGCCGAATCGTGCCGGTCGTCGGAGAACCGGCTGACGTCACCAGCCGCGGCGTGTTCCAAGCATCGTTCCAGCCGGGCGCCGACTTGCCGCCCCAGAAATATGGGACCTTGCCCACCAGCGACAATGCCGTTGTAAGGATATGCTTCCGCATGGGGCTGTAGTTCTGCGCATTGACAAAGGCGATCAGCTCCGCATCGGTCAAGGGAACCATCTGCCCGTTGCCTAATGTCCCATACAGCGTCATTTTCAAGGCGTTGGCCATCTTCTGAATGGCCTCGCCATAGGTTATTTTGAATTGGTCATAGGTGGCGGAGGGATCGATCCCGAAGGCTCGGATGATGACGCTGTTATCAAATGGCTGTATGGTGCATTCCACATACTTTACGACCTCCGTTTCCGGAGTGAGCGTCTCCGTGCCGCCCTGCTCATAATAGATTTCGCTTCGTGTGCCGGTGATTCTGCCTCCGCTGTATATGGGAACGGAAACTGCCACAGGCGTATAGGCGGCCACATTGGCCGGCTCCGATGTTGTTATCGTTTCGTCCGGCTCATAGTAGGTGCGACGGGCTGTGGTATAACGGTACTGCGGAACACCATTGATGGTTCCCGTCTGTGTCTTCGATGTGACGACCGTCACGGTAACGGGTCTGTATGTAGCGTAGGTAAAGGGGACGATTTGCTCCGATTCCTTCTCTACGAAAGATACCGGAAACATACTGTCGGCAACGCTGCGAAGCTTTGCCAGCATATCCTCCTTGCCGGTATTGCGTTGTTGAAGCGATGCGGAGTAGGCCGCAAGGATATAGCTTACATCGTATCCAGCGGAACCCTGTGCGTAATTGATAAGTGCGTCCATAGACAGATCGTAGTCGTATCCGCCGTCCTCAATAATCTGCTCGACTTTTGCGAGGGCTGCGTCATACCCTTCCTCCACAACTGCGGAAATATCTGCGGCAAGGTCGTTATAGGATTCCAGCAGTGTTGTGGGGGTTTCCATGTCCACCATCGACCCATCCAGCCCAAACACGCTGTTTGTGACAACGCTGGGCAGTGAAACGATCAGGACGATAATGACAAGGAAAAACAGGCAGATGCAGACAAGTATCTTAAACAGCGTGTGACGCATGGCCCATGCCGCCGATAAAATTGCACCCCACGGTCCGCCCGCAGCGGTTCCTGCGGCTATCTCGGCAACCGCCTTGCCGCCCTCCACACCTGCCTGCACCGTTGCGGCTGCTGCATTGGCGCCGGCTTCAGCGCCTTTCACGGCGGCTTGCTTCGCCGTCTCTTTTCCTGCTTCCTTTGCGGCTTTGGCCATCTGCTTGGCAGCTTCGCCGTAATTATCGCTGCCGTCGCCTATCTGCCGTTTATCCGGCTCAGCCATTTTCTTTTACACCTCCCCGGTGAGTATCCGAAGCCGCGCGTGGCGGCTGGTTTCTTTATTCGCAGGCAGGCAAAACAGCCGGAGGGATGTCATCCGCTCCGGCTGTTGCCCGCTGCATTTATTTCCTGCGCTTCGGCGCCTTTATGCCGCTGTCCGGACGCTTTTCCGGCTCCTTAAAGCGGCTGGGCGTGTTCTTGTATCGAACCGACTCCACGGACACCGTGCGGACGTTTTCACCGTCGTAGACGGGCTTTCCGTCCTCGAACACCGGCTTGCGTTCCACAGCGGGGTCTCCATGGATGGCGATCCACTGCTGCCCTCTGACGTCTTCATACACCTGATAATCCCCGCGCGGTGCGGCGAATCTGGCGGTGTCGTAAAAAGCCGTCCCGGAGCCATCGGTATGGCGGACCTCGAAGTGTCCGTCCTCCCGATGCGTGCCGTCCACATGTGCCACCTGCTGCTCAAAGCCGGGCATGAAGTTGCGGAAGGCCGCCTGGTTATATGCGTCTGCGGCCTCCCCCTGTTCAAAGGCAGGCGCTTCCGCGTGCTGCTGCATAGCGTACCAGTCTACGCCGTTTGCCGCCTGCATGACAGTGTGCGGTGCGTCGGGCTCATTGTAATGCGCGCTGTTGTACCACAGGCTGTTTCCGCTCTCGCTGCCGGCTTCCATGATGCCGTCGCCCGTGTTGCGAAGGACTGTACCTTCAGCAGCGCCGGGGAAGGCTGCCGCAACCTGTTCGGATTCGGCGGGGCTGCCGGTAAACCCGGGAGCATCGTAGAAGGCGTTTCGGCCCTCGCCGCTGGCCATCTGATACCAGGTGCTGCCGTCAGAGGCAGTTACAACGGAGTGCGGAGCGGCGGGTTTTTCAAACTGCGCCGTATTGAACATCTCCACACTGCTGACCTTGCCGTCTGTGCCGGTCGCCGTCGTACTGATATGTCCGCCGCTGATCTGGGTTCCCTTGAGTGTATGGCTCGCAAGCTGAGGCATGTAGTTGCCAAGGCTGCGGTCGGCGATATCGCCGGCAATGGTGCCGGCTGCTTCTGCGGGACGCGCTGCTACGGAGGAGATGGATTCTCCTGTAAGCATCGCACCGTTTCTGGCAGCTACACCGCCAAAAACGCGCCCGACAAAGCCGACGCCGCCGCCCATGCCCATGCGCGTGCCGCCATCAACGACGGCGTCACGGACATAGCTGTTACCCTTGAATCTGCTGGCAAAGCCGGATGCAAAGCCGCTGGCCGCGGCCCCGGTTCCGGTTGCAGTCGAACCGCCCCTGCCGAACACGCTGCCTGCGCTCTTTGCGCTGTGTCCCACGCCGCTGATCACCCTTGCGGCCATCAGCAGTTCCATGCCCATGCTGGAACCGGTCTGCGCCACATTCAGTCCCATAGCGGCCATATAGCTGTCGAATTTCTGCGCGGTCTTTAGGAATGCCAGTGCGCAGAACAGCCATAGAAAGATAGATCCCTGCCCTGTACTCAGCGCGCCGCCGTTTCCGATATACTGGCCTACTGAGGAGTTAAAGCCCCGGATAAACCACACGTTCATGACCAGCAGGAGAAGCTGCGAGCCTACCATCCTGCACCAGCTTTTAAAAACCTGGTTGGTCGCCTTGGAGCCGCCCATGCAGAATGCCAGCGGGGAGGTATAGCACAGCACACCGACCACGATATACCGTTCGACTGCCTCCAGCAGCAGCTTGAAGTAATTCCATCCGAGCGCGATCAGCAGGATCAGAACCAGTATGGGCCCGACAACCGTCACAGTTGAAACGATTGTCAGCAGTCCGTTGCTCAGTACCTGCTCCACACCGGCAAAGGTGAATTCCTCCGCCGTCATGCTTACATCCATCAGAGCCGTATACGGCGCTCTGGCAATGTCGAGCGCCAGCATGAAAATTGGTTTTGCGTATCCGATCAGCAGCGCGAAAATCGCGCCACGCACAACTAATTGCCATGGGTTTTCGGCTTCTGTAATGGGTCCTCCGAACGCACGGAACAGCTGCCAGACCACAATGAGAAAAAGGACTGCCCAGGCTGTGTACTGCATGATGTCAAAGGCCTTGGTGATGAAGGGGAAATACTCCTCCATAGTCACCATGTCTGTTCCCAACGCATTGAGAAAGAGGCCGGAAACCGCGTCCATGATCTGCGAGGCAATACTGGAGATCCATGTCACGATCCCTTCAAAAATCCAGTCTAAGATAGTCGTTCACCTCCTGTCTGATCCCGAACTGTTGTACATCACCCAGTATACTGCCCGCCGGCGATCAACGGCTGCAGGTATGCTACGATAAAGCCGAGTGTGTTAAGAATAATCCAGGTCACAACGACTCGTTTGAGCCAGCTGGTAGCCTCGTCCACCGCACGCTGGTTCCGGCTGACCATCCTCACCAACAACGCAATGGCTGCCACGGTCACGGCGACAATGGTACTGATCCCGACCAGCTGTCCGTAGATATCCCGCATGATCGTGGAAAAGCGGTCCCAGATCGTTTCAGCCATTACGGGCTGGACAGAGAGGATCGTTGCCGACGCGGCGCCCACTAACGACCAGTAGGTATTTCTGAGCCGATGCTTACCTGATACAAGTTGCTTTGACATGCTTTTACCTCCTGTTTTTCAATTCGGCACATAAAAAGGCGCCGCTCTCGGAGGCTGAATTGCCTCGCAGAAACGGTGCCTTTATGGTGTGCTCCTACTATCGGACGCTAACAGTATAGCATGTTTGCATTTACATGTCATCGGCGCGAACCGTGCCATTTTCTCCGCCTTTTTCTGTGCCATCCACTATGCCAGATCAGGCGCACTTACCAGTTTTCCAAAATAGAAAGAACCTCCAGCCAGGAATCCACCTCGCCGGCAGGGGCAGACCATAGGCGCAGGGCGATGATGTTGATTGCCTGCGTGCGGAGGCGGTAATAGTGCCGGGCAGAGATGTCCAGACGGTACAGAAGCTCTTCGTGCATCAGCTTGTCCGGTCCGAGAAAGGTCATGTAGATGATGTCGTACATCTTGTGCCCGTTGACCGGTTTGGCTTTCAATATACTGACCGCATCGTTGAGCCGGTCAACCAGCAGGCGGGAGCGGCGTACACTCTCCATCCGGCCTTCCAGCTTTCGATTGTTCATCCCAAGTTCCAGGTCGATCCGATCCAGCAGCGTATCCAGATCCTTCAGCGGGCGATCCAGCTCCTCTGCTACGCTGGACGGGAAGCATTCCAGCGTCCAGAGAATGGTTCGGTAGTGCTGCAGCAGGAGAAGCGTGTTATGATACATGCTTTTCTTTTTCTCCTTTTTGGCTTGGCGGACTCTGTCATCATCGATAGACGAATCTCCCAGAATGCCGCGCTTTGTTAGAAGCTCAATAAATGCGGCAGATTGCTGCGACAGCTTGGTTTCCTGCTGTTCATAAAGCGCCTTTCCGGCACTGCTTTCGATTTTGCTCATGTTGATTCTCCTTTCCGGTTTCGTGAGTGCAAGAAAAAATCCGCGTAAGCACATGGCCCGCGGATGTGGTTCGCATCTATGCGGCGTAGTCTACTACTTACACCTCTGCAGTCATAGATACAGTTCTGACAATTCCAACACAGAGAAGTATACGCGCGTATTATAGGGGACGAAAGTGCAACGCGATTTTCTGATGCCTGTTCGGCATAATCAGTGGTTCTCATGATAATGATCCTGCGGCTATACCAAAGGATCATCTTGTTCAGGCGTGCATTGTCCGAGCCTCCAATATGCGCATTTCCGGCGCAAATACGCATTTTCTCAATAATGCGTTCAATTTCTGCGCAGGTGGGCAGGGAAGCCTCTGTATCCAGCGGATACAGTCTATTGAAAATGAGGCAGCCGTAGGAGCCCGGCAGACGGTGCAGAGCGAAGGCATCCCCATTCTTCTGAAAAAATCTCCACACCTTTGTCTTTTCCCAGCCCCAGCGCCGTCCCAAGGCTTCCAATGTCAAAGCGGCGCCAAGTCTCCCGAATTGAACGGCAGGCGCCAGATAAGAAAACGCATTGCCGGTCTCCTGCCAAACCGTGTGGCACCAGAGGTCCAGCCATGCATCTGATTCGCCGAATGTATAATGCTGATCCGCAAGGCGCTGCGTGATGTTGCGGGGAAGGCAGAGAAAGCCATAGCCGTCTGTTGCGTAGACTGCTCCACTCATGCATTCGGCGCCGGAGCATTTTACAACCCAATCGGTGACGAAATATTCCAGCTTCTTTGTTTTCTCGTCAAGCGTGTAACGGATATACCCGAACCGGCTGAGCGTATCCATGATTTCCAGAGCCTCCGTGCGGCTTTTGACGCCCAGAATGCTCTTTAAGCCGACCACGCCACCGGACCACATCCCGGGCATTACATCGTTTGTGTATCCGCAGTATTTTGCCCGACCCTTGCGAAATGCCGCCCGCGAGGCCAGCTTTGCCCAATAACCCATGATTCCCTTACCGACCGGCAAATGAGTCCTGGGCAGCTTAACCCATTGGTATCTGAACAGGCATTTCGGCATGACGGGTTCCTCCTTTCTGCGACTGGATATAAAAACAAGGCAGCCCCTTTAATCAAGAGACTGCCCTTGCAGTATGTGGTTACTATATTCTTACTTGAAGTCCGGGTAACGATTCCTTCTGCACCCCTACGAGATACCAGTCGTTTCCGTACTCAATGCGAGTGGGTATCCATTCGTCATTTATCAAGACCTCCATTGCAGTTCCGCAGTGCAGGCCGCCATAGATTTCCTTGTTCTCAAAACGGATATCCATACGTTCTGTTTGCCTCTCAAAGTATAATACGCCCTGTTGCATGGTACTTCCTCCCGTGTTATAAAAGTATCGGAAAATAAAATGAGCCAGACGGATCAGCTACATCCATCTGGCTCTGTGGCAGGCTGAAATCATGCGGGATAATAGCCGCTTCAAGTACCTCCTTCCCAGCATATTTTGTCGGATTCAGTCCTGATACTCACCGATTGCGGTTTTCTCTGACTATCCCAATTATACAGCGAACTTCGCTCTTAAAGTCGATGGCGGGGGAGACAACGGAGTTGGCAAAGCCCGTGATCGGCACGAGCGTGCCGGCCCCGGCAAAGCGCGCGATGGAATTGTAAAGGTTTAAGCCTGTTAAAAGTGCGGAAAGGAAGATGAGGCAGATCGAGGTCGCCGTGCCTGCGTCCGCCTTTGCAAGGCCGAGCGAGAGAAAGCCGTTCTGGATGAGCTGGCCGAGCGCGCAGATCGCGCCGCCGATGAAAAAGGCAAAGGCGGTATCCTTGAAAATGGGCGATTTGGGCGCAAGGCGCTTGACATACTCCTGATATTCCTGCGGCGTCATATCCATGAAGAATCACTCCTTTTGTCGTAGTGTTTGCGGGAAATGGACGAAATATCCGCGCGATACCGTCTTGCGCGCGGCGAGGTTTGTGTTACAATGGGCGAGGACATTTTTGCAAAGGAGTTGACGCGATGCGACCGCTGGGACTGTATCTCCACATTCCGTTCTGCAAGGCGAAGTGCATTTACTGCGACTTCTACTCGCTTCCTCATTCCGAGGAGAAGATGGACGCCTACACCGCGGCTTTGCAGCGCGATCTGATCCGCTGGGCGGATCAGGCAAAAGGCCATACCGTTGACACGATCTACTTTGGCGGCGGCACACCGAGCTACCTCGGCGCAGAGCGGCTCTGCCGCCTTCTGGAGACGGTTTTTGCCCATTACCGCGTGGACAAAAACGCTGAGATCACGACCGAGGCGAATCCCGACAGCGCGCGGGAGGTATCAGCACTGCGGCAGCTCAGAGAAGCGGGCTTCAACCGCATTTCACTCGGGATGCAGTCGGCGAGCGACGACGAGCTGCGCCTGATCGGGCGCGTCCACACGCATAAAGAGACGGTTGAGGCCGTACATGCCGCCCGCACGGCGGGCTTCGACAATGTGAGCCTCGATCTCATCTACGGCCTACCCGAGCAGACAATGGCGCACTGGCGGGAAAACCTGCAAGCGGCCATCGCTCTTGAGCCTGAGCACCTTTCCTGCTACGGGCTCAAGATCGAGGAGGGCACGCCGCTCGACCGCAAAAAAGACGCCCTGCGCATCCCCGACGACGATGAACAGGCGGAGGAGTACCTTGCAACGGTCGAGCTGCTCGAAAAGGCGGGCTACGCGCAGTATGAAATTTCGAACTTCGCGCGTCCCGGGCGCGAGTCGCGCCACAACCTCAAATACTGGACGATGCAGGAGTATCTGGGCTTCGGTCCTGGCGCGCATTCGGACTTCGGCGGGCGGCGCTTCGCCTACGCGCGCGACTTGAATGCTTACATCAAGGGTGAGGAGCACCTTTCCGAAAGCGCATGCCCCCCGGAACGCGAGCGCGAAGAAGAACGCGTCATGCTTGCCCTGCGCACCGCGCGGGGGCTCGACCTGTCGGCGCTCAAGGAGGACACGCGGGACGCCGAGGCAGTGCTCGAAGAGTGCGCGCACCACGGCCTTTCCCAAAAGGAAAACGGCCGCTGGCGGCTGACGCCGCAGGGCTTTCTAGTGTCAAACGCCGTCATCGTGCGGGTGCTCGAGGCGTTTTCCCTCTAAATTTTGCGAAAAAAGTGGAAACTTTTTCCGCGTTTTTGCGTCTTTACTTATGGCAGGGCATCTGCTATACTGTGTTATGTTTACCAATTCAAGGCATTTTCAGCAAGGAGGCAAATCGTGAAATCTATCATCCGTAAGTTTTTGTCGCTGTCGCTGGCAGTCGTGCTGGCGGCGGCTCCGCTCAACGCCTTCGCGTCTGACGCGCTCGGCGACGATCTGACCAGCTCAAGCGTCGAGGTCAACGAGCGCACCGAACTCAACGCTGGCACGTTCTGGAGCAATACGTATTCTGATCTCCGTCAGGAGAATTATGTGGTCTACTCGCCCAACGCACGCGTCAAGCCCATCGTGAGCGGCGGCGACTACACGACCCAGCTTACAACGGTCTCGACCGCCGCGAAAAAGCTCGAAGCGCGCGGCTACCGCGTGGTCGCGGGCATCAACGGCGACTATTACGACACGGCGACGGGCATCCCGCTTGGCAGCATGATGACCGAGGGCGTGCTGCGCAACTCCTCGAGCGAGTATTACGCCATCGGCTTCCGCGACGACGGCAGCACGGTGATGGGCAAGCCCTCGCTTCGCATCACGGCGCAGTCCGACTTTGGCCGCAGCCTGACGGTCACGGCTTTCAACTACGTGCGCCAGAGCTCGTTCGGCATCTATCTCTATGATTCTACCTTCAATGCCCGCGCCACGACCGGCACGAGCGAGGAGGGCGTGGATGTTGTCTGCTCGGCGGTCGGCGGCTCGCTCGGCCTGAACGGCAGCCTGACGCTCGTGGTCGAGCAGGTCATCGAGGGCGGCAAGGACACGCCCGTCGGCGCGGGACAGTATGTGCTTTCGTCGAATTTGAAGGCGGCGGGCTATGTGGAGCAGCTGCGCGCGCTCCAGCCCGGCGAGCGCCTGACGCTTTCCGTCAGCGCGAACGGCAGCGAGTGGAACGGCGTGACGAATATGATCGGCGCGCTCTATCAGCTGGTCGATAACGGTCAGGTCTGTTCGGGCCTTGTCAACGGCGCGGCCCCGCGCACGGCGGTGGGCCTCAAGCGCGACGGCTCGCTCGTGCTCTACACGATCGATGGCCGCCAGAGCGGCTATTCCATCGGCGCGACGCTGACGCAGGTCGCCGAGCGCATGGTCGAGCTCGGCTGCGTGACGGCGCTGAGCCTGGATGGCGGCGGCTCGACCGCGATGGTCGCGACGAGCCCCGACAGCACGGTATCGACGCTTGTCGACAAGCCCTCCGGCGGCAGCGAGCGTGCGGTGACGAACCATGTCTTCCTCGTGGCGAACAGCCAGCCGACGAACATCGTGGGCCATGTGTATCTTGAGAGCGAGAGCACCCGCGTGCTCCCGAACGCGCAAGTGAAGCTCACCGCGACGGCGCTCGACACGAACTATATCCCCATGGCAAATTCCAATGTCTCCCTGCGCGCGGATAAGGGCACCATTGACGGCAATGTCCTGACCGCGCCCGCCTCCGGCACCGTGACGGTGACGGCGAACGCGGGCGGCGCGAGCGCGCAGACGAAGATCGATGTCATCACGCAGCCCGACAGCATCAGCGTCAAGCAGAACGGCAAGGCCGTGACCTCCATCACGCTGAGCGCGGGCGAGACGGCGGAGCTCTCCGCCTCGGCGATGTACCGCCATTTGCCGGTGCTCGGCGACAACAAGGGCTTTACCTGGACCGTGCAGGGGAATGTCGGCACGATCGAAAACGGCGTCTTCACGGCGTCCGGCAGCATCGGCAGCGGCAGCGTGACGGCGAGCCTCGGCCGCATTTCCGTGACGGTCCCTGTGACGGTGACGGCGCGCGCCCTGCGCACGCTCGACGGCTTTGAGACCTCGTTCGCGACCGCGACCGGCACGCGTGCGATGCTCTCCTACAACAGTGAGATGACCCGCGTGCACAACGGCTACGCCTCCGCACGGCTTGACTATGCGACCGGCAGCGAGGGCAACGCCTACATCGGCCTCAACTATGCCATTCCTTCAAATTACGACCAGCTCAACTTCTGGGTCTACGGCGACAATAGCGGCGCGCAGCTCGCGCTGGTGACGGATACTGGCAGCGTGAACCTGGGAGCTCTCAACTTCTCCGGCTGGAAGCTCCTGACGGCGAAGCTCGGCACGGCTACGGCCGTGACGGGGCTGACGGTCTCGTCGGCGTCCGACCTCATCAGCGCGATCTACCTTGACCAGCTCGTGCTCTCCTACGGCGGCCTGACCGACACGACCGCGCCGAAGCTCTCGCTCCAGTACAATGCGGCGAGCAACACTGTGACTGGCACGGTGAAAGATGACATCGACGGCGCGGCCATCCCAACCATTCGCGTGACCTACGACGGCAAGAGCTACACGTCCTACACCTATAACCAGTCGAGCGGCGCGCTGAGCATTTCTCTTCCCGCCGCTGACGGCGCGCAGCACCGCGTGAATGTGGTCGCGGGCGACGCGAGCGGCAACCTGAGCCGCGCGGGCGTGAACGCCGGCACGTCGAGCACGACGCCCGCCTTCAACGACATGAAGGACCACTGGGCAAACGACGCGGTCGCGTATCTCAAACGCAGCGGCATTTCGAACGGCTCGAACGGTAACTTCCTGCCGGATACGAACATCAGCCGTCAGGAATTTGCCGTGCTGCTTGCGCGTTACTTAGGTTCTTCGCAGGATCATTCCTCCGTGCAGCTCCCGTTTGCCGATACGAATGAGATCGCATCCTGGGCGCTGAACGGCGCGAAGGCGATGTACTCGCTCGGCATCATCAAGGGCAGTTCCGACGGCTCGGGCAAGCTCTACTTCAACCCCACGGCCAACGTGAGCCGCCAGGAGGCGGTGACGATGCTCGGTCGCCTGACCGAAAAGGGCTACGCCCAGGGCGCGCTCAAGTTCACCGACAGCAGCGCGATCCAGTCGTGGGCGGCGGAGTACGTGAGCACGCTCAGCGAGATGGGCATCCTCACGGGCTTTAACGACGGCAGCTTCCGCCCCAACGGCGCGATGACGAGGGCACAGGTGGCGACAGTATTGTACAAATTCTAAAATGAAAGGGAACGGCAAAGCCGTTCCCTTTCATTTTAGAGGGGGATTGCACTCTGCTTCGTGCCTTGCCGCCCGCAGGGCGGCTGCGACACGCGCAGAGCGAGAAGAATAAATCGCCACGCACATGTCGCGGCGATTTATGATCGAAATTTATTTCGCGTCTGCGGACGCGAAAGTCTGCGACGCTTTTTGATCTTGCAGATACAATGTCCCTCTTGCGCGTAAAAATCTGCGAGACGCTTTTTTATCCTCTGCTGTCCTTTTTCGTACAACTTTTCGTTTGCTCGCGCATATAATAGCCGGGTGAGAGAAAAGCTGAAAGGAATGGTACAATGAAGGAAAAAGACAACATCCGTCATGGCGACGTGGACGACATGATCTTCGGCAGCGAGGCGCATGTCAGCGAACGATAATATGCCAAAAGGCTCCGCTTTCGCGGAGCCTTTTCTCACTTTTATAACGTCTTTTCGATCGTGCCGCCGCCGAGAACCTCTTCGCCATCATAGAAGACGACGGCCTGTCCTGCCGTGACGGCGCGCTGGGGCGTGAGGAGCTCGACGTGCGCGCAGCCCCCTTCCAGCGGTGTGACGACGGCGTCGCACTCTTTCTGGCTGTAGCGCGTTTTGGCGGTGCAATAGACTTTTTCCGCAGGCGTCTCCCCCGCGATCCAGTTCACACGCGAGGCGAGCAGCGCCGAGGAAAACAGTTCCTCGTTGTCGCCGAGCAGCACGGTATTATTTTCGGCATTTTTGGATATCACATAGAGCGGGCGGTCCGCACTCACGCCGAGACCCTTGCGCTGACCCGCCGTGTAGCACTCCAAACCGCGGTGGCGGCCGAGCACGCGGCCCGTTTCGTCGACAAAGTCGCCGGGCTGCGGCGTGACGCCGCCGTAGTCGTGCAGAAAGCGCACATAGTCCCCATCGGGGATGAAGCAGATGTCCTGTGAATCGGCCTGATGGGCGTTTGCAAGACCCGCCTCCTCCGCCTGCTCTCGAATTTCCGGCTTTTCAAAGCTACCGACCGGCAGCAGAAGATGCGATAGCTGCTCCTGCGTGAGCTGATAGAGCACGTAGCTCTGGTCCTTCGCGCGGCTCTCGCCGCGCAGCAGCCGGTAACGTCCGCTCGCTTCGTCATAGCCGACGCGGGCATAGTGCCCCGTCGCAATGTAGTCAAAGCCCATCTCCAGCGCACGGTCCAAAAATGCACCGAATTTGAGGCAGCGGTTGCAGTCGATGCACGGATTCGGCGTGCGGCCCGCGCGGTACTCGCTGACGAAGTGATCCATCACCTCGCGCGCAAAAAGCTCGTGCTCGTCGAAGATGTAAAACGGCATACCGAGACCGTCGGCAATGCGCTTCGCGCCGTCCGTCTCGTTGCCGCAGAGCGACAGCGTCGCGCCCGCGCACTCGTAGCCCTGCTTTTGCAGCAAAAGCGCGGCGGCGGAGGAATCCACGCCGCCGCTCATGGCGATCAAAACTTTTTTCTTCATCTGTGTCCCTTAATCCAGATACTTTTGCAGAAATGCCTCGCTCGAAAGCGCGTCGGACATCTCCACGAGCGTGCGGTTGAAGCCGCCGGCGTAGTCGCTGCCGCGGTCCTTGAGCTGTACGCGCCCGGCCTTTACCGCAGGGAGCGAGACGGTAAAGAGCGAGCCCTTTCCCTCCTCCGACTGCGCGACGATCATGCCCCCATGGCCCTGCGCGATGCGCTGGCAGATGGGAAGGCCCAGTCCCAAGCCGCGCGGCGGCATGGGGTTCTGCCCGCCGTCCATAAAGCGGTCGAACAAATGGGCCAGCGTGTCGCTGTCCATGCCCCTGCCGGTGTCCGCCACGGTGATCTTGACAAATCTCCCCTCCGTTTTCACGCGCACGCGGACACTGCCACCCTTGGGCGTAAATTTAAGCGCGTTGGAGAGGAGATTCAGCAGCAGCTTGCGGATGGCCTCGGCGTCGAGGGCGATGATGCGGCTGTCGCGGTCGGCAAGGAAGTCGAGCTCCACGCCGCGCTGCGCAAAAAGGAAGTCCACCTCAGCGCACACGCTGCGGCAGACGCCGACAATGTCGTCAT
>ERZ1026978.157-NODE-157-length-48530-cov-20.257638_pt1 | contig 48530 bp, 29 predicted proteins | sample MGYA00519560_ERZ1026978 | MGnify/ENA primary metagenome ERZ1026978 (study PRJEB26926, sample SAMN06164401) | human gut metagenome | biome: ENVO:00009003; feature: ENVO:2100002; material: ENVO:00002003 | host: Homo sapiens | place: USA | collected 2012 ... | reverse complement strand
GTAAAGAGAGAAAGCAGAGATGAGGGACGAATGCAGAGGCAACAGAAAAACGTGGCGATGGAAGCATTCTGGCGTGAGCGTTAAAACGTTTTCTACGCACGTTGTGATTGTTTTGCGGCCTGTTGTGAGTGGAAAACGTTTTATTACGCACGGGAGAGTCAGGGGAAATAGGAAAATCGGAGAGAAAACAGAGCAAAGAGAGAAAGCAGAGAGACAGAGGACGCAGGGAAAACAGGGAAATTCGAAAAAAACAGAGGTAACAGAGTAAATGAGGGAAATCAGAGAAAACAGAGCAAAAGAGGACTCCGAGCAAACAGAGAAAAGGGGTCAATAGAGATAACAGAGAAAAGGGTCAATGAAATGGGGCGAGTAGAATGCGACGTAACAGAGATAACGGACGTAACAGAGTAAAGAGAGAAAGCAGAGATGAGGGACGAATGCAGAGGCAACAGAAAAACGTGGTGATGGAAGCATTTTGGCGTGAGCGTTAAAACGTTTTCTGCGCACGTCGTAGTTGTTTTTCGGCTTGTTGCGAGTGAAAAACGTTTTAGTGCGCACGAGAGGGTCTGGGGAAATAGGGAAATCGGAGAAAAACCGAGGTAACAGACGAAAGCGAGGGCGCTGCGGAATTGCAGGGTCCTCGCTTGGGAGTTATTATTGTCCGTTATTTTTTGAATGTTACTATATTAACTGCGAACTGACAGAAAGGCAATTCGGGACGCCTACTGGGCAACGTCGTCAATGACGAGTTCACCGGTAGTTCCAGGAACGAATCTGCCGTAGAGATTGCTGTGTTCAGGAGCGGTCTTGCCGGTCTGGGTTATGGTGTTTCCGGACTCGGTGATGTTATTGATTGTCAACTTGCCCACATTTGCAGTACCGACTACTACACCTACTCGCCAACCACCATCGTCAGTGGATGTGAGAACGCAATTCTTTACTGAACAGTCAGAGATGGTGTGGTAGGTTGCAGGGTTACAGCCGGCATGGCCGATAATACCACCTACTGAACCTTTAGCTGAAATTGTACAGCCCTCTACTGAACATTTGGTAATCTTGATATATGTGTCAACCGGTCCATCATTAGGTTTATTATAACCTGAGGTCCAACCGATTAGGCCACCTACACGTGCACCGCCAGTGGAAATGATTTCAGAATTTGTAAGATGACAATTATCAAGTTCAATCGTAGGCATGCTATCTACATCGCAGACAAATGCTCCAATGCCCAAATTGCTGGTAGCGTCGTTAATCTTAACACCATCCAATGTAAGATCCTTGACAATGATTCCTGAATTACCTGCGAATCCGCCAGCAAACAAAGGAGCATTGAGTCCGGAAATCTTGTGGCCATTACCGAGCACAGTAACCACACCGGCACCATGATAACCATCTACTTTAGCAGGAACCCAAGTTTCGCCCTCTTTCAGGACAATGTCTTTTCCAATTTTAATGATATTGTCTCCAGAGCCTGCACTTGTAAATGCTGTAAGGGTTGCGCGGAGTTCTGCGGCCGTCATAACGACAGGCTTTGTGCCACGTACAACAGTCCATACGCCATTAGTCTCCACTGAAATGTAGCCAGGAGCGAGATAAGAAGCAGCATCATCAGATTTTGCATTTGCAGGATCAAAACCCTGGAAAGAACCGCCAGTCACAATGATATTTGCTTTTCCTGCCGCATAGTTTTCGTTCTTGCAATTAAGCACAAAATCATATGGGCCATGTCCAGTCAATGGGCACAACTGCTGTATCGAGTATGAGCCTCCTTTAATTTCGGCAAGACCTTCATACACATGCAAAGCATCTATATTTCCGACATAAGTACCATCCTCTATTATCAGATGACCACCATCTGAAACAAGAAGGGCATAGCAATCATTTTCTTTTGCCTTTACAGTTCCATCACCTTTAAGAGTCAATGCTCCTCCAGCAACTTCAAAAATAGAATATTTTTCAGTTGCTTCATCCCAAAGATCTTCAGTATTGGTAACTGTCTTGCCATTAAGGTCGAGTGTGACTTCTGCGCCTGTTGCAACTGAGATAGGCTCATTCACAACAAGGTCCTCTGACAATGTAGCTGAGCCGCCGGTGGCGAAGAGGGCCTTGAGCGACTCCACGTTCTTGATGTTGACTATGTCAATGTCATTGTCAGGTTCATTGAAGATCGGAACGATCTCGATATTGAAGATAACCTGCGATGTGAGAAGGTTGCCGAGGATGTTGGTGCGGTAGTTGTTCTGAACCGGAGTCTGAGGCGAGGATGCTTTGACGGTTATACCGGTTTCAGGAATAAACTCTGCGGTAACATTGGAAATGTGTTTCGCGTCCTGTTTACCCATCGGAAGGATGTAGTTCATTGTCATCCACTTATAGTCGCCGGCCTTGGTGACGAGCGTTTCGCCAGGAAGTGCAGATTCGGTGAAAGTGACTACATCTTTGGCTTCTTTACCTTCTGCTTCGAAAGTGTCGAATACGGTAGCCACATCGGTTGCCGTGAATACGCTCTTGACCGGTTCCATGCCTGCGGCAACAGCTGCATCATAGTCAGCAGTACCGAAGTTCACCTGCGCGAACGGACGGTAAAGTTTAATGGTTTCCGTCAATGCGCCATTGACTTTCAGCTCTTTGCGGGTGGCATAGAATGCATCGCGTTTCTCGTCGTTGGCTTCAGCTCCTTCGTAAGAAATCTTGATGTTCTTCAAGTCGGTGACGTCGTAAGGCGCACCTTCGGCTGCCTGTGCCCAGAACACGAAGTTGTACGTTTTGCCTTTCACGAGGCTGAATGTCACCTGTGTTTTCAGATCTGAGAATGTGGCAGTCTTGTCGAGGTCGAGCTTTGTTTTCGCATCATCGTTCTCATAAACTGACACATAGAGTTTCTTGGCGGTCTGACCGTCACCAATGGCCTTGGTAGCCATTTCACCCGGCAATGCCGCCGTGAATGTAACGTCAACCGTTTGTCCGTCAGGAACTTCCGCCACCTGTTCTTTGTTACAGCTGACTGCAAGTAGTGTCAATGCGGCCGCTGCTAAATACTTAATAGGTTTCATATTTTATATGTTTCTGTATTATTTTACCGGATATACGACATCATCATCAACGGTAACAGTCACCTGATTCTGCTGCATATCAGCTACTGGTTTATCTACCTGCCACAATCCTCCATTAGTTGAAATAGAGCCTGTTCCAAGTACAGGAAAAGCTCCGTTAACAGTACATTTTTTGATAATCACATCAAAAGCTAAGACCGCTCCATTATTAGGGCATGTACCTTTGATATTGATTGCAGGTTTTCCTTCAGCCCCATCATTGTTGAATGTGCAATTCTCAACTTTTACAGTTTTCTTCCCCTGCCCGCCTTCATTATATACATGCAAGAATTTACCTTTCCCATTAAATGTACATCCTACATATTCCACATCAGCGCCATAAGTCCACATGTTATAATTATCTGTATCTTGATTGAAAGTGCAGTTGACAAATTTAGCTTTGCTATAAAGTGTGAATAGTCCGGTGATAACGCAATTTTCAAGCGTAAGTTCATCACAAACCACCCCCCTATAATTGGCATTTTCTCCCTTAACTATCACGTTCTTCAGCGTGAAAGAGGAGCCGCGCTGATAGTTCAGTTTTCCATTTTCCGCATCCACAGCATTAGTGATAACATCGAAAGTCTGTGTTCCATCACCTATAATAGTAACATTAGCGTTTTTTTCATCTAATGCTTTATTATCCAATGTAACAGTTGAATTAGATGCCAGAACTATCGTTGAAGACTGCCCAGCAGCAGTTTCAATCGCCGCATTAAATTCATCCTGTGTACCTACAGCAGGGATAGCCACGACTTCCCAGGCCTGCTTGCCGTCGTATGTAGTTTCCACTGATTTGTAGCCTTCCGCAACGAAAGAGGTGATGTTGCCATGAGCTTCATTAACAGAAGCAGGGTTGAAGCCTACGAATGTACCGCCTTTAACAGAGAAACAGTTGACAGTGATGTCATCATGCTGGTTAAGGACAAATGGTGTAGCGTCAGAGTCAGAACCAGCTTTCGCCATGAAAACGCCGCCGTTGATTTCTACAGAGCCATTTCTGCCATATTTATCTGGCCCCATCACAAAAATCGTAGCATTGCTCTTACCACTATTAGTATTAGCACCAACGTTATATGTTCCGCCGTTGATTACAAGGTGTCCACCCTGTTCTACAATAATCGCATTGTTGTCAGCACCGCCTTCGCAATATACCTCACCATCACCGTTGATGGTCAAATCGCCATGCACCTGAAGGGCAGCTTTATTTTCTTCAAGACGATTTTCATTGCTAAACTTCTTTCCATTAAGGTTCAGAACGCTGGTAACCCCAACATCAAGCGTAACGCCTTTCGATTCGTCTGCCACAGAATAATCTTCTGAAAGCGTAACCTCTTTACCAGCTTCAAGATTTGCGGCGACGGAATCGTAGGTTTTATCTCCACCCTTGAAATGCGGATCCACAACGATATTGAAATCCTGATTGATAGTAAGCAAATCGCCCAATATATTTGTCCTCATATTTCTTTTATAAGGAGCGTTCGGAGCACTCACTGTGCGACTAGTACTACCAACCCAGAAAGTCGCAGTCGCATCTGTCAACTTTTGATCTTTATACGCAAACACATAGCATGTTGACAAGTAGTCATACTCGTTACCTGCTACTAAAAGTTTCTCTTCCACAGGTACATTCTCTTTAAACTCGATTGTAGCGGGGACAGAATAAGCATCATCCTTATATCCCCTTACGACATCAAAGACAGTCGGGACTTCCGTGAGTTTAATTTTAGACTTAACAACCTCAAGTTTATCTGCACGATCCGAATTTATCGTTCCAAAATTCACTTGCGCTACCGCACGATACAATGCAACCGTATTCTTTTTGATGTCGGTAACAGGTGTCGATAACGCCGAAAAATCTTTCTGCGCGAAATAAGCATCCATCGCAGGGTCATTCGCCTTGACAGCATCCACATTCATCTTCACAGCTCGAAGGTCTCTAGTATCGTAATATCCAGTACCTTTTACCTGAGCCCAAAATGCAAATGAATATTTCTGACCTTTCACAAGATTAAAGGTAACCTTTGCTTTTTTATTCTTCACCTCAACGGTTTGATTCAGGTCAGGAACTGGTGTATAGTTGCCATCATTCAGGAACACCTGGCAGATAAGCTCATTTACCGAAGCGGCATCCGAAAGTCCTTTGGTAGAGACTTCCACTCCCGGGACGTCTACTGAGAATGTGGCCTCGACCATGGCACCTTCATCAGGGCCGACCTGCTCTTTTGCGCAGGCTAACGCAAGGACCGACATTGCGGCGGCTGCGAAAGTTTTCAATAATTTTTTGTTCATAGTTTTATGTGTTTTAAAATATTATTTGTCAACGTATTATGATATTGTATTCTCCGTCGAAATCGGGATTGATCGCCACGCCGCCTCCGGTATCCTGCATCAGGAAACTGCCTTTTACGGTGGTGAGCATGCTTCGTTTGAGAGGGACCTCTATCGGATTGGTCATGGAGAGACGGACACCGTTCTCGTCGAAGAGACCGACGGCTACCATGACACTGGACTCGCGACCGTTCACCATCACGTAGTCGAAGCCCAGACGGGCATTGTGCTCATCCAGCAATGTTATGTCGGAGGAGAATGAGACGCCGGTGCTGGAGTCGCACGGCTTGTTGTCTCGCATGTTGAACGTCGACGGCATGTAGCCGGTGTAGTAGAAAACGACGTTGTACTTCTTCAGATCGACTATCGGCGATTTGCTGTCACCGTCGCCCTTGGTTCCGCCGACGGCGGGGTCAGGGTCGTCGCTATCTGCAGCCGACTCCCCACCGGATGCAGATGAAGCTTCGGAACCGTTTTCCTTCTTCCTCATGTCCGTGATGACCTTGGTGATGAACTCCTGGAGGTCGGTCGTGATGAACTCGAACTTCGCCAGAGGACGCGCCATGTCCACGGTGCCGCTCACAGGCGGGACAGATGCACCGAAACGCTCCACGGTCAATTCCTTGTGACCCACGAAAGCATCACGGAAATCATTGTTTCCCTCATGCTCGCCCTGGAGACGTATCTGCCTGAAGTTCTGGGTATTGTAATAGAAATCATCCTTCGAGCCCTTGTCCACGAAATCCGTCCAAACGTAGAAATCGTATGTACCTTCGTCAATGCGGAGGGTCACTTCGTTGTTCAGGTCGGAGATGTCGTCCTTCGTGAAGATGTAGCGCCCGTAAGGGGTCTCCGCGAACGAATTGTCGCCCAGCTTGCGGTACGCCTCGACGACGTAACGGATCTGATAGTCACGCCCGTCCTTCGAACCACGGGTGTCGTTCAGGTCCAGGACAATGAACTGCGGCAATGCCGTGTCGAAGTCCAGCTTCAGCGTGGCGTCGGCAGGAAGCGTCTCAGGCCATTCGTGGACCGCGCAGGAGGCGGACAATGCCATCGCAGCCAGCGAGGCCGTCATTATTTTCAATGCGTTTCTCATCTACCCCCCCCACTTTTTTAAGGTCAAAACTGTATGAGAACGTCACTGAGACATTGTCAATGCCCACGAACGTGGTATGATATGAGCCCTCTTTCGGGCCGTTCTTTTCATTGTAGAAGCGGTCGTACCAGACGTCGTAGACGCCTCCGCCGAGGGTGAATTCCATCTCCCAGCGAGGGTTGCGCTTCGACAGCGGCATCCTGTAGCCTGCGGCAATGCCTCCTCCCCATAGAGGGCGGTCGCCATAGCCGGTCTGGATTCGCCAGTCGCCTTTGGTCGCGTAGTTGAAGTATGCCGTCCCGAAATGCGCGCCCACGAAGAGTCCCTGCGGCTTGGTGAACCACCAGCGGAACTCAGGCTGCACGGCGAAAGTCCTGAATTTCAATTCCCTGATGAAATAGTCCAGGGCGGAGTAATATATCGGGAGAGTGAACGAGACGTGGCGCGTGATGTCCACCTCGACAGCGACATTGGACATGAACATTGCCCAGCCTATGGCATTGGTCTTGATGCGAAGCTTGCGGGTCCAGTCAGGCGCGGTTTCGGGCATCGGCATCGGGCCGAAGGACAATGAGTCCGCGAGGGGCCGGAAGTCGTCTGCAACGGCGATGTCTGTGTCGGCGATCGTCGGGACGGCGAGGTCGGGGTTCCGCACGCCTACCTCTATATATACGTTGAACGCGCGCAGTTCCGGGAACATGTTGGTGTACATGTAGCGCCATGCCGCGCCACCATGAAGCTGCTGCAGTTCGCGTTTAAGTGTCTGAGTATCATGTTCTGAGGAGATCAGCGACAGGACCTCGTCACGGAATTTCATGCCGGAGTGCGCCACAAGTTCACCGAGGCCGGCCCAGTCTTCGACCACGTCTTCTATATGGAGGACATCGTCGTCGAACGTGAGGTGCCTGCGAAGATATGCGGTGAGGTTATCGCTTCGTTTGCCGGATATTTTCCTGTTGATTTCCAATGTTCCTTCTGGAGATGCTCCGGCCTTATATGTGACGTTAAGAATCACGAATGCGTCGGATTCGCCCTGGAATGTCTTGACCCGGGAGATGAATGCGTCGACTTGAGACTGGTTGTCGCGGTATTTCGGGTCGAAGGTGGAATAGCCCTGGCGGAAGTACACTCGTAGGGAATCTGCCATCTGTTGAGCAGATGCAGAAACGCTGAAAAGTGTCAGTATAATGGTTATAATAAAATTTCTCATTGAGTATAACTTTACCCAATCCACAGTTCCGAGGACTAAAACGTCCTAAAATTAAGAATTTTTTTTTACAATGTACTCATGAAAATAATAAATGACGCAAAATTTTTATTTTTCGCGTCATTTATTGTATTTATATATCTCTGATTATCAATCGTTCACTAGAAACCGGTGTACGACCAAGGTGTAATCTGGTATAGTTCCTCTTTCACGGAATCACTTACCTGAAGGCCATCAATGAAAGTTTTGATGGTATTCTCATCGATTACGCTTCCGGTGCGGGTCAATGCCTTGAGGGTTTCATAAGGATTCGGGTAGCCTTCGCGACGGAGAATCGTCTGGATAGCTTCCGCTACTACCGCCCAGTTGCGGTGAAGATCAGCCTGGAGAGCATCTTCATTGAGAATCAATTTTCCGAGTCCCTTCTTGAGAGAAGCGAAGGCGATTAGGCCGTGAGCCACAGGGACACCGACATTGCGGAGAACCGTGGAATCCGTAAGGTCGCGCTGGAGACGGGAAATCGGCAATTTCATTGACAAGAACGTGAAGACGGCGTCAGCCATTCCGAAGTTGCCCTCGGCATTTTCGAAGTCGATAGGGTTCACCTTGTGCGGCATCGCGGAAGAACCGACCTCGTTCTTGTTCACTTTCTGCTTGAAATACTCCATCGAGATGTATGTCCAGATGTCGCGGCAAAGGTCTGTCAATATGGTATTTATGCGACGGAGGCAGTCGAAGATGGCTGCGAGGTTGTCGTAATGCTCGATCTGGGTGGTCGGGAAAGAACGCTTCAAGCCAAGCGACGATACGAAATCATTGCCGAAGGCTATCCAGTCAATGTGCGGGTATGCGACTTTGTGCGCATTCATATTGCCGGTGGCGCCGCCGAATTTGGCAGGATAGGTCAGGAGCGCAAACTGTCTGAGCTGCTCTTCCAGACGGACCTGATAGACCTTGAACTCTTTTCCGAGACGGGTCGGGGATGCCGGCTGACCATGGGTCTTCGCGAGCATCGGAACATCTTTCCACTCCTCTGCCATGCCTGAAATGATGTCCAGGACCTCTTTCAATGCCGGCATATATACATTTTCCATGGCTTCTTTCAGCATCATCGGCTGCGAAGTGTTGTTGATGTCCTGCGAAGTGAGGCCGAAATGCACGAACTCCGACCATTTGTCGAGGCCCAGTTCATGGAAATGACGCTTGATGAAGTACTCGACCGCCTTCACGTCGTGATTCGTGGTCTTCTCGATTTCCTTCACCTCCATCGCCTGCTCCGGAGTGAGATTCAGGTAGATGTCACGCATTGCCTGATATTTCGACTTGTCGACGTCTGCGAGCTGCGGCAGCGGAATTTCGCAAAGTGCAATGAAATATTCAATCTCGACGCGGATGCGGTATCTGATCAATGCGAATTCACTGAAATAGCTTTTCAGCGGTTCTATCTTGGAGGCATAGCGTCCGTCAATCGGCGACACTGCCAATAATGAATGTGTGTCCATCTATCTAAAAATTAAGGTGTGCAAATTTAATAAGAAGTCGCGACAATCCAGCCTTTTGCGGCAGGAATTTCAATGCTCCAGCTCACGGTAAAGGGCCACGGTGCGCACGGCTTCAGCCACGTCGTGGACGCGAAGGATGTCTGCGCCCAGGTACAATGCCTTGTAATGCAAGACTTGCGTGGCAGGGAGCGATTCTTCCGGAGTAATACCGAACTTCCTGAATATCATACTCTTGCGCGACATACCCACCAAGATACGTTTTCCAAGTTCGGCGAAATGGTCCAGTTCCCTGAGCATCTGATAGTTCTGTTCAATGGTCTTGGCGAAACCGAATCCGGGGTCAAGAATCCAGTCTTTCACGCCCGCGGCTTCTGCCTTCGACGCAAATTGATGGAAATAGTCCATCACCTCGGCGGTGACATTGTCGTATTCCGTGAGGGACTGCATGGTCTTGGGATTGCCCCGCATGTGCATTGCCACGAAAGGAAGGCCGAGCTCGGCGACGGTACGGAGCATTTCATCCGACTTGTCATACATTCCTTCGCCGGCCGTAACATCATTGACAATGAACTGGCCGATGGTGTCGAAGGTGCGGCGGACGACGGATGGCCAATATGTGTCGACGGAGATGGCGATTTCGGGGAATTCCTGCCGGATGGCTTTCAATGCGGGTTCGAGCCGGCGGCATTCCTCGTCTTCGCCGACGGGGTCGGATCCGGGTCTGGTGGAGCATGCGCCGATGTCGAGTATCGTGGCGCCGTCTCCGATCATTTGGGCTGCACGTCTGACAATGCGGCCGAGGTCATCGTTTCCCGAGCCGTCAAGGCAGCGGCTTTCCGCGTAATATGAGTTGTCCGTGACGTTGATGATACCCATCACGTCGATTTTTCTTCCTGGGTTCATAGAGTTCATAGTTTGCAAATATAATCATCTTTCGGCATATTGCAGATATGAAAAATCCGGGATGACTTGTGGGCCGTCCCGGATTATTCTATGTAGATAAGTCAGTGGCTATTTGGAAATCTGGATATTGTCGATGAACCAGCGTTTCTGTGTTACCTTGTCACCATCAGTAAGGTCTGTCGGTCGGATAGATATCCTGTCGGTAGACTTCAGTCCTTTTATCTGAATCATGACATTTTTCCATTTCAACTGGCCTTTTTCCCAGTCATTTACAAGAACATCGCTGATTTTCGCCGTACCGGCAGCAGTAACGATCTGACCGTCGCCTTCAATCTCCACTACAAGCTTGACCTTGTCAATGTTGCCTTTTCCTGTCATGTGAGGGCTCCAATCGAATGAGAGTGTCACATCAGAACCATCGGCAGCAGCGATTGCAGGCAATTTAAGACCATGATGCTTACTGGTCGCACCGAATTTCATATAATATTTCTGCGAATATGCGCTCTTTGCAGCAGGGTTCAGCATCTCGTATCCAATTTCAGCAAACTTGTCCAGCAAACCTTTCTGAGTAGTCTGCGTATAGATATTCGGGGCGTTGCCACTTGCATTGTTATCACCTACGGAATCCCCTGAGCCATAAGCATCAGCCCAAGGCTTAATCCACATGAAATCATCAAAATAGTAGACACCCGAAGCGGCCTGTGAAACATTGAGTTTGTATTCATAACCGTAATCCGCATTGGCAAATACTATTTCGCCATTTCTTGTTTCAGCAGCGGTATTCGCTTCGAACTGAACCGAAATCGGATATGTTCCGGCCTCAGGGACACCTGCAGCAGGCAGTTTGATCCATGACGGAGCCGTAACCGTGAACGGAACATTGGACTGGACAGTAAACTTCTTGGTCTCACCGAAACCTGAAATCGTAGTGACTCCGGAATATGAGGTGATTTTGACTTCCGGTTCGAACTTGTTCTGGTCCACGGTCACGACTGATTCAATGTTACCCTTGTAGAAACGGATTGTCGCAGTTCTTGCCGCTCCTGTAACATTGGCTTCTGCCTTGAATTTCAATGTCTTGGACTCGACCATCGCCTTCGTTGATACTACCGGCACGGCAGTAATCCAGGAGTCGCTGATCTCCGTCTGGAAATCAACATTGGCCTGAACCTTGACGGTGAACTCTTCTCCCTTGCCGCTGACAGTCTTCTTGTTGCCGTCAGAGATGCTGATGAGAGGGTCGAGATCGCCGCCGGCAGCGGATTGAACCACTGTGATATAGTAATGGGAAACACCGGACTTGATGTCGATCTGGCCTTTTCTTAAAGAAGAGGATGTGCTTTCCTTACATGTAACGACGATGGTCTTCTCATCATCTGCTTCTCCTGCAGTTTCACTGAGGCTAATCCAATCCACATTCGGTGTCAATGTAAATGCACTGGTGGATGTCACCGTGAACTTCTTGGTCCCTTCAGGAACGCCTTCGAAGGTAATGATGTTGTTTTCCAGGCCTGAAACAAGAATATCAGGTTTGGAAACGTCCTCCGTACCTGCGGCAATCACAGAAATTTCTGGCTGATTATCCGAATCGGCGGTATAAGCCAGACGGAAAGAAGATGTATTAGGCACTTCCTGCCACTGACTGCCAGTCCAGTTCGCAGCACAAATCAATCTGAACACTACGGCATCAGTTGTATTGGCATAGTTGACTACTGCTGTAATGACATCATTGTCAGCATCGGAAGAACCGCCCTTGAACTGATGGGTATAAGACACCTCCTTAGTTATTGATACAGGTTTTTCCTTGTTGTTGGTATCGCCTGTAATCGATCTTGTGATGAGTTTGGACGCATCTTTCCATTCTTCTCCGTCCTTGTACTGAAGCCTCCATAATTTCAGACCGGAGCCGGATGTCCTGGCCTCAAATTTAAGCTTGACAATAGAGCCGGCAGATATTGGCGAATTTGCCTTGAATTCCAGGTAATCACCAGGCCATGCCCCACTGACGCGCGGATTCTTTCCGCTCACATCCAAACTTGTTTTTCCGCCGATTTCGCTTCTGTCAATGACATGATAATAGATCTGGCCGTCACCGGTAACAGGAGCGATCTTGTGCTCGGAAGCCCAAGACGGATAGTCATTGGAAGCGGCAGCCCATTGAACAGGGAAGCCTTCTACTGAAGCTTCTGTCGCAGGATACTGGATTATAGGAATAATGTCAGTGTACTCCTTTACGCCTTCGGTTTCATTCAACTTATATGTAACCTTGAGATTGGCTCCACGGAGGCCACCTGCATTTGCAGATACTGTAAAGTTCAGAGTATCAATGTGCTTGGACGCCACATGCTCATTGGCATCCTTGATCCAATCAACGTCAGTCGTCGCATATTCCTCCATAGGTTCGAGAGAATAATCCCAATCGACATTGGCCAACACCATGAGCTTGAGTTTCTTGGCGGTGGCGTTCACATCGTACTTCGCCTCACTAAGTTCCACAAAATCAGGGCTTTTGCTCTGATGGACAGTAATAAGTCCCGGAAGTTCTTCGAAACCGTTTCCTTTATCGAACCAGATGTAGAAATATGCGTCACGGTCTTCCTTGTTGGAAAGATTTCTGGAAGCCTTGAAAATGAACTTTCCGTCCTTTTCTCCGACTGCCGGGAAAGGTGACACCCAATCATAAACTACATTTTCATCCGCAGGGGCAATTTTCCAGCGGAGGTTGGACCGGACCTCGAAAACAGAGGAGGCCAGCACGTCATCATTTCCGGTTTTTACGGATTTTTTGGCTGAATATTCCTGATGCGCTAGATTCAGCGTATAATTGAAATTCTCCGAATCCGTGTCGACTATCACATCGCTCCCAACCGAAATGGTAAAATTAGGAGTGCCTTCAATCTTGAACTCTGTCTCCTTTTGGCAAGATACGGCCAACGCAGAGAGAGCCACCGATGACAACACGTAAAATATCTTGTTCATACTAAAATTCATTATTTATTCCTGTGAGAACCATTAAGTTTCAGATATGACCAATCCAATGCAGTATGCATATTGTTGTCTCCGCCCATACGGCTGAGAGCCTCTTCAACATGCTGCTTGTTGGATGTCACGGTATAGTTAGGATAGCCCAACCTTGTAGGGAGTTCATTGTCATTTGCACCTGTACCGACGCCGATCGTAAGCAACGGATATTCGGTTCTTCTCCACTCATGATACTGCTCGAAACCGCAATAGAAGAGTGACAGGTACTTTTGTGACAGAATCAGTTCCAGCGGGTCTGCATAGATGCTGGTTCCATCCTTTGCGGCAGCCTTGTCATAAGATGCCAACTTCGACTGTTTAAGTGTCTTCACATCGCTCTTTCTGATGGTCTTAGCCGCAGGAGAAGCCTGACCGATGGCATCCCATTTCTCGATATTGGCGTCAAGCGCAGCCTCATACAGAGTTTTGGCAGTCTGACCGGATATAGTAAGTTTTCCTCTTTCAACTCCTTCAGCTTCAATGAAAAGAATCTCAGAATAGTCCATGATGAAGCCAGGAAAATCAGCTCTGTTGATGAAGGAATTGTCCGGATATGACGGTTTCTTATTTTCTTCCGCATCCGTATCAGAAGGCAGACAGCCGGAAACAACGCCTACCCAGTCACTCTCTCCCATCTTTCCGAACATTGCCATACGCGGGTCTACGAATATGGACTTGCCCTTGCTGTTGTATTCGACTGTCATCTTTATGACTCTTTCCGTAAAGCGATAGCCCTGGAAATTCGTTGCAGTCTGCTTCTCCTGGCCCCAGAAAGACATATATGGGTCCTGAACCTGGAACGGTACCATTGCATTGTCCGAATTCGAGGTCATTACCGGATATTTGGACGGATTGTCGATAACTTCCTGGATCTTGGCCCAGTTGCCGTCGTTCATTCCGGAATAGCGGCAGAGAATCCTGAGACGGAGGCTGTTGGCAAATTTGATCCATTTCATGACATTGTCGCCATACATCTTGTCAAGACCGGATTTGGAAGGAACCGGTTTCTTGGAGAGGTACAGACATGCACTGTCCAGGTCATTCAGGAAACAGTCCTGAAGGTCGGCCTGGCTTTCGAACTTAGGTGTCCTGTTCGCAGTGAACTGATAAGCCTCAGTATATGGGATATCACCGAAAAGGTCTGCGAGATTCGAGAGGTTGTACACCTTCAGAATCAAGCCAAGTGCCTCATAATAAGGGTCATTCCACTGCTTCGCCAATGTAATCATGTGCTGGCAATCACCACCGTAACGCGCGTAATTGTCCCAAATCGTCTGCCAATTACCGTTGGTTACTATATATTCCTTGATATGCTGAGTCTGGCCTGCCGTATATGCAGTCATCTGAATCAGCTCATTGTTATAATATTGGCAAAGCTTCTGGGACTGGTATCCGATGCCGTAGAGTATCGGCTCGAAACAGCTGCTCGCATAGATCTTGCCGAAATCCATCTTGTTCGGATTCGTATTTATATCTTCGAAGTCGCCAGTGCAGGCAGTCATGCCGAGGGCAGCAGCCGCACCGAACATTATTTTCTTTATTGTATTCATATCTCTTAGAATCTGATCTTGATGTTGGCACCGAAGGATCTGGTCATAGGCAGTGAACCGGACTCGATACCACGTTTGGTATTGGATCCTACATAACCGGTAACTTCCGGATCATAGAACGGATAGTTGGTTATGCAGAAAAGATTCGTAGCATAGGCTGACACGGTAATTCCCTGGATAACCTTGGTCTTTTCCATGAGCTTCTTAGGGAAGTTGTATGAAACCGTGAGTTCTTTAAGCTTGAAGAATGAGTTGTCGTAGATGTATTCTTCGAAGTTGTAGCGGTTTGCCTTATAGGTGGAATAGTACGATACTATATCGGTAGTAATCGTATTGTTCTTCTGATAAGTAATACTGCCGTCAGCAGCCTTTATGGCATTCACGCCCGGAGCGACAAATCCGTCATTACGGCCTTCAAGTGTATTCTTGAGCTTACCCTGATAACCGAGGATGCCGGCGGTGACAGAAGCGGTCTTTCCACCGATCTGTCCGGTGAAAGTAGCATTCAATGTAATGTCTCTCCACTTCAAGGATGTCGTAAGACCTCCCAGCCAGTCAGGATTTACATTTCCGTAATATTTGAGATTGGAGCTGTCATCCAATGCCGGTAGTCCGGTCTTGGCATTGATGATATCCATGCCCGAGCAGTCCACCTGGTTTCCGTTTTCATCGAGATAAAAAGAGCCTTCCGGAGCTTGTTTAAGACCAAGTCCCCACAATTCACCCATCTTCTTTCCTACATAGTCGTAAACGAAGAGACGGCTTCCGATGGTGGTACCGTAGTCCTCCTGGAACGGATTGTCATTGTTCCAGCCGTCATACATTCTCTTGAGAACGCCGATGTTGCGGGAAGCATTGATACCGATGGTCCATTTCCAATCCTTGGTCTTGATCGGAGTGAAGTTCAATGCGATTTCAATGCCCTTGTTGCGGATAAGGCCGACATTGGTGGTATAATATTTCGCACCGGTGATGTAGTCGTAAGGGACATCATAGATCTGGTCAGTCACATCAGACTGATAGAGAGCGATATCCACGCCGATTCTGTTCTTGAGGAACTTGGCTTCGAGACCGGCTTCCCATGTTTCCACATTTTCCGGCTTCAAATAGTAGTTCGGATAGGTTGCCGCAGGACGGTATCCTCCAGGGAATGCAGTGGCCGTATATCCGTATGAGATGGAATAAGGAGTGGTATCCTTACCTACATTCGCCCAGGAAACACGTGCCTTCAAGAAAGAAACAGCCGGAAGCCAGTCCTGGAATTTAGCGACCTTGTCAATGAGGACAGAGGCGCTGACTGAAGGATAGAAATATGACCAGTTACCAGGTGAAAGTGTTGAAGACCAGTCATTTCTGGCAGTAAGGTCGAGGTATGCCCAATCATCCCAACCGAGAGAGACAAGTCCATAAAGGCTGTTCACCACTTTTTTCGATCTGTAAGCGCTATAGTCCGGCTGTGTACCTGCAGGATAGTTGTTTACATTATATACGCCTTCAATGTCAAGTTTATCGAGAGTGTATTTCCAGCTCCTTCTGTTGTAGGTCATGTTGTTGCCACCGAATCCGGCAGTAAGCGTGAGCTTGTCATGAACGAATGAATCGGTGTATTTCAGCATGAAGTCGGTATTGAACTCCACAAGGAAGTTTGACTGTTCGCGATACCATCCCTGAGTATAATTGTATGTATAGAACGGCTTGCGCTGTGTACGGAACTCATTGGTCACATCGGCACCCGATTTCAGGTCGAGAGTGAGTTTGTTTTTCCAGAGATTGATATTGAGTCCGATATTGCCGAAGAGCCTGTCCTTGTCCTGGGTATTAGGCATCGCATACAAAATACGGTAAGGGTTATAGTAATTGTTCTTGCCGACAAGCATGTCGGTATCGCTCGTGAAAGTCTCTTTGTTCCAACGTCCCTGGAAATACTCGTCCTTGTAGTTCTTCATAGAGATGTTTGTCGAGTTCCAGACAAGCTGATATACTACGGAGTTGTTCGAATAGCCGGTCGACGGCATATTGTCTGAGTCGGTCATGAAGTAGTTCACATTGGCAGTGAGCTTGATATACTTGTTGATCTGGCTCTTGACAGCGAGTGAAACGGATTTTCTCTTGTAGCCGGTGTTAGGCAGGATATATTCGTTCTTGGTGTTCTTGAATGAGAGACGCACGGAGGTTCCTTTGCCGTTGCCGCCTTCGATGGAAACGGAATTGTCCCATGTCCAGCCTGTACGGAAAAGTCCTGAGTACCAGTCATCCTTATATGTCCAAGGAGTCCTGTGGGCCAAACCGGTGGCATAATCCATACCATCCTGCTGGAAGCGCATCTTGCTGGCATCGTACTTTTCACCGAATGCATAACGGCTATAGTTACGAGGCAGGCCTTCTACGTTGTGTTCAGCGTTGAAGAAGTTATATTCATTCAAGCCGAGGTCGGAACCTGAACCGTATTCCGTCTGGAAATCAGGCCAATACCCTGCCACGTCAGCAGTGAATTGAGATGAATAGGTCACGCCGATACCTTTGGCCGTAGAACCTGACTTGGTAGTAATGATGACTGCGCCGTTACCTGCACGTGAACCGTAGAGGGCTGTGGCAGCAGCACCTTTGAGGACCGTAACTGATTCAATATCATCAGGATTGAGGTCAGATGCACCATCACCGAAGTCGATCGGGTTGTCCTGGTTGGTATATCCTGAACCGGATGCATTGGAAATCGTACCGGATGTGATAGGAATTCCGTCCACGACGTAAAGTGCCGAACTGTTGCCGTCCAGGGAGGATTCACCACGGACTACCACCTTGGTGGAACCGATAGGGCCGGATGCCTTGTTGAATTGCACGCCGGCTACTTTTCCTTCCATACCGCTGAGCCAGTTGGAGTTCTGCACATTGTTAAGGTCTTCTCCGGTCACTTCCGTAGCGGCATAACCGAGAGAGCGTTTTTCTCGTTTCATACCCAGTGCGGTCACGATTACCTCGCTGAGCTGTTCAGAATCCGGTTTGAGAATGATGTCATAAACCGAAGATTTGGAAACCGTGACGTTCTGTGTCTTGTAGCCCATGAACTGGACACTCAACACGTCACCTTCCTTGGCATTGACGGAAAATTTTCCGCTGCCGTCAGTGATTGTAGCTACATTCTTGCCTTCGACAACGACTGTAGCTCCAGCCATAGGCTGGGTCTTATCTGTGTCGTAGACCGTACCGCGGATCTGGCTCTGGGCCTGTAGGGAGAAACTTCCTCCTACGAGCATCAGGACAGAAGCTACTGCAGTCAGCAACGACTTTCCATAAGAGTTGAACATATTGATGCGTTTTATTGGTTTGTATTATTATGTATACTGTTTCAAAATGCTGTTTCAAGCATCTGACATGCTATGCGTGTGTGAGGTTTATTTATAAGCATCGGTCGAGAATTCTTTCGGGCGTTTCATCGTCTCGGTGTAGACATTTCCGAATTTATCGGTAACCTTGATGTCGATGGTAGATGTCGCTGATGAGGCTTTCACCTTGAACATGTGGTAGTTTTCCTTCGTTATGAAGGCCGGAACTTCTTTAATCGCGGAATTATTGAAACGCTTGGCTGTCAATGCCGCGATATGTAGAGGGTCATAGCCCTTCACGCGCGTACATGAAAGCGTCTTGCCGTTCTCCTTGATTTCTATCTTCCAGTTCGGATCCCAGTTCCAGATATTTATAAGCACCTCATTTTTGGAGTTTTTAGGATAGGCATCAGTATATTTCTCGAAATCCGATTTTAATGCTGCCGGCACTTTAGGAGCATCTTTCTCGACAGTGAACCAGACATTGTTCAGGTCATAGGATCGGAACTGCTCATTCTCATCGCGTCCAGTGCCCTTGTAGCGCCATTTCTTGTCTGTGCCGGTGATGTCCCAGACGGAATATCCGCCAGGTGCGCCGTCGGTGCATATATGAATGCCCGGTGTAAGATATCCCGACCACCACCATGAAGCGCAGACTGCACCGGCATTGTGCTCATAGATGCCGATGCCTTCAGAGGATTTTTTGTCCACGTTATAAAGCACGTGGGTGTGTCCGGTTACGAAATCCACATTGTAGCCCTTGAATTTGGAGATCAATGTACTTGAGTTTGTCAGGTTATAATTGTATATATTCAACAGATTCTCAGCGCCTTTCGCATAAACCGGCGCATGGGAAGTAACTATGACCGGTGTCGTCTTGGAAACGAAAGAAAGATCTTTCGCGAGCCATTTCAACTGCTCATCCGTAACCTCGGACCTGTATGCGCGCTCCGGTTTGGCGGAAGCCGCTCCCCCGACATTGGTACAGAGGATATCATCGAGCACGATGTAATGCACGTCGCCGATATTGAATGAATAATAGGTCGGGGCAATGTCTTTCACGTATTCGATCACAGTATTGAAGTCACCGTCCTTGCACATGTCATGGTCATGGTTTCCAATAGTGTGGAAGAACTGGACTTGCTTCGCAGCATTCTTGAAATAATAATTGACGCTTTTCAGGTACTGAGGGAAGTAGTAATTCCTGGAATACCAATAAAGGTCCCAGGTCATGTCACCGAGCGTGATGACGTAGGACTTGACGTCGTCATCCATTATATCCGCCTTGACTTCTTTCATGCAGTTGTCAAACTGATTCAAATCGTTCGTCCTGTCAGCCAGATGCATGTCGCCGAGGAAATACACACGATATTTTTCCTGATTAACCTTTACGAGGTTGAAATCGTGACGTTCCGCCTTATCGGCTTTCTCGGTCAATGTCGCATGGAACTGAGGAAGCACGCCTTCGGAGCCCACCTCATAACCCTTTGGAATAGAAATGAATACATAGCCCCATTTCTTCGCGGATTTAAACTGATAGACGCCGTCCTTGTCCGTTTTCACCACTTCGACGCCATCCGAAACGACCACGTCCGCCAGCCCTTCGCCGTCGCAATGTACCACGCCGTACACGTTATTGTCGCCGGTCGGCTTAATGTCGACCACATCGAAGATTATGTCAATGTTTATGTAGCCGACGATTTTAGTCCGGGAATTCCTGCGGACCAGCATTTCGTAGCGTCCGGTGGTGACTTTCGGGTCCAATGTAAATGTGAAACTGCCTTTGTCTATGGACTTGATCTGATTGTCGAAGCTTTCCGCGGTATTCATCAGCACGATTACGTCGCCCTCCTCAGGTCCATGACTTCCTACGACCTTCAATGTCACGTCTCCGCCTTTTTTCGCGCTTACGGAGTTTTCCAATATGATACCGGAGACATTGATCGGAGTGCCGTCAGGATTATCAGGAGTTTCTTTGGTGCCGTCACAGCCCGAGAATACCACCATGGACAAGGTGGTTAAGAAAACGACAAGAATTCGTTTTAGCGTTTCGTTTCGAAAGTATTTCATATTCGTTATGTTCGTATTCCGTAGTTAATCGGTTTACATTTCGAAACAAAGGTAGTACAAAAAAAAGATTTCCGCAAAAAAAATTAGAGATGACCAATCAGTCATTCTTGGTCATCTCCTCTGGAGCGGAAAACGGGGTTCGAACCCGCGACCTTCGGCTTGGGAAGCCAACACTCTACCAACTGAGCTATTTCCGCAACTCGACCGGAGTTCATCCAGTCATCTTTGCAAAGATAGTCATTAAAATCCGTTTCGCAAGATTTTTTCTCACGAACTTCAAACCGCCATCAGTTCCTTCCCAAGCAGCCTCAGCGTTTCCTTCAGAGCGGCCCTGCGTTCCGCGCTAGGCTTCTTGATACCATATATGTACTTAAACAACAGATTCTTGCTGATACCTACCCTCTTGGCAACCTGTGAGACATTCAGTTCCGGAAAGTGTGAAAATATTTCCGCTATTTCATTATCCGGGTCCGGTTCCGACCTATCCAAAAAGCTGGATACATGAATATCTTCATCTATAGACGGCCAGCGGATATCGTCACCCCACTTTCCGATTTCATAGTTTTCACGTTGAGAAACCGTAGCATTCTTCAGGGACGGGAAAGCTTCCAAAGGACGGCTATAAACTTCACCATCTTCCGATTCCATAAAAATACGCTCCGATTTAAACCAGACCCTCTTGATTTTCAGGTCCGAACGCATGTCCGTAACATTATCCATGATATTCCCTCCATTTTTCAAGAATTACCAATCGCAGCATACTGACACATTCTACAATCCGACTAAGATCCCGCTTCTTGATTCCGTTATTTGATACCACCGTGACTTCCGGAGTCAATACAATTTTCGCTCGTCCGTCTCCATTTTCAACATGAACATGTTCCGGCAAATGTTCATCTGAATAGAAAAAGAACCGGCAGCCGTTAGAATAAAACAATGTCGGCATATCTCACCTCAAATATAGGGACAAAATTTTATCCCCGCAAGAAAACACAAACATTTTTCACTCAAGGACATAGTCGGTGACGTTGCGGAGGCCGGGTATGCCGAAGTAGGATTCCACTATGTTGCCTTTCAGATATACCTTGCGTTTCAGGTTTTCGGGATTGTCGGCAAGGTTCAGGGCGTCGCGGATGTCCCCTTTCGGAAGACTGACGGAAAGGCACGACTCTTTGTCGGATACAGAGGTCCTGCCGGCAATCGCGATATTCGTATCGGAAGAAAACGGCTCGTCGAATGATATGGAAGCGGATGTCATGTCCCCACCGACGATGTAGCCATAAACCCAGACGCCATCCGCTCCTACCTCCGATTTCGCCTGCGTCACGTTATATGCGGTCTTATAGGTGTTGCCGGAAGCGTTTCCCGATGAAGTTCCGCCCGACGACGATCCCCCGCCGATTACATAATTATCATACAGCCAAGTCCTGGATGTATCCACGTCTATATGTATCCTGCCTTCGGAAGACGACTGTGCAGGCGACGGAGCGGAAACATTGACAGTCAATACTTGTCTGGCTTTCAATGTCTTGGTAAACAACGTCTTGTCTGTTCCGGCATTGTTCAGGACAAGGGACACCTTGCCGGGGTTGAAGTAGGCTATCCGCTTTTCCGAATACCCGTACATGAGCTTGCCGTCTGAAGATTTCAGGAACAGGACGCCGTCAGGATAGCTTTTGAGGAAATTCGAAGCCACCTTGAGACGAAGCCCGGCATTGACCTGCTCACAAGAGAGATATACATCTGACACTTTGCCAGACTTCACTACCACGCATTGCTCATCGCCGTAAAGCGGGGCAGAGAAAGCCGGCTTGGTGAATTTCCCGGAGCGCACCGATATGTTATAGGTGCCCGATTTGACCAATAGCTTTTCAGGAGAATCCCCATACTTTCCGTCATACACGGTTTCGCCGCCTAAGCCGGTAATTTTCAGCAGGAACTCGCTGGTATCCGGTATGTTTTCGGTCGCCTTGGTCTGTTCATAGGAGTATTCCGAAAAATGAATGCAAAGAGTTCCTTCCCCTCCTTCAGCATCCAGCTGAACACGTCGGCATGAAACAGGGATGACAATCATTGACAAATAAATGAGCCCGCAGGCCAGCTGCGCCACCACATCGGGAAAAATAGTTTTATTCATGATTCTGATAGTATTTGTTTTGGCGGCGAATGTATCGGAATTTCCAAAAACTCCATTAAAAAAACATAAAAATCCGTGTGACAAATTTATAACACAAAATAATTTGGATTAATTTTATGATTCTTAACTGAAGTCTGCAAAGTATTCATTAGATTACCGGTTTTTTTCCATCGGTAAAAACCCACGATTTTATACAAAAATTCACGGGGCCGCCGCAATCGCTGCGACTTGCCCCGCTACTTAACCTAAACTTAAACTATGAAAAACTTCGTTGCAAATATAACACTTTTTATTTAATTGTTTTATCTACACGAATTTTAGCATATTTAAGCAGTAATATTTTTTCACCGAAAGAATCGAACAATATCTTGGCTTTCAAATCAATCCCGGTTCCGGTAATCTGCCGGATAACGCCATAGCCGAATCTATTGTGCTCAATACGCTGTCCGACTTTCAGTTCCAACACCGATACCGGAGAGAAATCAGCATCCGGCGTACGTGGAGCGGCAGACACAGGTTTTCTGTCAGGTGCCGCTGCCGGCCTCAACGGACGTCCGGTAACAGGTGACACAGGGGCTGCACGTTTTTCAGTAACTACGGCACCGGATGTGCCATATCTGTTGTTGTATGCAGTTTCACGGGAACGTCCACCGCCGGAATTGCCGACATTGAAACGAGAGCCGAAACCGCGGAAACCGCCGGAATCCGGTACTGACACGACCTCATCATCCGATATAGGGTTGTCCACATACCGTCTGTCAATTTCTTTCACGAAGCGGCTCGGAGAATTCTGTTCATGCTTTCCGTTACGCATTCTAGTCGCCGCAAATGACAGATTCACAGCCACTTTCGCCCTAGTAAGAGCCACATAGAACAGCCTTCGTTCTTCCTCTATCTGAACAGGATCGGAAAACATTCCGCCGGAAGGGAAAATATTTTCCTCCATACCTGCGACATATACATAAGGAAACTCCAGACCTTTGGACGAATGCACCGTCATCATCGTAATCTTATTGGAAGCATCCTCATCATCAGACACATCCACGGCACTCAGCAGGGACACGTCTTCCAGGAAGTCGCCCAATGTGACCAGCGGCAATTCACTATCCTGTATTGCATCTACATCCTCCACATTTCCTTCCGCCAACAATTCCTCCCTATACTGATTCTGCCGGTCCTCGACAAAACTCTGCACGCTGTTCAGCAGTTCCTCAATATTCGCCGCACGGGATTGACTTTCAATGGAATTGTCATTCTTGAATGAAGCATAAAGTCCGGACTGCTTGGAAAGCATGTCCGCTACAGTGAACGCATCTTCTTTCGTCAATGCAGCATTGGCCATGGCCATCATATTCTTGAACGCCATGATTCTGCCGGCAGCAGCGGACTTTATGCCGGCCGCCTCCAGAATTGTCGGTTCACAAGCATTGAAAAGCGATAATCCGCGCGAGCGGGCAGCATTGACAAGAGCCTCCTCTGATGTCGCGCCGATTCCTCTAGCGGGGGTATTGAGCACGCGGCGGAAGGACTCGTCGTCATTCGGATTGACCGCGAGCTTCAGGTACGCCATCATGTCCTTCACCTCGGCTCTTTCGAAGAATGAATTGCCGGAGTAGATCTGGTACGGGAGGTTCCGCTTGCGCAATGCCTCCTCGAGTGCGCGCGACTGGGAATTCGTCCTGTACAGGATCGCAAAGTCCTGATACTGACAATGATCCTTTTCCATTCGGGCGATGATTGATGAGGCTATGAGGATGGCTTCTTCCTGCTCCGTATATGCCTTGATCAAATGGATCTTGTCCCCTTCCGGTCCCTTGGAAAAGCATGTTTTCGGGATTCGGGAAGAGTTTTTCTCGATTACCGAGTTCGCGGCATCCACGATTACCTGCGTCGACCTGTAGTTCTGCTCCAGACGGAACAGCTTGCAGTCAGGATAATCCTTCCTGAAGTTCAGGATATTCTCGATTCTGGCGCCGCGGAATGCGTAAATCGACTGGGAATCATCCCCGACGACACAGATGTTGCGATGGAATTGGCTCAACTTCTTCAGAATCAGATATTGGGCCGAATTGGTATCCTGGTACTCGTCCACGAGAATGTAGTCGAACCGGGATGCAATGTCTTTCAGCGCGGCAGGATTGTCACGGAACAATATGTTCATGTTCAGCAAGATATCGTCGAAATCCATCACGCCTGCCTGCTTGCATTTCGCCGCATAGAGCATATAGATGTTGCAGATTTCAGGCTTCTTCGCATGGGTGTCATTGATGATCGCCTGGGCATCCTTTTTATATACCTCCGGCGTGACGAGGTTGTTTTTCGCCATGGATATGCGGCTGAGCACATCCTTAGGCTTGTAGACCTTGTCGTCAAGCTTCAATTCCTTCAGGCACGACTTTATGGCACTGATGGAATCACTGGTATCATAGATTGTAAATCCGGAAGGATATCCGAGGCATTCTGCATATTCTCTCAAGAAACGGATGAAAACCGAGTGGAACGTCCCCATGTACAGACGACGGGCCTTGCGGTCCCCTACCATTGCGGCAATTCTCTCTTTCATCTCAGCAGCAGCTTTCTTGGTGAATGTCAATGCCAGAATCCTGTCAGGCTCTCCACCGTTTTCCAGGATATAGGCGATCCTGCCCGTAAGAACCCTGGTTTTTCCCGCTCCCGCGCCGGCAACTATGAGTACCGGCCCCTCTGTCTGGCTCACTGCAGCTCTCTGCTGACCATCAAGCCCCTCTAATATAGCACGATTGTTTTCCATAATGGGAGCGAAATTACGAAAATTTTCAGTATATTCGCGCCGGAAATCCGAAATACTATTAAAGGTTACCTATAATGTCAAACAACATCGATTTGAAAGGAGGGCTGAACATTCCTATTTCCGGAACAGCGGCCCAGAAAACCAAGAAGACTGTCGTGCCTGACGTTATCGCTGTGAAACCTACTGATTTCAAGGGGCTTATTCCTAGGCTTCTTGTGAAGGAAGGCGATAAGGTTTTGGCAGGTTCACCTGTCTTGGCGGACAAAAAGAATCCTGACATTCTCTTCACGTCTCCGGTAAGCGGAACCGTGACAGAAATCGTCAGAGGAGAAAAAAGGAAGTTGCTTGAGGTAAGAATCAAGGCTGACGCTCAGCAGGAATTCGTCGATTTCGGCGTACACAAGCCATCAGAAATGGCTGCTGCCGACATCAAGGCGCTTCTGCTTCAGAGCGGTCTTTGGCCTTCTCTTATCCAGAGGCCGTACGGCATCCTCGCGGATCCGGCAATCTCGCCTAAAGCCATCTTCGTATCAGCATTTACAACCGCTCCGCTTGCGGCTGTCCCTGAATTCGCATTCAAGGACGAAATCGCAAACATCCAGACCGGTATCAATGCTCTCGGCAAACTTACGGACGGCGGCGTACATTTCTCGCTTTGCAGCGACAATTACTCCGGCACCCCGCTCCACAAGATCGAGAACGTTATCCAGCATGTGTTCAGCGGAAAACATCCTGCAGGCAATGTAGGAGTACAGATCAGCCACATTTCCCCTATCATGAAGGGTGACACTGTATGGACAGTATCGCTTCTGCTTCTCGCCGCTATCGGAAAGCTCTTCAACACAGGCAAGTACAACATGACCAGAAAGGTTGCCGTAACAGGTCCTAAGGCTATCGAGCCTGCTTATGTAGACGCACTTCCGGGCATCGGCATGAAGGATCTCAAGGAGTTCTATGACAACTCTGCCAAAGACATGAGATTCGTGAGCGGTGATGTTCTCACAGGAACAAATGTCGGAGAAAACGGTTTCCTCGGCTTCTTCGACAATCAGGTGACACTTCTCCACGAAGGCACTGAAAGAGAGGTCCTCGGCTGGGCCAAGCCGTTCAGATTCGGCAAATTCAGCTCAAGCCGCACTTATTTCTCTTGGCTCTGCCCTAAGAAGACATACGACATGGACACCAACACAAACGGCGGTCCTCGTGCATTCGTGATGTCTGACGTATACAAGAAGGTGCTGCCTATGGACATTTTCCCTGTATACCTCATCAAGGCATGTCTTGCAGGTGATATTGACAAGATGGAGCAGTTCGGCATCTACGAAGTACTGCCGGAGGATCTCGCACTCTGCGAGTATGTGGATCCTTCTAAGAACGACATCCAGGCCATGATAGAAAAAGGCATTGACCTTATGATTAAGGAAATGGCATAAACTAACGGAAGTTATGGAAGATTCAAAAAATACAACTCAGCCGGGCCTTTTCGAAAGGGGCGGCAAACTTGGATTCCTTCATTCCAGCGTTGACGCATTCGACACATTCCTTCGTGTGCCGGGAACGGTCACCAGCAAGGGAGCGCATGTCAGAGATGCCGTGGACCTGAAGAGAATCATGATCATCGTTGTAGTCGCGTTGATTCCGGCAGCATTGTTCGGAATGTGGAACGTTGGCTACCAGCATTGTCTCGCAACAGGAGAAACTTGGGGTCTGTTCCAGAATTTCTGGTATGGTTTCCTCAAAGTTCTTCCTCTTTATATTGTAGCATACGTGGTCGGTCTCGGCATCGAGTTCGCTTCTGCCCAGATCCGCAACGAGGAAGTCAACGAGGGTTATCTCGTTTCCGGAATGCTCATTCCTCTCATTGTTCCTGTAGATGTTCCGCTGTGGACTCTCGCTATCGCAGTAGCGTTCGCAGTACTCTTCGGCAAGGAGGTTTTCGGCGGTACCGGTATGAACTTCCTGAACCCGGCTCTTCTCTGCCGTGCGTTCTTGTTCTTCGCTTATCCTAGCAAGATGTCAGGATCAAGTGTCTGGGTATCATTGAAAAACGGTGAAAGCCTCATCGACGGCGCTACCGGTGCCACCCCGCTTTCATTCGCATCTGAAGGCCTCGACGCAATGAACAATGCCGGCGTACAGTACGGCATGTCAGCATGGGACATGTTCGCAGGTCTCGTTCCGGGTTCAGTAGGTGAGACTTCAGTGATTGCCATCCTCATCGGCGCAGTCATCCTGCTCTGGACAGGTGTCGCAAGCTGGAAGATCATGGTTTCATCTGTAGCCGGAGCCCTCTTCGTAGGCTGGCTCGGAAACTTCTTCGGAGCTACCGATGTTCCTGCTTACTATCAGCTCATCATGGGCGGTTTCGCATTCGGTACAGTATTCATGGCAACAGACCCTGTAACGTCTGCACAGACAGAGTGCGGCAAGTGGATCTACGGATTCCTTATCGGTGCTCTCTGCGTGATCGTGAGACTGTTCAACCCTGGATATGCTGAGGGAATGATGCTCGCCATCTTGCTGATGAATACATTTGCACCGCTCATTGACCACTACGTCACAGACGCTGCGATCTCAAGAAGAGCCAAGAAAGTTAAAATCGCATAATATATCAAGGTATGAATACTAACGGAAATATATATACAGTCATCTATACGACAGTTGTCGTAGTGGTTGTAGCTGCGGTTCTTGCGTTCGTCTCTGAGACTCTCAAGCCGAAGCAGGATGCCAATGTGAAGGCTGACGCCATCAGCCAGATGCTTACAGCCAGCAAGTTCTATGAAAAGAGCGAGCTCGACGCAATGAGCAACGAGCAGAAGATCGACGCTTACAAGGCTGTCGCAAAGTCTTCTGTTATCGTCAATACCGAAGGTCAGGAGTGCGGCACGCTGGATCTCTCCAAGCAGGAGATCTACACGACCAGCCAGCTCAAGGCCCAGGACAAACGTATCAAGGACCTTCTCAAGAATGGTACAGCTGATTTGAAACTGCCTGTTTTCGTTTTCGAAAAAGACGGACAGACTGTCACAGTAATTCCTTGCTACGGAGCAGGTCTTTGGGGACCTATCTGGGGCTACCTTGCTCTCAATGAAGATTTCCAGACCATCCGTGGAGCATATTTCGATCACGCGAGCGAGACTCCTGGTCTTGGTGCCAAGATCAAGGACGATCCTTCTTTCAGAGCAGAATTCGAAGGCAAAAAGATTGACTTCGAAGATGAGGAGGCATTCCGCGTAGTCAAAGGCGGCGCTCCTGCAGGCAAGGAGAATGCGGTAGACGCCATTTCCGGCGCTTCCATCACCAGCCATGCACTGGGAGTTTCCATCGACAATTGGCTTCAGGCATACAAGCCGTTCCTCAAAGCTGCTGCCGCCAAGGCAGTTCAGCCATCAGAGGTGGAGAATGCAGCTGATTCCCTCTGTGTTTCAGCAGATTCACTTGCAATCGCCAAATAATGAGGAGGAAATAAAATGAATGCAAAACTTAAAGAAACAATATTGAATCCGATTCTCAAGGGCAATCCAATCACTGTCCTCGTGCTCGGTATCTGTTCCTCATTGGCTGTGACCGTGCAGATGAAGGGAGCCTTCGTTATGGGTCTTTCCGTAATCGTCGTTACAGCACTTTCGAACTTCATCGTGTCTCTGATGAGGAATTCAATTCCTAACAGAGTCCGTATCATCGTACAGCTCGTAGTTGTGTCGCTGATGGTAATCCTCGTGGACCAGTTCCTCAAGGCATACGCATACAGCATTGAGACTCAACTTTCAGTGTATGTAGGACTTATCATCACCAACTGTATCGTCATGGGCCGTATTGAGGCTTTCGGTCTCGGCAACAAACCGATTCCTTCACTTCTCGACGGTCTTGCAAACGGAGCCGGATATGCCATGATCCTTCTTATCGTGGCTTTCTTCCGCGAACTGTTCGGTTCAGGAACCCTCTTCGGATTCCAGGTAATCCCGCAGTGCTTCTACGACGCAGGTTATATGAACAACGGACTTGTGATTCTTCCTCCTGTAGCACTCATCCTGCTCGGATGTATCGTATGGGTACAGAGAAGCATCCAGAAAGATCTTCAGGAGAAATAACAACTAACACGCAAGTAATATGGAATATATAAGCTTATTCGTAAAGTCAATTTTCGTTGACAATATGATTTTTGCATACTTCCTCGGTATGTGCTCATACCTGGCAGTATCTAAAAATGTGAAGACAGCTTCCGGACTTGGTGCGGCTGTTATCTTTGTGCTCTTGGTCACATTGCCTATCAACTACCTTCTGAACACATATGTGCTCAGTCCCGGAGCTTTGAGCTGGCTCAGCCCAAGCCTCGCAAACGTTGACCTCAGCTTCTTGAGTTTCATCACATTCATCGCGGTCATTGCAGCCATCGTGCAGCTCGTCGAGATGATTGTCGAGAAATTCGCACCGACTCTCTACTCCGAGCTCGGTATCTTCCTGCCGCTTATAGCTGTGAACTGCGCTATCCTCGGCGGTGCGCTCTTCATGCAGCAGAAAGATTTCGTCAATGTCGGTGAAGCTACCGTATACGCTCTCGGTTCAGGTATCGGCTGGTTCCTCGCTATCGTGACACTCGCTGCCATCAGAGAGAAGATGTCATACTCGAATGTACCTGCACCTCTCAAGGGTATCGGTATCACATTCATCACCGTAGGTCTCATGGCCATGGCGTTTATGACATTCATGGGTATTTCACTTTAATAGGAGACTTGAAAGATGAATGAAATTACTCTTACAATTATAGCCTCTGCAGCAACCATTACCTTGGTTACGCTGATTTTGGTAGTTCTGCTGCTGTGGGTTAAGACAAAACTGACCCCAAGCGGTACAGTTAAGATTGACATCAACGGAGGAAACAAGGTCCTCGAAGTAGCTCCAGGCAATTCACTCATGGGTGCTCTTGCAGAGGAGAAGATTTTCCTGCCTTCTGCCTGCGGCGGTAAAGCAAACTGCGGACAGTGCAAGGTCAGAGTTCTTGAGGGCGGCGGCAATATCCTGCCTACCGAGACCGGTTTCTTCAACAGGAAGCAGATTAAGGACAACTGGAGACTCGGTTGTCAGGTCAAAGTCAAGGAAGACCTCAAGATCGAGGTTCCTGAGTCAGTACTCAGCGTGAAGAAGGTAGAGTGCGAGGTCATCTCTAACCACAACGTGGCTACCTTCATCAAGGAATTCACAGTCAAACTTCCTGAAGGTGTGCATCTTGATTTCAAATCAGGTGAGTACATCCAGATTGATATTCCTCAGGGAACATTCAATTTCAGCGATATTGACGTAGATCCTGAGTACAAGGCAGACTGGGAGCACTTCAAGTTCTTCGATCTCAAGTGCGTAAACCCGGAGCCGACAATGAGGGCATACTCTATGGCCTCTTATCCTGCTGAGGGCGATATCATCAAGCTTAATGTACGTATCGCTACTCCTCCTTTCGACAGGTCAGCTCCTAAGGGAAGCAACAAGCTTCTGCCTGTAAACCCGGGTATCGGTTCATCATATATCTACACCCGTCACCCTGGTGACAAGGTTATGATTTCCGGTCCGTTCGGTGACTTCCTTCTTCCTAAGGATGATCCGGATTCACAGGAATACATCTTCGTCGGCGGTGGTGCCGGTATGGCTCCTCTCAGAAGCCACATCATGCACTTGTTCAAGACTCTCAAGACCAAGAAGCAGGTCAACTTCTTCTATGGTGCACGTAGCTTGAAAGAGGCATTCTATCTCGAAGACTACGCTGAAATCGAGAAAGAGTTCCCTAACTTCCACTTCCATCTTGCTCTCGACCGTCCGGATCCGGTAGCAGATGCAGCAGGAGTCAAGTACGTAGCCGGTTTCGTCCACAATGTAATGTACGAGACATACCTGAAGGAGCATGACACACCTGAAGATATCAAATATTTCATGTGCGGTCCTCCTATGATGGTGAAATCAGTCAACACATTGCTTGACAGCCTTGGAGTTCCACCTGAGAATGTCCTTTATGACAATTTTGGAGGTTAATCCTCTTCTTATAACTAGAAAAAGCCGTTTGGAAGCAGTTCCAGACGGCTTTTTTGTATGTGGATAGTGGTGTTAAATATCGTTTTTTTATCAATTGCAATTTTGTCACAGGACATAAAAATCATAAAAATGTGACATGCGTAAGTCCACATTTCCATTAAAATACGAAAACGTCGGAATACCTTTGCCTTCGAAAAAACTCGATACAATGGAAAAGAAAAGACTCATATTGAAAGGCCGGCGACACAAAACAAGACCTTGCTTAACCCTTAACAATCATCCCTTGGCCATTCTGGCCGTTTGGTTTATCTTGCTATCTTCCCTGCCGGCCTTTTATTCTTGCAATCGACACGGAGACGCGTTTGAAGATACAGATCTGAAGGAGTGCACAGTCTGCCTCAAATCTGCTGACGTAGACAAGATTTCCGGGCTGGACGTATTCTTCTTCAACGATGACCGGCTCAAAAAACTCGACTCCTGGCAGCACCTGGATTCAGCAGGAAGCGGAACAGTGGAATGCGCCTCAAGACAAGGAAAGAAAATCGTCGTGGCGATTGCCAATGCCCGTCTTACAGATGAAGAATGCAGAAAGATACGTTCATACGAAGACCTTGGAGGTCTGCATGCAGAACTACAGTCGGACAATCCTGATTCTCCCGTAATGAGCGGAGAAAGAAAAGTCTCTGCCGGGAACGGGAGATATGCAGAAATCGTGATGGAACCGCTGCTGTGTGAAATTGTATTGAACAGCATAAGCTGCGACTTCCACCTGCGGCCTTATGCCGGAAAAATGCTGGAAAACGTAAGAGTATATCTGACCAATGTCAGCGGCAGGATGCCATACATCGGGCACGCGCCAGCTGCTCCTGAAAGCATATTGAATCATGGTCATCTTTCGGATGAGGACATCCGCAAATTCGAGGGCAAATGCTTAATCTACAATGAAATGACAGATATCGGCGAATCAGTAGTCTACCCGGAAATAAAGCTATATTGTTACGAAAATCTTGTCCGCGAAGAGGGGCTGGCAACGCCTTTCACACGTCTTGTGATCGAGGGTGAACTCGATGGAAAGAAAACATATTATCCTCTGAATATCAATCGCGGACTATGGAGCGACGGAGAAAGCAACGGACTTGCGCGTAACCGCTCGTACACCTATGACATCACATTGACAAGGCGCGGTGTCAACGATCCTGACAACGCAATAGAAATGCAGGAGGTCCAATGCAACTTCCAGGTCAAGCCTTGGAAAGACAAGGAACGAAGGACAATAACTTTCTGATAATCAAGATACTATGAAGAAGCATATTACATACATGATTCTATGTATGCTGTCGGCAGCATGCAGCAGAACGGCAACGACGCCTGAATACGGCATGATTTCCATAGCATTCACTCCGGGAATCCTGCATACCAAGACCTACGACCCGGAAGAGAACAAGATCAGTGATCTGAACGTATTCATATTCGATGAAAACGGAATTCTGGAAGAGTCCCGATATCTGCAACGTTCAGGCCTTCAGAGCGACGGCAATACAGTATTCTGCAACATGCGATGTATCCGCAACACGGAATTACAGGTTTTCGCATGTGCCAACGTGGGCTTCAGGATCAATGATATAAACGATATTGATGACCTGAACAAGTTCCGGTACTATATGTCGTATCCGGACGAATACAGCAGGGGCATACCGATGAGCGGCAGCAGCGGAAAAGTAAAAGTCAACAATGAGAAGAACAGCATTGTCGTGAAAATGGAAAGGCTGATGTCGCGGATATCAGTTTCCGTGGACCGCAGGGCATTGAAAAAGAATGTCAGATTCAATGTCAGGAGCATACGCATCGGAGGATGCCCGAAATCGGCTAACATGTTCGCCAAAAGCAAAGCAGAAGGCAAAGGAGATGTATTCGGACAGGGATTCATGAAACGGTATGCAGAGACGGACGACCTCAACATTGACGAGACCGCCGGTGTAAGCCGGGAAGTGGACGTCTTTATGCTGGAAAACATGCAGGGAAACCTTCTTCCCGGTGCCAAGACGGAAGCCGACAAGGTATTGGACCTTTCCGATGCATTGTCCGAAGTCTGTTCCTATATCGAAATGAAGATTGAGTACAAGTCGGATTCGCTATACAGCAGACCGGAAGAATATCTGACATACAGATTCTATCTCGGGGACAGTCCGTCAAATTTCGATGTGGAGAGGAATTGCCACTATCACCTGACTGTCAAGCCGATAGGAGCCGGGGTCCCGGAAAGTTCATGGAGAGTGGACAAAAGCGGACTGGCGGCATACGGAACGACCAGCATAAAGCTTCATCCGGGAAATTACATTGAAGGAAAAGTCGGGGACAAAGTTCATTTGTGGGCAGAAACCGACCCGGCAGGAGCCCGGTTGACATTCGGCAAGGAGGAATTGGAATATGACAAGAGCCGCGGACTATATGACTATACGATGGACAGGGACGGACATGGGGTCACGCTTCACCTGAAGAACAAAGGAAGCGGCATAGTTTACATCGAAGCCGGGGCCCCGGTAAGTGATGCCGCAATGGCAGTAATCGTTATCAATTGAAATGAACGGTATGAGAAAGATATTGACATGGATGGCAGTATGCTGTTTCATATTGTCATGCAGCGCTCTGCCACAGGCGCTGCCGGAGGATTCATGCGCCGTCATTTCCGGAAAGACGAAAGCCGTGAGTTTCGGTGATGAAGCTGTTGATGACTTCGTGTTCGGTCTTTCCGTGCACTTGGGAAATCAGGAGCCATATTCGGCTGATTACATATGGAATACCAGAGTATCGGCGAGAGACGGAATATGGAAAACAGATGACGTTATCTATTGGATGTCAACGGTACCACTCAGATTCTATGCATATATGCCATACATGAATCCGGATGTCCCGAATGAATTCATGACAATATCCTCCGCCGGAGAAGTTCCTGAGATTCAATACAATGCTTCAGTAAATGCCGGACAACATATTGATATCCAGGTGGCTGAAGACATCCGGGAGAACGGCGTCGCAGAATTGAATTTCAGACATATTCTGGCAGGTATAAGGATCGTCAAAGGAGGCGATTTTTCGGAAAATGCAGAAATTGAAGAAGTCCGTGCTTCCGGGATTATAGGGAACGGAAGCTATGATATGGTTTCCGGGACATGGAGACTGGGAATCGGGCCAGTCACATTCAGGAGTTCAGGGATTGCCGAACCGTTCATGTTTCCGCCGCAAGAGATTCCTGACAAGTCCGCTGCCGAGTTGGAAATCATTGTAAATGACCAAGGAAAGCGGATAAAAGGAAACATTCCACTTTCCGGCACGCGGCTGGAAGGAGGGCTTCTCTATACGTACAAGATATCATATATAGCCGGCAGGATTACTGCCGCGGCCACGGAGCCCGTGATTCCGGGAAACACATACTACATGGACGAAAGGTCCGAAGACAACACGACTGAAAATGATAACATACCATGAAAAGACTTACAGTTTTCACATTGATTGCAGTTTCAATGCTTCCGGCATGTACCAATGAAGCATTGCAGGAAAAAGCTGCAAATCAGAATTATAGCTTTACAGCCCGGACAGATGCGGGCATCAAGACAAGGACATGTCTGGGAGAGGTCTTGTCAAATGAGACATATCCCCTGCTCTGGGAAAAGGGAGACAGGATTATAATCGCTTCATCCGGGAAGCCGGCGACTTCTTATTATGAGACGCAGGATCAGGACAGCGATATGGCTGAATTCCGTTTCATCAGCGGTTTGGAGGGCAATGAGATGCCTCCTGAAAATACAGCACTGACGGCACTTTATCCGGCAGATGCCTACAAGTTTATGGATGGCAAGCACACAATCAATATACCTGAGAACCAGACATATAGAAAAAACAGCATCAGTTCCAGAACAATGCCGATGATTGCCAGAGCAACTTCCAGAGAACTGTCCTTCCGAAACGTGTGCGGCATTCTCAGGCTGCGCCTGAACACTCTCGAACAAGACATAAGATTGAGTTCAATAAAGGTCGCAGCGGATAAGGGGCTCGCCGGTCCGATTGCGACATTCGAAGGAACTGACGTGACATGGAACAATCCGGACGGCGAAACAGGAAGCGGCATAACACTTTCATGTGACGGCGTCGCACTATCGCCTGAACCGGAAGACTTCTACATTGTCTTGCCGCCTGGAAATTATAGCGGGTTCAAGATCCAACTGGAAACAGAAGGCCCGGACAAAAAGACATATCGAATGGACGGAGTGCTTGAAATAGAGCGTTCTGCCATCACGACCGTCAATCTCGACCTGGCACAGTTCCATGGCGGCAGCATGGAAGATGTGACGGATGGAGACAAACACCACGCATTGACGGAACTGGGATACGGACTTGAATGTGAGGAAAAATCCATCTATGTCTTCAAGGAAGGCGGCTCAGGTTCGACTTTGGTGAAAAGTTACGTGGGTGCCAGCTATTCAGATGGCCAGAGCAGCATGAAAAGCCTTCCATGGACGGCTACATTCAGCACAGACGACGGAGCCACATGGGACAGCACGATACCTGAAATGTTCACGGAATTCACGACGCATGGTGATGGTGACATCGCCGGAGACCTGCTGCAATATTCCATATCACCCAGCAACATTGACAGGGTATGCCTGGTAAAACTGAAACAGGATGACAGCGGAAAAGAAAAGGACCTCCGTATCGCGCAATACACCAACGTGCTTGTTCTCACATACGACACATTCAAAGCCGATGAGAGGCATAACGTATGCTACTCAAAAGATCATGCTCTATTGTCAGTCATATATGAAGACGGTACTGAAGAATTCGTTCCGGAAAAATATGACAACATACGCGTGGGCCATGTATTCCCGGAGCCCGGACGACATGTCGTAAAGCTACGGTTAAGCAATACCGCAACTACACTGGACAATATGTTCAGCATCGCCTACTGGGCGGCCGAGGAATACTTGACGACCGCAGACTTCTCACACGCCGATCTTTCCGGGACAACTAATATGGAAAGCATGTTCCAGAACTGCAAGCACTTGGAAACCTGCGTTTTCGGTGAGGTAAACACACCGGAACTGAAAAACATCAAAAACATGTTCAAGTATTGCTATGCGCTCAGATCAGTGGATATTGCCTCTCTTCAGACGGACAAGGTTACCGACATGTCCAGCCTGTTCTTCAATTGCAGTTCGCTCGAACGACTTGATCTGACAGGGTTTATGACAAACTCAGTTACAGACATGAGCAACATGTTCTATAGTTGCCGAAAGCTCGAGACATTGGACCTTTCAAGCTTCGATACTTCCAACGTTACAAACATGAATTCCATGTTCTGTTCCTGCAATTCCCTCAAGGACATTGATTTAACCAGTTTCAACACCGTAAAGGCAAAGGACATGGGCGGAATATTCCAAATATGCGAAAGTCTTGAATCATTGGACCTCAGGAATTTCAACACCTCCAATACGGAAAATATGGGAGGAATGTTCGCCAGATGTACAAAACTTGAAAGCATAGATTTATCCAGTTTCAATACGGCAAACTGCACACAGATGGCAAGCATGTTCAATGATTGCAAAAATTTGAAGAATCTGGATTTGAGACATTTCAGCACGGACAAAGTAGGAAGCATGGAAAGGATGTTCAACAATTGCAGTTCACTCACAGAACTGGACCTCTCCAGTTTCCACACACAGGCAGTCAAGAGTATGGGCTATATGTTTGAGAACTGCACTTCCCTTGCGGCTTTGGACCTGACGAATTTCAGCGCACAAAGTCTGGAGATGGCCAGGTCAATGTTTGAAAACTGCAGTTCATTGAAATCCATAACCCTCAACGATTTCAATGCTCCCAAGCTGACAAATGCCTATATGATGTTCTATAGATGCGAGGCGGAATCGATAAGCATCGCCAATTTCAGCTGCGCGGATGACGGAAACCTATATGGGATGTTTTACGGTTGCTCTTCAATGAAGACGCTGACCCTCAAGAACTTCGACGCCAGCAAGGCCGGTTCGTTGGAATATTTTCTATGCGGCTGCAGAGCACTTGAACATCTGGACCTATCGGAGTTTTATACCGACAACGTAAAGAATATGAGTTCAATGTTCATGAACTGCTCATCATTGAAACATATCGACTTGTCCGGCATGAGGACTTCAAATGTCACCAATATGTCAATGATGTTTTCAGGCAGCGCCGTATCGGAATTGGATCTTTCGGACTTCGACACAAGCAATGTAACCCAAATGTATAGCATGTTCGAATACTGCAAAGAACTGCATACAGTACGCATGAATATGACTGCAATGAATGCGGAACTCCATGTCGACAGGATGTTTTCACAAACTCAAAAAGCAGGATGCTTGTACGCAAAAGACGGGATCGTCGACAGCCGCATACGGGAAAAACTGCCGCAGAACTGGACTATCGAAGCGTTTTAAATTTTACAACCATGAATATAGTATATATGATCATCTGTGGATTCATGCTGCTCCTTACGGGAGGATGTACACGTAAAGGAGCAGACTTGAATCCTGAAAATCAAGACTTTATTGTGCACCTGAAAGGCGAAGTAGCGAGTCGAGTACATTTGGGAGAAGGAAACGGCTCATACCCGGTCCTATGGGAAAGCGGGGACAGGATAATCGTGTTCGGCGGAACGGAACAGCAGCCCGGCAGCATCTATGTCACGGATGACGGGGAATGCCGCACTGCAAGATTCCGGCACGACGGCAGCATTCCGGGAAATCCTCATCCGGCAGGTTCAGGTCCATATACTGCCATATATCCGGCAAATGCCGAATATCAGAACGGCAGCATCACTTTCAGTATTCCGGAGGTACAGCATTACCGGGAAGGAGGAATCGGAAAGGACTCCTGGCCTATGGTCGGCATCAGCAACAAACATGAAATGTCATTCAACGGGGTATGCAGCCTGCTCAAATTGCGGCTACATGCGCCGGCCCCACACTCCATAAGCAGCATCAATGTCGGATCGGTACAAGATATCGGCAAGAGGATGTGCCGTTATTCTGCCGCGACAGGGGCGGAATGGGAACCGGGAACACAGGAAGAGACCAAGATAGGACAGATCACGAGCCTGGATTGCAGCGATGCGCTACCGGAACTGACAGCTGAGCCCAAAGACTTTTACATCGTCATTCCGCCCGGCAGACATACGGGACTGGCTTTCCAGTTAAACACCTGCAACGGGGAACATTACCTGTATCTGGTACCGGATGCCACGGAATTCAGAAGGAACACGATTACCATGTTCGACCTGCCGTTGGAGGCTTTCATAAAATGTAAAGATTCCTGCGTAGAGACCGGTAAAAGCCGAAAGAGTATTGTAAATCTACAATATACCTTTCTCGCCGACAAAAACATTGCAGAAGACGGCAGTTCGGAATTGATTCTGAAAAGTTATCGGGAGACTATGTTGGATGACGGGACTTCAATCATGGAACCAATATGCTGGCATGCCTTGTTCAGTACCGATGCCGGACAAACTTTTTCGGAAGAGCCGGGAGACATCTTCCGTGATTTCAAATCCACAGGCAAAGGCTCGGTAGAAGGTGAAAGAATGTCTTATATACCCGCCGACAGTTCCGGCCAAAACATAGTAAAGTTTGTCCAGAATGTCAGCGGAAAGTCATGCTACAGCTCAGAAATATTATAACCGTCTTTAATATAGGCTGTTATGTTATGAGTCCTGCGTTTATTTTCAGGAGGAAGCTGCATGTAGTCATCATATTGCTGTTTCAAGAACTTATCCCATTCTGAAAAAGCGGAAAAACGAAAACCCTCGAATTCCAGTTCAGTATAATTCTCGAACATGCTCCTGTCGAATATCTCCCTCAAGCCATTATAACGGACCGAAACGGAACCGGACATGGCACATTTGTCAAAATCATATTGGCTCATGGTCTTGCGCATCTTGTCCAACCAGTACTGCTCACCATGCAGATGAGCGGAAATCTTTGGAATCAACGGCTGATGGATATTGAGCAGACGGAATTTTGTGCCGCAAATATTCAGACGATGGGAACAAGTTGACAACATGCGTTCCATTTTTTTCTGGACATTCACGTCTTCAGGCTTGCCATCCACCGGGAAGACATCGATATTCAGGCCGAAACGATATTTCACAAAGTCTCCTTGATGACTCACCGTCCAGGAATCATGAACTTTGGCAAAGAAATGCATGAAACGCTCGTTCTCGTTCTCCGTGTTATATAAACAGCGGTATCTCGCTCCCGGTTCCTTACCAAATTCCGATACAAAACGCTCAAAATCCGGACGGGGCATGAGGATGTCGATATCATCGTCCCATGGAATGAAACCCTTATGACGTACTGCTCCGAGAAGAGTCCCATAAGCTATGGAATAACGGAGTCCCTTCTCTTTACAAAATTTGTCAACTACTTTCAGTATTTCCAACAACACCGAATGAATTTGCGGCTTGGACAGCTGAACCATTTCCTATATTTTTAATAATTTAACGAAAAACTATACTCAAATCGTTAAAAACACCTAAAAGCGCAAAACTGCATGCAACATTTTAGTGTGTTTTGTCATTTATATATGAGATATTAATACAAAAGTAGTAAATTAGTGACATATAATACACAACAATAATGTTATCTTACGTATTTCCCGGCAATATCGACACTTGTATTGCCAAAATAGGAGCGGAACCGATTCCTTATATGAGGACAGATGAGTTCTCCACCATAAATTTAGAATCCGAACGAATCCTGTTAGACCTGATTCACTGCAAAGACGGAAAAACAATCATATATACGGGATCCGGAACAGGAGCCATGGCTGCAATTGTCGAGAATTACATCAGCACGAAGCAAAAAGCCATTGTCATAAACGGCGGATCTTTCGGAAAACGATGGGTTTCATTATGCAAATACTACAATGTTCCTGCAATTGATTTCCAGATTGCATTTGGAAAAGATATTGATTACGAGCTGCTTGAGAAGACCATCGAGACTGAACAGCCGGACGTTTTCCTCTGCCAGCACCACGAGACCTCTACCGGTGTTCTCTACGACCTGACTAAAATTTCGGAAATCTGCCACAGGCACAATATCTCACTCGTAGTAGATGTAATCAGTTCGTTCCTGGCAGAAAATCTGAATATGGATGAACTGGGAATCGATATCTGCGTCACCAGCACGCAAAAAGGTCTGAACGTCCCTCCAGGTCTGTCCATAGTATTCCTGAGCTCCAGACTTAACGGATATGAATTCGCGCACAATGGTTATTACTGGGATTTCCAAGAAAACCTCGACAATCTCAAACGCGGACAAACTCCTTTCAGTCCTGCAACAACAATTTATTTGCAGTTGCATGCACGACTAAAGCAACTCGAAGCTCAAGGTGGTGAAAATCAGAATATCCAAGAAGTCCATCACCGCGCAGAAGTATTCCGCGAAGAATGTCGTAAATATGGTTGGGCAATGCCTGCAGAACGCCCTTCTGCCGCAATAACAGCGATTCAGACCAAGGATACGGAAAAACGAAATGTATTCCGCGGATTGATAGAAAAATACGACACTTACATCATGCCAGGATCAATCCCGGGTTTTTACAGAATCTCACACATGGGACTCCAGTCCGACGATGAGCTGAGAGAATTGGCACGACATATCCACGAACTGGAAACCGAAGAATAGCAATGACAAAAGTTATCACATACGGGACCTTCGACCTGCTTCACCAGGGGCACATCAATCTTCTCAGACGTGCCAAGGAACTTGGTGACTATCTGATTGTAGGAATAACCACGGATAATTTCGATCTTGAACGAGGCAAGCTGAACACACATGACAGCCTTGTCGAAAGAATCGAGGCTGTCAAGAAGACTGGCTATGCCGATAAAATCATAATCGAGGAATACCACGGACAAAAGATAGATGACATACAGAAATATGGTGCGGATATTTTTGCAATCGGTTCCGACTGGGAAGGAAAATTCGACTACTTAAATGAATTCTGCAAAGTAGTTTATCTTCCTCGCACAGAAGGCATTTCCAGCACGCAAATCCGCAATGAGCAGAACATCAGAATCGGAATAGCCGGTGCCGGAAGCATTGCAAGACGATTCATACCTGAATCCAAATTCGTATCATGCGTGACTATTTCCGCAGCTTACAGCATTGACCATGACGAATGCCGCAATTTCTGCGAGGCCAATGATGTTCCCGTAGCTGCAGAATCTTACAAACAGCTTCTGGAGAATTGCGATGCCGTTTATGTAGCGACACCGCACTACACTCATTATCAATATGTAAAGGATGCACTGGAAGCAGGAAAACATGTATTGTGCGAGACTCCGTTCGTATTGAAAAATAAAGAAGCTGAAGAGTTGCTGAAATTGGCTGAAGACAATGGACTGATTCTGATGGTCGCACACAAAACTGCTTATTGTCCTGCATTCAGACATCTTGTTTCCATGCTTAAATCCGGAGCTATCGGAGATATCGTGGACATCAATGCGTCAGTAACTACGATAACCGATGAAAATTCCGACAAGATGAAAAGCACCAGATATGGAGGCAGCATGAGTGAGAACGCATGTTTTCCGATCCTCCCTATCCTGAAATTGCTCGGAACTGAATATAGAAACATCAATTTCTACTCCAAAATGAAGCACGAAGTGGATATCTACACGAAAGCTGTATTCCGTTTCGATTCCGCCACTGCGTCATTCCAGGTAGGGCTCGGCGCCAAGACTGAAGGCAATATGGTCATTTCCGGCACACATGGTTATGTCTATGTTCCGGCTCCATGGTGGAAAACTGACTATTTCGAATTCAGATTTGAAGACCAGAACAAGAACAAAAAATGCTTCCTGCCATTCATGGGAGAAGGCTTGAGATACGAAATCAGAGAATTCATTACAAACATATTATCTCCGGAAAACGCATCAGTAATCCTGTCTGACAAAGAAATATTGGCCATGACTGATATTCAAGACAGGTACATCAATGGAGAGAATTTATACAAATTAGTATAATATCCTGACATGAAAAGACTCACACACAAAGAGCTCCAGAATTTAAGTCTTGAAATACTTTCAGACGTAGCAGATTTCTGCGAAAAAGAGGGAATAAAATATTCATTGGCATACGGCACCTTGCTGGGCGCGATACGCCACAAGGGGTTCATTCCATGGGATGACGACATTGACATAATCATGCCCAGAGAAGATTACAACCGTTTCCGCGAAACATACAAGTCCGACAATTTCATATTCGTGGACAGCAGCAACACTCCTGATTGCTTCATCGCATTCGGCAGAGTCTGCGAAACGACCAGGACTTTGACCAGGTCATATATTCCATGGCATGGAAGGAGTATAAAGACAGGAGTATGGATCGATGTATTCCCGATAGACAAGGTCCCTGATGACCCGATGGAGTTCCAAAGATATTATGGTGGATTGTATCTGCTGCAAAAGTACAACTCCCGAATAAGAAAAATCCACGCCGGAAAGATTGAAAAATATTCTCTTCTGCGCCAGATTTGGGCCAATACCATAAAGGCGTTGAACCCAAGGTATGCAAAACAGCAGCCTGTAGATATCGTAGGTTATATCCATGAAATCATTTCGCTCGGCAATAGCAATAAGAGTTTCAATCACTTGTCACAATTGACAGATCCGGAGAATCCGGATGAGTATTTCGATGCGGACGATTTCACGGACTACACAGATGTGGAGTTCGAGGGCAGAAAATTCAAAGCCCCCGCACGCTATGACAAGATTTTGTCAAAGATGTTCGGGGACTATATGACTCTTCCTCCTGAGGAAAAACGCAGACCTAAACAAGACTACATCAAATTCCTCTGGAAATAGAACGACTATGTCTCGGCTTCATCAGCGAAGGCCGAGACGTTCTTCCAGTCAATCACGACATTTAAATCGGCATTGAAATACCCGTTCTACGCGATTCAGCGACCTGAAAAAAAATTTGACCAGGACCTGGAGACGGCTACTTTGCCATGAGCCCTTCGAACAGAGTTTTCCATTGTTCCATAATCCTGTCAATGCTGTATTGCGCGGCTGTTTCCTTCGCCATGGCTCCGAATCCTTTGCGTCTGCCAGCATCGGAAATGACATCGCACACCCTCCGGGCCAGCCCCTCGACATCACCAGGCTTCACGAGATATCCGCTTTTTCCGTCAATGATAATCTCGGCCGGACCCTTAGGGCAATCATAACTGACCATAGGCAAACCTGTCTCTACAGCCTCCAGAAGCACCATCGGGAATCCTTCGTATGCAGAACTCATAACAAGACATGAGCTGTCAAGCATCTTCGAACGGATGTCACTGCTGCTGCCCATGAGCCTTACCTGGAGGTCCAGACCCAGACTTGTAATCTGTTTCTGCAATGATTTCTTCAGACTTCCATTGCCATAAATCTCCAAAACCCAATCCGGATATTCTTCAGCCACATATTTCCATGCGGCAACCAAGTCCCTGAAGTTCTTCTGAGATTCAAGTCTGCCGATTGCAATACACTTCTCATTATCCAAAGCAGCAACCTCTTCAGACTTGAAAGTCAACGGGTTATAGATACTGGCCACATTCGGCACAAATGGTTCCCAGTCCTTTTTGTCCGATTTGGTAAGCACGATGAACTTGTCCAGTTTCGCAGCAACCTTTTCAATCCGCCTCATACGGAAACGAGCATAGATATTCCCAAAGAAAGACCCGCCGTATTTGACTGCATATTTGTCATGGGAGAAATGGAATTCGGAAACTTTTATACTTCCGTCGGTACATGAAGGCAGACAGAAAATATCCCGGCCGCCGACCGAGACACAGATATCCGGACGTATCTCGCACAGAATCTTGTTCAGCCGCCTCCCGTAGGCATGCAGCATAAACTTCTCGCTTACTCCCACATCATGCAGCGTAATCTTGTCACTGAGAGCGAAATGCGTGGCCCGACCTTTCAAGTCCGCTGTAATGATATGGATATCATAGCCATAAACATCGGCAAGATAGTTAGCCTTTATGCTCAGTACCCTTTCGATTCCGCCGAAAAGATGAAGTGAATGAATGCAATATGCAATTCTCATGGGCAAGTGTCTTTAATTACCATCCCCAACTGTCAGATTGTCTGACCAGTGAGTCCGGACGTGTTGTTTCACTCTATATGAATATAGTTTCTTGTTCCACCACAAATTTAGCAAATTTGTCAACAAAACAAGGCACCAGGCACAAAGGATTCATCCCATGTAACGACGGCGTCAATAGGGTACGCTGTATTAATCATGTGATATGTTTGATTTCAAATATTTAGCTGTATATGTCTTTCCGGACGCGGCCAAATCTTCAGGGGTGCCTTCGAAGACAACCTTGCCTCCGAAATCACCGGCTTCCGGACCAAGTTCGATAATCCAGTCCGCGGCACGGATGACATCCATGTTATGCTCGACCACGACTACGGAATGTCCTTTCGCCAAAAGGGCATCGAAAGCTTTCAGCAGCCGCTCCACATCATAGAAATGAAGACCGGTAGTAGGTTCATCGAAAATGAACAATATCCGGCGGGAATCGGAACGGACTGAGGTATCGTTCATGGAAAGAAAATATGCCAGTTTGATTCGCTGGCTCTCTCCTCCGGACAATGTACTGCTGCTCTGTCCGAGCTTGATATATGAAAGACCGACATCCACAAGCGGCTGGAGCTTCCGTGCTATAGTCTGTGCCTCAACTTCTTTCTGCGAGCTGAAGAAAGCGATAGCCTCGTCCACGCTCATGTTCAGGATATCGTCAATGTTCTTGCCCTGGTATCTGACCTCCAGAATCTCAGGCTTGAAGCGTTTTCCGCCGCACGCCTCGCAGACCATGGTCACATCGACCATGAACTGCATGCCGATATGGACAAAGCCTTCACCTTGACACTCGGAACACCGGCCGCCATCCTGATTGAAAGAGAAATAAGACGGCGTGAAACCATTGAGCTTGGCAAACTGCTGCTCGCTCATCAGTTTTCTGATATCGTCATAGACTTTCAGATACGTAACGGCATTGGAACGGGAACTCTTCCCTATCGGATTCTGGTCCACATATTCCACGGCGGACACCCTGTCGATATTGCCGGACAGGCCCCTGAATGTTCCGGGAAGCGTACCGGTCTGATTGATATGGCGATACAGCGCCGGATACAAAATATCACCTACCAGCGAAGACTTTCCGCTGCCGCTGACACCGGAAACTACCGTCAGGACTCCCAGCGGAAATTTCACGTTGACATCCTTCAGGTTATGCTCCATGGCCCCGTCGACACCGACATAGTAATTCCAGGTACGTTTTTCACGTTGGACGCGCTGGCGCTTGCCTGTTATATATTGCAGTGTCAGGGATTTGTCCACCACGTCAGAAGGCATGTCATCCACGACTTTCCCTTGGAAAACCACCTCACCGCCATTGACACCGGCCAGAGGCCCCATGTCGATCAGCATGTCGGCAGCCCGGATGATTTCTTCATCATGCTCCACGACCACGACGGTGTTCCCGATGTCACGCAGGCGTTTGAGTACGCCTATAAGTTTCTCAGTATCACGCGGATGGAGTCCGATACTCGGTTCATCCAGAATATACATTGAACCGACGAGCGAACTTCCGAGAGCTGTCACGAGATTGATGCGCTGGCTCTCACCGCCGGACAAGGTGTTGCACGCCCTGTTCAACGTAAGGTAACCCAGCCCCACATCGGCAATGTACTGGAGCCTTGACTTGATTTCGTCTATCGCCTTGCCTGCAACTGACTTTTCATACGCGGTCAACTTGATGTTCTTCAGGAAGTCAAGCAGTTCCGCCGCATTCATGCAGAGCAACTCATATATATTCTTTCCTCCAACCTTCACGTACAAGGCATCCTTGCGCAGACGGCTGCCCTTGCACTCATGACAGACCGTACGGCCGGAGAAACGGTTCAAAAGATATTTGTACTGTATCTTATAGCGGTTCGCCTCCACCCATTTGAAAAATTCATTGATACCTATCAGGGACTCTTCCTCGGTAGCGGCCTTGTACCCGTCCCATATCAGAGCCTTGACCTTCTCGGACAGGTTGCAATACGGCTCGAAGACTGGGATGTTGTACTTCCCGGCGACATTGACAAGATGGTCCTTGAACCATCCCATCTTTTCACCTTTCCAGCAGGCGATGGCCCCGTCATATATGCTTTTGGTCTTGTCCGGAATCACCAAGTCCTCGCTAATGCCGATGATTTTGCCAAGTCCTCCGCAGACCGGACATGCCCCGAGAGGGCTGTTGAAGCTGAACATATATTCATCCGGCTCATGGAATGTCATGCCGTCAGCCTCAAATCTGTTCACAAACTTCTGGATATCAGCATCTCCGGATGCAGAGTCTCGTTTCACGAACATTGTCCCGTTTCCTCTGCTGAAACACGTCGCAATCGAAGAATGAAGTCTGGTGCGCATGTCTTCCCACTCATTCTGCGGCATTTCCGAGCCGTCCGGCATGACCGGCAGGCTGTTATTCATCGCAGGAAGCTTCATTCGGTCCACCATCAGCAGCAATCCCGCAGGATAATTTCCGGATTCGGCATCCCTGATGACATCGTCAATGCGCAATTGTCCCTGCTCAGGCGAGTAAAGACGCGAATAACCTTCTTCTTTCAATGCCAGGAGAGTCTCCACCTTGTCATTGCGCTTGTCCCAATCCAGATCGGCCAGCAAGTACACCGATGAAGGCTCCTTACAGCCGAGAATATATGCCATTACATCATTTTCACTATGGCACTTTACCTCCACACCGCTTATCGGAGAAAACGTCCGCCCGATTCTGGCGAATATAAGCCGGAGATAATCGTAGATTTCCGTCGTGGTAGCCACAGTTGAGCGAGGATTTCTGGTATTGACCTTCTGCTCTATTGCGATAGCCGGCGGTATGCCTTCAATGGCCTCCACGTCGGGCTTGGACATCCTGCCCAGGAATTGTCTGGCGTATGAAGAGAGACTTTCCGCAAAACGCCTCTGCCCTTCAGCAAACAAGGTGTCGAATGCCAATGATGATTTTCCAGAGCCGGAAATACCTGTCACTACAGTAAACTTGTTGCGTGGTATCTCTACTGTAATATTCTTGAGGTTGTTGACTTTCGCCCCCTTTATGATGATATTTCCGCTGTCCGGCATACTCGATTGATTTAGTCCGCAAATATACATCATTTTCCCGAAGCATGTAGTTTTAGAAACTGTTTTGAAATAATTGAATAGTTGTTTGAGGTAAAATTCCTTCATCTTCTTCCCGAGTTTTCAGGTCAGATAGGCCCAGCTATCTTCCCTGAACCCTCGGTTGAATCTGAAGTTTCTTCCACTCAAACCTTCTGTGAATAATTTCAAAACAGTTTCTCATCCGTCATTTTGACAATGTTCTTATGCCATTTTGTCCACATATGCGCCACTTTGTCAACCTTTAGGACTTTTTTCATAATCGGCACACAGATTGACTATACTCCAGTCGTTCCGCCTGAAAGACGGGGCGGGATTCCAACCGATGCAGAGTCTCGACAAGAGGTGACAGCGAAGGAAGGGATCCGGAAAACAGAATAGTAAAAATATAAAAATAGGAGATTTTAATTATGGTACCTTCAAGAAGAACAGTTAACCAGAATTGGTTACCAAGTATTTTCAATGATTTCTTTGATAATGAATGGATGGAAAGGTCCAATGCCACAGCTCCGGCAATCAACGTATTAGAAAACGAGAAGAGCTACGACATCGAATTGGCAGCTCCAGGAATGACTAAGGAAGATTTCAAGGTTACTCTTGATGAGAATGGTGACTTGGTCATTAATATGGAAAAGAAACAGGAGAACAATGGTGAGAAGAAGAACGGACATTATCTCCGTCGCGAGTTCTCATACAGCAAATTCCAGCAGACAATGCTTCTGCCGGATGACGCCGACAAGGAAAAGATCAATGCCCAGGTAGAAAATGGCGTTCTCAAGGTAAATATCCCGAAAGTCGTCAAAACTCAGCCGAGCGAGGCTCATAAAGTAATCGAAATCAAATAATTCCGTTTGATTTCCATCTAAAAAAGCGGTCAGAGTAGCTTCTGGCCGCTTTTTTGGTATCACACCGAAGTATCGTTTTATATGCATTTTTTATAAAATTTTTATGCAAAACACTTGCAGGTTAAGAAAAAATACCTAACTTTGCATTCGCGTTTGAGAAAAACACCAAACACAGCAACTCCTGGTGCGGTAGTTCAGCTGGTTAGAATACGGGCCTGTCACGCCCGGGGTCGTGGGTTCGAGCCCCATCCGCACCGCAAAAATGCCTCTCACATTTGTGAGGGGCATTTTTCGTATGGCATCGCTTGTTCATGGGCCAAGGCCGGGATATGTGTAGTCAGGGAACCGGATTATGGGCTCAACGTAAAATCCCGGTTGATTTGCATTTCATAGTGCGTCTGCGGCACAA
>ERZ1026978.138-NODE-138-length-52086-cov-6.684842_pt1 | contig 52086 bp, 46 predicted proteins | sample MGYA00519560_ERZ1026978 | MGnify/ENA primary metagenome ERZ1026978 (study PRJEB26926, sample SAMN06164401) | human gut metagenome | biome: ENVO:00009003; feature: ENVO:2100002; material: ENVO:00002003 | host: Homo sapiens | place: USA | collected 2012 ... | reverse complement strand
AAAACAGTTGACCGTGTCAAAGCGGTTCGCAGGTTCGAATCCTGCCGCTTCCGCTGGAGGTCTTATTTAGAGTTTCAACAAGGTATTCAAATAAGGCTTCAAATCAAGGAAAAGTCGTTGTAGAACAAGCTTCTACAGCGACTTTTCTCGTATACACTGACTACCGATGAATACCTATAGGTGGTGTTAGGTATTCGCCAAAAGGTCATTTTCTGCTACATTTTCTGCTACACTAATTTTGGACAACCGAAAAATGTAGCAGTGACTACCAAATGACCACTAAATTGACCGCTGTAAGTTGCTTGTTTTCAGAAAGATATTTACGAACTTTGTGGCAGTAATGCTACATTAGTTTTTGGCGCATTTTGCTACAGAATTAGTGTGTTTCTGCTACACAAAACTAAGTGACATGAGAAGACAGTTTAAGGTATCCTTCTACCTACGCTCTAACTACGAGAATAAAGAAGGGAAATCTCCAATCATGCTTAGGATCTTTCTCAATCGAGAAATGGCAAACCTTGGCACTACAAAGCTCTTTGTAAAGAAGAGTATGTGGAATAACTCCACCAGCCGGATGAAAGGACGTACGGCTGAAGCACTAAGCCTTAACGCCTCCTTAGACTCACTTTCCACCTCTCTATATGAGATGTTTGGAAAAATGAAAGAAGAGGAGGACTTAACGGTCGAAAGACTAAAGCAAGTATATCTTGGCAGAGACAAGGAGTTTACTACTTTACTCCCAGTCATAGATAGATATCTAGACCATATAGCACAACAAGTGGGAAAGTCTCTCAGTAAAGACAGCTTGCAGAAATACACCGTGGTTAAGACACACTTCGTGCGATTCTTAAAATCCACCTACAACCGAGAGGATATAGGTCTCTTAGAGTTTACACCCTCAGTGGTTATGGACTTTGAACTCTATCTTAAGACGAAAGCTAATTTAGCTCATAATACGGCACAGAAGAAGCTCAAACTTCTTAAGACAATGACAATATTCGCACAAAAGAGGGGCATAATCATGCATGACCCTTTCCTTGACATCAAATTCCACACGAAACCCGTTGACAGAGGCTTTTTAACGGAAGATGAGGTATCCCTTATTGTTGCCAAAGATTTAACAAGACTGCCACGGTTGGAACTTGTAAGAGATATATTCATATTCTCTTGCTTTACGGGTTTGGCTTACATTGATGTACGCAACCTAACTCCTGAGGATATAGTAGTTATGGATGACAAAGAATGGGTTATGTCAAAAAGGAAAAAGACTAACATTGCATTTAATGTCCTACTCCTTGATCTTCCCAAAGCCATTATTTCTAAGTACAACCATGACACATATAGAGATGGCAAGCTCTTTCCTATCCTTAGCAATCAGAAGATGAATTCGTATTTGAAGGAGATTGCAGACATTTGTGGTATCAGCAAGAACTTGACTTTTCACCTAGCTCGGCATACCTTTGCCACTCTCTGTCTCAGTAAGGGTGTTCCTATGGAGAGTGTCTCTAAAATGCTAGGGCATACCAATATCCGAACAACGCAAATCTATGCCCGTATCACCAATAAGAAGATTGAACATGACATGGAGCAGTTTGCTGACAAGCTAGGCAAGTTCAATACGGCTATGGGTATCGGGGAGAATAGCTGGCAATAAGTGCAACCATTAAAACCAAATAAGAAGATGAAGACAACGAATAAGAAAGAACTATCCTACTTCCGCTTAAAGCTGGAGAGCTACCTTAGTGAGCATTTCCCTGAAAAGGTGGAAGACAAGCCATTTATTACGGCACGAGCTGATGAAGCTCTTACCACCTACTGTGATGCTGTGGAAGAGGGATTCTCATATCCCGAGGCAGAGAGTATGGCGAGTGAAGTACTGTATCGTGACCTGCATTTCTCCAAATACGATACGCTTGTGTCCGTCTTGGAGAATGAGTTTGAAAAAGAACTCCCCTCTCCACTCCCCGAGCGACTCTCTCAGATACTTCTCGGGAACAAGGCGATACAAAACCTATTTGACAAGTATAACCTTACGGATGAATTTGTTGCAACACCTGAGTATGATACGCTCTACACAGAACTGACAGGAACAGTTGTTCTTCTTATCGAAGCTAATCAACTTCCTACGATAGGCGATGTGAGTGCATTAGAGTAGACAATGTAGCTTATCCCTATCTCGTGAGCCTTTTGAGCTTCAAGAGCCAAGATAGTCTCTCTGCTCCATACGTCAAGAGCATATTCTATCTCTTGTCTTTATGTCGCATAGTCTCTTGGCTCTGCTCTTGAAAACTCTAAAAGACTCAGAATATGAATAGATTTCTCGTGAACAAAGACCTGCACAGTCCAGCCTTCATACGGGCAAGTGTTCCTGCAGATAAAGAGGAACCACTACAAGTTGCGTCCAAAACTACTCCGAGCAACCACATCAAATGGTCTCGCATCTTCCGACTTACCTTACTTATAGGTATCCTATCGGGTGGAGTGTACTTACTCTCTAAGTTAGTCACAGCACAGGTCGTAACAGCTCTATTGATACTGATTGGCTTTGTGGTACTACGATTCATCGTTCGTACCGTTCTGCAAATCACATTTACGCTTCTACACTACCTCTTTTGGATTGTTGTTCTAGCCGTAATACTGCTTTGCGTGCTATGATATAGCACCTCTCTCACTTCAGAGAAATGACTCTTTGGGTGACTAGCTCTCTTCTGAGGCTGGTCACCCTTTTTGCTTCTTCTGTTTAGGCATTGCACTTCTGCTTCTCAGTCATAGATCCCCAGTTATGCAGTGGTCAAATCGGAAGCTGATTCTTTTTCATCGCAAAGGTAGTACGGGGCTTAAAGACTTTCCCAAGGTCAGGCCATTCGGTTTGTCTGGAAAATCTCCACACCTATGCTGTTTGCTTCGGGTAGTATTTTCCGCCAAAACCTTGTGTAAGTCTCGCCCCGCTACCTTGTTTTTGCTTGAAAAAAGGAATCAGCATACTCCGATCTTTGAACGCATAAAAAAAGGTCTCTTATGAATAAGCAGAAAGTAAACATGACATTATCAATGAAAGAAAAAGGATATAGCTCCTCCTCTCATTACCGCATAAGTTCTGAGTTTGAACAAAGTGAGCAGGCGTTGGCAACCAAGTTTGTCCATTGGGACGTACCCCCATTGGAAAGCCTTTGTGACAGCTCTGTATATCTCTTGAGAGCAAAGCTCAATCGTGGCGAGCGAATGAGCCGTGAGGATAAGGATTGGCTCTGTGAAGCGGTGAATAACAACACCTACTTCCGCTCTGCCGTACCGCTACAAGGATGGCGATTTGACTTCATCGATGTATTGAAGAAGTACCTCGTCAATCAATATGGACAGTGGGCAGAGTACTATGCTCCCGACCGCACCAGCCTACGCAACTACCTCTATGGACCTATCAACCAAATCGTAGAGATACCCAAGCAGTAACAGCACTAATACCGATAAGACAATGAAAGGAACAGAACAATTTACCCGAACGATAGCAGAATACCTTAATGGACGTGCGATGACAGACCCTTTGTTTGCACCCAATCTACAGAAGCCCCATAAGAACATAGAGGAGTGCATTCTCTACATCTTGAGTGAGGTGCAAAGAAGTGGTTGTAATGGCTTTGCTGATGAGGAGATATACTCAATGGCAGTTCACTACTATGATGAAGATGATATAGAGGTGGATAAAGTCTCTGGTTGCAATGTTGTGGTCAATCACGTTGTAGAGCTCTCCGAAGAAGAGAAAAAGCAAGCACGGCAGGAAGCTATCAAGCAATACCAACAAGAGGAACTTGTCAAATTGCAGAAGCGAAACGAGCGACCCAAGAGAACTGAAAGAACAGAGACAACATCTTCTATACAACCGCAACCCACACTATTTGACACCCTTGCCTTATGAAACCTAGGAACAAGTTTGAGAAAACCGTAATGGCACTGAGTACGAAACTATGCCCAATAACAAAAGCACAGCGTCAATGGGCATTCCGAGAGTGCATAGACCACTTTGCCTTCCGCTTACCTAAAGGTCGTACGACTTGTATGGATTGTGGTTATAGTTGGACTTTAGAGCAGCCTATAGATACTTGCACTTGCCCTCAATGTAGGGCAAGGTTGCAAGTCAAGACAACAAGAGCGCGTAAGTTACAACAGAAGCAGTACTTCACGCTACTAACCACTTGTGGTGAGTATCAAGTGTTGCGGATGTTCCTCCTCGTGGCTGAAATGGAGAAAGGTTGCAGAGCACAGAGCTCTGTCATTGAGATTGGGCATTATTGGTGGAACGATGCAGGGAGACAAGCATTAGTAGCCATACAGCGAACTTTTGGACACTATATTGATAGCTTTTCTTTTTGCTCTCCGATGGCTATCCGTAACGATAGCGAAGCTTACCGATATGTAGCCTATTCGCAGATATATCCGAAGCTAAAGGTCACGAATACGCTTTATAGGAATGGCTTCAACGGAGAGTTTCACGGCATAGCACCTACTCAACTCATCCCAGCTCTACTTACTGATAGTCGTGCAGAAACAATGATGAAAGCAGGACGATATAAAGATTTAAGACACCTCCTATCAAGGGGCAAAGGACTTGACAACTATTGGAACTCATACAAGCTGACACTTCGTTACCACTACATAATAAGCGACATTGCCTTATGGTGTGACTATGTAGATATGCTCAAACGATTGGGGAAGGACATCCTCAATCCGAAATACATCTGCCCCTCCGACCTCAGAGGAGAGCATAACAAACGAGAAGCGGAGCTACGCAGACAGCGTGAGCGGGAGGCGATGGAGCGAAAGCGGGAAAGGGCAATGGCGGACGAAGAGCGTTTTCGTGAACTCAAGTCAAAGTTCTTCGGCATCCGTTTCACGGACGGCACAATCCAAGTACACGTTCTGGAGAGTGTGCAGGAGTATATAGACGAAGGAGCTGAATTGCATCACTGCCTATTTTCAAATGAGTATTATCTCAAAGAGAACTCGCTCATTCTGTCGGCTACCATTGAGGGCAAACGGATAGAAACGATAGAGGTCTCTCTTGACACACTACAAGTAATACAGAGCCGTGGCGTATGCAACCAAAACAGCCCATACCACGACCAAATTGTGAACCTTGTCAATGCCAATCACCAGCTGATAAGTCAGAGAATAAAAGCAACGGCTTAAACATCTTCATACACTAATAACAAAAGCCCCCAAAAGGAAACCGACAGACGGCAACACTTTCGGGGGCTTCTTTTCTTTGTCTTTGAGTACGAGTAGGCGACCAAAGCAAAGAAGCAAAAGAAAGTCGCAAAAAAGAAGATTACACTTCTTCCTAAGTTGGCTGTATTTCTATTGATGATTTTGGTTTATCCTCTCTTTCATTGTTGAAGTTGAAAGTCCGTTGCTGAAGCTGTCCGAAGTTGTCCTCCACGTAGATGTCAATCGTTTGGCGGTCGGTAGAGAGTGAAGTATAATAGAGGCGGAAGGCATCTCTTGTGAGCGGATAGCGGTCATTCGGTTTGAATACAGTGCCATCATCCATCTTCAAGCAACCCTTGCCATCCGGCTGGAAGTAACGGATCGTATATTGCGTATTGGCAAAGTGACCACTTCTTTTGAGACTACAGCGTATTTCAGCCGTTTCCCCCTTAGCTATGGAGTTCTGCACCGGCATCACTTCGAGCGAGAAGTCATAAGCCTGCTGTACATCCAGCTTACGAGTACAAGCAGATAGACAAAAGAGGGCGAGGGCAATCCCTCCCACAGCCCATATCGTATTCACTAGGAACTTTTTCATTGTTGTTGGTAGTTAGATATTGAACTTGAGTCCTGCTGAGATAGCGGGACGAAAACGATGCAGGTCAGAGCCAAAGAGCAGTCGCCCTTGAGCTTTGAGGACGAAGAGCAGATTGTCTGTTAGGAACAGTTCCACCGAGCTATGTATCGCTCCACCATAAGTAAAGCGAGATCGATCCAGGAGTGTAGCCCCATCGGGTAGCAACCGTTTATCCTCGTTTAGCTCTTCATAACCGCAGAGAGCGGATAGTCCCAAGTAGCCAAAGATATTCTTCCCCCTATCTGAGAGTATCGGGTGCATATAGCCGAAATGCAGTAGCGCATCACGCAGTGGAACATTGTAAGAGCGATAAGTCAACCCTTGCTGCTCATATTCCGCCAAGAGAAAAGCGTAGTTCGCCCGCTTGAAGTAGTGTGCGAACTCAAGGCCTACCCCAAAGCTCTCCTTTGCGCATAGTCTCTCCCCCTTGATAATCGGAATAGAGCCGACCAGCTCAACGCTATTTTGCCTAGGGATTAGTCGCTGTGCGTACGATGGCATAGTAGCAGTCATAGCCACCATCACGCAGACCATCATAGATAACCATCTCTTCATCACCACTTCAGTTTAAGGTTGTCAATCTTCTTAGTGAGCAAAAGGTCTTCAGGCTCCACATATAAAGTGAGCGTGCGACTCCCGTTTCGCTCGTAGAGCGTCACTTCCAGCTGCTTATCCTCTGATAGTGTGAACTGCTCCAAAGCAAAGACTATTCTCTCAGAGCGTCCCGCCCCAATCCACATCACCTGATGAAAGGCACGTAGTGGTTGTAGTATTCGCTCCTGTATAGCTGTATGCTTCGCCACCTTCTTGTCCACCACCTTGAACGTGATGAAGTCCACCGCATACGGCATATTAGACTTATTATCCATACGGACGTGGAAGTAAAGCAACCCATTGTGGGCATATAATCCACGAAGTAGGAAGCGCATCCCGAATTGCTTCGCCCCAACATGCTTGATGGTTCGCTTATCATTTTGGTAGATGCTCTTCATAATCAGCTTAACCAATATGGGCGACTCACTTCCCAGCTCTTTGAAGTAGATGTCCGCACGATTGCTCGGCAGTCTTCCCTCCGTAGGAGATAGAAAGTCCTTCATCTCCATGCTGAGCTTCTCTGGTTCATCCGCATACTTCACATTGAATGCGTAGAATGAGCCATCCTCACAGATGACGCTCATATTGGTCTCCTCAAACTCACGGACGGCAGCCTTTACACGCAGCACATTCTCCGCATCGTCAGCTTTCCCTGCAATAATGTTTTGCGACCCGAGGTCTACATAGCGTATAGCTGCAGGAAAGATGAGATGCACCGTCTTTTCAAAGGTGACTTCTAGCCCGTAGGGCAATACGACCCGTCCATTCGGAATCGATCGGCTCATCCCTTGGTAAAGGTCTCCGCTACTCAGTAGTTGATTGTTCCCCTCCACTTGTTGTGCCATAGCGGGGAGCGTTATCGTAGCACAAACTACGATAGATAAAATCCATTTCTTCATAAGTATATCAGTTGTTATTGTTAGACATCTAAAAGCTTACTTCGTCTGTACAAGGAATAGTCTATATCCCCCTTTGAGCGTCACCTTAATTGTTCGGAGCTTCTTCTGTAGTAGTTGTCCAGCTCCCTGCATCACCCCTCTAGTCACCTCGGAGATGATTTGGTCTTTAGCCGATGAGGAAAAGGTGAAAGAGGTTCCCATCGATCCCCCGACATTTGCCCCCATCTCCTTGAGCGCTGACACCTCTTCAGAGCCAGGAATGTAGACTCCCATCTGTCCGTCTGTATCATAGGCAGATAGTTTGACCGGCAGAATGCGACCATTCACCTCTATGCTCTTAATCACTAGCTGCATTCGGTTGCCATCTATCTTAGCTTGTGCCATCAAGAGACTATGCTTCGGAATTGATATTTGCTGCACACGAGCCGTCTCCAGCAGGCGAAGGGCAACGTAGTCACCCTCTTTGAGGGTCGTTGTTTTGTCCACCACTACGCAAAGGGTATTGCGCTCGCCAGAGCGTGCGGAGCTATTAAAGAGCGAATGAAAGCTCATATTCCGCTCCTTGGCTCCGTACATCTCCATAAACTCCTCGTCACTCATAGGCTGGTCCAGTGCTGAGACCAACGGCTTGTGGTCAGCTATTATCTCCATTGGAGCCTCGTCCTTGGCAGCTCCACCGCTAGGCGGAGAGACCATCTGAGACTGCTCACTCATAGGCATAGCTCCATGGGCAGGAGAGGCACCAGCTGCAGGCAAGTACTTAGCCGCCATTTGGTAGCTCTTCTCCATAAGAGCTAGTTGCTTAGCTTCCTCGTCATCGTCTTGTTGGCTAAGCTCGTGCAGTTCGCGTCTGAGGTCATCAATCTCCTGTTGCATAGCTTCTCGCTCCTCCTCATAAGGGTCAGAGCCGTAGAAGTCTGCTAGCAGACGGTTGTTCTCCTCGTAGCGTTGCATCGAAGACTCAATCTTATTGCCAACGACCGCCTCTTGCGGATCGCTCTCAGACGAGCTTCCCTCCTGCTGAAAGTACTCCGCCAGTATCCCCACCTCCTCACGAGCTTGCTCCTCTTGAGTTGTATGGTCAACTAGTTCGTAGGCTTTGAGTTTATTCTCCGTTAGCTTTTCGGTCGTAGCTTGTGGTATGTTGTCATTCAACCCCTCACCAGCGTCCGTTTGCTCCTTAGTGGCGGGTGCAAATATAAACCACATAGCAAGGGCAAAGATAATCCCTAGCCCTGCGAAGACTAACACCTTCTTCAATTGTTCTTTCTGTTTATGCTCCATAGTTACTAATCGCTAAATGTTCCATTCTCTTGATGTAGGTTGTATCCCTCTGTATCGGGCTGTCCACCAGCTCCCCCATAGGGATAGGTGGCATCTCCTCTCGGTGCGGGAGGAAGAACTGTGCCACCATCCAGATTGAGCAGGCTAGGTAGACGAGACTCAGTCCGTAGACAATAATCTTTCGCTGTCTGTTCGTTAGCATATTGCATCGCTCTCTTAGCCGTACCTGCCCTCTCAAATAGCTTCTTCTGAGGGTAGGTCTACTTCTCCGCTTCATAGTCTTATCGCTTGTAAGTTTGGATGTCACGATTCTCTCGTACGAGGAAGTGCTCCATCAGAAACCCTTGCGGATTGTTGTCCGAGCGAACCGAGTTTTGTAGCGAGCAACTAGTCACCAAGCTCCGCTCCGTGACATTGCTCTGTCGGATAATAAACTGCCGAGCGAAGGTGGTTACTTCATAGGGGTATGAGTCAAAGTCACACCGTATGGAGTCAATCTCTATACGTTGGTTGACATTGCCCGAGATAGCTCGATTGTAGTACCCCTTCTCCGCTAGGTCCTTGTAGTAGTTAAAGGCGGACTTGTCGCATAGTTGGAAAGCACGCTCCATATTTTTCTCGATAGCATCCTTGTCGGGTGCAATCGTGAAGAAAAGCTCGTGAAAGCGTCTTACATGCTCTCGAGCCTCCACTGGGCGATTCATCGAAGCGTCTTGGCTCAGAGCCAGCATCAGAGACTTTCCTTGGTCTAGTACGTACACCTTCTCACGCTGCTTCTTAGCAAAGCTGTACGAAGCATAGACCGCATAGCTACTGACCGCTATGCAGACTATCGCAAAGATGATAGCGTAGAGCCTAATCTGCTTGAAAGAGGTTTCTATGTTTGTGAGTGATTTGAATTCCATATTCCATTATTCTAATTGTCTTATATCTAAAAACTTCTGAGGGGTGGTCTAGTGCCAATGCGCCTTGGCACTGTAGTGCCATACGGGTGAAACTCTAGTGCCAACCCCACTTGGCACTGCAGTTTCATACGGAGGAAACTCTAGTTTCATAGGTAAGAAACTCTAGTTTCATAGGCAGGAAACTCCAGTGCCATGGGTAGGGAACTGTAGTGCCGCACGGCAGGCACTACGATTACCTCCCCAGCTACTATATTGACACACATAGGAGGAGCTAATCCTACCCACCTGACCGTCATACGACCGTCACGTGGTCATCGCATCCTCATCAAGAGAGCCATAGCCACCCTTCGGCTGAAGGGAGGCTATTTGCCTTTGATAAGTGCCCCTTTGATACGTCCGCCTACGTTGCCAGCTATAGATCCAGTGGCACCAGCTACCGCCTTACCTCCCGTATAGGCACCCTGGGCACCTCGTTGCGCCGTCTGATTGACATTGCGTCCGTATGCCCCGATACCACCACCAGCCTCTATAATCCAGCCCGCTACCGTAGGAACACAGAAGTACCCCACGATACCAATCAGAAAGAAGACAATGTAGTACCAGCTACCCGAATCAGGCAGATAGTTGGGGTCACTCAATGCTGCAATATCCTTCTGCACCATCAACACCTGTATCTTTGTGAGGAGAGCCGAGAGGACAGAGCTCACGGGTAGCCACAGATAGACCGATATGTAGCGGGAGAACCAAGCCGTAAGCGACCCCGACAAGCCATCCCAAACCGCAATACCAAAGACGATTGGTCCCAGTATGCTCAGCACGATAAGAAAGAAGGTACGGAGCGTATCAATAATCAGAGCAGCTGCATGGTATAGCAACTCTATGAGGTCATGGAGTTGCTTCATCAGCCACTGCTTTGTTTTGTAAGCAGCACGCTCGGCATACATCCCAGCGATGGTCACCGCATCGCTCGGCCCGATGATCCCCATCTCCTCTATCTTTTGGTCAAAAGCTTCATTGGAAACCAAGTAAGCCGTCTCGGGGTTACGGAGATAGGCAGCCTCTTGTAGTTTGTCTCGCTTAGCAACCAACTTGTCTAGTTGTACCGTCTGCTTATTGACCATTCGCTCTGTACCTTGTACTACAGGAGAGAGAATCGTATTCATCGTACCCAGCACAATCGTTGGGAAGAACATAATACAGAAGCCCAGCACAAAAGGTCGCAGTAAGGGGAAAAGATCAATCGGCTCGGCACGAGACAACGAAGACCACACCCTGACGGCTACATAGAAGAGCGCTCCTAATCCCGCAATCCCCTTGGCAATGCCCGTCATCTCTCCACAGAGAGGCATCATCTCCTGATAGGTGGAGCGGAGTAATTCATGTAGTGATGCAAAGTCCATAGATCCTAACGGCTATCTTTACGTAGATGTCCTTACCAATATCGGCTCTCTGGATTTCCATAAAGCGCTTTGACCGATGCTAGATCATTCTTCTCGTGAGCACGTACATAGCTCACGGAGATATTCTTTCGGGTGTAGTAAGAAACAATCGATCGATACTCACGTAGTGTCGTATAGATGCGGTCTATCATCTGCATACGCTCGCTATCATTCATCGAGAACACCTTGCTCTTAGCTACAGACTTCAGCTCCTTAAGACTCTCGCCACTCAGTTCCAAGAGTTTGGCATATCCAGCAGCCATAGCGGCTAGCTCTGTGGGGCGGAAGTTTGGGTCCGCTAGCATCTTCTTGTAGGAGGTTACATAGATCTCTGATATGTCTCCCACCATTAGGATGCACTCCTTCACCTTGTAGGCATCGCCTATAAGGTTGTTCACCTGCTTGAGTGCATCGTAGTACTTCTTGGTGTCGTTGTACAGTTTCTCCACCTCCTTAAAACCACTTAGCGTGTTTTTGACCGTCTTTGAGGCGGTGGCAATCTCCTTAATGGAGTTGGCTATGTTGCCAGCAAAGTTCCCAGGGTCGGTAACCACCCACTGAGCGTGGGCTTGAGGGATAAATAGGCTCATTGCAAAGAGAGCCATCAGCAGATACTTTTTCATTGTCACTAGGTATTTGATTGTTACTATTATTGCTTATCTCTTTTCTCTATGGCGAGTTGTCGGATGGCTGACTCAATGTCACCTCCCAGCTGCTCCGCACGCTGCATCACCTCCAGCTTCTCTCGCTCCTCTGTCGTATAGGTGAGATACTCCTCCATACTCACCTCTGTAGCATAGACGGCACTCTGCATACCTCCCAGCCCGACCCACACCTCTTTGTAGAGTCGGTGAGGATCGTTGTTCTGATTGATTGAGAGGATTTGGCTCTTCTCCTTTTCGGAGAGACCCAGCATTGACTGGATACCATCAAACTTGGTCATGTACTTACGCTGGTCTAATAGGATCTTGCAGTCAGAGTTGTTGATGATACTCTCCTTCACTACGGGTGAAGAGATGATGTCGTCTACCTCCTGCGTCACCACAATAGCCTCTCCGAAATACTTTCTGACCGTCTTGTAGAGATACTTAATGTAGTCCGCCATATTCTCCGAAGCAATCGCCTTCCAGGCCTCCTCGATGAGGATCATCTTACGGATACCCTTCAGTCGGCGCATCTTATTGATAAAGGCTTCCATAATGATAATGGTCACCACGGGGAAGAGGTCTTTATTGTCCTTCACTTGGTCAATCTCAAAGACGATAAACCGTTTAGAGAGCAGGTCTATGTTCTTATCCGAGTTCAGTAGGAAGTCGTAACGACCACCTTTGTAGTACTGCTTGAGCGTAGTCAGAAGGTTATTGATATTGAAGTCAGAGAGCGTCACCTTGATATCTCGCTGCTCCATATCCTTACGATAGACATCTCTAAGGTATTCGTAGAAGCTGTTGAAGTTCGGGACGATACTAGCATCTGAGCAGATGAGTTCGATATAGGCATTGACAGCAGAGCCCAGCTCTCCAGCCTCAGTCTTGGTGACCCGCTCATCGGCACTCTTCCAGAGCGTCATCAGTAGGGTGCAGATACTCTCTCGCTTCTCTACATCAAAGAACTTGTCATCCGTATAAAAAGGATTGAAGGAGATAGGATGGTCATGGGTGTAGGTGAAGTAGACTCCATCCTCTCCCTTTGTCTTACGATGGATTAGTTCGCACAACCCTTGATACGAATTACCCGTATCAACCAAGAGAACATGTGCCCCCTGCTCGTAGTATTGCCGTACCATATGGTTCGTAAAGAAGCTCTTGCCACTGCCCGAGGGACCGAGGATGAACTTGTTGCGGTTGGTAATGATTCCTTGCTTCATCGGCAGATCAGATATGTCGAGATGTATCGGCTTACCAGATAATCTGTCTGCCATCTTAATCCCAAAGGGTGAGAGCGAGTCCTTGTAGTTGGTCTCTGCCGTGAAGAAGCAGAGAGCCGGCTCAATGAAGGTGTAGAAAGACTCTTCTGCGGGAAAGTCGCCTGCATTACCCGGGATAGCCGCCCAATAGAGGGTTGCTGTATCAATGGTGTTGTGTCTAGGACGGCACTCCATCAAGGCAAGGGCAGAGCCCACGTCATTTTTGACTTGTCGTAGCTCCTCTTCATCGTCACTCCATGCCAAGACATTAAAGTGAGCTCTAATGGAGGTAAGTCCCTGAGAGTGTGCGGTGTTGAGATACTCCTGTATCCACTCTTCGTTGATTTGATTACTACGGCTGTAGCGTGCTAGAGAGTGCATATTTCTAGCCTGCTTCTCAAAGCGCTGCAAGTTCGCCTCGCTATCTTCTATGAAGAGGTATTGATTGTAGATATGGTTGCAGGGGAGCATCAGCCCCACTGGAGAGGCAAAGGAGAGGCGGCAGTCTGAGCGGTCTGTTGATAATCGCTCATAGCGACCATCGGTACTGACAGTAGTGGGTAGATCCTCCGTATCTGAGAGCGTATGCAGGCACAGCATATTGTCTCCCACACGTACAAGGTCTGCCCCTAAACGTATATCCTCCAATGTGCCGTGTCTGCTATCTGATAGAGAGAAGTAGCGATCTAATAGAGCAGCTTGCTCCCTAGAGCCAACCAGCTCAGCCTCGCTCATTCGAGCCAGCTTTATCAATTCGGATTCATTGATGATGCGTTCGAACTGATCCACAGCCTCCATAAACTTCACCATCTCCTCCTCGTTGGTAATCTCTTTAGGCAGTAGATGACCTCTACAAAGCGTTGAGAAGTTACTCTGCTGTGCCATACGCTGTCTATTGCTCTTCGTGATAAAGAGGTAGACGGTATGGTTTAGATAGGGTCGCTCATTGAAGTGTCTCTCAGAGGCACGAGCGAGAAAGCTCAAAGGCTTTTCTTGACCACGCTTGCAAGTTGTATGGTAGCACTCCTTGATGAACCAATCTTGCTTGTGGACGATCGTGAAGTTGGGTAGCACCTTGATGGCTTTATGCCAAGTAGAGTGCATCGTCTCATACTCTGCGGATGTGACTGTAAAAAGCTCGGGTAGCTCCACTCGAAAAGCAACTGTCACATCAGCATCCTTACTGACAATGCACCCATGCTCTACACTCAGCAAGGGGAACTTTGACTCTAAGGTGGTTATCTTGCTTCTGTTTCTCATCATCTAGAGCTATTGAGTTGGTGAAAAAGCTGATAGACCGAACGGCGGTTCAAGAGATACCTCGGGTGTCTTCTTATAGCTCCTCGCTTCATCAATCCATATTGACCATACTTGCGATTCATGGCGAACGTTTGCCACACCACAACGGTGGCACCCACTACGCCTATGCCCAAGCAGATAATCTGACTGATGCCACAGAGATAGAGAACCACTACAAGGATGAAGATGCCCAGTAACCCTCCTGCAAATAAGAAGAGGTAGTGAGCCTTCAATCCCTTGAACTCCACCGTCCGACCGACTCCTTTATTTACTTCCCAACTAGCCATTAGAGGAAGAAGCTACGCAGGATGGTAGCAGCTACGATGAGGAAGATACAAGCTCCGAACCAGCTTGCAGCTGTCTTGCTCGTATCGGGGTCTCCTGAGCTAAACTTATTGTACACCTTGACACCGCCTATCAAGCCCACCACTGCCCCAATGGCATAGATGAGCTTGGTGGCTGGGTCAAAATAGGAAGTGACCATCTTGGTCGCTTCGTTGATGCCCGCCATACCATTGCCTTGGGCAAAGGCTGTCGCACCTGTCATCATCAGGGTCAGGGCAAGCATCGCTAGGCGTTCCTTGCTAATCATTCGTCTGTTCATTGTCTGTCGTTATATCAAGTTGTTAAAGAATAATCTTGCTGCTCTATTGTTGGGTTACAAGTAGTAAGAGAGCGGTTTGTCTTCTTCTTCCGCTTCTGCCTCTACTTGGGAAGGTGCGAGCTCCTCTTCTAGCTCTTCAGCTTTCCGCAGGGCTGCAAAGAGATTGCGGTGAGCTTCCTCCACTTGTAGCGTGTACTCTTTGAGCCGATCCATAAGCTCCGTCCCTCGCAAGGTGCGGAGCGTCTGGCACACCTCCTCTTCATTTTCATTAGTCAGTGAATCCTCTTGCTTACTCCATTGGCTAATACGAGATAAATCTCTTGCTAAGATGGCGGTCGGAGAGAGTTCGGGAATCGCTTCGCTAGCAATCTGTAACTCCTCCCGCAGGATGCTCTCCTCATCTGGATCCTCCATCGTGTAGGCAACTTGTATCTCGTTTTCTGCCTCAGGGATAGTTTCGCTTTCCGCTTCTAAAGGCTCTGTAGCGTCATCTCTATGCGTTGACTTATCACTATCTAACTCTGCAAATGTAGCGGGATTATCGTCCGCTTTTTCAGACGAGGAACTCTTAGGAACCGTAGGGAAAGATGAGGAAATAAAAGGCTTGCTCTTGCCGACTATTTCGTCTCTCACAAGCTCCTTACGCTCTTGATTGGAGTCAACCCGTTCCGTCTTCTCTTTCTTGGCTATAGCCTTTCTTTTAGGGTCTTGCTTAGAGCTGTTCAAGAGTCTCCGCCAATATGCGATGCCAAAGATCACCCACACAATCCCTAATAAGAGTAGTAAGCATCTCAATGTCTCTTCAATCATAGGTCAATAGTCTTATTCCGTCTCCGCTGAGAGGCGATTTGGTTCAATAGCTCTTGGTGCGTTTTCAAGTGATCCAGTATGATGTTCTCAATATAGCTTGTGATAGAGGTCTCTACACGGAGGTCACTTACCACATTTCGAAGTAGCTGTAGCACTTCGGTATGAATGCTGAAGCCAGACTTGTTGCGTCCGTCTCGTACAGATGTCAGGAAACGCTCTTCGTACGCTGCAAACTCTAGTGTCGATGAGCAACTCCTAGGATTAGGTCTCTTCTCATCTTTGTCCGAGAGCTTTCTTTTGGAGCTGTGACGTTGGGATGCTTGAGGAGAGGAGGTCGAAATAGAGGATGTTGTCTCCTCGGTCTCTGAGACGGCATTACACTCTTCTTCAAGCGTTGGATTCTCTTCAAGCGTTGGCTCTTCATCCAAATCTATCGGCTCATCAAAGTCTGGGATATTCTCTGCGGTACGCTTGGTGACCCCTATATTCGCCATCTCTCTCATCTTCGCTTGGAGCAGTTGCTCTCGCTGTTCTTTAAGTGAGCTCATAAGCTTGTACCTTTTTGTAGACCGAGCTTCTGTATCACCTCTTCGACCCATTCATCCACACCCGTCTGAGGGCGTAGCGTGCTAGCTGGAGGCAGGTAAGAGCAACGAAAGACTCCCTTGACACCCCCTTGAGCTAGCTCACGACTGAAGCGAACGGAATGGTAGATACGAGTGTCTAGGATCTTCAAGCCCTGCTCTTGGGCGTGCTGACTGAACAGTTCGATGACCATAGTGCTGGCACTGCGATTTACCTTGTTCCAAAGCAAAAAGAGATCTTGGATTTGAGACTCTGCAAAGCCTACACCTAGCTCTTGGATTGTCTTGGCATAAGCAAAGCTTGATGCCAACGATTGCGGGTCAGCCTCTATGGGGGAGATGATATAGTCCATCATAATGGATAGCTCCATCATAGCACTGGTAGCTACATGACCTGGGAAGTCGAATATGACGAGTTGGGGAGCTGTCGGTGCTTTACTCAAGTATTGCTCTGTATTGCTTATCGCCTGCTCTAGATTGCTTCGGATAATCTGGTAAGACTTCTTCCCATATTGGGCAAGTCGCTCGTGGAGTGCCTTGCCTATATCTGGAGAGGTTCCAATAAGATCTCTGTCACGCTCTCGGAGCTTGAAAAATGACTCCTGCGTGCCATCGCAGTCCACTACGACAAGAGGGATGTCCTTCTCGTAGTATAAAATAGATGCTAGCACTTCGGCTAGCGTACTCTTACCGACTCCTCCCTTTTGAGAAGCGAAGCCTAAGTAGAGCGGGCGGCTGTTTGATCTGTCCATATTGTTCTTTGGTTACTACTTGTGTTATAAGCCTATGGGGCGATTGTTTCACTCTAAATCTGACTCAAGAATTAGGTCTCAACTTTACTCTTGACTTAACTCAAGAGTTAGTTCTTGACTCAGCTCAAAATTGACTCAGCTCAAAAGTTAGGTCTTGACTTAACTCAAAATTGACTCAGTTCAAGAGCTAGGTTTTGACTTAACTCAAGATTGACTTAGCTCAAGAGTTAGGTTTTGACTCAACTCAAAATTGACTTAGTTCAAGAGTTCGGTTTTGACTTAACTCATGACTGAGTTTGGTTGCAAAATAACTAGCTCTTAACCTAAGTCTCAACCTCTAGTGAAGTATGAGGAAAAGAAGTGAAATCATAGGAATGTTGTTTATAGTGAATTAGTTACAAGGTCGCTGTAACTTTGCAGGCAGATAGAAGTCGTGGAGCTTTTCTCCCCGAAGTAGACACCCCCGTGGGGTGGATACTTCATCGTATCACTTCTTGATATTGGCAAGGTGTGTCTTTGTCCGACAAACTCCGTTTCTGCCGACAAAGACCCTTGCCCCGAAGGGGAGAGAATTACTCCAAAGTCGTAATTAGATAAGGATAAAAACAATGAATGGAAAGATAGAACGATGGGACAGATGGGATACGCGTCTTCCCAACCCGAAAGACCAGCAACGGGCGATTGAGTTGTTCCATAAATCAGGTGCGGAAACGAAGTCCGACTTCGTGCGGGCAAGGATATTGGGGGAGCATTTCAAGGTGATAACGGTAGATAAGTCTGCCGTGGAGTACTATCGTAAGCTCTCGGAGTTGACTGCTCAGATACACAAGATAGGCGTGCTGTATAACCAAGCTGTACGAGCCATCAACAGCTATCATAGCGTGAAGACAGCTCAGATACTGCTTGAGAAACTGGAGCAACTATCAGCTCAGATTATTGCTTTGCAGGAGCAGGCTATCTCTCTGACCATTGATTACCGCAAGTAATGATTGCCAAGATTTCAGCAACGGAGAACCTCGGGGGTGCACTCGGCTACAACTTTAAGAAGGTGAATAAGAAAGAAGCAACACTCCTGCTAGCACATGGTTTGTACCAAAACAGAGCGGGCGAATATACGATGTCGGAGGTACTTGCAGATATGCAGGCATTGATACCCGAAAAGTGTCGAACAAAGAAAACGGTCTTCCATTGCTCGCTCAATCCTCATCCAGACGAGAAGCTGTCCGATGAAACGCTCTCGCAGATAGCTAAGGAGTACATGGAGGCTCTAGGCTATGGTAAGCAACCCTACATTGTGTTCAAGCACAATGATATCGCCCGTGAGCATATACACATCGTATCGCTAAGGGTGGATGGTGATGGTCGAAAGATCAATGACAAGTTTGAAGGCAGACGAAGCAAGAAAATTACGGATGCGCTGGAGAAGAAGTACCATCTAATTCCCAGCACAGAGGTTACAGACAAGCCACTACAAGAGCTCTCAAAGGTGGATATGGCAAAAGGAAATATCAAAAAGCAAGTAGCATCTATAGCTCGTTCTGTTCTGAAGCATTACCGTTTCTGTTCCTTGGGAGAACTCAATGCCATTCTTACCCAATACAATCTTGCCGTAGAAGAAGTCAAGACAGAGTTTCGAGGCAAGAAGTACGATGGACTGGTCTATGTACCGACTGATGATAAAGGCGATAAGGTAAGTACACCCTTCCATGCCTCGGAGATTGGTCGTGGTGTGGGCTATACAGCCGTACAGAATAGGATGCAACAATCTAAGCAAGCTATCAAGCCACTGATACCAGCCGTAAAGGAGAAAGTCTTACAAGTAATGCGTACTTCTCCCCAGACAGAGGAAGCACTGCGACATCGATTGGAGGAGCAAGGTTTGCGAACGGTTATCCGAAAGAATGAGAGCGGGCGCATCTATGGTATTACGTTCATAGACGATGAGAATGGCATTGCTCTCAATGGCTCCCGACTAGGCAAGGGGTACTCGGCCAACACATTTAATGCCTACCTCTCCAACCCGACCTACAATCCATTTATGGATAAAACATTGTATGGCACTTCTTCCGCTCAATTGAAAGAAGAAGCCCCAACTGTTCAACCGTTACAGTCAGATGCGGACGATGGAGACAACCTTGTCGATGAACTGGTAGATGACATTGTCGGTGACCTCCCGCTCGGTAGTAGCAACGATGATTGGAAAGAAGCGGCTTGGCAACGGAAACTTCGCAGACAGAGCAAGGTTCATCTCAGACGAAGGAAGAGGTAAGTCAAGGCATGGTATGATAAAGAGGACGGCATCGCACTCTTCACGGAGAAAATTGGAAATAGAGACGGGGGAAAGAAGAAATCTCCACGGAAGGACAAAGTGATAGTTCGGAAGAATGAAATCAAACTTCGGAAGAATGGAATGAAACTTCCGAGGAAATAGATCGCCCCTCCGTGGAAAATAGAAAATGGTCACGTAGGTATCTACTGTTTTCTCTGTGAAGATACAGTTCGGTGAAAAGGGAAAGCAGCGAAGCTTACGCATTTGATTTTGACGAAATAGTGATTAGACAACGATTAAACAACAGATAACTATGGCACAAGAAGATGATTTGAGAGCATTGGGCAAGATTATGGACTTTATGAGAGGGATCTCTGTACTATTCCTTCTCCTCAACTGCTATTGGTTTTGCTATGAAGCATTCCACACCTGGGGCTTTACGCTCTCGGTACTCAATAAGATTCTGATGAACTTTCAACGGACAGCAGGGCTCTTCTCCTCGATTCTCTGGACGAAGCTCTTTTGTGTGCTGTTCCTTGCCCTTTCTTGCTTAGGCACTCGTGGTGTAAAGGAAGAGAAGATTACTTGGGCTAAGATTTGGGCGGTCTTAGCCATTGGGTTTGTACTTTTCTTCCTCAATTGGTGGCTGCTGGCACTTCCGATTGGAGTCGTTGGTGCAGCTTCGCTCTACATCTTCACAGTCTCTGTGGGGTATATCTGCCTGCTGATGGCTGGCGTATGGATGAGTCGCCTGCTGAAAAACAACCTTATGGACGATGTCTTCAATACGGAGAATGAGAGCTTCATGCAGGAGACGAGACTGATGGAGAACGAGTACTCGGTCAATCTGCCGACACGCTTTTACTACAAGAAGAAATGGAACAATGGCTGGATCAATGTGGTCAATCCGTTTCGAGCCTCAATGGTCTTGGGTACGCCTGGCTCGGGCAAGTCTTTCGCTATCGTGAATAACTACATCAAGCAGCAGATTGAGAAAGGCTTTGCGATGTACATCTACGACTACAAGTTCCCCGACCTATCGGAGATTGCCTATAACCACTTACGTACCCATTTGGATGCTTATAAGGTCCAACCACAGTTCTTTGTGATAAACTTTGATGACCCTCGTAAGTCGCACCGCTGTAATCCCATCAATCCAGCCTTTATGACGGATATATCAGATGCTTACGAGAGTGCTTACACCATCATGCTCAATCTGAACCGCTCGTGGATTCAGAAGCAGGGTGATTTCTTCGTAGAGTCGCCAATTATCTTGCTTGCGGCTATCATCTGGTTTTTGAAGATATACGAGGAGGGGAAGTATTGCACCTTTCCACATGCCATAGAATTCTTGAATCGACCATATGCCCAGATATTCCCAATACTCACCTCTTATGATGAGCTTGCCAACTATCTATCTCCCTTTATGGACGCTTGGGAGGGTGGAGCACAAGACCAGCTACAGGGGCAGATAGCTAGTGCCAAGATACCGCTTTCACGAATGATTTCTCCCGCTCTATACTGGGTGATGACGGGCGATGACTTCTCGCTAGACATTAACAATCCTAATGAGCCAAAAGTGCTTGTGGTTGGGAACAACCCCGACCGACAGAACATCTATTCAGCTGCGCTCGGACTCTACAATAGTCGCATTGTGAAGCTTATCAATAAGAAGCATCAACTTAAAAGCTCGGTGATTATAGATGAGCTACCAACCATCTATTTTCGTGGTCTCGATAACCTGATAGCCACAGCCAGAAGTAACAAGGTCGCTGTGTGTCTAGGCTTTCAGGACTTCTCGCAGCTGACCCGAGATTATGGGGATAAGGAGAGTAAGGTGATACAGAATACTGTGGGTAATGTTTTTAGCGGACAGGTCGTAGGAGAAACGGCTAAGACGCTTTCCGAGCGTTTCGGCAAAGTGCTTCAGCAACGGCAGTCCATGACCATCAACCGTAACGACAAGTCCACATCTATATCTACGCAGATGGATAGCTTGATTCCTGCAAGTAAGATTAGTAACCTTACACAAGGAATGTTCGTTGGGGCTGTCTCTGACAATTTCGATGAACGTATCGATCAGAAAATCTTCCACGCTGAGATCGTTGTGGATGTTGCCAAGGTCTCTGCTGAAACGAAAGCTTACCAGCCTATCCCCATCATAGCAGACTTTACAAACGAAAATGGCTCCGACAGTCTGCGGGAGACTATTGAAGCCAACTACCGCCAAGTCAAGCAAGAGGTGCTATCCCTCGTAGACTCTGAGACTGCTCGTATCAAAGCTGACCCAACACTCTCTCATCTCATCAAAGAATGATTCGTAAAGATAGATGCCAATGCTTTCTAGGTTGCTATTAGCGTGATTACTAGAGGAATGCACTAGTTGGAAGTATTAATAATCATTCATCTCGCAGTTCTATCGTGTCATAAATAACAAGAAGGCTGATCGGAAAATCCCTATTTTTAGGTATTGTGTATTTTGGAAAACCTTACGACCTTTGTTCGCAGAAGTAGGATAAAGTTCTTATTATGCAGACGACAAAGGAACATACACGCAGACTATTGCAAGATACAGCTCGAGAAGCGTTTCTAGGGAAAGGCTTCAAGGCGGTGTCTATGCGTGAGATTTCCAGGCTGTCTGGTGTTGGGCTAAGCAACATATACAATTATTATCCCTGCAAGGATGATTTGCTGGCAATCGTCTTGCGTCCACTTTTGGAGGCGATGACTAATATGCTGGAAAACCATAATAGTGATGAAAAACTTTCACTTGAGATCTTTACCTCAGAAGAGTATTACCGTCAATATATGCAAGAGGTAATGGGTGTGATTACTCGTTATCGCAAGGAGCTTAGGTTGCTATTTCTCGATACTCGAGATACACGATTTGAAGACTATTGGGAGCGATGGATTGATAAAAGTACGATAACCGGAATCGACTATCTAGAAAGGATGAAAGAATTATATCCAGAGCTACATACTAGTGTTTCCCCTTTTTTCATACACTTCATCAGCTCTTGGTGGATCAGTATGATGAGAGAGATTGTATTGCACGAGGAGCTTTCCTCCGAGGATATCGAATGCTTTATCGGTGAATATATCCACTTCAGTATAGGTGGGTGGAAGCGCCTTATGAAGGTAGATCATCAGAGCGTATTATGAGCATTACATATAGTACTAGCAATGAAAGAAATATGATTTTGGAGAGGGCGTTGATGGGCTTTCTCTCTTTGATGCTGATAAGTGTGGGCAAAGCCGTGGCAATGTCTATTGCACTAAAGCTTGGTACGAGTGGTCAATGACAATAAAGAATGAAATGAATGATACAGACTATCCAAATACAAAGTAGCGGGGGAATTTATTCTAGAGTCCTGCAGTATAAGAGATTTCATTTTAGGAAATCATCCTATCGAGCGAGTCGCCTACAGAGGCGGCTCGCTTTGTTTTTGAACAAAACGTCTTCCTGTTCTCTTTTGGGCTATTGCCACTTAGGAGTAAAGACACCTCAATATGAATGTAACATGAAACGATATGAAAATAGAAAGAATTAACAATTGGTTTGCCTTACGTGGCAAAAGAATGATGCGTAATCGCTGGGTAGTGCTGGGAGGGTTTATCCTGATCCTTGCCATTGGCGTATCGGGACTTAGGTACTTCAAGGTAAGTGCCTCATGGGAAGACTACTTCCTCGAAGACGACCCTATGCTTGTCAAGACCGAAGAATTCAAGGAGATATTCGGGAATGACAACTTCGCAGCCGTGCTGACTAGGTGTGACAATTCGTTTACGAAAGACAATCTGGAGCTGATTCGTGAACTAACGAACGAGATCGTGGACAGCCTTTCGTACGCCGACAAAATCACCTCTCTTACTGACATCGAGTTTATGATGGGAGGCGAAGATGGTATCGCCATTGAGCAGATAGTCCCCGATACGATCCCTACGGATCCCAAGCAATTGGAAGAGATTCGTAGCAAGGCTTATATGAAACCTCACGTAGCAGAGCGATTAATTTCCAAAGATGGGACGCTCTCGTGGATTATACTCAAGCTACGTACTTTCCCCGAAGACTCTGTTTGGAATAAGGGGAAGAATCCTGTTTCTCCCGAGGTCCTTACGGGCAATGAACTAGATCATATTATTACCAAGGACAAGTACAAGGCGCTTCATCCCAAAGGAACCGGGCTACCCTATGTGACAGCGATGAAAATGAAATGGATTGGGACGGAAATGCCACGTGTAATGGGTATCGCAGCCCTCGTCTCCATTCTTATCCTCCTGCTGGTGACACGTTCATTTAGAGGGGTCATCGTCCCTCTTCTCACCGCTATCAGCTCCATCATCGTGGTGTATGGGGTGCTGGGATATGTTGGTATGACCATAGACAGCGCTATGGTAATGATCCCTATGTTGCTGGTCTTTGCCGTTTCCATTGCATACAATATTCACGTATACTCCTATTTCAAGCGTAGGTTCCTCATTCATGGAATAAGGAAACAAGCCGTAGAGGAAACGGTAGGGGAAATGGGGTGGCCAGTGCTTTTCAGTGCACTCACCACTTTCGCTTCCTTGCTTTCATTCCTCGCCATTCCTATGCAGCCGATGCGTTTTATCGGAATAGCCTCCTCTTCGTGTGTGATGCTGTCATTTCTTTTCTCCATCACCTTGATGCCCATTCTCCTCAGTTTTGGCAAGGACGGAAAGCCTCACCCCAAGGTACAGGAGACCGGTGGGCGGTGGATGGATCAGAAGCTAGAAAGCTTAGGTAAGAGTGTACTCAGGCATGGCACTTTGATACTATGTCTCACTGGGATTATCTCTGTGGTTCTTATCTACCAATTCACCAAAATAGAGACGGCTTTTGATGTAGAGCGAACGATGGGACGAAAGATTGATTACGTCAACAACCTATTGGAGGTGGGGGAAAGCGAACTTGGGTCTATTTATACCTACGATGTAATGATCGACTTCCCAGAAGATGGATTGGCAAAGTCTCCAACAATGCTACTGCGATTGGACTCCCTTGCACAGCATGCTGGTGGGTATAAGTTGACCAAACGAACGACCTCGGTATTGAATATACTCAAAGACCTAAATCAAACGCTCCATGACGGTAATCCTTCCTATTATACCATCCCCCATAACCCTGATGAGGTTGCACAGCTGTTGCTCCTTTACGAAAATGCGGGAGGTAGTGAAGCAGAGTATTGGATAGATTACGACTACCGCCGTCTTCGTCTGATGGTGGAGATGAATGCATACGATTCAGGGGAAACAGAGCGAGAGATGAACGATATAATTGCTTACGCACAGATGCTCTTCCCCAATGCGGCAGTCACTACCGTTGGAAGTATCCCGCAGTTTACCGTAATGATGCAGTATATCGCACGCGGGCAAATGGTTTCGTTCGCCATTTCTCTCCTTATTATAGGTCTACTGATGATGATTGTTTTCGGCAGTGTACGCATAGGGCTTGTCGGTTTAATCCCAAATATCACCCCGGCATTGGTCGTTGGCGGACTAATGGGGTGGCTGGGCTATCCATTGGATATGATGACGGCCACTATTATGCCGATGATCCTCGGCTTGGCTGTGGACGATACCATACACCTCATCAATCATAGTCATCTTGAGTTTGACCGTAAGGGCAATTATAGGAATGCGATCCTTCGTTCATTCCACACCATTGGTACTCCAATCGTCTTAACAAGCGTAGTAATCTGTGCCAATTTCGCTGTATACACCACATCAGAGGGACTCTCCTTTGTACATATGGGCATACTATCTGTGGCAGGGATCTTGTCGGCACTGCTTGCCGACCTCTTTGTGACGCCTATACTCATCCAGAAGTTCCGTCTGTTTGGCAAGGAGACGAATGCTATTGAAAGACTAAAAGAACAAACAAACATAATTGAATCATAATGAGTAATACAAACAAACAGAAGAAGCCGTCGGTATTGAAGCGATCACTCCACTACGCAGGTAAGAAAAGGTATATGCTTCCGCTGGCGATGGTTTTCTCGGCCCTCTCGGGTATTTTGGTGCTGATGCCTATGGTCTATATCCATAAGATTGTCAGCGGGATTATCTTGAGTGGTAGTGTCGATGGGGAAGCCATACGATACTACGCCATTCTGGCAGCGAGTTTTGCTGCAGCAGGAATGCTACTCTATTTCTGTGCATTAATGGTATCCCACCTCTTCGCTTTTGAGGTAGAGTCCAACATCATCAAACTCAGCGTGAAGAAGATGATGGCGAAACCTTTGGGCTTCTTTGCCAATCGTGAAAGTGGCAATCTCCGCAAGACGATTGTCGATGGGGCTGGAGAGACCCACACGATGCTGGCACATCAGTTGCCCGACCTCGCCATGACGATTGTTTCGCCCATCGTGCTATTGGTCTTCTTCTTCCTTTTCGACTGGCGGCTTGGTCTAGTGAGCCTTGTTCCGATGGTCATAACCGTTCTATTGATGGCGACTATGGCGACTCCAAAGAGCAAGAAGTTGCGGGAAGAGTATTACGAGGGACTTGCCAATCTTTCTGCCGAATCGGTAGAATATGTGCGTGGCATTCCAGTCGTAAAGACCTTTGCCCAGAGCGTGGAGAGCTTCGATCGTTTCTACTCACTCATCGTAAAGCTGAAAGATTTCGTGGTGCGGTGGAGCATGGGGTTCAAGAATAAGATGTCGCTGTACGAAGCCATTTCAAGCTCTACGGCATTCTTCTTGGTGCCTGTTGCCATTATGATGATCACCTCGGGAGGTGATATGCGAGAGGTGCTGGGTAATTCCGTTATCTATCTATTAATAGGGCCTGTGTTCGGTGTCTTTATGATGCGAAGTGCCGCCATGCAAAACTTCATCTACTTCGCAGAGTTGGCGTTGGATAAGATTGACACAGCTTTGGATTATGAAGACCTCACTTACGGCGAAGCAACAGCTGTTGGAGAGGGCTTGGAGTTCAGAAACGTCTCCTTTTCATACGGAAAAGACAAAGTGCTGGACAATGTATCGTTTAAGGTGAACAAAGGTGAGACTGTTGCCCTGGTGGGAGCTTCAGGAGGAGGTAAGACCACCGTGGCACGTTTGGCAGCTCGCTTCTACGATGCCGATGAGGGCGACATCTTCATTGGAGGTACCAGTATCAAGGAGTATAAGAAAGAGGCCTTGAGCCAAAAAGTAGCTTTTGTATTCCAAATGTCTAAGCTCTTTAAGATGAGCCTAAGGGAGAACTTATTACTAGGTGACCCCAACGCCAGCGATGAGGAGATAGAGCAAGCTCTCGTCAGAGCTGGAGCCAAAGAGATTGTCGATAATCTAGAAAAGGGCTTGGATACCGTATACGGCACTAAGGGCACCTATTTTTCAGGTGGCGAGATCCAACGCCTTTCTATCGCAAGGGCTTTCCTGAAGAATGCCGACTTTGTGATACTTGACGAGGCAACCGCTTTTGCAGATCCTGAGAACGAGCATATCATTCAAACCTCGTTCAAGGAGCTATCAAAGGACAAAACCACACTGATGATCGCACATAGGCTCTCCACGGTGATCAATGCCGATAGAATCCTAGTAATGGAGAATGGCAAAATCGTGGAAAGTGGTACGCATAACGAATTATTAACCCTAGGCGGTGTCTACAAAAAGCTGTGGAGCGAGTATCAAAAAGCCGCCAATTGGAGAATAGGAGGTGACTATGAAAATGAATAAGTTCTTTAAGCAAAAATACGCCATGTCGGAGCAGGGTGCGAAGAACCTGCAGAAGTCTATCTTCTCGCATACCATCCTAAATCTGACCAAGATGTTTCCGCCCACTATCGGATTTGTCTTTTTATTCCAATATTTGGGCAGTTTGGAGGGTATTCCTGCACCAGTAGAGCTGACCCTTGTAGACTATATCGTCATCATCTTAGTGATGCTGTTGGTGATGTTTTTTGTGGCAAGGTGGGATTACGTACGCCTTTACGACAATGTTTATAATGAGAGTGCCAACTCACGCATTGATATAGCCAACCGTCTGAAGAAACTGCCTCTCTCATATTTCGGCAAGCGTGATGTATCCGACCTCTCGGCGACGATGATGAGCGACCTGAATCTCTATGAGCAAATATTCTCACACTCCGTGCCGCATATCTATGCCACATCCATTTCTACGGTGATTATATCTGTAATGATACTCGCTTATAATTGGCAGCTCGGATTGGCGGCATTGTGGGTCATCCCCGTCTCGCTACTACTCTTTTCACTTTCCAAGAAGAAACAACGGAATGATGTGAATGCCTATGTGAAGACCAGTCGTGACATGCTTGACGGCTTACAAGAGCAGATTGACCAGATACAGGAGATTAAGTCCTATAATCTAGAAGAGCGGACACTGAACGAGTTCTACCACAAGATAGACGGTAATACTAGGAATAAGGTAAAGATGGAACTCTCCGCTGGTATTGCCACCGCACTGGCTGGTATGCTGATGAAGCTCGGAATCGTCTCGGTGGCGATTGTCGGTGCCAACATGCTGATTGCCGGACAAATCAATATTCTGGTTTATATCGCCTACCTCATCCTCACGGCAAGCATCTACGTGCCTATAGAGGGCATTCTGTCCTTTATGGCTATGATCGTGACACTCGATGGTGTGGTGGCACGTATCAAGGAGATCAAGACTATGCCTATTCAGGAGGGCAAACAAGAGATGAACCCTAGGGATTATAGTATAGATTTCAAAGATGTAGTATTCGGCTACGAGGATTATACCGTCATCAACGGCGTGAGCTTCACTGCGAAACAAGGCGAGGTGACAGCATTGATTGGGGCTTCTGGAAGTGGCAAGACCACGCTGACCAAGTTGGCCGCTCGCTTTTGGGACATACAGCAGGGCAAAATCCTACTTGGTGGCGAGGACATTAGTCAGATAGATCCCGAAACACTGCTGAAGAACTACGCCATTGTCTTTCAGGATGTAGTGCTATTCAATGCCAGTATCAAAGACAACATTCGTATCGGAAAGAAAGGAGCAACGGACGAGGAAGTGACTCGTGTCGCCAAAATTGCCCGCTGTGATGAGTTTATCGATCGTATGCCTGATGGTATTGATACCGTCATCGGGGAAAACGGCGAGCGACTTTCTGGTGGAGAACGCCAGCGGATCTCCATTGCCAGAGCCCTCCTAAAAGATGCACCCATCATCTTGATGGATGAAGCCACGGCCTCGCTAGATGTGGAAAATGAAAGCCTAATACAAGAGGCTTTGTCGGAGCTGATCAAGGAGAAGACAGTCATTGTTATCGCTCACCGCATGCGTACCATTCGTGGAGCCAATAAGATCGTGTTGCTCCATCAAGGTAAGATTGAAGCAATGGGTACGGATGCAGAGTTGCGGGTGCAATCGGCTACCTACAGGAAGATGCTTGAAAAGTCAATGGGATAAATCAACAACAAAATATCAATCATGATGAAAAGAATTATTTTAGCAAGTTTGGTGGTATTGGCTTTTGCCGCCACTGCAATGGCTCAGACGGGCAGAGAGATTGCCCAAAAAGTAAAAGACCGTCCCGATGGCGATACCCGTCAATCGGAATTGGTCATGAAACTGATCAATAAGCGTGGGGCGGTACGCGAGCGGAAGCTTATCTCTTACTCCATAGACGTGGGAGCGGGAAAAAAAGACCGTAAGAGTATCATGTTCTTCCTATATCCCGGAGATGTAAAAGGGACGGGCTTTCTCACTTGGGATTACGACAATCCTAATAAAGACGATGACAGATGGCTCTACTTGCCCGCGATGAAGAAAACCCGCCGCATCAGTGGCTCTTCTGCCAAGCAGGATTACTTTATGGGCAGTGACTTCACCTATGATGATATGGGCAGTCGCAATGTAGACGAAGACTCCCACCAGTTGCTGGGCGAAGAGACTATTGGCGGACACAAGTGCTGGAAGCTGGAATACACGCCTAAAGACAAACGTGAGATCTACTCTAGAAAGGTGGCGTGGATTCGTCAAGACTGCCTTATCGCCGTTAAGGTGGAGTACTACGACAAGATGGGGAAGCTACACCGTCGCCTTGAATTGTCGGACATTGTGAAGGTTTCTGGTTTTTGGATTGCAAAAAAACTGCATATGACCAATGTTCAGACTAATCATCAGACGATTCTTGAGTTTAAGGATCCTAAGTTCAATACCCCTATGAACGAGGCTCAATTCAGTGTAAGCACCTTGGAAAAAGGCCGATTCTAATGACAGATACAACTAGTCATTCAGCAAAATTCTTGTTGCTGTTTATTCTCTTCTTGCCCCTGCATATCGCATGGGGTCAAGAAGAGGTGGCTTCATCGTGGCAAGTCAAAGGATTTGTGGATACCTATCATGCCGTCCGCTCCGAAAAACCGAACAACTTTATGTCTTCGCGCACGAGAATAAGGGGAGAGATAGGTAAAAGTTTTGAAGGCTCTTCGCTTTTTGTCTCATTCAACGCAACTTACAATGCATTATTAAAAGAGCGTACAGGTTTTGAACTGCGGGAAGCGTATCTTGACCATAGAGATGACCATTGGGGCTTTCGCCTTGGGCGACAATTGGTCATTTGGGGGGCGGCAGACGGTGTGCGTATTACCGACTTGGTCTCTCCTATGGATATGACAGAGTTCTTGGCACAAGACTATGATGACATTCGGATGCCAGTCAATGCTCTACGCCTTTTCGTCTTTAACGATAAAATGAAACTGGAACTGCTTGCCGTGCCAACCTTTGAAGGGTATAAACTCCCTACCGACGCAATAAATCCATGGTGCATTTTGCCCAAAGATAGCCCACTGCCTATTCTCTGGGAAGAAAACGGGAGCCACCCCAGTCTTCATTTTGCCAATATCGAGTATGGCGGAAAGCTCTCTTTTACCTTGCCCGGAGTGGACTTTTCGCTCTCCGCATTGCATACGTGGAACAAGATGCCCGTGTTTACGTATCGCCCTACAGATACCCACATTGTCGTTTCTCCGCAATACTACCGAATGGGATTTTTCGGAGGAGACATATCCAAGCCTCTAGGGCAACTGGTATTACGAGGAGAAGCAGCCTTCAATGTGGGGAAGCATTTCAGCTATAGACCTGATGCGTCCGATCAGCAACAAAAAGGCTTTAACACTGTGAATTATCTCGTGGGTATCGATTGGTATGCTCCCAAAGATTGGGTGGTGATGGCACAGTTTTCTTCTGAAAGCATCCTAAAGTACGAAGACCAGATTGCACAGCCTCGTCACAATTCACTCCTTACGCTCAATGTGTCGAAAAAGCTGTTGGATAACACCCTACAACTCTCCAACTTCACCTATTTCGACCTCAACCATAAAGGTTGGTTTAGTCGATTTACTGCCGCCTACTCTCTGAATGACTTCATTCAGCTCTCTCTCGGGTATGATTGGTTTGGAGGCGATGAAGGCGTGTTCAGCGCGTATAAAAACAACTCAGAAGTATGGGCGAAGGCAAAATATAGCTTTTAACCCAAGTTTCACGGGAGGAAGTGTGTAATGGTTGCTGGGGGCGGGCGGGAGCATTTGAGTTATGGACTTTGTGTCCTACAGATTTTGATTTTTCTAAAGGGGGCTTCTCGTTGCTTCTCTGACAGCTCTAGACCACAAAGCTTGCGAGGAGCCTTGCTTTGTTGACGATCTTGTCGCTGTTCCTGACGCTCTTTGAGACTCTTGTTCTCTCCGAAGATGAACTCAATGCCTTTCTTCTCTGCATTGACCTGAAGCGTAGCATCGAAGGATTTGCCACTCTTAGCGGTCATACCTTCTACTCTCACGGCTTATGCCCATCTGCTCAAACTGTTCCCATTTCACCTTGTCGGGGTCAATGCCTTGGAAGGACTGTTTCTGCTCGCCTGCATAGTCCGAAGGATTGACACGGGCGGAGTCCAGCATCTCTTTATTGGAGGGGACTTCCGAAGCTTTAAGCATCTCCGAGAGCACACGTGCACTGGCAACGGCACTCTCAAAAGGCACTTTGAAGAAGTTCAGCGGTGTGGGATGCTTGAACTGACGCATGAAGTTGGAGAGGAAGTTTTCCAGCGCATTGCTGTGCTTGTCGAACTTCAGGAAGCTCTGTTCATGCTCGGCGGTGGGCGGAACGGTTTTCAGTCCGCCTTTCTCGTCCGTACCTGTGACGACTTTGAGATTCTCGTCTTTCTGATTCTTGACCAAAAGGACTTCTTGGTCTTTGATTTTTTCGTCCATATTATAATGTATTTAATGGCACCAACAGCGGTACACGGACAAAATTAAACCAAAGAAACCGTGTGCGTTATAGGTTATAAATAACTGCGTACTTGTGGCGTCGATATGGATAGAAGTGGCAAAAAAGAGGTATGGTTCTTGAGCCATACCTCCATATTATCAGTTCTCTTTTTAATCGTATTGATGTGTAGTTCGAGTTAAAAGATACTTTATAATTCATTATTCTGCATTATTATGATTACCTTTGTAGGTCTGATAATCAAAAAACAATACCCGAAAGATATATGTCTCGGTTACCCATCCATAGAAGTTCACAACTCTCAGATTTCGGAGTCTATCTGAAGACCGTCATCTCTCGGACATCGGCATCTTCAGACAGATACGCCTTTTCTCATACCGACGATTATTATTTCTTTGGCTTCATAGAGGGTGGGCAATGCTGTCTGAATATTGATTTCGAGGAATACACTTTCGGGAAAGGAAGTCTGGCTATCATTCTACCCGGGCAGGTGCATCGTATCATCGACGCTTCCAATCTTTCTGCAAAATTTCTGGTTATCGACTCGGTATTGGTGGATAAGGGGGAAAAACGAACGCTTGAGAGATACGGTTGCCCTCAAATACAACTATCCGACATATCGGAACAGGAACTATTATTATCACTTCTTGACTGCAAACTGAGTGGCATGAAAAATCCATCTGCCAAAGCAGTCGTTCAGCGACTGACCACCGTCATTGTAGGGTTAGTCGTGGAGAACATTGTAAATGCAACGATAGCTCAATCCAAATTGCAGGGGACAGTGACCAGACACAAGGAAATAGTATGGGAATTTCGGGATTTGTTGGAAAGCAATATCCGAAGCAAACGTTCGCCATCATTCTATGCCGGGCGGCTGAACATTACCGTTGCCTACCTGAATGAAGCTGTAAATTCTGTTCTGGGGACAAGTGTGAGCCACCATATCCAAAACGAGATTATTTTGTTGGCTAAACGTCAATTGGTCTATACTACAGATTCCATCAAAGAGATTGCACATAGTTTAGGCTTTAACGATTACTCCTACTTCACACGGCTGTTTACCAAGGTTGCAGGCGTTTCTCCCACGCTCTTCAGAAGGACTTACCACGAATAGTGCTATCATTACCGTTGTCCGTCTATTGTGACAGCTTGTATCCCACCGTACCTTTGCAGCGAACTTTATTCACTTAAAAAGATACGGATTATAAGGATGAACAACGCTGTGAATATTTTGCGAGAAGGAAGTATGATGAAAGCCCTGACAAAATTGGGGATACCTATTGTCATCGCAATGCTGATTATGGCAATATACAATGTGGTAGATACTTTTTGGGTTGCACGTCTTGGAACTCTTCCTGTCGCCGCTGTATCGGTTGTGTTCCCTATATCGTTGTTATTTCTTGGGATAGGACTGATGTTCGGTGTCGGAGGCGGAGTGTATATATCCCGTCTGTTGGGAGCGAAACAGGCTGTCAAGGCAAGTCAGGTCGCTTCCGTCTCAGTGATAACCTCTGTGATGTTGGCAGCTCTCATTGCCCTTGTGTGCAATGCGTTCCTGCCAGACATCCTACTTTTCATGGGAGCAAACGAGGAGATGATAAGTTTGGCAGAATCCTACGGCAGGCTTTTTATCATCAGTTGTGTCATAGGGACATTGAATGTGTCCATGTCCAATATCATTGTTTCACAAGGTGCGTCGAAGACATCTGCGTCGGCAATGATCATCGGCTCTATCGTTAATGTTGCATTAGACCCCTTGTTCATATACACTTTCAATTGGGGTGTGGAAGGTGCTGCATGGGCAACTATTCTTTCAAGAATCATCACGACAGCTATTTACATCCGTTTCCTTACGAAAGCAGAGGTAAAAGTATCTCTTGCCTTGTTCGCTCCCACGATAAGAATATACGCAGACATCATTAAGATTGGTATCTCTATGCTCTTTTTGCAACTACTCCAGACCCTTTCCATCAGTTTGTTGCAGAAAGCCGCTGTGAAATATGGGGCAGAGGCTGTTGCGGCTGTGGGTATCGTCCTGAAAATCGTCACATTGGGAACAAACGTGGTCTTCGGATTTGTAAAAGGACTCCAACCTATGGCAGGCTATAACTACGGGGCAGGCAATTTTCAAAGATTAAGGGAAGCGGTGTGCTGTTCTCTGATACTCACAACCTCGTTTTGTGTGCTCTGGAGTATTCTTATAGTCATTTTTACCTCTCCTATCATCAGTTGTTTCGGTAAAGACGAAACAATGCAGGAAATAGCAAGAATTGCGCTTAGAGCCAATACGATTATGTTCTTCACTTTCGGATTCCAATTTGTGTATTCCACACTATATATGGCAATCGGAAAAGCAAAGCAAAGTCTTCTGCTAAACATCGGACGGCAAGGTTTGTTTTTTATCCCTATAATATTGCTGCTTCCATCGTATTGGGGACTAAATGGAGTGCTTTATGCACAGCCTATTGCCGACGTCTTTGCAACTTTTATGACACTGTTCTTTGCTGTCCGAATTTATAAGGAGATAGGTTATAAATCACATCTCACAACAGAGAATCTGCAATGTTGAACCATAAAAGATATGATTATGCTAAGACTTATTCAAACGGAAGAATTTAAGACGATAATTTCGTCTTGCTCTACAAATGAACAAGAACAAAAAGCATCGGAGAACTTTATGAAGAGGATCATTGATCTATGTGATGCAGAAGACGACGCTATCTCTTTGTTTCGTATTCTTCGCTATACTCGTTTTCGTTTACAAACTTTGCAAGCGGTGTATTTGATGGACGGAAAGGTGAAAAAATGTGTCGGAGCTACTATGTGTCATTGATACGGAGTTAAAGTTATTAAAGATGCGGATGCAGGGGCTTCTTTCTACTTTGCCCGTCAAACCAACCGAGAAACTTCGTTGGACAGGTAAAGCAACCGACTTGGTGGAACTACTCTACGCACTTGATACCTGTGACTGTATCAACGATGGTGAAATCGGTATAGAAGAATTGGCAGATGCCTTTTCCGAAATCTTTGGTATAGAAATCAAGAACTGCTACAACGTCTATATGAACATGAAACGCCGCAAGGATGACAGCCGCACCTATTTTCTTGATGAACTCCGAGAGGAGCTGAACAAGCGTATGGTGGAGAGTGACCTGAAAGGCGGAAAGTTCAAGAAACGGTAAATCAAAGGGTGTCGTTCCCTGAAAATGGTTGACTAATTTTTTTGCTGAAACGGATATCGGTTGACATCGTTTTTGTCGTCAAACTAGAATGAGTTGTCTTGCTTTTCAAATATACTGATTTTAGTTGACTCTGGCAATGTGGGGTAGTTTTTCTCTCTCTGCTTCTCTGAATAATATGTTGGATTGTGCTTAGGGTGCGATCCATTTTTTATAGGTATGAGTTGCATTTCTTAATTGAATATACGGACTGGCTCGCTAGAAGCTTGACAGAGTAGCCATTTACGTAATAGTGCTTGAGTGCCTCAAGCCGTTCGGCCGTTGTGGCATGTCCCTTGGTTGGGCGATTTGTTGATCCCTGTGCGGGCTTAGACTTTGTGTCTTTTGTCTGTTTCATTGTACTCATAATTAGGTTAGTTACGAGTCAACTTTTTTCAGGGTAAGACATCGCTTAGTACTACTGTAATAATGTTCCCTCTGAGTTCCAAGTTTGACATAAAAATCAAACTACCAAATCTTGGGCGAATTTTCTTTTTCATCACTTCCTTTCCTTATAAATCCCTGGGACTTAGAAGAGGTCATTTTAGCCTATATATTTGCTGTCTGAAAGGTATTATTCAAATCAAACAGAGTGATTTATGGAAGCAAATAGCAATGACAACTACGTGCTGGTCTTAGAGGATCGCACCGAGGTAAAGAACCAGCAAGAAGCGGGGAAGCTCACCATCGTTTCGGGCATTGATGATAAGGGCAAACTCAAAACGACTGAGCCACTTGAAGCTAATCAGGTGGCATTTCTAAAGTTCAACAGCAAGGATGGACTGCTGAAGAACTTCATGACCAACTTTCTCAAGCAGTTCAACAACCCATCCCATTTCGGGCTATACAAGGTGGTGGCGAACAATGTGGAGCAAGGCGTAGATAACCTGCGTACTCTGCTTCAAAGCCGAGAGACTCCCGAAAGCAGACAGCAGTTGGCAGAGGTCGGTGTACCCTTTGAAGACTATCTCCCACAGCAGAAAAAGAGCACAGCCATTGATGCAGACACGGTAGACTGGAAGATGCTCGACAGTCTCGGACTCTCCCGTGAGCGGTTAGAGCAGAGTGGTGAGCTAGAGAAGATGCTCAACTGGCAGAAGAGCAACCTCGTGACCATAGCTATCCCCATTGGAGATACAACTATCTACACAGAGGCTCGCCTTGCCTTCCGCACAGATAATGAGGACAATATCGGGTTAGCCATACACGCTATGCGTAAAGAGCCACAGCTCGACTACCCCTATATGGGCTACAAGTTCTCCCCCGAAGAGAAGGAGCAACTACTCGCGACAGGTAATCTCGGCAAAACCATCGAAGTGACACCCAAGAGCGGAGAACCTTTTGCAGCCTATGTCTCCATCGACCCACAGACCAATGAGATTATCGCCTTGCGTGCCGACCGTGTAAGCATTCCTCAAGAGATCAAAGGAGTCACACTCTCTGACCAACAATACAAAGATCTAGTGGAGGGCAAAGCAGTGAAAGTAGAAGGTATGACCGCTAAGAGTGGCAAGTCCTTCGATGCTACGCTTCAGGTCAATGCAGAGAAGAAAGGCATTGAGTTCATCTTCGGAGAGAACAAGAGCCTCAAAGAGCGTCAGGAACAGCAACAAGATCGTCAACAAGGCAAGGCACCTCGCAAGCTTTGTGGTCTAGAGCTGTCAGAGAAGCAACGAGAAGCCTTAGACAACGGTCGCACACTTTACCTCAAAAACATGATCGATAAAGAGGGGCAACCCTTCAATGCCTATGTCCGTATGGACAAAGAGCAAAACCGCCCACGCTTCTACAAATGGAACCCTGACAAGAAGCAAGGGGCGGGAAAGGTCGAAGCCGTGGCGGAAGAACACAAGACGCAGGTAGCTGTGAATAAACACGGCAAGACCAACGAAGCTACCAAGCAGGTGAAAGAGCCACTGAAAAAGGGGCAAACAGCACCCACTGCTGAACAAAAGCAGAAGCAGGACGAGAACAAGCAGAAGAAGTCTCGAGGACGTAAGATGTAACCCATAATCCTTTCAAAGACTATGACAACATGTATTATTGCTGAGAAGCCCTCAGTAGCAAGAGATATAGCCCGAATCGTTGGAGCGACAACAAAGCAAGACGGTTATTTAGCAGGAAACGGTTACCTCGTCACGTGGGCTATGGGACACCTCATTACACTTGCCATGCCCGAAGCTTATGGCTATTCTAATTACAAAGCAGAAGAGTTGCCCATTTGCCCCAATCCCTTCCAGCTCATTGTCCGACAAGTGCGTAAGGACAAAGAGTACCACGAAGACCCTGTAGCACTCAAGCAGCTCAAGGCAATAAGTTCCTGCTTTAATCAGGCAGATCGTATTATTGTGGCAACAGATGCCGGAAGAGAGGGCGAACTCATCTTTCGCTGGATTTACCGACACTTAAATAGTCACAAGCCATTTGATCGCCTATGGATATCCTCCCTTACTGACAAAGCTATCCGAGAGGGTCTAGCGAATATCAAGCCCGGGAGTCATTATGACCATCTCTATTACGCAGCTCAAGCACGAGCAGAAGCTGACTGGTTGATGGGAATCAATGCCAGCCGAGCACTCTCCATTGCTTACCGAGGAGGCTACTCACTAGGACGAGTGCAGACCCCAACTTTGGCCATGGTGTGTCATCGCTATATGGAGCATAGAGACTTTACCTCTGTTCCTTATTGGAAACTCACTGCGATGATAGAGGACGAGGGCTTATCCATCAAAGCCGTGAGCCTACAGAACTTTGATAATGAAGCTACTGCCCAAACTGCTCTCACTTCATTACGCAGTATCGGCTCGCTTACGGTCACAGAGGTCACAAGAAAGGTGACGCATACAGCTCCACCCCTCTTGTATGACCTGACCGCTCTGCAAAAGGAGGCTAATGTACGTCACGGCTTTTCTGCAGATAAGACCCTCACCCTCGCACAGTCGCTTTATGAGAAGAAGTTCACTACCTACCCCCGTACGGGTAGCCGATATATCAGTGAAGATGTTTTTGAGGAAGTTCCCGACCTCCTTCGCAAGATTGGCAAACCATTATCTCAAGAACTGAATCGCCACTCCGTAGATGATAGCAAAGTTACCGACCACCATGCCATTATCCCCACGGGAGAAACCGCATCGGTATTGTCGGTAGATGAGACCACGCTTTATCAAATGATTGTTACCCGCTTCGCAGAAGCCTTCTCGGCGCACTCAGAAGAGGAGCGTATGCAGGTACTATTCAAGGACGAGACCAACAGCTATGTCTGGAAAGCGTGCCGTCAAGTCTCTTGGGGTTGGAAATCTGTACAGAGTACCACTTCTCAAGAGCATAAAGAGAGCGAGGATGAAGAGACACTTGTGTCCTCATTGCCCAACTTGACCGAGGGGCAAACTTTACCCTTGCAACAAGCAGACGTAATTGAGCAAAAGAGCAAGCCTAAGCCACGCTATACAGAAGCGACCCTGCTCTCTGCTATGGAGCATGCAGGCAAGGAGGTAGAGGATGTTGCAAGTAAAAAGGCTTTGGCAGAGTGTGGCATAGGCACACCTGCTACACGAGCCAACATCATTGAGACACTCATCCTGCGTGACTATATCCGTAGGGAGAAGAAGAGCATAGTCCCAACGGAGAAAGGATTAGCCGTCTATGAAATCGTTAAGGACAAACGCATTGCCAATGCGGAGATGACCGGAGCATGGGAGGTGGCGCTAGCAGCAATCGAGGCAGGAAGTATGGATGCTTGTAAGTTTGCACAAGGCATCAACTCCTACGTCTCCACCATCTGCGAGGAGTTGCTCTCGCTCGCACCTGCATCTAGGCAACAAAGGTATCCCACATATCACTGCCCTAAGTGTGGTCGTGAGAGTGTGGGGATCTATGCCAAGGTGGCGAGATGCAAGAATGATGATTGTGATTTCCACATATTCCGTGAAGTATGTGGTACGTATCTCTCCGAAGAGAATATCCGAGACCTCATAACCAAGGGACGTACTCCCATCTTGAAAGGTTTGACGAGCAAGGCAGGTAAGAAGTTCAATGCCCGATTGGTTCTACAAGAGGATAATTCTACCAAATTTGAATTCGAGCAAAAGAAAAAGAAGTGATAGCCCGCACCAGCGACCTAGCTCAGTGCCACAACTATCTCTCACGACACTCTCCACTTGTTTATCGTAGTTAATAGGAAGTCGATTGGGGAGCCTTTGTAGTTCCATAGGGGAGAAACTGCAGTTTCATAGGGAAGAAACTCCAGTGCCAAGCCTATGGGAAACTTTTCCCATACGGATGAAACTGTGGAGTGACGGGGGAAAACAACATTTCCACTCAGACTAGACTTCACCAATTCACGTGAAGAGCAAAGACATCAAGTAATCGTACTTCCATTCTTGTGGAAGGTATCTTAATCCATTTCGTGGAATTGACCTCTTCCCACTATGGCTAACAACTTATCATCAACAAACAGAGTACCTCTATGGCATACAACAAGAAAGCAGTTTTGGCAGCGAATGCAGAAGCAATCCGTGTGGTGCTACGACTAGAAAAAGAGCATCGTATGGCTACCGAAGCAGAGAAACGCATCTTGCGTGGCTACCAAGGTTTCGGAGGTCTGAAGTGCGTATTGAACCGCACAGACACACCAGCGGACATCCGCTATTGGAGTAAGTCGGAGCAAGAACTCTTTGCTCCGACACAGCAGCTCAAGCAGATGATCTATCGGGAAGCGGTTGATGCTCACACCGCTAAGCGGTATTGGGAGAGCATCAAGGCGAGTGTGCTCACCTCATTTTATACAGATAGACGTATCGTCTCTGCTATTTCAGATGCTCTCGCAACAAGTGGTGTGACGCTCAAACGGAGCCTCGACCCCTCCTCGGGGATGGGTGCTTTTGCCGAAACATTTGCCAAGCAGGTGGGCATTGTTGATGCCTTGGAGAAAGATCTGCTCACGGCTCGCATCAGTCAAGCGTTGCACCCATATGGCGAGGGCAACATCTTCGTTCGAAATGAACCCTTTGAAGCGATAGCACCCCTAGAAGAGGCGGAGAAGTATGACCTTGTAACCAGCAACATCCCCTTTGGAGACTTTATGGTCTATGACCGTGAGTATAGTAGGGGGAATGATCTTTTCAAAAAGGAGTCAACACGAGCCATTCATAATTACTTCTTCGTAAAGGGCTTGGACTGCACTAGAGAGGGTGGTCTCGTTGCATTTATCACTTCACAAGGCGTACTCGATGCAGCACTAAATGAGCCAATCAGACGCTATCTGATGCAAAACAGCCGACTCATCTCTGCTATCCGACTGCCATCAGGCATGTTTAACGAGCAAGCAGGAACTGAAGTCGGAAGCGACTTGATTGTCTTGCAGAAGCAGTCAGGCAAAGAGATTGGCGAGGAGCTGGAGAAGCAGTTTGTTCAGACAGTCGCCGTGCCCAAGGGGGATGGATTTTCTATGGCTTTCAACCACAACTCACTTTTCGAGGGTTCGTGGAATGATGTGGCACCTCGCACCATAGCCACCAGTCGTGAGCTGGGTAGAGACCCTTACGGCAAGCCAACTTGGAAGTATCGCTTTGAGGGACCTATGGAGGAAATGGCTGAGAGCCTCCGAATACAGCTCACGCAAGATGTGGCAACACGTTTTGACCGCAAACTCTATGAGACGGGTATAGCGATGAGCGAGGAGGAGCGACAGAATGAAGCCGAGAAGCAATTGCGTAAGCTGGGCGTAACGGTCGGATTGCCTGGGGTGGAGCCTAAAGTAGACGAAGAGCAAGAAACAGACAACGCTTATGATCTAATGCCTGATAGCATTGAGAGTCAACTCCCCAAGCTATATGACACCGAGAAGCAACTTATTGGCGATCGTACAGCTTATGTACGATACTTCTTCCCGCTGGGAGCCTATACAGCCTACCTCTTAGAGTACAACCCAGAGGAACGTCTTGGGTTCGGAGCAGTTACAATGGGTTACGGTTGGGAACTCGGTTATATCTCCTTGGACGAAATGAAAGAGGTCAAGATACATGGCTTGGGGATTGAGCGTGATCTTCACTTTTCTCCTACTGCACTGCATGAGATAGCTGAGCTGGAAGAGCTTGTCCAAGGACGGTATAGCAAAGAGGTGGCACAAACAGAAACCCAAGCGGAAGAGGTCGTGGAGAAGTCCTTTTCAGAGGGAACTTCCGTCAACTCCATCGAAAAGAGTGAATTGGTAGAACCCACCCAGCAGAAGCAAGCCTCTTCAATGTTAGCACCAGCACCCGAAGGTGTGCCAGCTCTAACGCTACAGCATCAGTATGAAGCGGATATTCGTACAGACCTAGAAGCCCCACGAGAGATGGGCGGACAGATGGTCTACTTTGATGACGACCATCATCCCGTGATGGATACTACTGATGTCGGTCTGGAACAAAAGGGTTATTTGTTTGCTCCCGAAGAGTATGAACTCTGGACGCAGGAGGTCGCTCGTGTTAATAGGGAAATCAAAGAGGTCAATAAGCAACAGACAGCCTCTAAGCCCAAGCAAAGTTCAGTAAAGCGTCCAAGGGCAAGGAGAAGTACTAAGCTCTCCTCAATCGAGCAACCATCTCTATTTGACTTTGCAGAAGTGGAGAGGGAAGTACAGCCAGTTACAGAGGTTAAGAAGTCATTTGATGCTTCACCTCGTCCATTCCTCTCTTTGCCCGACTCGCATCTACGAGATGGGTCGATTGTGTTGCAAAATGGACAAGTGGGGTATCTCTCGAATCTGAAGCGACAGCCCACCTTTCATCCGATGGACTTACCCTATGAGCGCCTGACCAAGCTCAAAGCGTACATCGAGATACGAGAGAGTTATCATCGGCTATACGACTACGAAGCGAACAATAGATGTGAGGATAGCGAGGAGCGTATAAAGCTCAATCGGCTCTATGACGATTTCGTCAGTCGCTGGGGGTATCTCAATCAGAAGAGCAATACAGACCTCATCAAGATGGACGCTACTGGGGTTGAGATACTTTTCTTAGAGCGTTCCGATAAGGGGGAATACATCAAGGCAGACATCTTTGACCATCCTACCGCCTTTGCCACTACAGAGGTGACAGTAGCTGCCGACCCCACGGAAGCTCTCGTCTCTTCTCTGAATAAGTATGGCTCTGTGGAGCTAGACTATATGAGTTCGCTTCTCCCAGAGATGGAGGAGAGTGACATTATCTCAGCTCTAGAGGGGCGTATCTACTACAATCCAGAAGTAGATGGTTACGAGGTGGCAGACAAGTTTATCTCAGGCAATGTAATAGAGAAGAGCGAGCAGATTGAGTCGTGGCTACTAGAGCATCCCGATCATGAAGAAGCACAGCAAAGCTTAGCTGCCCTACGGGTTGCCACACCTACTGCGATACCCTTTGCTGAGCTTGACTTCAACCTTGGGGAGCGGTGGATACCGGCTAAAGTCTATAGTGCTTTTGCCTCAGAATTCTTTGAGACAGAGATCACCGTCTCCTATCAGAGTACAATGGATGAATATGTTTTGCAATGTGATAGACGCAATGGAAACATTTGGCATAAGTATGCTGTGCAGGGAGAGTTCAGACGCTATGATGGGCTTAATCTCTTAAAGCATGCACTACATAATACCATCCCCGATATCAATAAGAACAAAGAGGTTCGAGATCTAGAGACAGGCGAGACGAAAACGATCAAAGTGCGTGATGGGCATGCGATACAGATGGCTAATGCTAAGATAGAGGAGATACGTCAGGGCTTTGTAGATTGGCTAGGTAGAACGCCAGAGAGCTTTAAGCAACAACTATCCGACAGATATAACAAGCTATTCAACTGCTTCGTGCGTCCCAACTTTGACGGTGCGCATCAATCCTTTCCCGATCTAAATCTGAAAGGGCTAGGTATCTCTGACCTCTACAAAAGTCAGAAGGATGCCGTATGGATGCTCAAAACCAATGGCGGGGGGATTTGTGACCATGAGGTAGGGGCTGGTAAGACCCTCATCATGTGTACGGCAGCCTATGAGATGAAGCGCTTGGGCTTAGCAAACAAGCCGATGATTATCGGCCTAAAGGCAAATGTCTTCGACATTGCCGACACTTTTAGAAAGGCTTATCCCAATGCTAGAGTCCTTTATCCGGGCAAGAACGACTTCAATAAGCAAAACCGCCAACGCATCTTTAACGACATCAAGAACAACGATTGGGATTGCATCATCCTCACGCACGAGCAGTTTGGGATGATACCTCAAGCTCTAGAGATACAGGAGGCAATCTTGCAAAAAGAGAAAGACTCTATAGAGGAAAACCTAGAAGTCCTTCGTCAGCAAGGAGCAGACATTTCTCGAGCGATGCTCAAGGGCTTGGAGAAGCGAAAGCAGACCCTCGAAGCTAAACTACAAGGCATTCAAGATAGCATCGCAGAACGTAAGGATGATGCTGTAGACTTCAAAATGATGGGCATCGATCACCTCTTTGTGGACGAGAGTCATCAGTTTAAGAATCTGATGTTCAACACCCGTCACGACCGAGTCTCTGGCTTAGGTAATCCAGAGGGGTCACAGCGTGCACTCAATATGCTCTTTGCCATACGTACCATTCAGGAGCGGTCTGGGAAAGACTTAGGAGCTACTTTCCTCAGTGGCACGACCATCAGCAACTCACTCACAGAGCTCTATCTGCTCTTCAAGTACCTACGTCCTCAAGCACTCGAAAAGCAAGGCATCAATAGCTTTGATGCTTGGGCTGCTGTCTTTGCGAAGAAGTCTACCGACTACGAGTTCTCCATCACCAATGACATCATACAGAAGGAACGCTTCAGAACCTTTATCAAAGTGCCAGAGCTGGCAGCCTTCTATGCGGAGATTTGTGACTATCGTACCGCTAAGGATATCGGCATCGACCGCCCAGAGAAGAACGAGATATTGCATAACATACCGCCCACACCCGAGCAGGAAGAGTTCATCGGCAAGTTGATGGAGTTCGCCAAGACAGGGGATGCGACCCTTTTAGGACGAGATGAGCTATCGGAAAAGGAAGAGAAAGCCAAGATGCTGATCGCAACGGACTATGCCCGCAAGATGAGCTTGGATATGCGAATGATAGACCTAGAAAAGTATTCGGACCATATAGACAACAAAGCCAGCCACTGTGCCAAGCTCCTCAACAATTACTATCAGAAGTATAACGAACAGAAGGGAACACAGTTTGTCTTCAGCGACTTGGGTACCTATAAGTCAGGCGAGTGGAACGTTTACTCGGAGATTAAGCGTAAGTTGGTAGAGGAGTATCACATCCCATCTCACGAGATTCGCTTCATCCAGGAGTGCAAGAATGAGAGAGCAAAGAAAGCGATGGTGGAGGCGATGAATAGGGGCGATATACGTATCATCTTTGGCTCTACATCTATGTTGGGCACGGGTGTTAATGCCCAGCAACGAGCTGTGGCTATACATCATCTTGATACCCCGTGGAGACCGTCAGACTTAGAGCAGCGCAACGGACGAGCCATCCGAAAGGGCAATTTGGTTGCCAAGGAGTTTGCTGACAACAAGGTCGATGTGATTATATATGCAGTGGAGCGTTCGTTGGACAGCTATAAGTTCAACCTACTACACAACAAGCAGCTTTTCATCAGTCAATTGAAGAGCAATCAGCTCGGTATGCGTACCATTGATGAAGGCTCAATGGACGAGGATAGTGGCATGAACTTCTCAGAGTATGTAGCTGTGCTATCGGGCAATACAGACCTTTTGGAGAAGGCAAAGCTAGATAAGAAGATTACCGCATTAGAGTCAGAACGCAAGAACTTCCTACGTGAACGAAATGGGGCTATAGGTAAGTTGGCTGAGATTGACCATTCACTCTCTTACCACACGGGCAAGATACAAGAGGCGAAGAAAGACCTAGCTTGCTTTGAGCAACGAGTGGAACGAGATGCTGAAGGCAACCCAGTCAATCGACTTTCAATTAAAGGCGTAGAGGATTGTTCTGACATCAAAGTGATTGCTCATCGTCTTCAAGATATAGAGGAAAAGGCTCGTACCAATGGTGAGTACAACAAGATTGGAGAGCTTTATGGCTTCTCTGTTATGGTCAAGACGGAAAGTTCCTCGCAGAACTTATTTGACCTATCGGTGAACCGCTTCTTCGTGAAGGGCGAGGGGAGTATTTACTACACCTACAATAACGGCAAGCTAGCAAATGATCCTAAGTTGGCTTGTCTGAACTTCTTCAATGCTTTAGAGCGCATTTCCAAGGTGATTGAATCTCACGAGAAGGAGATAGCAAAGGTTTCAGCAAATAAGGAGGTCTACACCGCCATTGCCAATAGCTCGTGGAAGAAGGAGGAAGAACTACGTGCACTCAAAGGGGAGGCAGCCGAGCTGGATAGAAAGATTGCCCTCACACTCTCTCCGCCAGAGGAAGAAAAAGAAAAAGAGACTCTTGAAAAAGAGGTACAAGAAAGCCGAGACCATCAAGAGACTATTCAAAGCACGAAAGACTCTCTTGATAATTTGAAGCCCACACGAAGTAATTCCCCCAAATCAATGAAACATTTCTAGGTCTATCATTCGCATATCCAAGCTGAAACTGTGATAGAATATGTATGGATGCTTTTCAGCAATCGATTACCTTACCCGCTACTTTTTGTGAGGTTAATCGTTCTCAGTGAGTCTAAGATTTTCAAGAATGATACCTTCACCCTTTCTGAAGATGGAATTTCCCTATAAGCTATTGCAGATAAATTCTCTTCGTACCTAGGAGTTAGAGCTTCCCATAACTTTTCAAAATCCAATACCAATGGCGATTGGGTTAGGTCTTTTAGACCTTTCCATCCAAAAGGCTCGTCAAAGGCTGCTTGGTCATGCTTGACCAAAGTTTCTACATCACGCACAAACTCTACACCACAAACATACTCCTCCAAATCCTTGATAGTCATAAGAGCATTCAAATCATAGAAATGGCGGATTTTAGACGAAAGAGATGCCAATGGATCCTGGCTCATAGAGAAGCGAATGAGAGAAACGGTTTTCTCGCATAAGGTTTGCTTCAGCGACAACACATTCAATTCAAAAGGTTCAAGGTGATATTGAGATGCGACATCCTCCAAGTGTTGCTTATTCAGATAAGTAGTCACAAATGGTTCTATCGTCCTTTTTTCATAAGGAAAAGGATTGGCAAATGCACTGATCTCTACGATAATTCTCGAAGGAATAGGATTGACTGAAACATCCAATCCCACCAGAGCATCATAGGAGAATGCTTGCTTCCTATACTTTGACCCTTTGGATATATCTGCAAAGGATTTATCTTCTGTAAAACCCACCGTAACCTCTTTCATCAGCTTAGATAATAGCATCTTGACTTGATTGCCACTCATATCACCGCTGATGACAGCAAAGTCCACATCTTCAGAAAACCGGTCAATCAATTGAAAAGCTTTGGACAATGAAGTCCCTCCCTTAAATACAATCTGCCGACTGTAGGTGCTTTTAGATAAGGCTCGAAGTATTGCTGAGATATAATAGTCTTTCTCAATCAACTGGACTGGGATTTTCAAATCCTCAGAAGATGCTTGTAGCAAGTCTCTGAATGACTCGCTGTCTAAATGTAAAGGCTCTCTTATTGTATGTTCCATTGGCTTGACACTAAAGTGGGAGAAAGTCCGATTCTAAATCGTGTAAGAGGGTTTAATGTCTGATGTAAAGTCGCCACAAGTAATTCGTCTGTTAGCATAGAACCCAACAAAGCTCTTGTGAGTGGAGTGTAATTTAGGGCAAGTTCCACTAGTTGCTTATGATCTTCCTTTTCATATTCACGGACCTTCTTCTTTAGAAGAGAATACGACTTGTCGACAGTAGTATCTGGAATTTTCTTGATCCATTTCAAACAGTCCAAAAGACGCAGCATGTCGATGTTGTCTTGACAGATTTGGTTTTTCTGCAATACAAAACGGATGGCATAAATCCCCCGCTTTGTATTTCGTTTCGGGAAGTTAGTCCCTATTTCAAGAATGGATGAGTGTTGGGTGGTTAGTCCAAATAGGTTGAATGCATAGAGGCCTGTCAAATAGCCAATAGGAGTGTCCCCGTCATAGAGTAAGTCTCGGAATCTTTCTTCCATAGATGGTCCAACAACCCCAAATCGTGTTTGCTTGGGCTTGTAATAAACTCCTGGGCTAAGTCGTTCGATCTCTCCCTCTTGAGCCAATCGTCCTAAAGCCACCACAGCTGCATTGTACTCCGAACGGGAAAGCTCTAAGTCCTCCAGTCGGAAAACTTTTCCCATCTCAAAATCCAAAATCCTCTTTTTAATACTCTTGCTTGTCATGCTACTTGACCTTTTCGCAAAGGTAGTCATTTTGTTGTGTAAGTGCAAGTACTTACACAACAAAGCGGTCGGATTGAAAGAAAAAAGATTACCAATCATCTCGTTTTCGTAGCATCTCATCGATTTCCTCACGAAGGAATAGTAGGCGACCATTAGCTTTAAGGTAAGGGATCTTACCCGCCCATACCCAATTGTAGATGGTCTTTTGCTCAACCTTTAGCAGTCTAGACACATCAATGATGTCAAGATACTCTGGTTTGAGCGGTGGCCGAACAGCAGCTTCTATGGCTTGCTCTCGGTCAAATTACGACACCAGAAGCAACAACTCAGGAGGTGAAGCAGAAGCCTGAACTTACGACACCCCAACACACCCCTAAGCCTAAGTGGAGATGATTGCTATGCGTCACCTTCAAAAGACGCTTTATAATTCGAGTTTGTCGATAAGAAAGGAAACTAAGCCAGTTGTATAAAGCAAAAAGGGACTATACAGACGAAGTGTATAGCCCCATTTTTCTACCTTTTATAGTGCTAATAGAGCGTCTAAAAGTCTCTATCGGCACTTTTCTTACTGCAAAGGTAATTCTTTATTCTGACTTACGCAAGCATTTCCCGAATGTTTTTGATTCCAGTTGCTTCAGCAATGATGTTTTGTACCTCATTGTATTTCTCGTTCTTGTCGAACAACTTTATCAATTCTTCCTTCAAGTCAGCTTGACGATTCACTGACACAATTCCTGTCATGTAGTATATGACTTTAATTGCACCATAGAGCTTATGATAGTTTGCACTTTCCATCTGACCAGCTGGACCTCGTCTTATAGATGTTGGTAGCGCAATATCATATAACACATTGCCATGTGCACAATAATTCCTTATCGTGAGAATTGTTTTCAAGTAGCTTTCAAACACTGGCAGTTGTCTTACTTTGAAATGTTCGCTGATTGCTCTACAAATCATCTTGTCTTTAAGTGCCTTGAAAAGATGGATTATTCCTCCTAAAGTCATATATTCCAATGTCTTCCAAGCGGGAGCATACTTGTCGTTTATATGGGTTTTATGGTGTTGCTGTATAATAGAAATAGACTTAAATCGATTGGTATAGACTTCCTGATCAAACTTCCTTACGTATGCTGCGGTCACAACAGTGGAGTCTGCAAACCATGTAGGAGATGTCCTATAATAATTCGACACCTTGTATATGAGAAACGTTCTGAAATGAATCTCGATGCGGTTGAGATACTTCATAAGGATACTCCTTAAATTAAAATCGAAGTAGTATAGCTTCACGATGTAGTCAAAATTAGTCCCCTCTCTAAACTGATGAGTCCTGTTAATTTTATTCGGATATGTTGTTTCGAAAGGGAACCAATAAAACCCTAAGCGATAATACCCCGCATCCAAAAGCACTTCTTGGGCTTTTTCTTTATCCTTAATAACCATTCCACGACTTTCAAGCAGCTTGATCTGCTCCCATACATCAATTGCAGTCTTTCCCATATCTACTATATCTGAGGACCAAACAAATACAGAACTAAGTTTTCTGTAAAATGCTTAGTCGCATTATTATGAATTCTTTTTGCTATTCAAAAGCTAATATGTTCACTCTGTTTGAGTGCAAATGTAAGCATTCTTAGTGATTGAGAAACAAGACCAAATAGGAGAGATCTCTAGCCCATCTTTGTTCGCCTTGCTTACTGTTGATGCATAAACCTAACATCTACCACTCCTCTCTTCTTTTTAGCATCTCATCGATTTCCTCACGAAGGAACAATAGGCGACCATTAGCTTTGAGGTAAGGAATCTTACCCGCCCATACCCAGTTGTAGATGGTCTTTTGCTCAACCTTTAGCAATCTAGATACATCGATGATGTCAAGATACTCTGGTTTGAGCGGTGGCCGAACAGCAGCTTCTATGGCTTGCTCTCGTAATACCAGCAAGTGGTCTAGTTTTTCTTCCACACTCGCAAGCTTATCGAACAGACGTTTTTGCCAAGGATCTTCTGTAAGATAGTCTAAGTATGACATAGTTCCCCTTTTTGATAATTCCCTGCAGTATCTTGTGACAAGATACGTTGCTCTCTCATATAAGCAATATACTTCTTTGCTGTGCGCTCTTTGACTCCCATCTCTCGCATTAAGACATCGCACAACTCTTGGTAAGAGAGACGGTGGTTGCTTTGAAAGATCTCCGTAACAATTGAGATTAATTCGTCAGTTTTTCGCTTCTCCTTATCCTCCTTAGACTTTTCACCACGATAGACATGCATCTCCAGCCCTTTATCCCATCCAAAGAGCATCATCGGGACATCTAAAGGGCTCCCATCTCTCACCTTCAAAGCCTTGACTACAGAGTATTCCGGATTGTCATCCTTCTCAATTGAAAGAATTCCTGCTGACTTACGTTGTAATTCTGAGCCTATGTGGCCACGAAGCTTGATACCGTTTGGCACAAAGTGTAATACACAAATGATACATGTGTTATAAATACCAGCTAGTCTATAAAGCTCATCTACGACAGCGATACTCTCGGTCTCATCGTTTGCAGAACGCACCAAGTCTGCAATTCCATCAATAACTACTAAGTGTATCCCTCCATGTTGATGATAGAAGAGATCTAAGCTATCTTCAATGAGATGAATTCGATCTTTCCTTGAAAGAGATGCAAGATACAAGCAATGATAAAAAGGGGGCATCTCTCTTAAGCCTGCTCTTGATAGAGTCTTACGCATGTTTTTATAAAGTTGAGCCTCAGACTGCTCTGTATCATAGTGTATTACAGCCATCCCATAAGGGTTAGGACTAACATCTATCCCTAAAGTCTCCCCAGGAGCTAGTTTGTTATAGCATATTGCCCCTGATACGACTGCAGACACGTAATTACTCTTGCCAGTACCTTCACCCCCTGTAATACACAATAGATTATCTTGGGATCCTAGAGGAACATCATTGATAGATACAATTGAATTTGAGACATGCGGGGGATTAGAGTAGTCTAGTTCGCAGGATTTCATAATCATAAGTGTTTCAGCATACAAACTCTTGAGAAGTTGGGAGAGTAAATCCGTTAACTCATAACTTGTATGCCCGAGAGCAAAAAAATCGGATATGTCTTTCTCATACTTACTACCCACTAATGGCAGACGCAGAGAATAGATCTTGTACTCTTGAAGTTCCAATTTCTGTCTGGCAACTTCTCGAATACCAGTTTCATCGACATCGTATAGTAGCACAACATGCTTAAATCTAAGGGTCAATCCTTCAACGATTTTCTTTGGTATTTGAGAAGTCTCACTATTAAAGCAAATCGCATTAAAACCGTGAGCAGAAAGAGAGAGGACATCTTTTTCTCCTCCCGTAATAAAAATGACATCTCCTTTAGCTGGCAGCTGATCAAGCCCGAAGCAGTAAAGAGACGGTTTCTCGCCACCATAGAGAAACTTTAAGCGAGTACTAAATGGACGATATATTTTAATGAAGTCTTTCCCTTGATACCCGAAAATAGGTTCTGTTTCTTTAGCTATTAGAGAAAACTCATTCCCTTCACTATTGATAGAAGAGAATTTCTGAAGATTGATAACTCCATACCTCTTCAAAGTTTTTTCGGTGATACCATATTTGCTCCAATAGTCTAGAAACCCCTTTGTAAAGGGGAGTGGTTCAAGAGAGTAAAGCCTAGCTTTACTGGATTTTGGAATAGGTTGTACTGTCTTTGGATTAGATATCCGTATAGCTTTATTAGTTAGGGCTACTCTATCAAGGACTTCATCGCTTCTGATAGGTAGTCTTAGGTCCACAACTATTTGTTGAAGGATTTTTCTAAAATCTACCCGTACAGACAGATTATAGAGTTCTCCCACGAACCAAAAACAATCTCCTGAATAGCTAGGATCTCCATGGTCATGAAACTTATAACAATCGCTTTTTGCGTCAAAGTAAATATGGCATGAAGGTTTTGTGTCTTCATAAAAAGGACTGAGAAAGTTTTTGTGTACATTCACTGGAAAGCCAAGATAGTGGATAAACACATTTAGCCCTCCAGCTGTAAGTTCAAGTATTTGTTTTTTGTCTATCATTCTTCTTTGGGTTGTAATTTGTTGGAGCAACAACACAAGATGATGTTGTCTTTGTAGTTATTCATATTAGTCAAACACTCTTCTATTGTCGATCCTGTGATGCGTAGATAGTTCCCTTTGATTGAATTGTATAGAGACTTATACGAATATCGGACATCGCCGCTTTCGGTAAACCGATATTGTATCATTTGCTTTTTCCTCCATCTATAGAGAGTCGACTTAGACACATTGAGTGTTTGCATCACATCAAATGTTGTCATCTCAAGCTCTTCATCAATGCTTTGTAGAACAGCAGAACTTCTCTCTATAAAACTTTCTATTCGCTTGATCCGTTTTATGAGCTCATTGAAAGCTTCGCTTTCCATGGCGATTACATCCATAGTTTATCTTCGCTTAACTGGTTTATTTTAATCATACTGGGATCTTGTTCAGCAATGAACTGAAGGAATAGCTTATGTAGCTCCCTTGTCATTATTTCCACTCTAAAAATGGCAATCGTTTGCTGACTCCCCGAAGATGCAAGAAATGCATAAATGTTTCGTGGGTCAATCTTGAAGGCATCTGCAATTAGAAGAATTTGCTCTTCTGTCAAGCGCCCTATACCCCTTTCCCAGCGTGAAAGAGTACTTTGGCTAACATTAAGAATGTCAGCCAATTCCGATTGATTTATCCCCCTTTCTTGTCTCAGGGCTTTAATGAATTCTTGTATCGTATTCATATACTCTAAGTTACCCCAGCTTTTACATACTGCCAACTCGCTACACGCATTATTGTGCACCAAATGCATACTAACTTGCATGAAATGCAAGGGCGGTAATTTGGTTTGTTATTATGTTTGTATGAAGCTCATAGCGGATACAATTAAGTTATTACATAAGGCGCAACGACAAAGTTCTATCTTGTAAAAATATCAAGCCACTAATAGTTGAGTATTCGCATCTCAAAAAACTATTAGTAATAGGAGAGAGGAAGTTGCGAAACGTAGCGGTGCAAGGTGCAAGCCCCTATATATCTGTCTCTTATACACATCTGACGCTGCCGACGACTAGTCGA
>ERZ1026978.59-NODE-59-length-86226-cov-23.469497_pt1 | contig 86226 bp, 80 predicted proteins | sample MGYA00519560_ERZ1026978 | MGnify/ENA primary metagenome ERZ1026978 (study PRJEB26926, sample SAMN06164401) | human gut metagenome | biome: ENVO:00009003; feature: ENVO:2100002; material: ENVO:00002003 | host: Homo sapiens | place: USA | collected 2012 ... | reverse complement strand
CGGAGGGGCCCTTGCACGCGTCATGAAGCTCACGGCCGGAGGCCGTGGGGCTTTTTCATTTGAAGACCTTACAGGAGCGGACTCCTGACGGCCTTCAAATGAAAAAGCCCGGCGCGCTGCGCCGAGCTTCATGACGTTTGCGGAGAGAAGGAGATTCGAACTCCTGATACCCTTTAGGGGTATACACGCTTTCCAGGCGTGCCTCTTAAGCCACTCGAGCATCTCTCCAATAACAACCCTGTCGGCGCACGAAACGCGGAAACAGGATTGCAAATATACTAATTATCTGTAAAACTACAATGCTTCGCGTTTCAGTTTTTCCACATATCTGTCGATATGCCTGAGAACCCTCGGAATATCTATGCTCTGTGGACACTTGGGCCGGCATTGGCCACAGCCTATACAATGATCCGCCTGGCGGACGGTCTCCACGGCCCTGTCGTAGCTGACAAGATAACGCCTCTTGAGTCTCTGGAAATGATCCTGTTCGCAACTCTGGGCGATTTCACCGGAATTCACATGGTCATTGTAATGTCTGAAAATCGTCGGGATGTCGATGCCGTAAGGACAAGGCATGCAATAGCTGCAGGCGTTACATGGCACGGTAGGGTAGTCCTCCATGAGGTTCGCCATCTCCATCAGGAACGCTTTCTCCTCATCATTCAGCGGTTTGAAATGCGAAAACGTCTCCACATTCTCGATCAGCGGGTCCATGGACGACATGCCGCTCAGCACCGTGAGAATATTCGGATACGAACCACAGAACCTGAACGCCCAAGACGCGATGGACATCTGCGGCTCTCGCTCTTTCATTCTTTCCGCGATGGCATCAGGCAGTTTCGCCAAGCGCCCTCCGAGAAGCGGCTCCATGATGGTCGCAGGAATATTGCGCTTCGCCAACTCCTCATACAGATAATCCGCATTGACATTCTCCGGAACCTTCGCATGCTTCCAATCGACATAATTCATCTCGATCTGCACGAAATCCCAATGATATTTCTCATGGAGCTCCATGAATTGGTCGAAAACCTCCTTCCTGCCATGGAAAGAAAAGCCGAGATTGCGGATACGCCCTGCCTCACGCTCCTCCAGAAGGAAATCAAGCAGGCCGTTGTTTATATACCTCTCCTCGAAACCCTCGAAACCGGAAGTCCCGATGGCATGAAGCAGATAATAATCGAAATAATCTGTACACAATGCCTTCTGCGAATCACGATACATCTTCAGACCGGCCTCGCGTGAAAAATTATTGAAATTCGACAACTTGGTCGCAATGTAGTATGACTCACGAGGATAGCGGCTCAATGCGATACCGGCAGCCTCCTCCGACTGGCCCTGCAGATAAGCCGGCGACGTATCATAATAATTGACACCATTCCGGTAGGCATAATCCACCATCTCATTGACAGCCTCCTGGTCAATATGGTCCTTGCCGTCCTCGCCCTTCTTCATCGGCCACCTCATGCACCCGTAACCCAGCAACGACACCTTTTCCCCGTTTTTCGGACTCGTGCGCATCTGCATTGACGCATCTCCGGAGACCTCGGCCCGCTTGTCAGAAGAAAACGAACATCCTGTCAATGAAGTAGTTCCGACAACCAATGCACCTGCGCCGGCTGTCTTGAGAAAATCTCTCCTGTCCATAAATCCGCTCATAGCTAGTCTCTCCTATGTACTTTAAGCCCGTTGACCCGGATTGCGCTCAAAGGCCTTGACGGACAGAGGAATTCGCACGCGCCGCAACCGATGCACCTGCTCTCGTCCACCGTCGGGATTCTCAATGAATCTTTATCCGAAGGATCCTTTCTGACCATCAGGATAGCCCCTGACGGACAATGCCTTGAACAGTTTCCGCATGAAACGCCATCTCTGTTCACCACGCACAAATCCAGATTCACCTTCGCCACGCCGATATGCATTGTGGTCTTCTCCTCGATGCTGTAATTCCTGATCGGTCCGGAAGGGCAGACCTGTGCGCAACGGTTGCACTCCACACGGCACCATCCGCGCTCATAAGACATCTCCGGCTGCATCAGATGCTCCAGCGATGTCGACGGACGCAGAACCCCGTTAGGACACTGTGACACACAAAGTTGGCACGCGGTGCAATGCTGGTAGAAATCCTTGACGCTCAATGCCCCGAAAGGAACCAGCGGAGTCTCACGCTCAGGCGCATTCTTGCCGAGGACCATAGCCAGACCGCCGTCCACCTTCTTGTCCTGCGCCTTCAGGGTCAATGATCCCAGGACCAATGCTGATGTGCCGATGAATGCGCGCCTGCCGCTGTCTTTTGCCGGAATGGACTTTTTGACTTTCTGTGCCTCAGTCTGTTTCGCTTTCCAGAAAGGCATGTATCGTATAGCTCCGTGCTTGCAGGTGTCTATGCAGTCGAAGCAATCCACGCACCTGCTGTAATCTATCTTGTGGTTATCCACATCAATGCACGCCGCCTTGCAATTCTTTTCGCAGAGGTGACAATTGCCGCACTTGGAAGTGTCGAAGAACGGACGGAAAATCGCAAATCTGGAGACGAAGCTCAGGACCGTTCCCACAGGGCAGATGGTGTTGCAATACGTCCTGCCGTTGCGGGCGGCCAGAAAGACCAGCACCGCGAAAGTGACAGAAGCGATGATGAATGTAGGCAAACTCCTGATCCACACCTCTTTATGCTCGAATGCAAACCCACCGGCCTTCTCGGCAATCCATGCGCAAAGATTGTTGCCCCAAAGCCATACGGGCGCGAAAAGATTCTGGGCAATGCGGCCGAACGAGCTGTATGGAGCAATGAGTGCCGTAACCGCGCTGAACCCGGCTATGAGAAGTATGATGAAAATCACCAGCACGCCATATCTCAGCCATTTTTTCTCGGGCGACCAGCTGTAGTACTTCTTATGTGTCTTTCTCCAGCCCTTGAATGACCGCGCGGCGATATCCTGGAAGATTCCGAGCGGGCAAATGATTGAGCAGTAAAGCCTTCCGAAGACCAATGTCAGGAGGACCAATGCCAGGACGACGCCTGCATTCATTGCCAGGACAGCAGGTAGGAACTGGATTTTCGCCAGCCATCCGAACCATTTGGCTGCCAGGCCTGTAAAGTCCAGAAACAGAAGAGTACAGAGGATAAACACGGCTCCTGCTGCAATTGTGCGAATCTTTTTCAGCATATCTTGTTGCTAGTTCAATATTATTAGAACCGGAGCAGGGTGACTCAATTCGAGCTTGACCTCGTCCTTGTCCGCGACGTTCAATGTCGCCTTCCACCAGTTGTCAAAAACCACGCCCGAAGTCTGCCATTTCAGACCTTCCGACTTGATGGTGAGAGTGTTGTCCGGCGAAAATATGGAAATCTCCCTGCCGTTCCCCACGAAAAACGAAGTGCTGGAACAGATGGCGAAAGATGTGGTCCAATCTGAAATCATGTCCACGTCCAGTTCGTGCGGAATCTCCACTCCTGCCAGCAACTCCCTCTCTTTCAGATCGTTGAGTTCCTTGGCGTATTCCATCAGATAAGCCAGGTTCCCGATGGTGTGGTCCTCCCTTTTTCCGCCCGCACCCAAGATATGAATCGTATCTATATCATGGTAATTCATCAGCGCGTAGCGGAAAGCCTTGTTCAGGTCATTGTAATCCTGCTCCTCCACCTGGACGATGATGCCGGCATATTTACCGCGCATGGATTTCGGCAGCGAATCCAGATCCCCGATTATGGCATCCGGCAGCCTCTCCTCTCCGAAAATCTTCACGTTGTTCCGCATGAATGCAGTTGCCGCTCCATCGCAGCAGATGACGTAATCAGCTGTGCGAATGAGATATAGAGGATATTCTTTCTTGGGGAAATCTCCGTTGCAGATGATTACCGCGCTTGCCATATCTTATTTTTTACGAATTATGCCCAAACCATGTCTTACCGGAATGATGACGGTCTCCACCCTCGGGTCGTTCGCCGCCAATTCATTGAATCTCACGATTCCCGCGGTCTGCTTGTCCTCCGGCACGTGCTCCGCGAACACCTTCCCGTCCCAAAGGACGTCGTCGGCGAGAATAAATCCTCCGCTTCGCGTCAATGCTAGCACAAGTTCGTAGTAGTCAGCGTATTCTCTCTTGTTTGCGTCAATGAATACGAGGTCGTAGACTGTCTTCCCGTCCTGCTCGCGGAGAAATTCCTTGGCGTCCCCTATGTGGAGCGAAATCTTGTCCTCCACGCCGGCGCGTGTGAATCCCTCCACTATCAGGTCTTCCATCTCGTCATTGATTTCCGATGTGTCAATGTGTCCGTCTTCTGGCAGTCCGAGTGCCATGCAGATGGCGGAATAACCTGTGAATGTTCCGATTTCCAGCACGTTACGTGGCGACAGCATCTTCACCAGCATATATAAAAATGCGCCCTGGGTGCGTCCGGACAGCATCCTCGGGTAATTGGTCCTGATATTGGTCTGCCTCTCCAGCCAATCCAGAGCCTCGTTCCTGAACGAACTATGAAGCTCAATGTATTTTTCCAAAGGACTTTCCATCTCTATCTGAGTTTTTCAATATTATGTCCATAGAGGTTCGCTCTCCCATCCGTTCGGAAATCCAAGAGCTGCCAGATCTATCTCCGGATAATTGGAAAATAGTGTGTGCATCTTTCTCAACATATCATTGTTGGGTGATATGATGTCAAGGAAGTACTTGATAATGCAGATAGTGAAATACACTCTTTGAGGGTTTGTCGGCAGGGTAATCCAAGAATGGGCAATCCTTCTCGGAGAAACAGGCATGATAGAGCTTACCTTGTTCCACACCCTTGAATGGTGGCAACAAGCATTCCTCAACAAGGTCAAAGATGTTATCCAAGATTCTAGAACGATTGGCTGCAAACCAAAATAATGGGAGATGCGTTTACGTATCTTATCCGCTTTCAGATTTCGGTAAACCATATTCACATTGCCCATTGTCAGCAACTCTCCTAAAATCCAGGAAGGAGGATATGGCTCGCAATAGCTATTTTTGAAATGCTTGATAAATTCTTCTGTTGATTTTTCATATTCCCTGTCGATGGTGATCTTCGTGTCTTGAAAAGTTCTTTGGTTGGCAAAGTGAACAGGGTTTGTCAGCCAATAAATATCTCCTGTCATCAGCACTGGAATATTCATAATGGCACGACGAATAGCTATCTCTACCTTCTCAATCTCATTGAGAAGAAGCATACGCAACTTCTTGTCAAAACGATATAGATTCAGAACCTGCAGAAAAGTTGTTTCTTCTTTATATTGATGGGCTTCCTTTGGTACTTTTAAGAACGGATACATATAAGCGGAAAGACGATAGTACCCGATGCTCTCCAAGTACCGCACCGCTTTGGCTTCATCAGAAATGACAAGTCCACGACTTTCCAACAGAGCCACCAAGTCCGTCTCTGTCTTATAATGTTTAGTGAAGTGCGGTAATCTTTCCATTAACGCGTTTTGAGAGTAGTTGAACGTATATATAAAAAAAAGCCCCACGCATTTGAGCATCGTTGAGAGGCTTGGTGGGAACTGACACTGCGAATATACAAATAATCATTGATAATACAAACTTTTCAGTAAGAAAATTCACGCAAAAGTGGACTTCATTGACATATTTATATTGCAATACTTCGGTAAATTTTACCGAATTTTGCAATTCAATACCCTGAGTGTTGCCCGTTATACGAAAAGAATTTCTATCTTTGTGACGCTGAAGCAATTCAGCATTACATATTGAAAGTGTTTTCGCATTGTCCTGATTAGAAAATGTGGTAGTTTTCAAAGTGGGAGGACTAACGGACAACACTCATTCTTGTATAGACCGATGTCGCGGTGGGAGCTGTACTTGCTTTCATGTCGTCATATCTATCCGAGTGTGGGGTATTGGATGTCGTTTATTCTCACAAGGCTCTACCACAGCCTTCTAATCAATAAACGGAACCGGCTCCACACTTTCTTTTTATACCAACTGATACCGTCCCCTGGAGCTGACTGGGCGAATTAACAATAGAGATGTTTATGATACCTGCAAACAAACTCGATAACCTGAGAGATTCTGTTAAAGCTGCACTTAAAGGTTATTCTCTGGAAAATAGCAGAAAAGAGGTCGAAGATGTTCAGAGGATTGATGTGGAGAATTTCTTTGATGAGAATGCCAATCCTGTAGATGAGTCTAACCTTGAAGACTGCAAAATAGGCTCATTTTCCGTTCAATGTCGTATCAATGAGCCAGATGAGAATGGCAATGGCGAAATGTCATACAGCGGGCAATGTGAAGGCGGATTCAAAGTAGAATCATACAATCCAGATAACAAGACATTTAAGACGACTATTATACACGCATTTGAATAATGATATCAAAGACAATACAACTGTTGGTTGCGATGGCATAACATGAGATGAATAAAACATTTGTAAAGATTATGAGAAAGATATTATTGCTGTCACTTGCAGTCATGATGATAGGCTTGAACTGTAGGTGCTCGAAACAGGAAAACACTGTACAAAATCCAATAGTCGTTTCCCCACCCACCATTCAAGATTTTGAAGCTTGGTATGAACTTGGTCAAGTTGATAAAGATACTGTTTTTGTTCTTTATGCTTGTCGTAGTGGGCAGATTGGGTTGCACTCTAAGCTTACAATAAAAAAGACTGACATAAATGGAAAGGATGTTTATACCTCAGTAATAGGTAATCTGTCTGAAGGAAGATGGCGCATTTTTCCCGAATCGTTTTCCTGCAGTAATGCGATGTTTTCTTTTGCGATGTATAGAGCAGATCAATCTGAAAGGAGGGACACGGCAGAGTTCGTTGCATATACAATAAATGAAAACACTGGAAAGCTTTTAGATACTACTCCTAAAATATTCTTCAAAGAGAGAGTCGGCTATAAAGCTTATTATACCGCTGAAGATTCTTATGCTTTCATTCAGAATGCCTGGGATAATGGCTATCTATTTCATGTGAATAAATATGGGGAAGATAAGTGGATCAGAAGAATGACGAGGACAGAGAGGAGGGGAGATTACGGCTGTTATAAAAGTAGTATTGGATTTCCAGGCTATTCTAATAACTATATTGTTATCAATGGAAAATTGGTGTATGAAACATTAAATTGCAATCGGCGCACATTGCATATAATGGACATTAAATCAGCTACTTTGGAGGTGACTGTGTCTTATGACCTCTTTTCATTACATGAAGATAAAGACGGCACGGGGATTTTTTACACATTAGATTATGCGGCCCTCTCAGGAGATACACTTACCGTAATCTACAATAAATATTGCCATACTCCTGTTATTGAGAAGAAACAGGATCCGATAACAGGAGAGTGGATAGAGACGATAACTGGCTACGATGATGTCCTGCAGGGTAAAATACTATACCATATTTCATATCCAGGTGGAAATGAGTTGGACAGACAAGAACAGGCATATGCTTCCTAATGAAGTCATGTTCCGTCACCTTTCTAAACGTGATGTGCTGTGATTGTGCGGATTTTAGTGATGACTACCTCGGCATTTCGGCGATAACCACCAACTTGAGTTAACGCTCAAGCCAGTCCAGAGCCTCGTTCCTGAACGAACTGTGAATGTCAATGTATTTTTCCAGTGGACTTTCCATCTCACTACTAATTTTTGTCATTTCGTGCCTCGCGTGCGGGTTTCCGTTGTTTCAGTCTGTTACTGACTAAGACCATTGCAGGCCCACGCGCTTTTATGTTCGCAATGTTGCCTGGGTAGAGGGCTTCATTGTGAGTTTGCGTGGAGCGTAATATCTTGAATATTAGTTGTTTGATTAATTTCAGAGTTGACAAAACCCTAACTCTGAAATCATCTATATTGCTGACTAGGGGTCAGGGGGAAAACCCTGTGTATTACGCATAGATTTTCTGTAGTCTAAAAAGAAAGTATTTCACGTCAGATATGCCTCTCAGTTGGGCTCTGAAGTTTTTTATTTTGGAATTGAAAGATTCGGCAGAGGCATTGGTTGATCTGTTGTCAAAGAAATTCAGGATATCTATATAGTTTTCATAGATGGTCTGCTTGACCACCTGAAACGAATCGTATCCCGCATCTTCCACATGCTTATACCAATGAGCCAGTTTCGTATATGCTACTCCTTTTATCTTTGTGGATGAATAAATACGTCTCAGTTCATCCGTCAGATTATATGCGTTTTCAATGTCCGGATAGAGTTCGAACAGTATTTTCGCCCTCTTCTTTTGAGATTCCGTCCATTTGTTTCTGGACTTGAACAGGAGATATCTGCTGCGTGCCAACAATTGTTTACGAGTGTCCCCGTTTTCAAACACTTCGGGTTCATATTCTTCCACATCCTCACCGCGTTTTCTTGCGGCCTTGTTCTCCGCCGTCTGCCTGTTTTCTTCATTGATGGCATCCCATCTGAAGGATATGCGCATTTCCTGGAGGGCCTCCATTGCCAACTTTTGGACATGGAACCGGTCCGTAACCTGAACGGCTTTCGGGAAAGCCCTATGTGCTATCTTCCTCATTGACGATGACAAGTCCAAGGTGATTTCTGTAACTGTTTCCCGTACGCTTTGGTGGATATTTTTCAGGGCCGCGATGATATCCTCTGATTTGGTTCCCAATATGATAGCTGCCAGAGCACCTCTTTTTCCCTTGGCGTCTTTGTTGCTGACGATAGTATAGAGCTCCCCGTCACTGAGGGATGTTTCATCGATACTCATTCTGGGACCTACATTGTGAGGAAAGACTAACCATTTGTCTGCATGTTCCCCCTGCTCCTTGTCTTTCCAATTCAGGTAGTCGCTCAAATGCTCTTTGTATTGTCGCTCCAATTGATGTCCGTCAATATAGTAGTACTTCTCAAGCGAAGATGCTGATATCGGGTATTTGTCCAAAACATTCTTTTAAAAAAGCGGCAAACTCAACCGAGTGCCGTGTCCCTTCTGCCGTAAGTTCATAGTTGTTACCAACGCTCTTCCCTGTAGTCTCATCTATCCATCTGCGTCGCTTTATTAAAAGCGTCATTTTCTTGTCCCTCAGTGGAAAGTCTCTGACTTTTGATGCCTCATAGAAGCCGTTTGGACGATATGTATGACCTTCAATAGGGTGACGGAGACAATCCCTTTCCTCAAGACTCACTATCAACTCTCCAGACTCGACCCCGGATCTGTCTTTCTCTGAAACAGCCTCTTCTCTAAAGCCGGTAAGCTCGAAGTATCTCAATAAATCTTTTGGAAACACCATCTCCATGAACTGGAGAAGCAAATCGTTTTCTCTTGTTGTCATATCATGTACCTTTATCTATCCAAAGGTACATACTTTTTAGTTATCCTAAACACAGGGTTTTCCCCCTGACCCCTGACTAGCAGGTGCTTATGCTCCACGCTGATAGACCTGCTTCCACTGCCTTGCGTGCGGGGGCTCCTTTGTCTCTATTACAACATTATCAGCGAGCTGGTGCGGCCCGGGGCGAAAATCCGGCAGGCCATGTCACGGATCTCTGCGGCCGTGACCGCCTCCACCTGCCTTCTGGTCTCCTCCGAAGAAGAAACCATGCCGTAAGCCAGGAGACTTTTCCCCATGCCGAGACATTGGGCCTCCCCGTTGTCCGAACTGATGGCGAGCTGGCCCAGAAGCTGTTTCTTGGCCGCATTGAGCTTTCTGTCAGACAGTTCTGACTCCTGCAGTTTCGCCAGTTCCCTGTTTATGGCAGCCATGCATTTCTCCAGATTCTCCCTCTCGCATCCGAGCGATATGGCCAGAATTCCGGTATCCGAATACTGCGTATAAGAGGTCTCCACGCCGTACACCCAGCCGTGTTTTTCACGCAACACGCTGTTCAATATCGAATTCATTGCCGGCCCGCCCAATATGTTGCTCATCAATACGGTAGCGATTCTTTCCTTCTCCTCGTAAAGCGACGGGGCGAAACCACCGATCACCGCATTGGCCTCATGATTCCTCTTGTTCAGCACGTCGCTGAAGACATTGTCCAGAACCACGGGCTTCAGCCTGGCCTGTCCGCCGGTGGCGTCAGCATTGTCCCCGAAGAACTTGCTGAACATTTTTCGCGCGTCAGCCTCCATCTTTTTCTCGTCGATGTCGGCGACGATGGTGAATGCCATTGACTGCGGTACGAACTTGTCTTTCATGAACTTGCGCAACTCTTCCGCAGTGATGGCCTTGACCGATTTCACCGTCCCGAGTATAGGCATTGAAAGCGGATGCCCCATGAAAAGCTTCTCCTCGAAGCGGTCGTAGATGTCGTCTGCCGGGCTGTCCTTGTAAGACTTGATTTCGTCTATCACGACGCCCCTTTCGGTATCGACTTCATTGTCCGGAAACATGGCCGAAGTCGCGATTTCCAGCAGCAATGACTCTGCTTTCGGCAAATCTTCTTTCAGTACCGTCGCATGGAGCACGATTTCCTCTTTGGTCGTGTAGGCATTCAGTTCTCCGCCCAACTTGTCGAGGTAACCGTTTATCACTGAGGAACTTTTGTTTGCCGTACCCTTGAAAAGCGTATGCTCCGTAAAGTGAGCGATGCCGCTATGGAACCCTGCCTCGGACCTTGTTCCGCAACTGATGCCCAACGCGCAATAAGCTACGGCGGATCCGCCTCTCTTCACTGCATATCTGATTCCGCACCCTGCTTTTCCTGTAATCATAATATGCTGTTTATCTGGTTTTTGCGATCTTTTTAAGGTCTCCCTTGAGAAAGCCGGCATTCTCAGTGCCGGTGACAGTATGTTTCTTGTAATAGAACAGCTCGTGCGTTCTCGCGTCAATGAGAATCTTCCAGCATACAGCGCCCTTGTGCGGCTCCGTCGGGGTAATCACGTAGCTGACCAATGTCCTGCTGTCGCCTGCCAGAAACAGGCTGTCCGCCACGTCTCCGCTTTCTATGTCAATGCCTTTCTGTGCGATCTTTTCACGGAATGCGGAATCCGCTGCCGGTGCGATGTCCTCTTCAGCTATGACTGCCTTGCGTCGCGCCGATTTGCTGAGAGGGGTCACGTATGAACCGATGCCGGAAAAGTTGCCCTGCAAGGATTTGGCAATGTAGCCCTGCATGATGTCCACCAGTCCCGGAAGCATCGCGGCCTCACGTCCGGAAGGAAAATCGGCAGCGCAGACAGGCATGCTCACGACCTCCACCATGTCATTGACAGTCTTGGCATTGGCCTTGCCTTTCACTATGGTGAGCATCATTATGCCCGGCTGCTCCTCCTTTTTGTATTTTACCTTCACCGGAAGCATGAAATAGTATTCCTCATTGTTTTTCAATGAGTTGAACTCGTCTACCGAACAGAATTCGAAAGGGGAGAGGCTCCAGGTGTTGTTCAGCGCCTCCTGCAATATCGGGTCAATGAAATTGGTGCCCGGCAGGACGACTTTCATTGTCCTCGTGGCGAAGTCGCTGAGCTTTTCTTTTCTGGTCGTTATCTGGGCCTGTGAAAAAGCATTGACACTCATCATCAATGCCGTCAGGAATATTGCTATTTTCTTCATCATAACACGTCTCGTTTAAGTTGCGCACGCATTGTCCGGCCTAATTGGCGTCACATGCTGCGTGATAGGAAACAAAGTTACAAAATTTATGTTTATCTTTGTAGAGAATGTCCTAATATAAACAGCTTTCAAGCTATGCCGGAAAATTCGCAATACATAGTCTCCGCGAGAAAATATCGCCCGGATTCTTTCGAGGATCTCATCGGGCAGGATAACATTGTCAAAACACTGAAGAACTCCATTGTCAGGGGAAAATTGGCGCATGCCTATCTCTTCTGCGGCCCGCGAGGCGTGGGCAAGACGAGTGCCGCCCGCATTTTCGCCAAGACCATCAACTGTTCTTCGCCGACGGCGGATATGGAGCCTTGCGGCCAATGCGAGTCCTGCGTTTCTTTCCAGGAAGGACGTTCGTATTGCATCCATGAGCTCGATGCCGCGTCCAACAATGGTGTCGAGGACATCAAGACGCTGATGGACCAGGTGCAGATTCCGCCGCAGGTGGGAAAATACAGCGTGTACATCATTGACGAGGTCCACATGCTGACGCAGTCTGCGTTCAATGCTTTCCTGAAAACGTTGGAGGAACCGCCTGCACATGCGATTTTCATCCTGGCGACCACCGAGAAGCACAAGATTTTGCCGACGATCCTGTCCAGGTGCCAGACCTACGATTTCAACCGTATCAGCATTCCGGACATAGTGAGGAATCTGCGCGACATCGCGACCAAGGAGAATATCAATATTGATGACGAGTCGCTTCACATCATCGCCCGCAAGGCTGACGGGGCAATGCGTGACGCGCTCACGATTTTCGACCAGACGGTGGCGTTCTGCGGTACAGACGTGAAATACGAGGACGTCATCAGAAATCTCAATGTCCTGGACTACGAGCATTGCTTCCACCTTACTGATGCAATGCTTGCAAATGATTATGGTTCAGCGCTTCTGGAATTCGATAATGTGTTGTCCAAGGGGTTCAATGCCCTGTATTTCGTGGCTTCGCTCAGCACTCATTTCAGGAATCTGATGGTGGCGAAGAATGGTGCTTTGGACGCTTTGCTGGAATTCCCGGATTCATTGAAACTGAAATATAAGGAGCAGGCGGACCGCTGTCCGATCCAGTTCCTGTACGATGCGCTTTCCGTGACCTCCCAGTGCGAGTCCGGTTACAAGGAGAGCATAAATCCGCGTCTGCATATCGAGTTCGCGTTGATGAAACTTTGCTTCCTTACTGGAGGCCCTGTTTCATTGCGTCCGGCGGCTCCTGTTACGGCTCCTCAGGCCGCACCTCAATCTGCGCCGAGGACAGCACCTCAGCCGGCGCCGAGACCGCAGCCCCAGCCAGAACCGGCCCAGCCTGATACGGCTCCAGCCAAGCCTGTCAATGTTGCAGAAACGTCTGTAGTACAGCCTGTTGCTGAAACGGCTGCCGCTCCGGAGACACCGGCGTCACCGGAAACTCCGGCTGAAACGGCTGCTCCGGCACGTCGGAAAAGGACTTCCAAGTCGGCAGCACTTTCACTGGATGCGATAAAGGAAGAATCCAATGCGACCTCATCGGAAGTTGCGAACAATAATCTTTCTGACAGGATACCTGAAAATGCAGAGATTACCGGACATTGGCAGAAATTGCCTGAACAATACCGTTCCCGTCCGCGCCTTTATTCGACATTGGCCACTACCAAGCTGAATGTCAAGGAGATGGATGGCTACAAGCTGCTGGAATTCTATGTCATGAACCTGGCGCAGAAGAATTGGGTGGAGCAGGAATTGCTCCGCGAGCTGGAGGACAAACTTCAGAAGTCATTGGGCACCAAGCGGGTAAGATTGGCTGTCGAGGTCATTCCGGAAGAAAAAGTCGAAAAGAAAATATATATGCCTGAGGATAAGGCGAAAGCCATGATGGCAGGTAATGAAGAAATCAGGAATCTGGTGAAAGACCTGGATTTGGATGTGAAATAATAAAACGAAGGGAAAATGAAACTCCGTTGCGAAAATCTTGTTAAGAAATATGGTGTAAGGACTGTCGTCAAGGGCGTGTCCATGGAAGTTGAGCAGGGCGAAATCGTCGGATTCCTCGGTCCTAATGGAGCAGGTAAGACTACGAGTTTCTATATGATTACAGGTCAGGTGGTTCCGAACGGCGGAAGAATCTACCTGGATGATGAGGACATCACGGATCTTCCTATGTACAAGAGGTCTCTTAAGGGAGTGGGCTATCTTCCGCAGGAGGCTTCCGTGTTCAGGAAGATGTCTGTCGAGGACAATATCATGTCAGTCATGGAACTTTCCGACATGACCAAGGAGGAACGCCGTGACCGTCTTGAGTCGCTTATCGACGAATTCAACCTTTCCAAGGTGCGCAAGAGTCTGGGAATCCAGCTGTCAGGAGGTGAGCGCCGCCGTTGTGAAATCGCCAGGGCGCTTTCCATTGACCCTAAATTCATTCTTCTGGATGAGCCTTTCGCAGGCGTGGACCCGATTGCTGTGGAGGATATCCAGTATATCATTGCGAAGCTGAAGTACAAGAACATCGGCGTGATTATCACGGACCACAATGTGGGTGAGACCATGGCGATCATTGACCGTGCCTATCTTCTTTATGAGGGCACGATTCTCCAGTCCGGCACGCCGGAGAAACTCGCGAATGACGAGGATGTCCGTACGAAGTACCTCAGTTCCGGATTTATCCTGAAGCGTTCACCGGCCGTAGAAAAGGCCCGCCGCGAACATGCCGAGATCATGGCTGCCCGCGCTGCCGCTGCCGAGAAACTCTAGCGTACGATTTCCACTTTGTCCCCGCAGTCGTATATTGCATCCTTGTCCATGTACGTCACTGTGGACGGAACATGCACCTTCCTGAGATTCAAGCACTTCTCCACGGCATAGGCCTCGATTCTCTCTGTCCCTTCCGCGAAAACTATCTCCTCCACGTTTTCCAGGCGGCAGATGAAATTCTTTTCTATTACCTTGACCGGCTTGAGTTCCAGTCTGGTTATCGCGGGCGGGATAAAGTGCGGCGCATCGTTACCTGTATTGTATAACACATTCTTGTATGCAGTCAGGAACTTGTTGGCGGGATCGACATTGATTTCGCGTAGGGTACTGAAGTTGCTGCTCAGATGAACCGTGTTCTCTCCGACACTCTCCACATTGCTGCCCAGATACAGCTTGTCATATGACCCGTTGACCTTTTTGACAGGGCAGAAAGACGTGATTCTGAAGCCGTTGATGCTGAACGGCACCAGCACATAATCGAGTCCGGAGTCCTTCACCTCTGCAACATTGAGCCTGCCATCCTCGAAATTATACGCGAACTTCCCGTCCTCGAAGAGATTGAAATCCGCCCTGACAGGCTGGAGCACATCACGATATTTCCCGGTATCATCCATTTTGTGGTCAATGCCGTTTGTCGGGTCGCTGACGTGCCACTTTTTGTCCACATATGCGTAGTTCCAGGCATGGCCGCCGACCCCGACGAGCCAACCGTTCACGCACATTGCCGGAATATCCTGGCTCTGGCACATTATCTTGAACAGGTTAGCATAACCCTGACAGACGCAGACCTTATGGATGAACACGTCATAAGGGTCGAGATAAATGGTCTCATTTCCGCTGCCGTATCTGACATTCTTCACGATCCAATTGAAAATATTGTCGTATGTCTGAATCTTGCTGCCCGCTTTCAAGTTGTTGTCAATGAATTGCTTGATCTCGGCAAACTGCTTCTCCGTAATCTTCGTTTCTCCCGGAGTCAATGTCTTTGCAGGGTCCACTGCCGTCAACAATTCGCGCAGCGCGAGTGCCCCGTCTGCCGGCAGCCGTTTAGCCCCGTCATCCTCCGGAAAGTCAATGCCGGCCGGCGGCTCCTTGTCCGGAATCCGTTCACTGCCGTCCTCTTTTCCGCATGACGCGAATCCAAGAAACGCCAACAACATCATAATCAGAACCTTATTGCCCATGTATCTTTCGTGTTTGGGCACAAATGTAACATTATTTTGCTGTCGTTGATGAGAATAATCCTATATTTACGGGAAATCGCTCGAAAAATGAAAAGAATATTTGCAGCATTGACATTGACCTTTATCGCGACGGCGTCATTGGCGCAGACGGGGACTTGGAGCGGCAGGTTGGACGTTTCCGGCACGACGCTTTCGTTAGTTTTTCACATGGGCGACAGCACCGCCACTCTCGATGTGCCAGACCAGGGCGCGAAGCAGATTCCGGTATCGGTAAAACGCTCCGCCTTCGGTTCCGTCGAACTGGGTATTCCATCCATAAATGCCTCATATAAAGGACTTTGGACTGGCAAACTCATCACCGGGACATTTACTCAGAATGGAATGTCATTTACTTTGCCGTTGGTCCCGGGAGCCCCAGTTCTAAGGCGACCGCAAACCCCTGTAGGCCCCTTTGCTTATGTCAATGCCGATGTTTCATTTTCCAATGGTGATGCTGTTCTGAAAGGGACATTGACAATGCCGGAGAACTGTTCCCGAGAGACTCCTGTGCTCCTCATGGTTACCGGAAGCGGGCTGCAGAATCGTGACGAGGAAATGTTCGGTCATAAGCCGTTTGCAGTGATTGCCGATGCATTTGCCAAGGCCGGTATTGCGACATTGAGATATGATGACAGGGGATTCGGAGAGTCCACAGGCGATGTCGTTTCCTGTACCACGGAGGACTTGAAGAATGATGCTCTTGCCGGAATCGGTCTTCTGCGCGAGAAGTTTGACCATGTCGGAGTGCTCGGACACAGTGAAGGCGGAAGCATTGCGCTGATGTTGGCTGCGGAAGGCAAGGCTGATTTCGTGATTAGCCTGGCAGGCATGGTGGCCTCCGGTTCCGAAACGCTTCTGGACCAGAACCGTCGAGCGCTCCAGATGGCCGGGATGCCTGAATCCGAAACCAACAACTATTGCAGATTTCTTGCTGACGCCTACGCGGCTGTTGTCAATGATATGCCGTTACCGTCTCCTGACAACTACTGTCTCCCTGCCGGGCTCAAGCAGAATGCATTCATGCTAAGTACTTCATTGAAAACTCCTTACATGAAATATTTCTTGGGAATGAATGTGTCGGATATCTTAGGCTCGGTCAAATGTCCGGTAATGGCTCTCAATGGTACCAAGGATACCCAGGTAGACTGCGATCGCAACCTGTCACTTCTTCGCCAAGGCCTTTCCGGAGGCTATACTTTTGCTGATGAATCTTCGGTCAATGTCGTCAAGGCCGAAATCGGGCTGAACCATCTGTTCCAGCACTGCCGGACCGGTGAAGTGTCAGAGTACAAAGAAATCGAAGAAACCTTCTCCCCGGATGTTCTCACCGAAATGATAACCTGGCTACATCTCCGCTTATCGCAAAATTGATTAAGTAATCCTTAAAAAAACTTGGTAAAAGTTCTGAAAACAGGACACAGCTGTCTGATGGACTTCTGCTAGCGAGGGCTACCTGGCGGGACGCGGCCACGGCTGGATTTGTAACCTATTGATAATCAGGTATCATTTTAATAGTAGCGTGGAAATGCGGCCTATTTTTGGCTACGTTTCCACGCTTTATTTTGTAACTAGTTGAATATCAATGTCTCCCGAAACGGAGTGTGGCCGCGTCCCGCCAGCTGCGTGGATGACCACCCCTCGGGGCTCTGTGCGATTCATGCTTTTGTTTCGAATCCACGTCCTCAAAAGAGTAGCAGGGCAAAAATGGAGGAGCGTTTTACCCGATATTTACGTAGTCGCGGATGTCCTGCGGGGATACCGGGTTGCTGCCCAGGATCAGCAGGCGTTCTACAACGTTGCGCAGTTCGCGGATATTTCCCGTCCAGCTTTTCTCCTGGAGCATCTTGATGGCTTCCGGAGAAAATTCCTTTTTAGGCATACCGGATTCTGTGCTCACCTGGTCGTTGAAGTACTTGACCAGCAGCGGAATATCGTCACGTCTTTCGTCCAGTGACGGCACGTGGAGGACGATTACGCTCAATCTGTGATAAAGGTCCTCCCTGAATGTCCCCTTCTCGATTTCCGCTTTCAAATCCTTGTTCGTGGCAGCCAGAACCCTGACATCCACGATGATATCCTTGTCGCTGCCGACACGTGAAAGTTTCTTTTCCTGCAATACGCGCAGCACTTTCGCCTGGGCTGCGAGGCTCATGTCGCCTATTTCATCCAGGAACAATGTACCGCCGTCGGCCTGTTCGAATTTTCCTTTATGCTGTTTGATTGCAGATGTGAAGGCGCCCTTTTCATGTCCGAAAAGCTCACTTTCGATGAGTTCTGACGGGATGGCCGCGCAGTTGACCTCGATGTAAGGCATGGCGCTGCGGTTGCTCTGCTGGTGCAGACTCCTGGCTACCAGCTCCTTACCGGAACCATTAGGTCCTGTAATCAGTACACGGGCATCGGTCGGTGCCACTTTCTCTATCATCTCCTTCAGATGCTTTATCGGTGCGGATTCGCCTATCATCTGCTGTCCGAACACTTTCTTCTTCAGATTGGTGTTTTCGGTGATGATCTGCGTGCGCTCCGTCGCGTTTTTGATGGTGATCAATATCCGGTTAAGGTCCAGCGGCTTCTGGATGAAATCAAAAGCGCCTTTCTTTATGCATTCTACGGCCGTTTCAATGTCGCCGTGGCCGGAAATCATGATGATGGCGGAGTCAATGCCGTCCTTGCGGAGCTTTTCCAGCACTTCCGTACCCTCCATGTTGGGCATCTTGATGTCGCAGAAAATCACGTCATAGCGTTCCTTCTCCGCCATCTCGATGGCCGTAGGACCATCTTCAGCCACTTCCACAGTGTATCCTTCATCTGACAGGATCTCGCTCAATGAGTTCCTGATAGCTCTTTCGTCATCAATAATCAATATTTTCATCTCACTACTAATTTTATTCTTGTGCCTCGCGAGGGATTCGCCTCTGTTTCAGCTAATTACCAGCTGCGACTTTTGTCGGCCCACGCGCTTATACATTCGTTACCCTCTCCCTAAATCCCTCCCCTCGGGGGAGGGACTTGAAATCCAACTACTAAATTTCGTTTCGTGTCTCGCGTGCGGGATACCATTGTTTCGGTCTGTTATTGACCAAGACCATTGTAGGCCCACGCGCTTTTACATTCGTTACCCTCTCCCTAAATCCCTCCCCTCAGGGGAGTGACTTGCCCACGCCCTATCGGGCTCCAAGTTACCTATCGGGCTTTAAGTTGCTGTCAATGCTGCCCGAGTGGAGGGCTTCATTGTGAGCTTGCGTGGAGCGTAAGGTCTTGAATGTCAGCTGTTTGACTAATTTAAGAGTTGACGAAACTCTAACTCTGAAATTAGCTATATTACTGACTGACAGGCGTTTGTGCTCCACACTAACCTCTTTCCTGCTCCCGTGCGTGAGGAGTTAACTCTGTCTTCCGCCTGTTCTGAACCAAGTGTCGGACCTCGCGCGAGAGTACAATATAGCAAATATTGTTCTAAAGTGGTCGGACTGTCAGGATTTCGCGATATTCTTCGGGAATCGTATCGTGAAGCAGGCCCCCTGGATGGAGAACGACCGGCTGTACGAAATCTCTCCGCCGCAGCGCTCCAGGATATTGCGGCAAATGGCAAGACCCAGTCCCGTTCCGCTGCTCTTCGTGGTGAAATTCGGCGTGAACAGCCTGTTGCGGTTCTCATCCTTGATGCCTGGACCATTGTCCTCCACCACGATATCATAGAACCCTTCCTTGGAACTATTTCTGACAGAAAGGATTATCTGTCCATGCTTCGGCTCGCGCCCTGCCTCCATGTCCTCCGTCTGCTGGTTCTCGATAGCCTGCACGGCATTGGTCAGCAGGTTCACGAACACGCGGATCAGCTGCGGCTTAGGCCCCATTACCAGCGCGTCCTTCAGTCCGAAATACTGGAAAGTGATATTGTCCTTGTCGTCGAACATTGAAATCTGGTCGGACGCCATGCGGTCCAGGTCGATAGGTACCATCTCCTCGGTATAGAGTTTTGCGAAAGTCGAGAACTCATTGGCCGTATCGGTCAAGACTTCGATGCTGTCGAGCACCAGCCTGGATATGTCATCGAACTTCGTCTCCCAGCTCGGATCGTTCTTGCTCTTCAGGCGTATCAGCCTCTGTATCTGCAACTTCATTGGCGTAAGCGGGTTCTTGATTTCATGCGCCACCTGACGCGCCATTTCGCTCCAGGCCCTCTCCCTCTCTACCTGCGCCACCTGTTTGCTGGACTCGGAAAGGTCATGTACCATCAGGTTGTATGCCCTCACAAGTCCGGAAATTTCATCCTCCTTATCGTAAATGATGTATTCCAATCCCGCAGTCCTGGCGTATACCATCTTGCGTCCCATGTCAATAATCGGGCGGAACATCTTGTCTACCACTCTTGTCGTGAAGAACCTGGTGATAATCAGCAATATGAAGAACACCGTCATCACGAATACGGAGTGGAATATCGCATCTGCCTTGAACGAAAGTCCGGAATCAGTATATGGTGCGCTCAAGATTGCCATGACCTTGCCCTCATCATTGAAAATGGGCGCGTACATGGTGTAGAAACTCTTGCCGCCGAGACTCTCCTTGTGGATGTAGTATCTCTTGTTGTTATACATGATGTTCCGGTACGCCTCATCATTGGTCCTGGAACCGATAATCATGTTTTCGAAAATCTCAGGCGACGTGGTGTTGAACACTTTGCCGCCCGGACTGTACAACGTTATGTCCGACCTGGTGTAGTCTCCGATATTGTCGATAATGGCTGACACCTCGTTCGCCGGCATATCCCTGTATGAATGCAGCGCCCTCGTCTTGTTCTCCATAAGTGACTGGATAGTAGAGATTTTGCTGCTCATGAGCCTCATTACGTTGGCATCATTGCGCTTGTAGACGAAGAACACCATGATGACGCTCATCGTGACCAATGTCATGAGCATGGACAGGAAAAGCACCGTGTTCACTCTGGATTTGTAATAGTTCTTCTCGAAATCGCCGCGCCTTTTCCTTCGCAGGCAGCAGAGGCTGATCCAGAAATACGTCAGCAGGCAGACGATGCTCGCCGACAATATGTATTGCAATATGCTGATTCTCGGACGGGACAATATCACCACTTCTTCCGGCGAAACATGGTTGAAGAAATGGACGTATGAACCGGACGCTATCCTGTTGTGGTCAGGGTCACGACCGTCCTCCTTGAACTGTCCTGACAATATCGTCGGGTACGGGTAGTCTCCCTTATAGCTGACCAGTTTTCCGTCAATGTATTTGGCGTACGAATACAGCGACGGTATCGTCACGGAACCCGGTGTCCCTGAATCCAATATGAAAGAGTATCCACGTTCTTCACGGTCTGCCTTGGAATTGATGCCGAGCAGCATTCTCACTGACCCCTTGTCAGGAGTATAGTACACGAACATGCCTGCATATTGCGCCCTTCCGTTCATGTTCCGGCTGTACCGGAATCTGGAATCGGAAGCAATCGGCTTTCCGTTCAGGATTCTCTCGTCAATGAATTTCAGCATCTGAGGATCAGAGGTCTTGTCCTTGTAGATGTAGAGGCTCACATCATAATCCTTCGATATGCGGCTCATGTAAGTCTCTGTGATTCTGTTCAATATCACCCTGTAGTCCCTGGTCGTGAAGATGACTTCCGGTATGGAATTGTCAGATTCTATGACCTTTTCGATGCCTCGCAGTTGCAGCTCCAGCCCGAGGTCCCTGTCTATTGACAGGCGGTTCATCCATATTTCCTCGCGGCTGAACTCCTTTTCGCGCCCCAGAATCGAGAACATGCTCATGAAATATACGGCGCAGAAAACCGAAAATGCAGTACGTCCGAATCTGGATGCCATGTTGTATTTCAATCCCGTGAGCCTGTGGACCGGCACGCGGATCATCTGCAGCCCCATCGGAATCACAGATATGAGAGTCAGGTACGATACATATATATACAATGTGTATCGTCCCAGCTGTGTGATTTTATAGAGCTCCAGTCCAATGTTCGAGTTGAGGATGAGGCTGCGGAAAGTGAACGTTATGTAGACCAGCAGCAGTATGCAGAACGCGACAGTGGCGCCTATCATGAATGAAGCCCTGTGCCTGGTGTTTTTCTCGAAGACATATTCCAGAATGTCTCTCCTTACCATGTAGGTCGAGAAGAAAAGCAATATCAGCCAGAGGTTTATGATCAATACGGCACCGAGGGAATAAAGCATCGGCCCGTCCGCGTAAATCGTAGGCGAGAAGAGGGAAGACGACCCCTGCATCCCGTATCCGAAAAGGTAAAATGCCAGAAATATCAATGTCAATGCTACGACTGCCAATTGCAATACCTTGCGGCTGCGGTTGAAATGCAGGTAGAGCATTATTCCCAATATCATGAAAGTCACTGAGACCCAGACCATTGTAGTGTCAGGAAGAATCGGCATCACCCTGGTGGTCTCCTGTATGATTTTCATCAGCGGATAGCCGTTCACGGAAATGACCGAGCCGCCGCTGTAGCTTATCGGTTGCAATGAGAATCTGTCCGAGAGCCTGAATTTCGGGTTAACCCCGTTTATTGACCTGGAATCCAATGTGTTCCTGATTTCAAGTCCTCCGATTATGCGGCTGCCTCCTTTCCCGAAGAGCGCTTTCACCAGGTACCATTTCGGCCCGATGTTCATGAACTTGACCGTAGTGTCTGCTTCCGCGAGAGGTGAAATCAGGTTGTAACGCAGGTTTGCAAACCGCTGCACCACCATGCGGTCCGCGATATCGTCATTGTCCAATGAAAACTGGTTGCACCATGACTGCAGGGAGTCGCCGGCATAGCGGTACACGACCATGTCCTCAGGAATCCCTTTCAGGTTCAGCCAATCAGCGGGCGATGTGGCCAGCGCGGTGTTCATGTATGATTCCAGCTTGTCGAACCGCTTGTTTACCGCGCTCGTGAATCGTTTGGCGGCGAAATCCGAAAAGTCCGACCTCCTGTTCAGGAATATGTTGGCAATGATGCTCAATGCCGCTATCGCGAAGAACAGCAGACCGGCGTTCTTGCCCGTCAATGAACGGAAGAATTTTCGTGCTTTACTATGTTTCAATGTTTTGGACATGTTCTGCTATTCGTGGTGATAAGGCTCGCCCTTTATGATGGTGAATGCCCGGTAGAGCTGTTCTGCGAAAATCGTCCTGACCATCTGGTGGGAGAAAGTCATTTTCGAAAGCGACATCTTCGAGTCTGCCCTGTCATAGACTTTCTGTGAGAAGCCGTATGCCCCTCCGATGACGAATGCAATATTTCTGCCGCTGCAGGCCATCTTGTTCTGGATATAGGATGCAAATTCCACTGATCTGAACTCCTTGCCGTGCTCGTCCAGCAGGATGACGTCGTCTGCCGGACGTATCAGCCCCAATATCAGGTCGCCTTCCTTTTCCTTTATCTGGTCACGGGAAAGTGCCGAGGCGTTCTTCAGTTCGGGAATCTCGTTGATAGTGAATTGTATATAGTGGGAAAGCCTGCCTGCATACAGCTCCAGGCCTTCTTTTACCCACTTCACATCGGTTTTTCCGACTGTTATCAATGAAATTTTCATCAGACTTCCGCGTTTTGCAATCTTGTCATCCACAAAGATAATGAAAAATCATTTTCGCGGCTCGGAATTTGCAAATAGAATGCTTGATGTGCAACAATGTAGGAAAACAGTATGAAAAACAGATTGCTCATATTCTTATCTGCTGCGGTAGCGTTCTGCTGCTGCGGACATAAGGCATCTGCCCAGGATGAGGGGTACGATGTGTTCGTTCCTATTGCCAAGTACATCCGTCTTGGAGATGCGGAGAAACTCTCGGCGTGGTTTGACGACAGCCTGGAGATTTCCATAATATCCAACACCAGCGATTCCAGCAAGAATCAGGCGAAACAGATCCTTAAAGCATTCTTCGACAGCTATTCCCCGAGAGGGTTCGACATAACACATACGGCAGGCCGTTCCAATATGAAATATGCCATCGGAAGGCTCAGTGCCGGCGGCGAATCTTTCGAAGTGACCATCTTCGTCACTTTCAAGCAGGACACATATAAGATACAGCAGCTGAAAATAATGAGGGAAAAATAAAAAAAATGCCTTTTTTTGCCCCAAACCAACCGACTACAAATGCAAGTTCCAGATATAATCATTGCAATTGACGGATATTCGTCCACAGGCAAAAGTTCGTTTGCCAAACTCATAGCTAAGGAATTCTCGTTTCTTTACCTGGATTCAGGGGCATTGTACCGCGCCGTGACACTGTACGCGATGGAGCATGGCATGGTTCTTCCTGACGGCAGCATTGACATTCCCGCTCTTGACGCGGCCCTTCCTGCGCTGGATGTCCGTTTCGAGTACGCCGACGGCGGCAGTCATACTTTTATCGGTGACGAGTGCGTGGATGACAAGATCCGTACTATCGGGGTCTCTTCCCATGTAAGTCCTGTGTCGGTGATTCCGGAAGTGCGCAGTTTCGTGGACCGGAAACTTGTCGGATATGGGAAGAACAAGCGCATTGTCATGGACGGACGCGACATCGGTACGTCGGTATTCCCGAATGCAGATTTGAAGATTTTTATGGTCGCTGATGACAATGTCCGTGCGGAACGTCGTCTGAAAGAGATGCGTGCGTCAGGGCAAAACCCTGATTTCAAGGAAGTTCTGGAAAATTTGAAGACGAGAGACTATATTGATTCACATAGGGAGACATCCCCGTTGAGGCAGGCTTCCGACGCCATTGTCCTGGACAACACGGATATGACTCTCGATGATCAGATGGATTGGATTCGTAATCTTGTAAAGGAGAAATTCGGGGCTTAGTCGACATGAACATTACGGTGGAAATCGATCCGGATTCCGGATTCTGCGGGGGAGTGATAAGGGCAGTTGACCGCGCCGAGGAATATCTTTCGGGCGCGGAACATTCCAGATTATATTCTTTGGGTTCCATTGTGCATAACGAGGCGGAACTTTCGCGCCTTCGTGCAGCCGGGCTTGTGACGATCGGCCTGTCTGATCTCTCATCCCTCCATAAAGGCGACAGCCTTCTTATCCGCGCCCATGGCGAACCGCCTTCCACATACACCAAGGCGGAAGAGCTTGGCCTTGAGGTGATTGACTGCACCTGTCCGGTGGTGCTGAATCTCCAGAAAAGCATCCGCGAGGCCTATGCCCGTGTCAATGCCGCCGGCGGTCAGATCGTGATTTTCGGAAAGGTCGGCCATGCCGAGGTGCTGGGGCTTCTAGGCCAGGTGGGCGGCGATGCTGTCGTGATAGAAAATATGGACATGTTCATGGAAGCATTGTCCTCCGGCAAAATCCGTCTTGAAGGCCCTGTGGAAATCTTTTCGCAGACCACCAAAAGCCCTGCGGAGTATTCTGCCATCTGCTGTGCATTGCGCGAAGCGATGGCGAAAGAACATGAATTGCCCGAGGAGCGTTTCCGCGGCACCGGTCTGCTGGCGGTGCATGATACCATCTGCCGGCAGGTGGCGAGACGTCATGAAAGGCTCTCTGACTTCGCATTGCATCATGATATCATAATTTTCGTCTCCGGCAGCGAGAGTTCGAACGGCAAGGTCCTCTGCAATCTCTGCCGCTCCCTGAATATCCGGACTTATCATGTCAGCAATGAAGAGGGCATCCGTCCTGAGTGGTTCCGCCATGACGACCGCGTCGGTGTCTGCGGTGCCACATCCACCCCGAAATGGCTTCTCGAATCTGTCGCGTCACGCATCCTGGCATTGAACGGCTAAGGACATATTCAGCTCATTTTCAATGAAAATTTGGCAGTTACGCCGCATTTTTATAAATTTGCGCCGTCATTCGGAAAACTGAATCAAATTTTATTAGATATATGGCAACAACAGCTGATTTCAAAAACGGAATGTACCTGAATTTCAACGGTAAACCATGCGTGCTCGTGTATTTCCAGCACGTAAAGCCGGGAAAAGGTCCAGCATTCGTAAAGACTAAACTCCGTAACCTTGAGAACGGACGAATCCTCGAGAATACTTTCACCGCAGGTGCGAAGGTTGATACTATCAATGTCGAAAGACGTCCTTACCAGTTCCTTTATGGTGATGAGGATGGATACAACTTCATGCACGAGGAGACATTCGAGCAGATTCACCTTCCTAAGGATGTTGTGGAGAACGCAGACCTCATGAAAGAAGGACAGCACGTGGAGATGATGTTCTTGGTAGACGAGGAAAGATGCCTCACCTGCGAGCTTCCTACATATGTTACATTGAAGGTTACTTACACCGAGCCTGCAGTAAAGGGCAATACCGCTTCTACCAGTGCTCTTAAAGAGTGTACACTTGAGACAGGTGCCAAGATCATGGTTCCTCTCTTCATCAACCAGGATGACGTCATCACAGTAAATACCACAGACCGTTCATACGGCCAGCGCGTATAATCTGTTGAACAATACAGCCGAAAAAATGAGGGTCGCCCGCAATTCCGGGTGACCCTCATTTTTGGTTCGGCGATGTACCGTTATTTCTGGCGCATGAACATCTGCACAGGGCAGCCTGTCAGGTCGAAGTGCTCGCGGAGCTTGTTCTCCAGGAAACGCTTGTATGGATCCTTGATGTACTGCGGCAAGTTGCAGAAGAACGCGAATGCCGGGAATCTGGTAGGAAGCTGGGTCATATACTTGATTTTCACCAGCTTGCCCTTCCACATCGGAGGAGGATAATTCTCGATTTCCGGAAGCATTGCATCCATGAGCTTGGAAGTGCTTACCTTGCGCGAATAATTGTCCCATACATGTGCGATCTCATTCAGCACATCCAGGATTCTCTGCTTCTTCAGCACGGATGTGAAGATGATAGGCACGTCATTGAACGGAGCGATTCTCGCTTTCAATGCCTTGGTATATTCCGCCATCGTGTTGCTCTCTTTCGTGAAGAGGTCCCACTTGTTCACTACCAGGACACAACCCTTTCTGTTCTTCTTGATGAGGTTGAAGATGTTCATGTCCTGTGCCTCCATACCTGTGGTGGCATCGATCATCATGATGCAGACATCGCTGTGCTCGATGGCCCTGATGGAACGCATCACGGAGTAGAACTCCAAGTCCTCATTGACCCTGTTCTTCTTGCGGATGCCGGCAGTGTCCACGAACATGAACTCGTGGCCGAACTTGTTGTAATACGATGATATTGAATCTCTTGTGGTGCCGGCTACGGAAGTCACGATGTTTCTGTCCTCACCGAGAAGAGCATTGGTCAGAGACGATTTGCCGACATTAGGCTTGCCCACGATGGTGATTCTCGGTACGCCCGGATGCTCATCCTCGGCCTCCGTATCTTCGGGAAGTTTCTTCAGGACCTCGTCCAGAAGGTCGCCTGTGCCGCTGCCGTTCGCTGCGGAAATGCTCCATATTTCTCCGAGGCCGAGGCCATAGAACTGGTAGGTGTCGAAAACTTTTTCGCCGGAATCCACCTTGTTGACAGCCACGACCACGGGCTTGCCGCTCCTTCTGAGCAGACCTGCGATCTCAGCGTCGTAGTCGGTGATTCCGGTGGAAGCTTCCACCATGAACATTATCAAATCCGCCTCTTCAATGGCGATTACTACTTGTTTTCTGATTTCCTCTTCGAAAACGTCATCAGAACCGGAAGTATATCCACCGGTATCCACCACTGAAAACTCCTTTCCGCACCATTCGCATTTTCCGTAATGCCTGTCGCGCGTAACGCCTGCGGTTTCATCTACAATGGCTTGCCTCATACCTACGAGGCGGTTGAAAAGTGTGGACTTACCCACATTCGGGCGTCCTACAATTGCTACTAGACTCATCTTTTTACTAGTTGATATCTACTCTCACGAGAAGATTGTTTTTCCCGTATCCCGGGCTTCTTGTTTATAATATAGGGCTCTGGCCCTTCTTTTCTGCTTTCTTTTCCAGCGGGTACAGGCCGCATCCTATGCAGGAGTCGCTATAAGTTCCGGAACATGTAGCTCCGGAACTTTTACCGCCGTGCGTTTTCGAAAAGCGTTCGTCGTCTTCCTCGCGCATGCACCTGATGCCGAGCTTCTTCATGTTTTTATTCGAACCGACATCCGTCTGCGGAAACTGGCCGTTCTTGCGGAATATGATGTTGAAACACATTCCCAAGACCCCGAATCCGACAAGTACCAATGCTGCCAGAAAGACTTCCATTATATATTGAACTTTTTTAGAAAATGAACTCTGGACTGATAGGCTCGTTGTCGCAGACCTTGCGGATGATTCTCGCAAATGTCTCCGTCATCGAAACTACCTTGATCTTGCTCTTGTCCACGTCAGGATTGCTCGTAAGAGGAATTGTATCAGTTACATACACCTCTGAAAGCTTGGAAGCATTGATCCTGTCGTATGCCGGTCCTGAAAGGATCGCGTGGGTCGCACATGCGCGCACGCTCTTCGCGCCCTTCTCCATCAGGATGTCAGCGGCCTTGGTCAATGTTCCTGCGGTATCGATCATGTCGTCGACGATGACCACGTTCTTGCCCTCTACCTCACCGATTGCAGTGATGGATGCGACCACGTTCGCTCTCTCTCTTGACTTGTGGCAGATGATGACCGGACATGCGAGATCCTTGGCATAGGCATTGGCCCTCTTGGCGCCGCCCATATCAGGAGCAGCGATTGCCAAATCCTTGATTTTGAGAGATTTCAGGTAAGGTATGAACACCTTGCTTGCATAAATATGATCTACCGGAATGTCGAAGAATCCCTGGATCTGGTCAGCGTGGAGGTCGCAGGTCATGATTCTGTCAACTCCTGCGGCGCAGAGAAGATTGGCTACGAGCTTGGCTCCGATGGAAACTCTAGGCTTGTCTTTCCTGTCCTGTCTTGCCCATCCGAAGTAAGGCATGACTGCGATGACTTTGTAAGCTGAAGCCCTCTTGGCTGCATCGATTGTCAAAAGAAGCTCCATCAGATTCTCTGCCGGCGGGAAGGTGGACTGCAGAATAAATACTGTAGCTCCACGTACGCTTTCAGTGAAAGAAGGCTGGAACTCACCGTCGCTGAAGACGGTAACTTCTGAATCTCCGAGGTGAATCTGCCCCTCTCCTTCCGGCTGAAGTCTGTTCAACTCGTCAACTACCTTTGCAGCAAAGTCTTTCGAGGCCCTGCAGGCAAACAATTCCATTTTGTGTACGGTGTTCATTTTTTAAGTTATTGGTTTGTTCTGTCAATGTCGATCATTTGGTTTGTTCCGCCTCGTCCTTGCTCTTCAGGTCCTCCAGCACGGAGCCGATGTAGCCCAGGATTTCCTCCTTTCCGAGACCCGAATTCGAAGAACTTACGAAGCTGAGCGGAAGCTCTTCCCAAAACTCTCCGAGCTGTTCCTTGTCCCGCTCCAGCTGCGCAGCCCTTGCCACAGGACCCAGCTTGTCGCCTTTGGTGAAGATGATGGCGAACGGTATGTCGCTGTCACCCAGCTCGTTAAGGAAATCCATGTCAATCTTTCCGATATCATGTCGAACGTCTATCAACACGAAGAGCATGACCATTTCCTGTGAGTGGTTCAGGTAATCCCGAATGACATCCTGGAGTTTGGCACGCTCTTTTTCCGGAAGTTTGGCGAATCCGTATCCCGGCAAGTCCACCAGATACCAGCTGTCGTTTATGAGGAAATGGTTCACCAGCCTGGTCTTTCCGGGAGTTCCGGAAGTCATGGCCAGCTTGCCGTTTCCGCAAAGCATGTTTATCAATGATGATTTACCGACGTTGGACCTTCCGATGAAAGCGAACTCGGGCAGTTTTCTGGCCGGTTTCTGCGTAACTTGCGTGCTGCTGCCCGCAAATTTCGCGCTTGAGATTTTCATATTCGTTTTCATCAAATGACGGTTTCTAAGAAACTGTATGGATTTAACTTTTGCTTTTTAACCAAAAGCGCTGCAAATATAGCAAAAATCATTGGACCGCACACCCTGTTGTTAAAGTTTAATGAAGTTATTTTTCAGTAATGTGAAATATGTGCGAAGATTGCGAAATAAGTGGTGTCCCGATTTTGATTTGACCAAAACCAATCGTAAATTTGAAGAACCGCACAATTGATGACATGGTCATATAGATTATACATATATGGATAGAAATGCCATAGACTTATATACGTTGCAGACGCAACTCAGGACGGTGCTGGAGGATTCTTTTCCTGCGAAGATGTGGGTGAAAGCAGAAATCAGCGCTGTCAAGGCGAGAGCAGGAGGACATTGTTACCTGGAATTGTCGCAGAGCGGGGACGCAGGGCTGGCCGCCAAGGCCACGGCGATAATCTGGAGCTCCAAGTTCAGAATGCTTGCGCCTTATTTCCAATCAGTTACAGGAATACCGCTCCAGGAGGGCATCAATGTTCTCGTCCATGTGCAGGTGAACTATAGCCAGTTATATGGACTGTCATTGATAATCGACGACATTGACCCGGAATATACTGTCGGGGACAAGGAGCGCGAGCGGCAGGAAACCATTGAACGGCTGAGGCGGGAGGGACTGCTGGACCGTCAGAAGCGGCTGACATTGGCGCCGTTGCCTTACAGGCTTGCTGTCATCTCTGCGCCGGACGCGGCAGGTTACCGGGATTTCATGCGCCATCTGCACGAAAACGATTACGGTTTCACCTTCCACACGGACCTCTTCGAGGCTGTGATGCAGGGTGTCGCGGCTCCGTCTTCCATAGCGGAGGCCATTGCCGCTGCATCCGGGGCGAGTCCCGGGTATGATGCCGTGCTGATTCTGCGTGGCGGCGGTGCGAAACTGGACCTTGCCTGCTTCGATGATTATGAGGTGGGTGCGGCGATAGGGCGCTGTCCCGTTCCCGTGCTCACGGCGGTCGGACATGACCAGGACTACCATATCTGCGACATGGCCGCATGGGAATACGTGAAGACGCCGACAGCATTGGCTGATGTCTTTCTGGATATCTATGCTGCTGAGGACCAGTCTCTTGTATCATACGGAACCCGTCTGAAAACGGCATTTCTGAACAAGATTTCGCTGATGTCCTCGAAAGTGGACCTGCTGGAAGCCAGAATCCAGGGCGCAGACCCGAGAAAAATATTGTCCCGAGGATATGTGCTCGTGCTGGACGGCGACGGCGTAGTGCTGAAAAGCGCCTCCGGCAGGAAGGCAGGGGACAATGTCTCTGTCATGTTTGCCGACGGGCGGCTGGACTGCGAAGTGAAAAACTACAACCCCGGAAAATAATTGATTATGGATAAATTCGATTATAAGAAAGCTGTCGATGAACTTGAAAAAATCGCGGTGAAAGTCGAGGACCCGTCCACGGGACTTGACGATATAGACAAATATGTCAGACGTTCAAGCGAACTTATCGCCTCCTGCCGGGCCTACCTGCGCACGGTAAGGGATAAGGTCGAAAATATAGATACCATATAATATATGCCAGCCATGACACGACATTCAATGATATATGAGACGGACCCTTACTTGGCCCCGTACAAGGAAGCGATAGAAGCCAGACACGCACGCATTGAAGCGGAGCGCGACAAGATCGCCGTGGACGGGTCGCTGTCCAAGGGATTGAACAACCACCTTTTTTATGGCCTGCACCGTGAGGCCGACGGGAACTGGATTTTCCGCGAATGGGCGCCGAATGCCAGCCGCATATATCTGATAGGTGAATTCAACAACTGGAAGCGCACCTCCGCATACGCATTGCAGCCGACAGGCGGCGGAAACTGGGAAATCCGGCTTCCGTCAATGTTCCTGCATCACGGCGAGCTGTACAAACTGTTCATCGAATGGCCGGGCGGCGGCGGAGAACGTCTGCCGTCGTATGTGCGCCGCGTGGTCCAGGACCCTGTTACCAAGGTGTTCAGCGCCCAGGTGTGGGAGCCCGAAAAGCCGTACGTCTGGAAGCACAAGAGCCCGGGTCCGCGCCCGCATCCCCTTATCTATGAATGCCATATCGGCATGAGCTCCGAGGAGGAAAAAGTCGCCACGTTCGAAGATTTCAGGGTCAATGTTCTTCCGCATGTGGAGAAGCTCGGCTATGACACATTGCAGATAATGGCATTGCAGGAGCACCCTTATTACGGCTCCTTCGGATATCAGGTTTCCAATTTCTATGCGCTCTCGTCACGTTTCGGCACGCCGGAAGAATTCAAGCGGCTGGTAGATGAGGCCCATTCACGCGGAATTGCCGTGATTATGGATATCGTGCACTCGCATAGTGTTGAAAATGAGGCGGAAGGCCTCAGCCTTTTCGACGGGCGGGAAGACCTTTATTTCTATAAGGGCAGCCAGGGGCATCATCCTGCATGGGGCTCCAGATGCTTCGACTACGGAAAATCCGAAACCAAGTACTTCCTTTTGTCCAACTGCAAGTTCTGGATGGAAGAATACCACCTGGACGGCTTCCGGTTCGACGGCGTGACCAGCATGCTGTACTGGAACCACGGCCTCGGCAAGGACTTCGTCGGTTATGACAATTATTTCAATGACGGTGTCGACGAGAATGCCGTGACCTATCTTGCCCTCGCGGCTATGCTTACGAAAGAGATTGACCCTGACGCGATTACGATTGCGGAAGACATGAGCGGCATGGCCGGACTCGCTGCTCCTTTTGCATCCGGCGGACTCGGATTCGATTTCCGCATGGCTATGGGAATCGCGGACCATTGGATCAAATGGCTGAAAGAGAAGAGCGACGAGCAGTGGAGCATGGGAGAAATATGGTGGGAACTGACGAACAAGAGGGCGGATGAGAAGACCATCAGCTATGCTGAATGCCACGACCAGGCGCTTGTAGGTGACAAGACATTGATATTCAGATTGATGGATAAGGAAATGTACACCGCGATGAATGTGGAATCGAGAAATCTCGTCGTGGACAGAGGCATTGCCCTTCATAAACTCATCAGGCTCGTGACGCTCGCGACCGCAGGCGACGGATACCTTACTTTCATGGGCAATGAATTCGGGCATCCGGAGTGGATTGATTTTCCGCGTGCCGGGAACGGCTGGTCCTACAAATATGCGCGCAGGCAATGGTCGCTCTGCAAACCGGATTACCTTAGGTACAAATACCTTATGAATTTCGATGAAGACATGGTGCACCTGTTCCGTGATTCCGGAATTCTGGCGTTCAGACCGGAGCTCATCAGGGCGGACGAAGAAAAGAAAGTGTTGGTATTCCGCCGTGGAAGTTATATCTTTGCATTCGATTTCAATCCATCAGGTTCTTTTTCCGATTATGGGTTCGAAGCCCCGGAAGGAGACTGGAAATTGGTGCTTGATTCTGATGAAAAGTGCTACGATGGCTTCGCCAGACTAACTACCGGAGAACTTCATCACGCGGACACGGCATTGTCAGTATATCTGCCTAGCCGTTGTGCGCTTGTTTTGGTGAAAATTAAGTAAATTGATATATAATATGGCATTTCTGAAATTCAACAAGGCCGAGCTTGTGAATCTGTCGTATTCATTGAAACGGGAGATCATTTGCGCGAACAAGACGGGTGCATATTGCAACACCTCGATTGTCACGTGCAACACAAGACGTTACCACGGCCTTTTGGGAGTCCCCGTGGATAATTTCGGAGGCAGCAAATACATGCTGCTGTCATCGGTTGACGAGAGCCTTTCCGTGAACGGGAAGATGTTCAACCTCGGAATTCATTGCTACGGAGAAATCTACGAACCTAGAGGACACAAATATATTGTGGACTTCATGGCGGATCCTGTGCCTACAGTGGTCTACAGGGTAGGTGAGATGGAGTTCGTAAAAAGCATTCTGCTGGCTCCTGACAAGGATCAGGTGATGATCCGCTATGAATTGCGCAGGTCTCCGGCCGAAGTGGAACTGTATCTGAAACCGTTCCTCGCTTTCAGGAACATCCACAGCCTTACGAAGCAGAACTCCGAGGCACGCACCGACTACGAAGATATCCAGAACGGCGTTTCCTTCAACATGTACCAGGGATTCCCTGACCTGAACCTGCAGTTGAGCAACTCCGGTTTCACATTCAAGTCATCCCCGTACTGGTACAACGGAATCACATATTCCGATGAGGCCCGCCGCGGATTCGACTGCAAGGAAGACCTCTTCGTGCCGGGCTCCTTCATCCTGAAAATGAAAGAGGGCGATTCCATAATCTTTTCGGCATCAGTCGAAGAGGAGAATCCGAGGATGATCACACGCAAGTTCAATGCTGCCCTGAAGGGAATGAAAGGCATCGGCAATTACCATGACCAGCTGCTGCATTGCGCAGACCTCCTGACACGCGACAGAAATGGACATAAGATGATAACTGCCGGATTCTCATGGCTTTACACCGGACTTCTGAGGGAGACGATGTTCTCACTTCCGGGATTCACCCTGACCACGGGCAAGCTCGCCGAGTTCGAGGAGATTCTGGACAATATCATCGCCGACAACGAAGAAAGGTTCTACTCCAGAACCACGCAGGTCGAAGCGCCGCTGATGCTCTCCACTGTTCTTCAGGAATATGTCAATGCCGGTGCATCTGCGAAAAAGGTATGGAGCAAATACGGCGATGTGGTGAAGAAAGTCATCGAAAGCTATGCTCCCGGATGCAGGAAGGAGATTTCCCTCCAGCCGAACGGCCTTCTCTGGGCACAGAAAGACAGGACTGCATTGACATGGATGAATGCCTATATCGACGGCTGTCCTGTCACCGAAAGGGCAGGTTATCAGGTGGAGACCAATGCTTTCTGGTATGATATGCTGTGCTTCGCCATCGAGATGGAAAGCAAGTATGGCCGCAAGACAAGCGGATTCGTGGAGAAATGGTTTCCGGTAAGAGATATGGTGGCAGAGAACTACCAGAAGATGTTCTGGATGCCGGACAAGGGATATCTTGCTGATTATGTGGACAATAACGGACAGAATACAGATGTCCGCCCGAACCAGCTCTTCGCCCTTGCAGTGCACCATCAGCCGGTGGATGACACCGTGCTCGGCAGCATGATGAATGTCGTGGACAGGGAGCTCGTGACATCCAGAGGCATCAGGACATTGTCCCCTAGGGACTTGAAATACAGGGGCGTGTACGAAGGGACACAGAGGGAACGTGACCTGGCATACCATCAGGGTTGTGCATGGCCGGCATTGCTCCTGCCTTATGCCCGCATCAAGTTCAGAATGGATGGCGAGGCATTCTGCAAACGTGCGGAATGGCTGATGGAGGGATTCTATGATGATCTCAACAAGCATGGCGTCGGAATGTTCTCCGAACTCTATGACGGCGACCCTCCTCACGAGCCTCACGGAGCAATATCTTCTGCGATGAGCACCGCTGCTCTTCTCTATGTGGAAAATCTGATCAACAAATATAAGGAGGAAAGATAATGAGAGTGCTGATGTTCGGATGGGAATTCCCTCCACATATTGCCGGCGGACTGGGTACAGCCTGCTACGGTATTGTCAAAGGCTTGGCTCACAATGGAGTACAGACCATGTTCGTGATGCCGTCAGCGTCCGGAGACGAAGACAGGAGCGCAGCGGACATTATCAATGCCAGCGAAATCCCGGTCGAGGTTTCCAGTACCATGAACGTGGATGATTTTCTGGACAAGGTACAGTTCGTGCATATCGGCACCAACATGGTACCTTACCTGGATCCGGCAGAGTTCCATTCTCTGGTGGAAGAGGACAGGAAACGCCAGGTCCGTGATTTCTCCATACATTACGGCCAGACTTACAAATTCTCCGGCAAATACGGTTCCAACCTCATGGAAGAGGTTGCCAGATACGCAATGGTCGGAGGTACTATCGCAATGACTCATAAGGGCGAATTCGATGTCATCCATGCACATGACTGGCTTACGTACATGGCCGGCATCGCCGCGAAACGCCTTTCCGGAAAACCGCTCGTCGTACATGTGCATGCGACATCGTTCGACAGGAGCAGTGACAACAACATTGACACCCGTGTATACGATATCGAGAAACGCGGTATGGAGGCTGCCGACAGGGTAATCACAGTCAGCGACCTGACCAGGAACATTGTCATAACCAAGTACGGCATCGATCCTTCCAAGGTGGTCACCGTCCATAACGCGGTGGATTTCAGCGGACGAAGCGAGATACAGGTGGAGAGGGGAGTGAAAGAGAAAGTCGTTACTTTCCTCGGACGTATCACCTTCCAGAAAGGTCCGGAATATTTCATCGAGGCAGCAGCCAAGGTCCTCAAGAAATGTAAGAATGTACGTTTCGTCATGGCCGGCAGCGGAGATATGATGAACCGCTCGATCCGTCAGGTGGCGAGACTCGGAATTTCCGACAGGTTCCATTTCACAGGATTCCTGCGCGGAGCAGAGGTCCAGAAAATGTTCGCATTGTCCGATGTATACGTGATGCCGTCGGTTTCCGAGCCGTTCGGTATTTCGCCTCTGGAAGCCATGCGCTCCGGAGTGCCGTCGGTAATCTCCAGACAGTCAGGTGCTGCAGAGGTCCTGAAATACGCTTTCAAGGTGGACTTCTGGGATGTGGATGCCATGGCAGATGAGATTTATGCTCTTCTCCAGTATCCTGCACTTGCGGACTTCGCGTCCAAGTATGGCTATGATGAGGTCAATACCCTCAAGTGGAACAACGCCGCTGCCAAGATAAAGAGCGTTTATGAATCAGTGATAAAATAAAAAATTAAAGATATGAGCAAAAAAAGTCTGTGCCTGTATTTTCAGATTCACCAGCCTACCAGACTGAGACTTTACAGGTTCTTCGATATAGGTAAAGATTCACATTATTATGATGACTTTACGAACAGGACTATTCTCCGCAGGGTTTCGGAACTTTGCTACCTGCCGATGAACAGCCTTCTCCTGGACCTTATCAAGAAATATGACGGCGCATTCAAGGTGGCCTTCTCCATTTCAGGTTCAGCATTGGAGCAGTTCGGGAGATATGCTCCGGAAGTCATTGACAGTTTCCGCAAGCTTGCGGACACCGGCTGCGCGGAATTCCTGAGCGAAACTTATTATCATTCATTGGCTTCCCTCGCTTCCGAGGCTGAGTTCAAGCATCAGGTCCTGAAGCACAAGGCCGCTGTCGAGCAGTACTTCGGCGTTACCCCTGTCACCTTCCGCAACACCGAGCTCATCTATTCCGACGCTATCGGCGCCCAGGTTTACGATATGGGATTCAAGACAATGCTGACCGAGGGTGCAAAGCACATCCTGGGATGGCGCAGCCCTGATTTCGTGTACTCTGATCCGAGACAGCCGAGGCTGAAGCTCCTTCTCAGGAACTATGAGTTCAGCGACGATATCGCATTCCGTTTCTCAGACAGAGGCTGGAAAGAGTGGCCGCTTTCAGGCGACAAATTCCTCTCTTGGATGAAGAATGAGGTAGCCGCATCCGGTGACGTGATAAACCTGTTCATGGATTATGAGACATTCGGAGAGCACCAGAGCGCATCTACCGGCATCTTCGATTTCATGAAATATCTGCCTGAGGCTGTTCTCAAGGACGGCACGTTCGCATTTGCTACACCTGCCGAGGTGGCCAAGCATTGCAAGCCGGTATCGGAACTTGAAGTCCCTGAGCCGATTTCATGGGCTGACGAGGAACGCGACGTTACCGCATGGCTCGGAAACGAACTCCAGCAGGAAGCCTTCAACAAATTGTATGGTCTCTACGAGAAGCTCGCCCTCATCAATGATCCTGCCCTGTTCAATGAATTCGGACATCTTCAGGAGAGCGACCACTTCTATTACATGTGCACGAAGTTCTTCTCCGACGGTGAAGTCCACAAATATTTCAACCCTTATGACACTCCATACGAGGCGTTTATCAACTATATGAACGTTTTGAGTGATTTTATTATCAGGGTAAATGATGAATATTCCGCAACTGTTGCTAAATTTGCGGATTCAAATGCTCCGGAAGTTAAGCCGGAGAAGAAACCTGTTGCGCCGAAAAAGACTGTAAGCAAGCGCACTACGGCTGCCAAACCGGCTGCAAAGACTACTGCGAAGCCGGCGAAAAAAGCCGTGAAAAAGAAGAGTGAATAAGAATGACGAAAGAACTGAACAAACCTGATTATCTGTTTGAGGTCAGTTGGGAAGTATGTAACAAGGTCGGAGGTATCTACACCGTCATCGCTACGAAATCCCTGTTCCTCAAATCACAGCTGAATAGACATCATATTCTTATCGGTCCTGACGTCTGGATGGATACGGATGCGAATCCCGATTTCCACGAAGACCCTTTATTGTGGCAGGACTGGCGTCTGGAGGCAGCCAAAAGTGGCCTCAGACTAAGAATCGGAAAATGGAACGTTCCGGGTAATCCTGTAGCTATCCTTGTGGATTTCAAGCAGTTCCTTACGGAGCAGAACTGGATTCTCGGTAAATATTGGGAGGTTTTCGGGGTGGACTCCATCACCGGAAACTGGGATTACAAGGAGTCTGCACTGTTCGGATATGTATCCGGAAAGGTGATAGAGAGCTTCTATAATTTCTATCTTTCATCTTCAGACAAGGTGGTCGCCCAGTTCCATGAATGGCAGACCGGAGCCGGCGTATTGTACCTGAAATATAGGAAGTTGCCGGTAGCCACCGTCTTCACGACACACGCTACCGTGGTCGGAAGGTGCCTCGCTGGAAACAACCTGCCGCTTTACGATTCGATGGAGTCGTACAACCCGGATGACAAGGCGCGTCAGTTCAATGTCACTGCACTCTACTCTCTCGAAAGAAAGTCAGCAGAGAATGCAGACGTATTCACCACGGTGAGCGACATAACTGCCAGGGAGTGCGAACACTTTCTGGGCAGGCCTGTCGATGTGGTGACGCCGAACGGCTTCGAAAACAGCTTTACCCCGGCTACTGACGAAGAATACGTGCGCATGCGCGCCGCCGCCAGAGGAAGGCTGCGTGAAGTCGCTGCCGCAATGTCTTGCTCCGAAGTCCCTGAAGATGCGATACTTATAGGTATCGGCGGACGTTACGAATACAGGAACAAGGGCATTGACGTGTTCATCGATGCTGTCAGCAAGGTCAAGAACTCAGGACTGCGCGGAAAACAGATTCATGCCTTCATCATGATTCCGTCCGGCCATAACGGCGCGGACCGCGATCTTGTGGCGAAACTCTCCGGAACAGGAAACGCCGACTACAGGACTCAGGTTTCCCATTACCTGATGAACCCTGAATATGACCAGATTACGCGAAGATTCAGAGAACTTGGACTGGACAATGCGTCCGACTCCGATATAAAGGTCTATTTCATACCGTCATATCTGAACGGCAATGACGGCGTCTTCAATATGAAGTACTATGACCTGCTCATCGGTCTGGACCTGGCATTGTTCCCGTCTTATTACGAGCCTTGGGGATATACGCCGCTCGAAAGTCTGGCATTCCGTGTGCCGACATTGACCACGACCCTCGCCGGATTCGGCTTGTGGGTGGATACCCATTACAACAAGGAGCATCCCGGCATCACGGTCGTCGAGCGCAATGACTCCAATTATCAGGATGTGGTGGACGCGGTAGCGGAGAGAATCCGCGAAATATCCCTCATCACTGACGAACAGAGAAAAGAATATATGGACAATGCGAAAGATGTGTCGTCTATCGCATTGTGGGAAAATCAAATACAATATTATCAGGAGGCTTATTCAATGGCCATTGACAAAGTGATTGCGGCCAATGGAGCGTTCCCTGAATCAGTAGAAAAACGGATTATGACATACGAAAAACTCCCTACCAGCACTCCTTCATGGAAGAGTGTAATGGTTACCAGGCATCTGCCTGATGCATTGAACGGACTTGAGGTACTGTCCAAGAACCTCTGGTGGTGTTGGAACGAAAGTGCTAAAGCATTGTTCAAGGCCATTGACCCTGTCATCTGGCATGACTCGGGCCACAACCCGATGGCTGTGCTCGATACTGTCAGCCTGAAGAGATTCAAGACTCTCAGCAAGGATGCGGCATTCATGGGCCAGTACGAGAGCGTAATGCAGGAATTCAATGATTATATGGCACTTAAGGCTGAGAGAAAAGACCCTTCCATCGGATATTTCTGTATGGAATACGGTCTGGATTCTTCGCTCAGCATCTATTCAGGAGGTCTCGGTATTCTCGCCGGCGACTATCTGAAAGAGACAAGTGACATGAACGTGAACCTGGTGGCTGTGGGTCTGCTTTACCGTTACGGCTATTTCACACAGGTGCTTTCCGCACAGGGTGACCAGGTAGCGAAATATGATGCACAGAACTTCTCCAAGATTCCTGCAAGTCCTGTAATGGACAAGGACGGCAACTGGGTTACCACTAGCGTGGCATTCCCTGGAAGGACCATCACGGCCCGCATCTGGAAGGTTGCAGTCGGCAGAACCGACCTCTATCTCCTTGATACTGACTATGAAGCGAACATTGAAGAAGATCGTCAGGTGACATATCACCTCTATGGCGGCGACTGGGAGAACAGACTCAAGCAGGAGCTTCTTCTCGGTGTCGGCGGTGTCCGCGCTCTCCGCGCATTGGGCATCAACCCTCAGGTTTATCATTGCAATGAGGGACATGCAGCGTTCATCGGTCTGGAGCGTCTCCGTGAGTATATCCAGAACGACAACCTGGAATTCCCTGAGGCATTGGAAGTTGTACGTGCATCATCATTGTTTACCACACATACTCCGGTTCCTGCAGGACATGACGCTTTCGACGAGGGCATGCTCCGCAAATACATCGGACATTATCCGCAGCGCCTGAAAATGGACTGGGAAACCCTTATGGGCCTCGGCAAGATCAACGGCAATGACGTGAACGAGAAGTTCTCCATGAGTATTCTTGCTGCCAACATTTCCCAGAACGTGAACGGCGTTTCAATGCTCCACGGCAAGGTGAGCCAGGATATCTTCTCCAACATGTATCCGGGCTATCTCCCTGAGGAGCTGTATATCAGCTATGTAACCAATGGCGTGCATTATCCTACATGGGCTGCCAAGGAATGGAAGGCCATCCACGCCAAGGTGTTCGGACCAGAGTTCAAGACACATCACTACGACAAGAAATGCTTCGAAGGAATCTACAAGGTTTCCGATGAGGAGATATGGAATACCAGAAAAGAGCTCAAGAAAACTCTTATCAGGGTAGTCAAGGAGAAACTTTCCAACCCGGCTGTGGCGAACCACTATTCTCCACGTCAGGTAGTCACCATCAAGGAGACACTCCGCGACGACGTGCTTACCATCGGTTTTGCAAGACGTTTCGCTACCTACAAGCGTGCTACATTGCTCTTCTCCGATCTCGACAGGCTTGATGCCATCGTGAACAACCCTAAGATGCCGGTACAGTTCCTCTTCGCAGGAAAGGCTCACCCGGCAGACAAGGCAGGCCAGGATCTCATCCGTCAGATCGTGGAGATTTCCAAGCAGCCTAGATTCATCGGCAAGATCGTATTCGTTCCGGGCTATGACATTTCCCTGGCCAAGAGACTCGTTCAGGGTGTCGATGTGTGGATGAACAACCCTACAAGGCCTCAGGAGGCTTCCGGTACATCAGGAGAGAAGGCTGCCATGAACGGCGTCATGCACTTCTCCGTACTTGACGGATGGTGGGTTGAGGGCTACAAGCAGGGCGCAGGCTGGGCTCTTCCTCTCGAAAGGACATACGATGACCAGAACTATCAGAATGAACTGGATGCCGCTACCATCTACACCACGATCGAGAACGAAATCGCTCCGGTTTATTACGATGTAGACAAGGCTACCGGTCATTCAGAGGCTTGGATCGAGTACATCAAGAATACTGTCGCACAGGTTGCATGCAACTTCACCACGAACAGGATGCTTACCGACTACGTGAACCAGTATTATGCTCCTCAGTCAGTGCGCGCGGCAAGCCTTATCGCTGACAACTACAAGGTTGCCCGTGAAATCGCAGCATGGAAGAAGAACGTGCGCAGGGAGTGGCCTTCGATCGAGGTCATCTCTTACACACAGCCTGATTCATCATATTCACTGTCCCAGAACAATGTTCTCAATGCGGAAGTCGTTCTCAATATCGGCTCTCTGAAGCCTGAGGACATCGGAGTCGAGATGCTCTTCGCCGTTACCGACAACAAGGGCAAGCTCCATATCCAGGACAAGTGTGAATTCAATATCGTCGAGTCCAAGGACGGGGTGGTAAAATACCAGTCATCTATCCTCCCTGAGAGAACGGGAATGTATCAGGTGGCTACCAGGATTTATCCTAAGAATCCGCTCCTGCCTCATAGACAAGACTTCGGACTTGTAAGATGGTTATAGCGACCGGCTTTTTCGACGGTGTCCATCTTGGGCACCGTTTTATTTTACGTCAGTTGGTGGAAGAAGCCCGCAGGCGTAATGACGAGAGCATGGTCGTCACTTTCTGGCCGCATCCGCGCAATGTGCTCCAGGATGATGCACGGAATCTCAGGCTTCTGACCTCCATGGAGGAGAAAAAAGCATTGATCCGGAGCCTCGGCGTCGACCATATCGAGGTGATACCTTTCACGAAGGAGTTCTGCCGCTTGTCGGCGGAGGAATACTTGCGGGACTACATCGTCGGAAAGTTCGGCGGCAAGGCGATCCTTGTCGGATATGACAACCGTATCGGTTCGGACCAATGCACGCCCGAGCAGACGGCTGAAATCGCGCGCCGGCTTGGACTGGACGTGATAAGGCCCGAAAGATTCGTGTCGGACGCAGGCATCGTCATAAGCTCGACCAAAATCCGCAACTCATTGCAGACGGGGGATATAGAAGAGGCTGATTCAATGCTGGGGTATCAATACCAGCTCTATGGAGTGGTGGTTTCCGGCAACAGGCTCGGCCATACCATCGGGTTCCCGACGGCGAACATGCAGCTTTACGAACCGCTGAAACTCATCCCGGGGAACGGCGTCTATCTAGTCAAGGTGGAGACGCTCGGCCGTGTCTATGACGGCATGTGCAATATCGGCGTCCGCCCGACCCTCGGTTCAGGAAACGCGCTGACCGTCGAGACCAACATATTCGATTTCAATGAGGATATTTATGGTCTTGATATACGGCTTTCATTCGTTTGCAAGATTCGTAATGAGGTGAAGTTCAATGATTTCTCCGTTCTTGCCGGGCAGCTTGAAAAAGATAGGGCGCATTGTCGCATTCTTTTACGGGAAAAATAATTATCTTTACAAAAACGGGTAATTATGGATTTATTCGACATACTATGGCTGGTGATTTGTATCGGACTTCCTGTGGTTTCCGGAATTGCCGCCTCTGCCGAGAAGAAAAAGAAGGCACAGGGCCGGCCTGTTGTCACGCAGGAGCCTGAAGAGGATGATCTTCCGTCGTGGATGGAAATATTGACGGGGCAGCAGATGGAGGCTGAATCTGTTGATGAAGTTCCTGAAGAACAGACGGTTGTAGAGGAAGTGGCGCCCGCTGCAGGGAATAAGCTTGAAACGAAGCCGGCAGTAGCAGTCCCTGCGAAAAATCATTGTTCCGATGCTATTGCGGATGGCGCCATCGGCGGGGCTGACCCGGAGAAACGCATTGATAAAGAACGCATTGACCCTGAGAAACTTGTGGTCTACACCGCCATCATGAATCCTAAATTCAATGAATATTGACCGTTTTATCGGAAAATTGATTATATTTGTGCGAAACGTATGGGGTTCTGTCTTATGGCAGAACTCATTTTTAGTTATAATTTAGTTGTAAGAAATATATTTTATTATGGCAGAGAATCATTATATGACGCAGGACGGGTTGGACAAGCTGAAGAAAGACCTTGCTGATGCCCTTGCACAGCGTCCTGTCATTTCTGCAGCTATTGCAGAAGCTAGAGAAAAAGGTGACTTGTCGGAGAATGCGGAATATGATGCCGCAAGAGAAGCACAGTCATTGCTCGAAATCAAGATTGTGAACCTGAAGAATCTTGTCGCCAATGCGAAAGTGATCGATGAGTCGCAGATCGGAACAGATAAAGTCCAGTTGATGAACAAGGTGAAAGTGGAAAACCTTGCCATGAAGAAAGTTATGGAATTCACCATCGTGGGTGAGACAGAGGCTGACTTCGCGAATGGCAAGCTCGCTTCCACGACACCTATCGCGAAAGCTCTTCTCGGTCATTCGAAAGGCGAAATCGTCGAGGCCAAGGTGCCTTCCGGCGTGATGAAGTTCAAGATTCTTGATATTACATTATAATTATGGCGACTATCTTCACCAAAATAGCGAAGGGTGAGATTCCTTCCTATAAAGTTGCTGAAAATGAGGACTTTTATGCCTTCCTGGATATCAATCCATTGGTAAAAGGTCACACATTGGTCATTCCTAAGAACGTGGAGGACGACTATATCTTCCATCTGGATGACAAGACTTATCTCGGACTTTGCGCTTTCGCCAAGAAAGTGGCGCTGGCTATTCAGGCCGCTGTTCCGTGCAAGCGTATCGGCGTCTGTGTCCTGGGACTGGAAGTTCCTCATACTCACATACATCTGGTGCCTCTCCAGCAGGAAAGCGACATTGATTTCAGAAAAGAAAAGCTTAAATTGTCCGAAGAGGAGTTCAAGGAAATCGCATCATCAATCTTCTCCGAATATGAGAAATTATAGAAATATCATGGCTGCTGCAGCGGTTGCTGCGGTGGCTTTTACTTCTTGCTGCCGTTCTGCACGTATTGAAGGAACACTTGCCGACGCTCCGGAGTCACAGGTAATCGTGAAACTGCTGGACGTGAACAAGTACAAGGTGCTCGACACTGTCAAGACAGATATCCACGGCAAATTCAGCTACAAGACCTCCATCGAGGCCGGCCAGCCGGAGTTCATCTATCTTTTCCACAACAATACCCGTATCGCGTCAATGCTTCTTCAGCGTGGCGACAAGGTGCAGGTTACAGCGGACACTCTCGGAACATATTCTGTTACAGGGTCTGACGAGACATTGAAGCTTATGGAAGTGGAGAAAGACGAGGCTGATTTCGAGAATAAGTTCATGGCTGCTTCGGCACGTCTGAATGATCTGGATCCGTCTTCTGCCGAGGCAATCCAGCTCAAGAAAGACATTTCGGCTCAGTACATCGCTTATTACAGAAGCCGTGTGAAATACATTCTCCAGAACTCACATTCGCTTACCGCCATTCCGGTACTTTATCAGAATATCGGTGAATCACTTCCTGTTTTCGGCCAGATTACCGATGCCATTCATTTCAGGAACATATGCGATTCCCTCCAGACGGTTTATCCTGAGTCCAAGTATGTGAAGGCATTGGACAAGGAAGCGACGAGAAGGCATCAGATGCTCAGCCTGAATGCCCGCATCCAGTCAGCCGACGAGTCTGCATTCCCTGATATCGAACTCGCTGACATCAACGGCAAGAAGGTGAAACTCAGCAGCATGGATTCCAAGGTAGTGATGATTTATTTCTGGAGTTCATCCGATGCCGCACAGAAGATGTTCAACCAGGATGTCATGAAGCCGGTGTATAACGAGTTCCACTCCAAGGGTTTCGACATCTACAGCGTAGCCGCTGACGCCGACAAGGCCGCATGGGCATCCGTAGTCAAGAGCCAGAAGCTTCCGTGGACCAATGTCTGTGACCCGGCCGGTTCGACCTTGGGCCTTTACAATGTCACCTCACTTCCGATGGTATATTTCATCTGTGGCGGTGCCCTGGTAAGCGCTCCGCAGGTCAAGGACGCCGCTTCCCTCCGCAAGTTCATCGCTTCGAAGTTTTAGGAATAAATATTATAAAATATTCTCGGGTGAAAATCGCATTGATTCTCACCCGAGAGTTTTTATTGTTTTGTCGCTTGGGGCAGAATGGGAAATATCCCATTCTGAAATAGGTTTAGCGATAATTTATGTTGAAGTAGTAGACGTAGGTTTCTACCCAAATGGCAGCATAGGAGTAGTAAATGTGCCAGGAGCTGTTCGTATTCGTCATCAACGCATTATCGAATGTTTTCTCCAGGACCTGATGCTTTGAGAATTTTTCGTAGAACAAGTAATCTTTCTCGTTTGTATCATTCCATATTCCTAGGTAATCATTGAAATTTCCTACACCTGCGCCATCTCTTTCGATTTTCGTGCTGACTGAAACAGTAATGTTGTCAGGAATATTAAACGTGGGAGAACAGATTTGTGGAGAGAAAGCACCTGATTTGAGTGTCACCTTGTCTTCACCCCAGTTCATGGCTGTTCCCCTTTCGACCTTCCAAGGATTCTCCCCGCTGTTCTTCGGCGGAGCAGCCACATACGGCAGACCGGTAATCTGCCTCGTGATGGTCTTGGACGCAGAAAACTCCTGCCCGTCTTCGGTCTTGTATTTTACGGTGGCAGTGATGTCCTTCTGACCCCAGGTGGTGTGCCCGGGCGTAGCCTTCACATTGATTTCCCCGCTCTCGTCTCCGGAGTATGTAAACGCCTCACCGTCAACCACAAGCGTAAACGAATCGAACTTCAGCAGAGAAGACGGAATGCCCTCCTTGCTGACGGAGAACGTCGCCTTGCCAGCGCCCATCCAATCGTTCGCCACAGCGTTCGCAGCATTCACATCTTTCGCATCAATGCCCTCAATTCCTTCATTTGCAGCGTAGTAGCTGTACGACGTCGCGAAACCGGAGACAGAAACATTGAAATTGACATTGACCGGAACGAACTCGGAAACATTGACCTTGAAATTCTGGTCGATGGCGGTCGCGGACGCGTATTTCTTGTACATGGCGCGGCCCTCGGCATCGGTGAATTTCAGCCAGAAACCGTTGTTCATGCCTGCGGGAACATTGACGAACACGGGGCCGTTTTGGAGGCTGATTCCCGTGATGCTCTTCTCGCCTGCGAAGCTGGTCCCGTCGAAAGTGCTGACTGATACGGAGTTGGTATGGAAATCGACCGCAGTCGCGCCGCAAGTGCTGGTTACACCGATGGCCCTGACACCCGCAGGTGCAGTGAGAGCCGCGGAAATCCGGATGCTGCCGTCGTCGTTCCTGTCGTAGCCCGACTTCGCCGCCTCAAGCCAAGGCTTGCCGTTCTGCGCATAGCTCACGTTCCCCTCCGCGTCGCAGCAATTATAATATAGGTCAATGAACTTGCTGCCTCCGAGAGGCTTGCTGAATGTGCCGTTGAACTTGTCAACCGTTGACTCACTGTTGCTCAGCTCGGCAATGCTGCCGTTTTCAGCTACCGCAATGATTTTGTCTCCGGCCTCGAAAACATATTCGTTGCCCTCGATTCCCACCTTGGTTCCCGGTGCAATCGTCAATGCGATTGCTTCACCTTTCGGCCTATCCGCCGGAAGGGCTTCCTTGCCGCAGGAAACCAGAACGGCAAGCGTGAACATAGAAAGTATTAATTTCCTCATCGTGTTGTCTTGTTAATTTTCCTCTTCGAGGGTTCCGAACATCATGTCGGGAGCGAATGTCAATGAATTGTTGACCGGGCTGCCGCAGAACTCGTTTTCGACAGTCACATCGGTGACAGCGATTTCCGGCATCATGTAAGAATTTCTGTAAATCATTTGCTTCATTTTTTTACTGTACGGGAGTGAGGTGTCGGAAGAACTCCCGAAAACTATATTGGATAAAATATCCTGTCGGCGACAAAGATATTACTTTTCGTCGCCGAATGAAATTATCGCACCCCGGTCGGGGCGATGGGGCTAGTTAACTGATTGATTTACAGATGATTGGCGCTGTTTTTCAGCGGTCCGTCCATGAGATTGGTCGTTTTAAGTGATTGTGAAACAATGGATTGCCCCACGAAGTGCATGTCGTGCGTATTAAAACGTTTTTCACGCACAAAACCTGCATTTTAGCCGCTCTCGTGCGTGAAACGGGCCTTTTTACGCACGCCATTTCCACGCTGATCACAACATTGACGCAAAACCCGGCGGTGAATCAGAAAACCTTCTTCTTGGAAACGGTCGGCACGAACTGCTTCAGGTAGAACGGCTCGAAATATGCCACGTCCTCGAACTGCTTATCCGCCAGCAACTTGCATCCCGGAACCAGCATTGACTCGGCCTTCGGGCAAGTCTGGACGAAACTGGCATTGGCAGAATTGATCATTTCCGCGCATTTGCCGGCGCCGTCGCCGATGAAGAGCACCGGACCCTCGGCGAGAATGTCGGCAAAGCTTTCATTGTCAATGATTTTCGGCTCGGTCTCCGAAACCTGCTTGCCGTCCGGCGTGAATACCGCGGTGTAGACCTCCATTCTGCGCGCATCGATCATCGGGACAATGTACTTGCACCCTTCCGGAAGCAATTTCTCGCCGATGGCCTGCCATACCAGCGTGTCCAGTGAACCTACAGCCAAGAGCGGCAGTCCGGCACCGAAGCAAAGTCCCTTCGCGGTAGAGACACCGACGCGCAGACCTGTGTAGGAACCGGGACCCATACTCACACATACGGCATTGCAATCGCGCACTGCAAGTCCCTGCTCGTCAAGCATTTCCTTGATGAACGGCGCTGTAAGCGATGCATGCTTGCGCTCTGCGTTTTCACGTCTCGATACGATTTTTCCGTCCTCGGAAAGGGCGGTGGAGCAGAGTGCTGTAGAAGTCTCTATGAACAATATTCTTTCCATGTCAAATGTCTTTATTGCCTGAACAGGAGTTCCTTGAAGTAAGGGAACACTCCGTACGCGATTCTCTTTATCGGTGAATAAAGCACGGATTTCTCCATAACTGTCTCATCCACAATTTGGAATGACGTGTTCAGCGTGTTGAAAAGTATTATGAGTATACCTATTATCAATGTTGCTTTCAGCAGGGCGAAAACGGCGCCAAGTAGTCTGTCCAGCCAGCCAAGCATCACGAACTTTATGCTTGCCTTGATGACTTTTCCCAGCAGGTGCATGACCACGATTACCGCGATTATCATGAGAATGAACACGATGACATGCAGGACTTGCCCGGACATGTGGAGGTAGGGACCGGCCCATCCGCAGACCAAGTCAGAGAATTTGAACGCCGCCCATGTGCCGAGAATTATGGAGACCAGTGCAATTATCTGATCCGTAAACCCCTTTACAAGGCCTTGTATGACGGATGCGGCCAGACAAATTGACAATATGATGTCCAATGTGCACATTGCATAAAAAATTTACTAACTTTGCAGACTGCAAAAATACATAAAAACTATGACATTCAAAGAGTACAAGGGCTTGAATCTCGTGTCTGTCGGCAATGAAGTACTTGACCGATGGAAGAGAAATCATGCGTTCGAGAAATCACTCGAACTGAGAGAAGGCGCTCCGGAATTCATTTTTTTCGAGGGTCCGCCGTCAGCTAATGGTATGCCGGGCATACATCACGTAATGGCCCGCTCTATCAAGGATGCCATTTGTAGATACAAGACTCAGACAGGATATAAGGTGAACCGCCGCGCAGGATGGGACACCCACGGACTCCCTGTGGAGATAGGCGTCGAGAAGAAACTCGGCATCCACAAGGATGACATCGGCAAGAAGATTTCTGTGGCCGAGTACAATGACACCTGCCGTCATGAGGTCATGAAGTACACCCGCGAGTGGGTGAACATGACCGAGCGCGTCGGCTATTGGGTGGACATGAATGATCCGTATATCACTTACGACAACAGATACATTGAGACACTCTGGTATCTTCTGAAGAAGATTTACGACAAGGGGCTGCTCTACAAGGGCTTCTCCATCCAGCCGTATTCTCCGTCTGACGGTACCGGACTGAGCTCCCATGAATTGAACCAGCCGGGCTGCTATAAGGATGTCACAGATACGACAGCTACGGTACAGTTCGAGGTTATAAAAGACGCGAAGTCACAGCCACTCTATGGCCTGGAGACATTGCCGGTGTACTTCCTGGCATGGACCACCACCCCATGGACATTGCCTTCAAACACGGCGCTTTGCGTGGGACCGGACATCGAGTATGTAAGGGTAAAATCTTTCAATCCATATACCGGTGCTGAAGCTATCTATGTGGTAGCCAAGTCATTGGTATCAGAATGGTTCAGCCCTAAGGCTGCCGAGCTCCAGCTCGAAGACTACAAGCCGGGTGACAAACTCATTCCTTTCAAAGTCCTTGACGGCACATTCAAGGGCTCTGACCTCGTGGGCATCAGATACCATCAGTTGATTCCATGGTTCAAACCGCTGGAAGGCGATGCGTTCAGGGTAATTCCGGGAGACTATGTTTCCACGGACGAAGGCACGACAGGTATCGTACACATTGCCCCGACATTCGGTGCCGACGACAAGAAGGTCGCCGCCGCTGCCGGTATTCCTCCGATGATGGTGCTGGACAAGAACGGCAATCCGCAGCCGCAGGTGGATCACGACGGCCGCTTCTGCTTGCTGGAAGACCTTGACCCTGAATATGTTGCTACGCATGTGGCTCCTGAATATAAAGAGTATGCCGGACGTTTCGTGAAGAACGCCTTCGATGATTCATTGCCGAAGGATGCTCCGACCCTGGACATTGACCTTTGCATGATGATGAAGATGGACGGCAGGGCATTCAAGATCCAGAAGCATGTCCACAGCTATCCTCATAGCTGGAGAACCGACAAGCCGGTGCTCTACTATCCTCTCGACGCATGGTTCATCAAGACCACGGCCGTGAAGGACCAGATGGTGGCTCTGAACAAGACGATTACATGGAAGCCGGAATCTACCGGAACAGGCCGTTTCGGACAGTGGCTGGAAAACATTCAGGACTGGAATCTTTCCAGAAGCCGTTTCTGGGGAACACCGCTCCCTGTATGGCGCACCGAGGACGGCAAGGAAGAGAAATGCATCGGAAGCCTGAAAGAGTTCTATGCTGAAATCGAGAAGGCTGTCGCTGCCGGTATTATGGCATCCAACCCGCTGAAAGACAAGGGTTTCAACCCGGAGGATATGAGCAAGGAGAACTATGACAAGATCGACCTGCACCGTCCTTACGTGGATGAGATTTTCCTCGTTTCCGAGTCAGGCAAAAAGATGGTACGTGAGAGCGACCTTATCGACGTCTGGTTCGATTCGGGTGCAATGCCTTATGCACAGGAAGGCTTGCGTTCGCTAGGGCAGTCCAAGTTCGGCGCGACCGCGGATTTCATTGCCGAAGGCGTGGACCAGACTCGCGGATGGTTCTATACCCTCCATGCGATTCATACGATGATTAGCGGCACTCCTGCGTTCAAGCGCGTGATTTCCAATGGATTGGTGCTCGACAAGGACGGCAACAAGATGAGCAAGCGCCTGGGCAATGCCGTGGATCCGTTCGGTCAGCTCGACAAGTTCGGCGCAGATGCATTGAGATGGTACATGCTTACCAATGCCCAGCCTTGGGACAATCTCCGTTATGATGAGGCCGGTGTAGACGAAATCAGAAGAAAGTTCTTCGGAACACTATATAATACATATTCATTCTTCGCACTTTACGCGAATGTGGACAAGTTCGATATCAATGCTCCGGCGGTTCCTTATGAACGTCGTCCGGAAATCGACAGGTGGATCATTTCCCTGCTCAATACATTGATAAAGGACGTGAAGGCTGCTTACGAGGATTACGATGTGACTTCGGCAGGTCGTATGATTCAGGACTTCGTTTGCGACCATGTCAGCAACTGGTACGTGCGTCTGAACAGGAAACGTTTCTGGGGCAGTGCGGACAATGAGGATAAACTCGCTGCATATCAGACACTTTACGAGGTGTTGAAAGACATTGCGATACTCGCGGCTCCTATCGCGCCGTTCTATATGGACCAGCTTTATCTTGACCTGGTTCCGGACGGAGAGGAGTCGGTACATTACGTGATAATGCCGTCATGCGACGAGTCAGTCATTGACAAGGACCTGGAAGAGAGGATGGAACTTGCGCAGAGGGCATCTTCGATGGTGCTCGCATTGCGCCGCAAGGTGAACATCAAGGTCCGCCAGCCGCTCTCGAAGCTCATGATTCCTGTCATTTCCGACAAGGTCCGCGAGCAGCTCGAAAAGGTCAAGTCCCTGATTCTCGGCGAGGTCAATGTGAAGGAGATAGAGTTTATTTCCGACACTACAGGCATCATTACCAAGAAGATACGTCCTAACTTCAAGACTCTCGGAAAGGTTTACGGCAAGAGGATGAAGGAGATTGCAGCAGCGTTCGGTGAGATTTCCCAGCAGGAGATCAATGCTATCCAGAATGCCGAGTCTGCCGGAACTTCATACGACCTTAAACTGGAGGGCGGCGACGTCATCCTGAATCCTGGAGATTACATGATTTCTTCAGAGGATATGCCGGGATGGCTCGTGGCATCGGAAGGTCCGCTCACGTTGGCACTCGACATCGAGGTCAGCGAGGAATTGAAGAACGAAGGCATTGCGCGTGAACTTGTGAACAGGATCCAGAATATCCGTAAGGATAGCGGATTCGATGTTACGGACAAGGTCGAGGTGGCGCTTTATGCTGATGGCGAGGCTTACGAGGAGATTTCGAAAGCATTGGTATCGTATAAGGAATATGTTGCTGCACAGACACTTGCGCTTGATATTACGTTGAAAGATGCTGCCGAGGCAGTTCCTGAGGCCGTGGAGGCTGAGTGGAATGAAGGTACCATCAGAATTGCTGTGAAACGCAGCTAAAAATCACATAAGATTATGGAAGAGACTAAACAGAACATGCAGACTCCGGAGAGAACCTGCTACAGCGATGAAGAGCTCGCGGAATTCAAGAAGATTATTCTGGAAATGCTCGAGAAGGCCAAGGCTGAGTACAATACTCTCAGGCAGGTCGTCATGCATAACGGAACCAATGATATAGAGGATACCACTCCTTCTTTCAAGACCGTTGAGGATGACGGCGCAATGCAGCTTTCACGTGAGGAGGCTAGCCAGCTTGCACAGCGTCAATACAAGTTCATCCAGAACCTTGAGGCGGCGCTGGTGCGTATCGAGAACAAGACATACGGTATCTGCCGTGCTACCGGAAAGCTCATCCCTAAGGAGCGTCTCCGTCTCGTTCCTCATGCAACCCTTACCGTAGAGGCTAAGGAGAAGATGAACAAGAACAGGTAATACCATGAAAATATCCAGAGGCAGAGCTCTGCTTGTTACGGGAATATTGCTTGTGGTTATTGACCAGGTCATCAAGATTCTGGTCAAGTCCAATATGACCATCGGCGAGAATTTCAATGTCCTGGGAGATTGGTTCAAGATTCTTTTCATCGAGAATGAGGGCATGGCGTTCGGCATGAAGTTCGGCGGGATGTTCGGCAAGTTCGTGCTGACGGCGTTCCGCCTGGTGCTGTTCGGTTTCCTCTGCTGGTGGATCACAAGTCTGAACCGCAAAGGCCGCAGGATTAAGGTCAATGCCGGAAAGGACAATGAGTCAGTAATTTACGAGCATGTGCCGACAGGTGTCCTGGTCGGCCTGACCCTCATAACGGCCGGTGCTTTCGGCAATATCATTGACTGCTTGTTCTACGGTCAGCTGTTTTCCGCATCGACTGCCTATGAGGTGGCCCGGTTCGGCGGTTCCTACGCGCCCGTGATGTTCGGCAAGGTAGTGGACATGTTCTACTTCCCTCTGATCGATACCACCTGGCCGTCCTGGCTCCCGTTCATCGGCGGCCATCCGTTCCGATTCTTCGAGCCTGTCTTCAACTTCGCAGACAGCTGTGTCACCGTCGGAGCCTTCTACCTGATTCTTTTCCAATACAAGTTCTTCGCCTCGGATCAGGAGAAGTAAATTTGTTTGGTAGGCGTCTCCAGAGTTACGTCTTGGCGGGACGCGGCCACGGGGGTGATATGTAACTTGTTGATAATCAGATATCTTTTTAATCATAGCGTGGAAACGTAGGCTTTTTTTGGCTGCGTTTCCACGCTGCGTTTTATAACTCATTGAAAATCAATGTCTCCATAAACCGAGCGTGGCCGCGTCCCGTCAGCCCGTCACGTCCGTCGGTCCCTGTCACCCCCGACCGCCGCGCCTGCTGGTCTCGCCAGCCACGCCCACCGGTCCGCATGTTTATCTTACTGCGACCAAGATTTGGTACCGCCTAAAACGTTTTTCCGGAACCAAGTGTCATAATATTCACGTTTGGTTCCATCTAAAACGTTTTCTTGGAACCGTTTGCTATGAACGCGTCGTGTGTTGACGCGCCCCGGCGGCGGTGGTGCCTCTGGAGGTTCGCTTCGCTCATCCCGTCAGGCTGTCGCCTGCCACCCATTCACAAGGTCATGGGCGACCATGCCTCCAGAGGCACCAACGCCTTCCTTTGTGCTAATCATGTGTAATAGTCCAAGGGAAGACAATAAACTCAAAGCGGCTGCTTCTGGAGATTCATGGTTGACACCATCATCTTTATATAGCCCCTTTTCTGCTTTCTTCAGAACTTCTTTTTGAAACCGTGACAGATATGTCACAGGCCGAGCCTTGCGCTCTTCTTCGAGGGAGCGCTTTGCAATTCTTTCTTGGACTTGTGATTCGTGAGTCATGCTATTCCATAGTGTGAAATGTCAGAGAGGCTTTGACCAGAGCCAAAGCTGTGACGCAGTTCATCGGGATGTCTTTCGGGGCGAAAGATGGATTGAAACTGACGAGACGGATCTTCTCTGGGTCATCGGCTCTCTGGATATACTTCACTGCTGTATAGCTATCCCCGTCATATGTGAAAGATAGCAGATATATCTCGCCCCAGAAGATACTATCTATGGAGAGTTCTTTCTTCTTGTACATCACAATATCTCCGCTTTTCAAGAGTGGAGACATGGACTCTCCCCGGACGTAGATGGCACCATCAACCGGGGGCAGATTTGGAATATGCAGGTAGTCTTCCGGTTCAATACTATGATTGTTGAAAATCGCCACTAACCCAGCAGTTGCATCGAAATCGTAAAGAGGGATATTCTGTTCGGCAACCATACTATCAGTTTTAAGTGAGAATGTCTGATTTGGAAGTACATCATTAGTATTGTGAAACATTTCGCCTTCCCCAGTCATGACCCATGGAATAGAAACTTCTGGATAAGTGGCGAAAAATTTCGTCAAAACATCCTCGGTAATTCCTGTTTTTGCTTCTAATGTGCCACGAGACACGCCTATTTTAGTGTAAAACTCACGCTTGCTGATGCCGATTTTATCAGCGAAAAAGAGAATTCTCTGCTTTATTGGCGAAATCTTTTGTATCTTTTCTTGCATATTGGCGAAATCTTTTGTTATATTTGCAGTGCTTAACACCGTTAAGCCGAGAACAAAGGTACGAAAAAATAAAACAGATTGAGAAAATATGGTAAAGAGACGTGTTTACACATTGTATGGCGATGTTGAAGCCTTGAAAATGGTGATTGAACGATTGTTGGAGAATTCATTCGCCTTTCATTACACCGGAGAGTTTCTGTATGACAATGCTCCGTGGGACGAGTTCATCAATAAGTGCTGCTGTGATATCAAGGGCAGGCTTGTGACACGCATCGAGGAATGGGCTGACCTGGATGAGATATTCGAGATGGCCGGCTAACAATAAACAAAGACAATATAAACATATCTATTATGAGAATATATATCAAAGTGACAGACTCGCTCCGTAGGGAGCTGGCTTCGAGATTTAACGTCTCCAAGCCGACCGTATGGTCAGCACTTAATTATCTGACAAAAAGTGACCTTGCGGAAGCAATCCGGCAATATGCATTAAATCATGGCGGAGCCATCGAGGAGCAGTGTTTCATCCCTAACTGCCGGACGGAATACACGGATACGGAGATAATCCAAACATTCGCCGGAGGGATTCAGGTTCGAATAGACAGACAGGACGGTGGTGTGAGGCTGCTGAATGGAGAAAAGGAACTGGAGTCTTATGAGCCGATGAGCCTACAGGCATGGGGAAACCTTTTACATCACGCCCAGAAACTGTCAGAGGAGAGCATAGCCAAAGCGACGAAGAAATGAAAGATGTCATGCTTTTCTTCTTGTCCCTGATGCTGACAGCGCTCGGATTGGTTGTCGCGGTGGCGACTGGGTTCTGGTGGGTGGTATGGCTGATCGCTTTTCCGATGATGTATGTGGGCGCTCTTGGCGCTATCGCATCATATGGATCTTGGAAGAAAGAAGGGAAACCAAAACAGCGGTAAAAAGTTCATAGCATAAAGGATATTGGAGACCCGGGGCTTACCGCTGTGCCCCGAATGGAGGAATACTCAAGTGGTTCAAGAGGCCGGTTCGCTAAACCGGTAGGCCGTAAAGGTGCGTGGGTTCGAATCCCACTTCCTCCGCAGAACAGATAAACAAAATGGAATACTACGGAAACATAATAGCTGTGACGGTTGATGAGTTGACAGGGGGCGAAAACCCTGTCATTACTCCAGCTAATTACCAAAACCTACGGCATAGAGGTGGTATTAACATACTTCGCCATGGCAGGGGTTATGGTTCCTATGCCCTGATAGAATATGTGTCATTGCCAGAGAGATTCAAGACCCGTTTTGTGGCCAAGTATGGCAATCCTGATGAGCTTATGAAGAAAGAACAGATCGGACTGCCACAGGACCTGAAGGCCCAGCAGTTCTTCTATGACCACGTCCTGCCTAATGGTGAAAGGATACCAGAGCCGAAACAAGAGGAATACACCGTTAACGCAAGAGTGCTGAATGCACTGCAGGACATGTTCAACACCCAGAAGGCGATGAGACGCGCATGTAACAACAACACGCCTATAATCTGGTCGAACATCTTCCGAGCTTCCGAGGAACTCCGGGATACATATCATCACACCCTCCCGAAGAGTGAGGCTCGTTTGCGTGACAAGATGCGTGAATACGCAAAGACCGGGTATGCGTGTCTGATATCAGGCAAATTCGGAAACACCAACACCCTTAAGATTACCAAGGCCGGAGAAAGGCAAATCATCGCTCTCCGGAGAAGCAAGACCCCGGTATATACATTGACACAGCTGTTTGAGGAATATAACGGCATCGCCGAAAAGAAAGGATGGAAGCCGTTGCGCTCGGAGAACTCGCTGCGTCAGTTCCTGGAGCGTCCGGACATCAAGCCGCAATGGTATGATGCGGTATATGGGGAGTTGGCCTCAAAGCAGATTTATTCACGCCATAACAAGACATTGATGCCAACGATGAGGGATTCTCTCTGGTATGGTGACGGTACGAAACTGAACCTGTTTTATAAAGATTACGAAGGCGGGAAACTGGTTGTCAAGACGGCGTTCGTGTATGAGGTCGCGGACGCATTCAATGACACGCTGCTTGGTTATGCCATCGGAAAATCCGAGAATTTTGACCTCCAGTATAAAGCCTTTCGAATGGCGGTTGAAACATCCGGGCATAAGCCATACGAGATAGTCACGGATAACCAGGGCGCACAGACATCGAAGGTCGCACAGGCGTTCTTTGCAAGCATAACATCGCATGTGTCCAGGACAACCTCACCTTATAACCCACAATCGAAGACGATTGAACGGCTTTTCGGGGAGTTCCAACGGCAGATTCTCGGACAGGACTGGAGATTCACCGGAGGTAACATCTCAGCAAAGGATGCGTGGAAGATAAACCGGGAGTTCGTGGAGGCGAACAAGGAGTCCCTTTATACATACGATGAACTGCTTGCCGCCTATGCGGAAGCACGCAGGAAGTGGAATGCGGTCAATGGCAGGTTGGCGGCTTACCAGGCAAGTGTGAATCCGGAAACGGAGGCGGTTTCACAGATAGACATGGTGAACCTGTTCTGGATAAGGACTGACCGGCCGTCAAAATTCACTGCCGACGGTATATCCATCCAGTATCAGAAGCGCAAATACACTTACGAGGTTCTGACCGCTGACGGCAAGCCGGACTATGAGTGGAGAAAGGTAAATACCGGAAAGGAATTCATAGTGAAATTTGATCCGATGAAAATGGATATGGCGATGCTGTTTGAGCAGACAGCAACTGGACTGAGATACGTCACTTCGGCTTATCCGTACCTGACGGTCCATAGGAACATTCAGGAACAGAAAGACGGTGATATGGCTCTGATAAGGCAGAACGACTCGGAAAACAAGAGGATGAGGGTTCAGCGCAGAATCGAAAACCACTCGCTTGAAATTGAGTATGGGGTGGCTCCGGAGCAGAATGGTCTGACGACACCTGCATTGAAAGGAATCAGTGAGAGTGAGTTCGAGACATTCGCTGATGCAGTGGCTATTGTGACACCACAAGAATCTCCGGACACGACTGACATCGGGCCTTTCAATAAGGAAATGAGCAATATGGATTATAACCCTCTCGATGCAATAAGCAGAACATAGCAAATCATTCAATATTATGGCACAGAAACTCACATTAGAAGAAAAGCAAGGCATTCAGAGGATGCTTCTTGACTATGCTGCGAGATATGCAAGTCAGGCGAAGGCAGCAAACTCCTTGCACGGGGTTACAAGCCCCGGAACATTCAATGCTGTCGTAAACGGCAAGTTCGAAAGAATCAGCGATGAAATGTTCCTTCGGATCAAGGCTGCTGTCGGCAGCGGAAAATCTGAGGGGTGGCAAATCTGCCAGACCTCAGCGTTCAAGGATGTCGAGACACTTCTTGCTGACGCACAGCAGTATCAGAACGTGTCTTGGATTGTGGCCCCTGCCGGAATCGGGAAGACAACGGCGGCGTTCCAGTATTCAAAGACACACAAGAATGTGTTTGTCCTTGGTTGCTTTGAGGATATGCACAAGGCTGACTTCGTGGAAGAGCTCGCAAAGAAGATAGGCATCAGGAATGAGGGGCTTACTGTTCGCGCCACCCTGACGCGAATCGTTGATGAACTCGTCAAGATGAACAGACCCCTACTTGTTTTCGATGAGGGTGACAAACTTACGGATTCCGTGATGTACTATTTCATCAGCCTGTATAATGCACTTGAAGACAAATGCGGCATCGTGTTCCTTTCGACCCCGTTCATCCAGAAGAGGATAACAAAAGGACTCAAGCTCGACAAAAAGGGATACGAGGAGTTGTATTCACGAATCGGAAGAAAGTTTGTCCCTCTCTCCGGGGTTACCGAATATGAGGTCAATGCCATCTGCAGGAACAATGGCCTTTCCGATGACAAGGCTATCGCATCGGTGATTCGTGAATCCGTAGAGCTTCGGAACAGTCAGATGGAATTTGACCTCAGACGCGTCAAGAAATCAATCCACAAGCAGCTTAGGATAGCGGCTGCATCAAGACTCTAAAATCTTTAGAAAACCCTTTCAAACGGCATTCAAATGGCACGCACACTATCAGCAAAACAGGTACTCACAATCAAGTTCGACACGATCCGTCTCGGTGGCGGATGGGATGAGTGTGTCGGGGAGATTGAGACGACCGGCATCTGGTTCATCTGGGGGAATTCCGGCAACGGCAAGACCTCGGCTGTGGTGTCGTTGTGCAAGGAGTTGTCTGCATTCGGTAAAGTCCTTTATAACTCACGGGAGGAAGGTGTGAGCTTGACGATGCAGAACACACTTCGCCGATATGGCATGGGTGAACTTGGGAGCAGATTCCAGCTGGCGAATATGTCGCTACAGGAATTGGATGAAAAAATTTCGCAGCAGCGTTCTCCGAAGTTTGTCGTCCTCGACTCATTCCAGTTCATGGGACTGACGTATAAGGATTTCAGAGCGTTTTGCGAAAAGCATAAGAACAAGATGCTGATATTCGTCAGCCGCACTAGAGGACGCCAGCCGGAAGGCCGTGCGGCGATAAGCGCAATGTATGACGCCTCCTGCAAGATATGGGTTGAAGGGTATAAGGCATTCAGCAAGGGACGTTTTGTCGGAACTACAGGAGAGATGACAATCTGGGATGAAGGGGCTAAGAAGTATTGGTCTGATCCTATTTAATGATTTATCGTATGGGAAAGAAAAAACGCAATTATTCAAGGTTCTATGCCTTGTGCAAGGCCAAGGGTATTGACCTCGAACAGTATAAGGATGATTTGATTTCACAGTTCACGCGGGGGCGGACAACCTCATTGAAGGACATGAAGGATTCTGAGTATGATGAGATGTGTGACTGCATTCAGAGCGGCAGGCGTCAGTCGGAGAGTCGTGATGATTATGTGCTCAGGCGCAAGAAGATGCGTTCGGCTGTCTTAAAGCGGATTCAGCAGTTAGGTGTGGATACCACAGACTTCGATAAGGTGAATGCTTTTTGCCAGAACAGCAGGATAGCCGGAAAGCCTTTCGGGATGCTGACGATTGAGGAACTGGAAGCGTTAATTCCGAAGTTGGAGGCAATCTTGAGAAAGCCAAAAACTCAAATGGTGGAGACTAGACCGGTAATGCGGACTTTTCCGATATATATCACCAGAAAACCGAATCAATTGCCAAGTTAAGGAGGTGTTCTTATGTAAGTCAATTAAAATGCGTATGGGGAGGTGCCAGGACATATTCGCATCCGAAAAATCCACGTTGCAAGCAGCGGATGCACAGGGGTTCGAGTCCCCGACCTCCTCCCAAGTTTTATCAATTCAAAATTGTGCTTTTATGGAAAAGATGTATTCGAAACAGGATATTGTGAGGCTTGTCGCCTTGGAAAGGGACAGGTGCATCAATGAAGTTTATGGCAGGATCAAAGAGGTTGAACGCCTCGGAAGGACCAAGCCTGGATTGAAAGTTTGGACGAGAAGGGTGGTTGACGCCCTTGAAAAAGTCCTTCTGAAAGTGGTCAACGGGAAGATGGTCAAGGGAGTCTACGAGGAGCAGCTGGAGGCGTTGGTGTATCGCGACTATTTCGGGGATATGCCGGTTGTGGAGAAAGTCACATTGGACGGTTGTGTTTATCCTTCAGAAGAGAAGACGATTCGGGTGGTGTATGATGAGACATATGGAGGTGCCCACTGCTACATTATGCGTGAATGTCTGGGATTCGCTGACGGGGTGACATCATACACCGGGAATGAGCAGGTGGTTCAGTTTATCCGGAAACTTGATGACGGAACGGTCATCCCTGGAATCCAGTCGGAGCAGTTGGCTCTTGTACTGCTTGACCGTCACAAGAAACTAAATGCCCGTTTCCCGTCACCGCAGAACGAGAAGATGATCACGGGGCTTGAGATGTTTCTTGAAGCATGCAAGGAAAGGGTTCAGGGCAGGATGGAACGTGGCGTTATGGGAAAGTTGGAAAAGTAACATTTAGAAACGATATGGATATCAGTAAAATGACACCGCAGCAGAGAGCCGAACTGAAGGCTCAGCTTGAGGCCGAAGAGCGTGCCGAGAAACAGAAACGCGAGGATGATGTCAACTCTTATAAGGAACTTACGGCGGAGTTCTGCCATAAGACGCTGGATAAGATGGTGGCGTTGAGTTCGTTGATGAGACAGAGAAAGGATGAGGTGTTCTCTGACGTCGAGTCTCTCATTGAACTCAAAGAGAAACTCTTCAATGCCAAGGTGGATCGCCACAGTAACTCTTTCACCGCTGACGGTATCACGGTCTCTCTTGGCAGGAGGACGAACGACGGCTGGGATGACACGGTGGAGGTCGGCATCTCAAAGGTCAAGGAGTTCCTTTCCACCTTGGCCAAGGATGATGATTCGTCGAAACTGTTCACCGCTGTGATGCAGCTGCTCTCCAAGGACCGCAAGGGAAACCTGAAGGCGAGTTCCATGCTTCAGCTTGAAAAGTATGCCGCGGAATGGAATGATCCTCTTTTCTCCGAGGGTGTGGCCATCATCCGGAATGCCTATTCCCCTGTGGAGACCTGTGACTTCATTTCAGTGTCCTATAAGGATCAGGATGGCAAGGTTCACGCGATTCCGCTTTCTTTGGCGGCAATGACAAGGGAGGACTGAATTATGGGGCCGATTAATGTGGATGAGCTTTTCAGGCAGACGGCGGAGAAGAACATCACAACCCTTGCCGGATCGCTCATCCGGGAGATGGAGATAAACGAGGCGCAGACGAGGCCGGAGAGGAAGGTGCATACCTCGACCCTGGTTGTTGGTGACGATGGCGGTTTCATCGCGCTGGACGGGTCCGCGCACCGGATGGAGAAATGCTTTACTGAGCTTTTCAAGCGGAGACCGGAACTGAGGAGCGTGGTTCAGTCCGTCCTTGACAAGATGTTTTATATCGCGGATTTATAACAAGATGGGCAAGGGGCGGACGATTGATTCTGCCCCTTGTCTGTGTGAAATGGAAGAAAATGACAACGGAAGAGAAATATAATTTGTTGTTGGGGCACTTAAAGAAATTACGTGCGGAATATGGTTTTGAGACGGCTGAGAATGGGCCTGCTATTCTCAAACGGGCAATAAAAGGGTGGGGATCGTTCTGTGGCTTTTTTGACGCTTTCATTGAGACAAAAGAACAGGAGAAATGAATATATGGAAACGATTACGAGTGTTGAACAACTTGAGAGAGGGGATAGGATTTTTCGGATTGATAATGTCGGTCGTGTAGAGATTATTGAATTCCTTTGTATCCATCCTCATCATTCTGGATATTCCATATTTCTTGACATAAACCAGGATCCTATCAAGAAATTCTGGAATAAAAACCTTGCTGAGCAGGACTGGTATAGATATGATTCTGATGTCTGGACAGAGATTTATCAAATGGAAATAGAATGGCATCTAAAGGAAATTGAATTTCTAAAACATAGAAAGACGAAATGAAAAAGTATTTTATGACCATGCAGAACACTTTCAGTGGTCTCTTGTCAATGGAAAAGAAGTTGGCGTATTATTCCGCAGTTTATGAACATTGTGTTCTTACGGATGAGGAAGTTGACGTCGCTGTTGCACGTCTAAAGCTGCATCAAGAAAAGCTGTTGAAAGAGAATCCACGATGGAAAGAAGTCTCAATTTGCCGGAGTGCCGCTCATAATGGTGACGTGTTTATCTGCATCGGTCACTATTCCGTACATGGGATAAAGGTTGAAGAACTAATGTGTACGGACTTATGAATGATAAAAGAGAAGAACGGGAATGCGGAGATTGCGCATTTTTCAGAAACGGGGCCGAATGCGATTTCTGTGCGCTGACAATGGAAAGGGTTGAATGCTATGAGACGGCTTGCGCGGACTTTGAGGATATGGCATAGTTGATTCATTGTATTCTTCACGGATGAGATAAACAAGTGAGAGGTGAAAAACACAACACCTCTCACTTGTTTGTCTTAGGTAAATCGTGTAAAGCAGAACACGCGAACCCTTTGAAAATCCGTAACTTTGGATATTGAATTATCAGTATGCCAAGAGGACGAAACAAGGAGCTCATCAAGGCGAGGAATGAAAAAATCGCCCAGAGGTGGTATTATTGGACCGAGAAGCAGCGGCTGCGGTTCGATGATGCCATGAAAATCTTGTCGCAACAGGAGTTCTTTCTTTCGGAGGACAGGATCATGTGTATTCTTCGCTCGTACATAAAAGAGCATCCGGAGACGGAGATGACTACCCACACCAAAATCAAAGCGCCTAAACTGACCGCTGAGCAGTTGTCGCTATTCCAGGAATAGTTCCTCGGTTATATTCACGTTGAAAGTGGACTCATAGACTTTGACACGTCCTGCCAGAGGGTAAGCCCTTGCCTGTGTCCTTTGCATCGCCGAGACATCATCCCCGAAGCAATAGCCATGGAGGGCGCAGACGACCTTCTTGTTTATGGCCAGTCTATGTCTCATCTGTTCAAAGGTATTGTTGTTCTCGATGGATGAGTAATGCGAATCCTCATCGCACTGAAACGCCACCTTGATTGTGACGGTCACGGTCCCTCTCTGCATGTCTGGAAACTTCTCAACCTTATAGTCCGTTGTGGACGCATCGATAAGGCAGCATGGGAAAAGTATCGGATAGGCATACCTGTCATCATATTGCACAGGATATAGTTGACCAGTATCCTCATCGATGTGTTCCAGTTCCGGAACGATCTCGCGGAGCCTTTCCGCGATTCTTAAATAAAGTGATTCCATTTTATGAATTTATAATACGTAAAACTTCTTTCTCGACATAAGCGGATATCTTGGCATCAAGTTCGGCACTCTGCCCCATGAACTGCCTCTGGGGAATGTTGATGGTCAATGTCTCTTTCTTTGTCAATGCCAGTCTTTTCCACTTTTCGGCCTCTCCGGAGTCCGGAAGGTTGCCAGCTGATTGCGATGTCCCGTTCTTTTGGCCTTTTCGTGGCTTCTGGGCGTCTTTTTGCTTGCCTTTAAGCTCATAATACTTCGCCCATGCGAAACGCCTCATTTTGGGCGTTATCTTGGGATGGACAGTTCCGCCCTCGTTGTGGATAGCGGCATAGACCACATCATTGAATATGGTGACCTTAGCTATTCCCGGAGTGTAGTTTATCGAACTGAACAGGTGGTTCCGTGAGGACATCAGTGTCTTGTATTGGGAATCCGCTCCGGGTTCTCCTGAAGAAAGGCGTTTCGCCGGTGGCCACGGATGCAGACCACCATTGACGAATCCTCCTTGGCGGAAGTTGTCCTGAAAGTGCTGCTTGGCGTACTTGCCGGCAACGACCGGGAGTTTCCTCGATATGAGCTGTTCGATCTCCTTTTTCATTCGCTGTATGTCCGATTCAAGTTTGTCTGCCATTTGAAAACCTTTTGAAAAACATTTGAATTCTAAATAATAAGCGCTATATTTGCGCTAGCCAGTAATGGTTAGCGTGTGCTACGGCACGTCGTATCGCGGAGGGACTAGTTCCCTCCGTTGTTTTTATGAAATATGCCATCCTTATAGAATAATCGAATTTTCCCTTTCTCGTATATCCATACCTCATCAATTCGTGTGTTGATGTTCAACCGTGCCATTATCATTTTTCTGATGTATCTGTCTGAACATCCACGGGTATTGTCTATTATTAAGTTTGGAGCTTGCTTAAATCCATGGGAAAGCATGTGCTTGACTTTCTCTTTGTGCCAAGGTCGAACAAAACTTTCAAACTCATATAACATTCCGTCAATTGACAGGTCAGGACATTTCCTTTCATAAGGAGTTCCTATTAATGCCCCGTATATGTCTTTATATTCTTGAGATTTGAAATGAACGGATGGTGTCAATTTGACCGAGTGTCCCTTCCTTGCGAATTCTGTTCCCAAGGTCTTCAGCTTCTTGTAGTCTGATTTCTTCTTGTCGATGTCCGGATGGATGTAAAGCAGACCTCCGTTTCTAAATTGCTTCTCCAACTTGAATCCGTCAGAAGTCAGACGTGTTATGCACGCCTTGATATACGGGCAGTTGTAGCAGTCTTTCTTACGGTCATAGAACACGGCCGCAAGACGGTTCTTTATGCTTGCATTGTAGAATCCGCAATGCTCACAGTCGGACGGGAAATACGGGTGATCATCCGAGAACACCTGCCCGGTCTTCGCCGGATTGCCTCCGAGTCCTGGGGACGGCTCCGCGATACCTTCCCCACCGAGTCCGGTGTTGTCAGTCACGGGGCTGTCAGTGGATTGCCAACCGCATTGGCATCCCCATTCATCCCCCGGCTTGTGCTCATCCCAGAAAGGGTCGCCTACCGGCCAGATATGGTGATAGAACGGCATATGGGACTCGCGGGGATTGACAGCCGTGCTTGGCAGCCATTCGATATTCGGGAACACATCCGCCTCGTCTATGAACTGTCTCATTTCCGATGCCCTGTGTGCACGCTTTATGGCCGTGTCATATTCTGTCCGGAGCCACGCATTGACATGGTGGTTTACAAGCCCCTCTGTGTCCTGTTTGAACTGCCGGAATGGTTTGATGTTCCCGCTCTCATCCAGAAGCTTTGATGCCATGTCACGGCCCATCCGATGAGCCTTGAACGCAGCGAAGACCTCAGTGTTTGTCAGCAGCTCTTTCTTGAATCCGCTGCCGTTCCCGGACTTGTCATCATACGCGATGTCAATGCCGTTGGCCAGAATTCGGTTGACTTCGGAGAAGAGTCCTTTGTCAATCTGTGTCCTGGTGTCCAACTGACGGCTTTGGATGTTCTTCAGAGCATTCTCAATGATGCTGGAATCGAATGTGAACGGAACGGATGTCTTGTGGTCATCCATCGCGTCCTGATACAGGGCATCGACTACCAGTCTAAATCCGCCCCGCTGCCCTGCAGGGCCTTGACGAAAAAACCGACCATCCGGTTGAAGGCGTTACCTTTCTTCTTGCCTTTGCCATCAGGGTCCTTTTTCGGGTCTTGCTTTGGCTCCGGCTGGCCATTGCCGTCCTTGCCATCATCATCCGGGGCCGGATTGTTATCCTTTTTGCCATCCTGTGCTGATGGTGAAACCGGAACCGAATGGGCGCTTTTCAGTTCCTCCTTCATGGCTTCGTAATCCTTTGGCTTCGGTATTCCGAATTCCTCATAGAGATAGTCGTCATCGATAGGAAGCATCATGTCATTCTTCAGTGTCTTGAGGACATTGACCTTCTCCTGACTGTTCTTGCTCTTCGGAGGGACGAAGAAGAACTCACCGCCATCGGTGTTGATGCCGAGGCGCGCGAAGGTGTCTGTCATCTCATAGTTGAGAATATTCAGGATGCTCTGCTTGATGAAGAAGTTGATATCCTCCTCACCCTCCTTCTGGACAGTTCCGAGAGCTTGCGTGCCTTTGTCCCCGGCTTCGGTGGTGAGGGTGTTGCCGGTGACGGTCTTGCTTATCTCGTTGTTGCAATAGGTTCCGAGTTTTTCATAAAGGTCGCCACCTCCTGAGACATTCTGTGCCTGTATGAGATTGAGCTGCGTGTTGTCTGGATGCACAAGAACTCCAGCCCCGCCCATTTCCGCAAGGTCGTTCACAAGCTTCTTTCGTGCTTCCTCATCCCATGCGTTATAGGTGCCTTCCCGGATCGGCCGCCCGAAGATTTCCGCGAAATCCGCCCAATCCCCGACATTGTTCCTTTTAAGGATAACCCAGAATGCGGCGACGGCAAGGTTTCCTATCTGCCGTGGCTTGCCGATGTAAAGAAGATCGTCGAAGTCATCCCAACTCTCTCCGGATATGTCGCCCTGATGGTGAAGGATCACCCTGTTGATGGCATCGAAGTTTTTGCGAGGAATGAGCGTGTAGTTAATCCATCCACGCTCGTCCCGGTAGAACTGGAAGAGGGTTCCTCCGACTCCTTCCCATTCGTGGTCGTACAGGTCTCCGAGAAACTGGAGGAACCATGGGGACTTGATGTGCTGCTGCATTGCCTCATCCAGTTTGCCGTCCCTCATGAATTGGATAGGTGTCGAGAGAACTGCGGCCTTCTGTTTCCTCAATACGGAGAACAGGTGGCTGTCAAGCTTCACGTCCTCATACAGGTCACAAAGCTTTTCCTTGCGAGGGTAGTCAATGACTTCCGCAGAGCGTATCGCGCTCATATAGACACCTACGTCAAGCCCTCCACGTCTTGTCTGCTGAAGGATGATGGTAGGTGCCTGGACATTGCCGACATGTCCGCCGGTGGTTATTCGTCTTTTCTTATTCTTTGCCATATCAGAAATGATTTATTCTTTTCCTGTCGCTTCTCATCTGAAACTCGGACGAGTCAGCGTTGTCGTCTTCCGGAATCCTGTCAAGCCCCTCGATGGTGATGTCACCTGACTTGACCCCCTTAAGCCATTCCACGGCCCTTTCGTACCTGTCAATGCGAGTCTGTGTCATAAGACCTTCCCTGATTGAACACAGGTGATATATCGCTATGTCCTTTGCGAACATCAGCAGGAGATTGTGGCGCTCATCGCCGGTCGCGCTGAATGCCTTTCCGCAGTCATATCTGTTCGACAGATAGCCTTTCATCTCGGCTATCGCCTGATTCTCCACGATCTCAAGGATGTTCTCATCCTCTCTGGTGACGCGCTCGATGAACTCGGTGCGTATCGATGACGGGTAGTCCTCTTTTGTTATGAAGTTGGTGTTGTTCATGTCATTGTCTGTTTTTGCTCCTGTGTGCAAGAGCCTTGTATGAGATGTATGAAGACGGCTGAAGTTCCGCCGTCTTCTGGTCTATTATCCAGTTGCCGCCCTCCACGCAGTCAATGCCGTCGGCGTGGAAGTTCATGGCCATCGTGAAGTATTTGAACTCATCATCGAGCAGTTTCATATTCGGATCGTCTTTTTCAGCGATGTTGAGTACAAGAAGTCCCTCACGGTTCATCGGCTCAAGATGCGCCTCGATTCTGGTTGCCTTGTCGCCTTTGTTCCTTGCATCTGGCGTTACAGAAAGATTTATCCCTGTCCTGCGGCGTTCTTGTGCGATAGCTGGCTTGAATACCTGTTGGAACACTGGATCCTGCAGGGAGTTGTTCTCCTGATAGAGATATACGGCCTTTCCGGACTTCATCCTCGCCAAGGTGTGCAGAGTGAAGTAATGGCTGATGAATTCCGCCGTCGTCATCTTGCCGAGGAACCCTTTGATGACATAAAGGGTGGAGTCAAGTTTGCCAAGCAGGAACATCGCCTTCTGGGAACCTTTCTTGTTTTTGGCTGTTCCTTTGGCCTCGCTTGTTGTAGGGTCGGCGTATATGACCAGGAACGGGAACCGGCTTAAAGCCGGAACCTTTCCCCATTTTGTGTTTGGGAATATCTTGCCTTCTGTCAGAGGGTTGTTGAAATACTCTCCCTGCTGGGCCTTGGTGCTTATCTTGGAAAGGACGGTGTCGATCATCTCCTCCGTGTTCTTCTCCGGCCAAGTGCTTTTTCCGTTCTCATCTCGAATGTTTACGATGTCCCAGTTGTTGGCTTTCTTGCCAGCGCGAACGATGCAGCAGTCCTCGGCTATGATGTTTCCTGCCCAGATTACGAGTGTGGGTGTGGAGATTGAACGTGTGGGATATACGGCCTTCTCCCACCAGTCCCAGTTCTTGTCAAGCACGTCTATGTTACGGCATACCTCATCGGTGTCGAAGTCATCCTGGTACAGGACATCCGGACGTATGCTTTCGTTGCGGAGTCCTCGTGGGGCGTTGCCGGCACCAATGCCGAGGAACATCGCCCCGCCCTTTGTCTTGAAGCACTTTTCCTCCCAGTCGCCGAGCGTTCGCTGCTCCCCATAGTATTGTGTGATTCGCCTGTTGGACTCGAAGTTCGCTCGGTATGGTGCGAGAAGCCGTTTGGCTGCGTCCTCTGTGGCGGAACTGAGCAGGATCATCTTTCGTTTCCCTGTAAGCACAAGATACATTATCGTCATCATTATGACGGTACTCTTGGCGAGCTCGCGTGACCAGGAAAGCACCTCGTACCATTCAGGATTATTTATTATCCTGTTGATCGCCCGTATGTGGAATTTGGCGAACGGTGCTTTGGCGTAGTTCGGGAAGAAAAACTTCATCCATTCAGTAGGATGACTTTCCAGATACAGGCGGTGCCTCTCAATCTCCGCTTCGGACATTGATTCATCGATCGGGGTCTCCTCGTACACCGACCGCTTGAGAGCTTCCCAAAATTTGAGTGCGTCTTTGTCAATCTGTTTCATTGTCATAGAAGTGATTTGATGAATTTGTCGAAGACCCCGGCGAATGTCTTGGTCAGTTCCGTATCCACTGGGCGGAGCCATGTTATGAATCTGTTGGCCACACTGACGCAGTCATGGATTCCGATGTCGTTTTCGAGTTTGTTGATGGCATCTGTAAGCTTGCAGATGATGTCCGCCTCCTTGGCGTTGGCATAGCGTGGTCCGTACTCAGCCTTCCTTTCGCTGATTGTCTTGTTGATTTCTGAAAGCTGGCGTTGGAGACTCTTTATCTGTTCCTCACGTGTCATCGTCATCGAGACTTTCAGTTCATCCCATTTGTCTGCTTTTGCCCACCGTATGATTGTCTGACGGGACACACCGGCCGCATCCGCAATCTCCTGCTGTGTCCTGTTCTCGTATATGTACATTGACTTCGCCCATTGGCGAGTGTTGTCTGACTTGCTGTTGGCCATATCCATGTTGTTTATCGCACACAAAATTGACCTAATAAAGGAAGTGGCGCAAATTCCAGTTTTATGATGCACGATAAAAATGGTATGATGCAACTTTCTGACGGTATGATAAATCCGAAATTTTCAAGGGTCGAAATAAGCATCCAATTTTGCGTGAAATAGCACTCGACAGAATGAAAAATGTATTTGATATAATAGCGAATCCGGACACGGAGGGATGCACCATCCTTTTGTATGGTGAGATCGGCGATTATGCCGATGTCCGTGCGGAGGATGTCATCTCGCAGATCATAGCGGCAGAAAAGACCTATCAGCGGATAGACATACGTATCAACTCCATCGGAGGGCAGGTCGGCACAGGCATCGCGATATTCAACGCCTTGAAAGACTCCAAGGCGGAAATCACCATCTATATTGATTGTCTGGCAGCTTCAACGGCATCAATCATCGCTGCCTGTGGAAGAAAAGTCAAGATGAGCAGGTATGCGAGAATCCTCATCCACAAGCCGACAGGCGGGGTATGGGGCAACGCTGATGAGATCAAGACCTACCAAGAGCAGCTGATAGAAATAGAGAATATAATCTGTGACATCTATTCCAAGAGGACAAAGATGTCCATTGATGAAATCCGCTCGACATATATGGACGGCAAGGATCATTGGCTTTCGGCTGATGACGCCGTCCGTCTCGGCTTTGCCGATGAGGTGTATGATGATCTGGCGATAAATGCGGAGGACATAGCCGGATTGCCATTGGAGCAAAGATGCGGCAAGTTTACGGACCTCTATGTGGGAACCTTTAATAATCAACATAAATCCAAAAGCAAAATGTTTGACAAGATCAAGAAGTTGCAGCCGTTCAGCGATTGCGCTGATGAGGCTGCCATCATGGCCAGACTGAGTGAGATCACCAGGAAGGCCGAGACCCATGATTCTATCAAGGCGGAGAACGATGCTTTGAAGGCAAAGGTGGCCGATTTCGAAAGCAAGGAGAGAGCGGCACAGGACGCTGCCATCAATGCTGAAGTTGATGCTGCCGTCAAGGATGGACGCATTGATGAGACCCAGAGGGAGAAGTATGTGAAGCTGCTCCATTCCTCCGAGGCGGAGTCCGCCCGTGCAATTCTTCAGTCGCAGAAGAAAAAGAGACTGGTAAAGGATATTCTTGAAGACGGCACTGTTGTCGAGAACGGCAGCTGGGCGAAGCGTCAGGAGGAAATCCGAAACAAGTACAACGGAAAGAACTAAAATTATCAAGTTATGGCAATCGTAGTAAAAAACACAAACTACAATGGTGAGGTTCTGGAGAGGATCCTTACCGTGGCGGCTACCGGCAATGAGATTGTCGGGAAGGGATTGATCCATGTCATCCCGGGTGTCGAGAAGAAAGTATCCATTCCTCGTCTTCATACAGGCAAGATGCTCCAGAAGCGTAAGGAGGATCCGAAAGTTGAAGACTCGAAAGGCAATTTCAATTACAGCGAAAAAGTCCTTGAGCCGCATGACTTCATGGCTTTCACAACCTTCAATCCACGCGCTTTCGAGAGTATCTGGCGCAAGTGGCAGCCTAAGGGGAACCTTGTGTTCTCCGAGCTTCCGGCGGAGGCCCAAAACGCACTTCTGGATGCCCTGTCAAAGCAGGTCCAGTTCGAGTTGGGCGACCATTATGTCAATGGTGAATATGGCGAGGGCGATGACAAGCTCTTTGACGGTATCCTTACCCAGGCAGCCAAGGATAGTGACTGTGTCATCGTCACAAGTGACGCGACCAAGATGACAGACCGTCTGAAGGCTGTCCGCAAGGCCATCCCGGTGTCCATCCGCAATAACCCATCCCTCAGAATCCTTATGAGTGTGAACGACTTCGACACGTATGACGATGAGCTTACTGCGCGTGAGGGAAAGAATACGGATGAGACAAAGGTCAACCGCAAGGCATACAAGGACATCAAGATCGAGACCCTGGCTGCATGGCCTGACGGCCTTATCGTGGCGACACTCTGCTCTCCTGACGCGATGACGACCAACCTTTATGCGGCGGTCAACCTTCAGGACGATGAATCAGTCATCCAGATCGACAAGGTCTCCAACATGTCTGAGCTCTACTTCTTCAAGATGCTCATGAAGGCTGACACCAACATCGCCTTCGGCGAGGAGTTCGTTGTCCTTGACAGCAGAGAAACGCCTGTGTTCAAGAAGACCGAGACCCAGAATACCGCGGCGGGCGGCAAGGACACAGGAGACGGGACAGTGTAATGCCCTGCCGTGGCAAGCGATAGATTTGACTGGACTTTGATATGGATTTCGAGATACTGAAGGATTTGCTCATGTTTTTGCTCCCTGGTGGCGCGATCGGGTCTGTCGTGACCTGGTTCGCCACCAGAAAGGAGCGGAAAGTTGATGTCCTGTCCAAGCTTCAGGAATCCATCGACCTCCTGACGAAGAAATACACGGAGGCCCTGGATGAAAATGTTCAGCTTAAGGCGGACAACGCCAAGTTGCTTGCGAACCAAAAGACACTCGAATTGAAGATTGACCACCTTACGGAAAAGGTGAGCCAGTTGACTCAACAATTAAACAGACAAGAGAATGAGAAATCACATCAGGGGGCTTACAGCCCTACTCGTGGTCAGCGCGCTTCTGCCCGTGGCGTGCGGCACGCAAAAAAAGGCGGCAACGTACAGACAGGAGGACTCCAGTCTTCAGGAGGTTCTCCAGGTCCAAACGGAACAGGTCGCGAAGGCAGTAACGGACAGCGTTCAGTACAGGTTCCAGAGCCTGCAGCAGGAGATGACGGAATTGAGGGCGACATTCATCGAGCAGATTCCGATGAGTCAGGTGCAGGAGACGATACCGATGCAGAGCCTCCTTGACCTTCCAGAAGGCGCAAAGTATGGGACGGCCTACGGTCGTGCTTCGGTTGAAGCCTTGCGCCAAGGTGACAACATTGTGTTGACCGGAAGATGCGACAGCGTCGCCCGACAATGTACAAAGTATGAGAGACAGACATTTAGGCAGAAAAGCACCATTGATTCACTGAAAGCTGTCATTGACAAGCTACATTCAAGGCTCTCTCAAATGGTGCTCGAATCGGAATCAAACGTCAACAGGTCAGTACTTGAAACCCAACCGAAAGTCCCTCAGAGGAGAAGCGGCAAGTGGTTCCTCGCGGGAGTTGTTATAGGCACTGCCGGAGGAGTGGCCGCCCAATGGCTGTGGAAGCGTTTCAGCCTCGGGGCCATCATAAAAGGTTTATTCACAAAAATATTATAGCGATGGAAAAAGGATATGTACATGGAAGCAAGATGATCGTGTTCCTCGGAACCAAGCCCCTTGGGCATTGCACATCCTGCGAGATTCAGGACCAGGCGGAGACGAAGTCCCGTTCTTTGAAAGTCCTGCCGGATTACAACAATACTGAACAGACAGACGAGGACCTTAAGCCAGGAGCCGGTGAGGATACCTCGACGGACGGACTCTGGGATGAGAAGTCCGTGTCCAAACGTTCGGTGTCAATCTCTACCGACTGCCTCGTCTGCAAGGATGAGAAAGGAGCCACCTATGACGAGCTTCTTGAGGCGATGGACAGCGGCGAGCCTGTCAAGCTGAAATATGCCTATGCCGGAGAGGAAGCCAAGAAATACCGTGTCGGCTTGTTTGTCATCACCTCACTCCAGAGGAATGATCCTGCCGATGACGACTCGACTTATTCCGCGTCTTTCGAGAATACAGGAAGAGTCAGGACAAAGACTGTCAGCAACGTATAGTCATCAGAAATTCTGCCATCCGGGGACATTCCCCCGGACGGCTTTTAATCCAATCAAACATAAGTCATAATGAGCAAACCAAAGAATACGAGCAACGGGAATCTCGAAATCGAGGTGAACGGGAAGAGATATCCATATCGTGAGACAATGGGAGCCATGCTCTCGTTTAAGGAGGAGACCGGCCTTGACGCGCCTGTGGACACCGAGGATTCCGTCAAGTATATGTATCACGTGGTGAAGTCCAATTGCCGTAGGAACGGTGAGGAGTTCAAACTTTCATTCCAGGAATTCGCGGACGCGCTTGACGGTGAGGAGTTCATCCGCGTCACCGCAGCCCTTGCCGAAAGGGCAAATGAAAATAAGGATGGAGACGCTGAAAAAAACGCATAAAGCCCACTCCAATAGAAATTGTCCTCGGAGTCGCGGTCGGGAGGATGGGCCTATCCGTAAAGGAGTTCTCCGAACTGACTCCAACCGAGTTCAATGCCATCTATAAAGAGTGGCAGTCGAGGCAGGAGGATAATGAGCGTGGGAGATGGGAGCGCTGCCGTTGGATTTGCTACTATGCCTTGAAGCCTTATGCCAAGAAGGGCCTGAAGCCTGAAGATGTCCTGAAATTCGGTTGGGATGGAGCCATGAAGTCAGAAATGGCAAAGACAAAGATGACAAAGGAGGAGCTGGAAGCGGACAAAAGGGAATTCGAGAAATTGATAGAGCTTTGGAAAGATGAATAAGAAGGTCACATACGAGATTGATTTCACTGGTCGTGATTCCGCATCCGGGGTCGCGTCGAAGATCGTCTCCGCAGTGGCCTCCGGGCAGAAAGCGGCTTCGGCGGCTATCCAGAGGGTTAATTCGGAATTGCAGACCCAGGCGAACATCGCCTCATCGATGGCGTCCAGGAACAAGGCTGTCCTTGATTCCGTCGCGAATGGTGCCGGCGGTGTCGCGGCAGGCATAAGAGCCGTGGCTAATGACGCCGCGGCATCTATTGAAAGGCTGTCCTCGCAATCATCCAACCTGTCTGAACTTCGTGCCGAATATGACCGGCTGAAACAGGCCAAGACAGAGGCGTACCTGTCCGGAGATGACAGAAAGGCATTCGACATCGATGGTCAGCTCCGGCAGATTGGCTTCCAGATCAACAAGATCAAGTCGGTAAATGCCGAGATTGAGGCTCAGAAGAAAGCTGCCGAGTCTTTGTCTTCAGCCTATACCCAGACATACAACCAAGTAAAGCAGTCGCTTACGGAAGGGGCAGAGGATGTCTCTGACTATATCCAACTGATAGAGAGCCAGAAGAAGGTGGTCGCTGACCTCACCTCGAAATATCAGCAGCTGAAAGCGGCCAAGGCTCCCACGTCCCAGACATCCGCATTGCTCAATGAACTCAACCAGGAAAAGGGGGCGCTTGCCGGCATGCGTGATGCGGTTGCCGGGTACAAGCAGTCCAATACTGGCATAAGAACCCAGATTATGGCCATCCGTGAGGAGATGGCCAGGCTCCGCCTTGAAGGAAAGCAGAATACCGCCGAATACGAGGAACGCCGTCAGGAGATGGAGCGTCTCGGAACGGCGTACAGAGAACTCCGCACCGAGCAGACCGCTCTCTCAACCGGTGCCACGCAGATAGGTGGTGTCATCAATGGCGTGCAAGGATTGATGGGAGCATATTCAGCAGGTTCCGGCATCGTGTCAATGTTCGTCAAGGACAACGAGAGACTGATGGCGGTTCAGACGAAGATGCAGTCTGTGATGGCGGTGATGATGGGCGTGCAGCAGATGTCCAACACCCTGCATGCCACAAGCTCATTCAGAATTGTGACCTGCAGAAAGGTGACTGAATTGTGGACGGCGGCACAGAACCGCCTGACGGTAGCTTTCCGCCTCTCTGCCACCGCCTCGAAGGCGCTGCTTGCGTCAATGACGCTTGGCGCGTCTCTGATAGTAACAGGGGTGATAACGGCGATCAGCAAGCTGGTGTCCAAGTACCAGGAGAAATCCGAAGCCCAGAAGCAGGCCAAGAAAGAAGAAGAGGATGCGCAGAAGTCCATCCAATCATCCGTGGCTGGTAGCATAGCATCACAGCTTGTGTCCTACCGAAAATTGCAGAAGGCGTGGAAGGAACTCTCTGGCGACATCGCCAGGCGTCAGAAATTCGTGAAGGACAACGCCAATGAGTTCAGAAACCTTGGCGTAAGGATCAATTCGGTAAAGGATGCCGAGAATGTTCTGGTCAATAATGAATCGACATTTGTGGAGTCCCTTAAACGAAGAGCCATGGCAGCCGCCGCAATGGAACTTGCGTCGAAGAAGTACCAGTCGGCAATAGAGAAGATCCTTCAGGCGGAGAACGCGAAAAAAGTCACGGATGACGACCGGAAGAGCGCCCGTAATTATGCGGAGGGTGTATACCAAGGCAAAATGGCCTCAGCGAACGGTGTCCTCGGTCGCGGTCAGGTAAGCGGGCAGAGAAAGCAGATAGTCGGGGATGCCTATAAAAGCAATGTGGCCACCTATGGCGAGGCCAGGGCTAAAGTATACAGTGACGCGGCCAAAAAGGAGATGTCCGAGGGGGACCGTTATTTCTCCATCGTGAACAAATACAACGACGAGGCGGACAAACTTCTGAAAGGGCGTGGAATATCACCAGCCACATCTGGTGTCACGACCGGCAAGGCTGGCAGCATAGATGCCATCGAGAAAAAGATACAGGCTCTTACGGCTCTGATGAAGACAGCCGGCGCATCTGAACGTGCCGAACTTCAGAAGGATATAAACGCATGGCAGAAGAAACTCGATGCTGTTAATCTTGAGATGGAGGCGTTGAGTGTGCCTTCAGACCCGAAGACAATCCAGGAACTGGACACAGCCATAACATACTATGGCAAACTGCTGAAAATTGCCGGTGATGATGAGCGTGCGGAGATACAGAAGACGATCAACGGATATTCCAAGAAGAGAAAGGCTATTGAAGACAGTCTGAAAGCAATCTCTGCCCCGACATCTCCAAAGACATTCGAGGAGTATTCAACGGTCATATCAGTGCTTGAAGACCAGTTGAACAGAGCCTCGCAATCAGAACAGGCAGGGATTCAGGCCACGATAAACGCGTACGAGCGTGAGAAGGACGAACTGAAAGCCCGTGTGGCGCTTGCCTCCACCCCTGCCGTGATGAACAGTCTTGCGGACTATGAACAGGCGATATCTGCCTGCGAGTCGGTCCTGCAGTATGCGAATGATGAGGAAAGGGCGAACATCCAGAGGACGATAAATGATTACAGGCGCAAGAAAGAGGCTATCGAATCTTCCCTTGAAGCCCTTGATGTTCCTGCTGACCCTAAGAGTCTGGAGGATATCGACAAGGTTCTTTCTGCCCTTCAGACAAGACTTCAGAAAGCCGGGGAGGCGGAACGCAGTGAGATTCAAAGGCAGATAGTTCAATGGAAAGCCAAGAAGGAAGCCATAGAGGAATCAGTCCAGCTTGTAGGGATGGAAGACCTTTCTAAGATGGTTCAGAATGGGCTTGGCGTAGGCGGTGATCTTGAAATCAGCCTTCGTGCCAGAATAACCGGTGTCGAGGTAGCCAAATCGAAAATCGAGGAACTCCAGAAGATGGCTGCTGTAGCCCAGACAAAGGAAGAACGGGCATCGATAAAGAAGGCAATCAGCCAATGGTCTCAGTATGCAACAAGCCTTGACGCGACACAGACGCAGGGGGAAAAGACCACGGGCATGCTTGAGAATATGTCATCGATAGCTAACAGCCTGTCAGGGGTGGTCGGCGAGAACGCCGCAGGTTGGCTCTCATGGGGATCGAATGTCCTCTCAGCCGTGGCCGCCGCACTTCCGGCGATTGCGTCTGTCATCGGTGGAAATATAGCGCAGGCATTTGCAGGAGCAGCGGCCCAGTCGCAGAGTGTGCCGTTCCCATACAACCTCATATCGTTGGCGGCCAGTATGGCAGCGGTCGGGGCGGCTGTGGCCTCTATCCCGAAATATGCTGACGGCGGCCTTGCCTATGGACCTACCATAGGTATGTTCGGTGAGTATTCCGGGGCGAGTCATAACCCGGAGGTGGTCGCCCCTCTTGACCGACTCAAATCCATTATCGGGTTTGAAGACGGCGGCAAGAAAAAAGTGGAGTTCAAAATCAAAGGCCGGAATCTGGTCGGCATAGAAAGAAGAGAGAACAACAGGAGAAGAAGATCATAGCATGGGAATGATGGTAAGATATACGGGAGCCTTCTATTCAAGGAAGGGCGTTGTCTGGAGGTGCAGAATCCTCCAGGAATCCGACGTGGCATTTCCCGTCAGGCACCTGAAATTCCCGGATGACGAACCCCTGCTGATAGAGTACAATGAGACGGCCAAGGAGAATGTCATATGCGGGAGCACCGCGACATTGACCATCGTTTCACCCGGGGACAGGACTTACCTTGACCTCTACTCGATAAAGGTAGGTCAGATTCGTCTCGATGTCTATAGAAACAACGTTTTGTTCTGGAGCGGATGCCTTGACCCTGAATTCTATGAGGAACCGTATGACACCACATCCGACTATGAGGTCAGCCTTACTTTCTCCGATTTCGGTATCCTTGACAGGATGCCTTATGACGGTTCCGGGCGCAAGACATTGAAAGAACTGCTTGATAACGCGCTTGACAAGTCGAGGCTGAATTATACCTCAATCGATGAATCCCTGATCTCCACGCAGTTTGCGGACGGGACGCAGCTTGCATTGTCCTCTTTGATGATTGCGTCGGAGAACTTCTATGACGAGGACGGGGAGGCGTCATCGTTCAAGGACGTCATCGAGGGGATATTCCAACCTCTTGGATTGCGTATGATACAACGTGCCGGGAAAGTGTATGTGTATGACATCAATGGCCTATATACGAGTAAGAACCCATCTTCGGAGATAGACTGGCAGGGTGAGGACTCATCGCTTGGCACCGATTCGGTATATAACAACATAAAAATAACGTTCTCCCCATATTCGACTGCGGATGTAATTGATGGGGAACTTGACTATGAAGATGTATTCGGTCCAGAATGGACAAATCTCACATCAGACAGTTCCGGGGTCAAATACAACAATGGGATTGTACCTACAGGGATGTCCGTCCCGACCTGTTATTCATATTACATCGACTATGACGAAAGTCACAGGCACGGTTACGACTGGGACTATGCCCTGATAGATTACACCCTTTTCCAATCTTGGAATAAGGATAAATGCAAGGGTGTGGCTGAAATCGGAAGCGACAACTCGTTCTTCAAGATTCAGCCCATGCTCGGAGGCAATGAGACCGAGGGCGTTGTCGGAGGGTTCTATACCGGTGGACACGGCTCATTGGCTTCCGGCTTCCCGACAAGAAAGGGGCTGCATCCGTCCTCACATCCGAAAACCCTTGCAATGAAGATGGCGCGTGTCTATCTTCCGGAAATGGGTTCCGCTGATGCTGCGAACAATTATTTGCGTATCCAGCAGGAACTGTTGTTCGACCCCCGTTATAACCCGTTCTCGGATTCAGGCGACGGCAATGAATCAGGCAACCATGATTTCGTGAAGAACAATGCAGCGTTTGCTTTTGTCCCGGTCGCGATAGTCGTATATGATGAGGCGGGTACGGCTCTGTGCCATTACTCGAATGAGTGGCTTACCAAGAACGGACAGCCGGGAAACGGCTTCGTGTCCACCGCAGAGGATAAATACCTGTCGAAATGGGGCTGGAAATCAGGCGAGGCGGAATGGGGCGAGGCGTGGCTTGCATACTATGATCCTGACGATGTCCTGCAGGGGACAGGAGTCATGGGATGGCAGTGCAACCATCAGAGTGTCGGGAAACCTTGGACGGATGGAAGCAAGAAAGTAAAGAACCGCAAGTACCATTATGCCGACAAATATACCGGTGACACAAAGGACTTCTGGATGTTCGACTCTTTTAAGAAACTGCCGGACGGCCAGTTTATACCTTATCCGCCGAAAGGGGGTTATCTGGAAATCCGGATATACAACGGGGTGTGGGCATTCGATGACGTTGACAGATTCTCTGTGGAAGCTGACGGATATTTCAAGGACAAGGGTGGCTATGACAAGATACGCTGGCAGCTGTACAAACTTCCGAAAGTGTCTGTGGTGAAGAGGACTTTGACGTTGGACGAGGACACAATGAATGATGTGGAGTACTCCGGTGTTTTGAATGCCGACGCGAAAGAGGATCTTGAGCTTGACACGATATGCGGCACCGCCGATGTCGTGTGCCCCACCGCCAAAGGCATCTATATGTCATCGGAGACAGGCGAACAGATACAGAAGCTTATGCGTGCCGGGAGGACTGACCATCCAGAACATCTGCTGATCGGAACTCTGTACAGCCAATATGCCGACAGGAGGACGACATTGTCCGGGGAGGTCTCCATTGACCCGAAGGGGCTGTCTTCCTATGTCGATGCGGCTCAGGGCCAGGATGTCAAGTTCATCATGAGCGGCGAGGAAATCAACGTCAAGGAGGATGTGTCCGATGCCACTTTCATCGAGATGCGCCCTGACGAATATGAGGGAAAGGAGGGATGACCATGGCAAAGGAATATATACAGAAAACAACCAACAGGGCGGCAAGACCGCGAAGCAGGAGACTGAGGGAACTCGGTGGCACCACTTCAGGAACCGCAGTGTCCGTCATCCAGAATGGCGGTGCGAATTCCGTTGTCTCCGGAGACGGCCATACTCATAAGAACCTTCCGTATCTTGATCAGATAACAACTGACAATGACGGATATATCAGCCTTACCCATCCGAAGGAAAACGAGGAGGACGGTAGTGTAAGCACCGTCACGGAAAAGGCAAAAGCCGGGTACTCCGATGAATCTGGTCATTCCTTGGAGTCCGACCACTCAAAGGATTCTGAGAAGTGGTCTGGCAGGATGTTCGGGGACTATATTGACCAGCCGGTCAGGAAGAAGGACATCGTCGAGTTCGCCCGTGTCATTGCAGGGATTATCGGCTCCCCGGACTTCGTACAGGGCATAGAGGCTGGCTCTGGTTGGAAGATTGACTCTGACGGATCGGCTGAGATGTCATCCCTGACATTGAGGTCATTTCTCAAGGTCCCGCAACTCATATACAACAAGGTCCGCGTGACTGGTGGGGAGATGTGGAACACCGAGGGTGGAACAATTGCCAAGGTCACCGCTGATGGGGGAAGCGAAAGTGCCTATATCCTTACGATGCAGGTGGAGGATGGTGATGTCATAGAGCTGGATGTCGATGACATCTGCAAGGGCCACTATAACAGCAGCGGAGGGTTCGTGACATCATATTTCAGGGTTACATCTGTGGATCAGGCGGCGAAGACAGTGAGAATTGTGCTCGGTGCTGATGATGCGGTCCCAGGAGGAAAAAACGCAGCCCCGGTTCCATATATGAATATTGCAAGGTATGGCAATTTTACACAGGCTGAAAGACAGAGAAGCCAGTATTTCTCGTCCCCGGAGCAGCGGATCGCATTGCTTGATGGTGTTGACCAGTACATCATCCTGCCGTCACACTTCAAGCTGATTATTGGCTCTATCCCTGATTCCCTGATACCGAAGTCTCTGCCGTTGGGCAAACGTCCGTCGATATATCTGGATACGGTTCTGGCCAGGAACTTCATGCAGCTGGACGGGACAGGGGCGGTTGTGAAGACAATCCGGGACAGAGGCCTTTGGCAGGGAACACCGGACACACCATATCTCTGCAATGATGAGTTCCAGGATGAAGTCTATCACAAGTCGTGCAAGTATCGATGCATCGTTGAAGGTACGCTCCAGGAGCCGCGTTACGATTCGTCCGACTGGTTGCTCGTAGCCGGCGACACGACACTGGAACTGATAATCGACAGCACGGCAGGAGAGACTTTCCTGTACGGCTGTCTTGATACGACACTGATGGCAATTGTCCGTCGTGGCGTGAATGACATAACGGATGAGATTCTTGATTCGGACTGGACCTGGTCCAGGGATACGGGTGATGCTGCTGCAGATGGGGTGTGGAATGCAGATCACTCCGGATGCGGCAGGAGTGTGGACCTGACGCAGGAAGACCTTCCGGTTTCCTCCGGGCGGTTCATCTGCAGGGCGTATGTCCGTGACGGCGCTGAAAGCGTGGAAGCGGAGGTTGTTTTTTGACATTTGAAAGGCATTTGAACAGTATATGAAAAAGACAAAAAGAATCGGGATCGTCTATGATCCTCTGAACATATCCACCACAATGGTTGTCCGTGGTGGAAGTCTCACACAGACGCATTGCGCCGAGACGGGTGAATACATACCGGACAGGAGCCTTACACCGCTCGTGATTCGACCGGAGGTATATGTCAATGATCCGAACGGCATAATGGCGAACGGGAAAGTGGCTCTGACAGGAATCCTCTGGTATGAGATACCTCAGGACATGGTAGGACAGATTACGGATTCATCCTACTTGACAGGGGAATTGTCCCGCTATCTGATCACGAACCAGACGGACGGTTATTCGGTGGCGCAGGACGGCACTTTGACCGTCACGAAGAACATTCCTTATCTGGAGCCGAAGGTACTCGTGTTCACGGCATCGTATCCGGATACGAGGAGCGGCAAGATCTTGCGCATTCAGGCGACCTCTACTCTATCAACCGTCTCGCTGGCGGAAGCCGCATCGCTGTCTCTCGATAAACCGGCAAGTTTTGTATTCAACCCAATTACAGATGCAGGTGTCCGCACGATTAAGGCGACATTCCTGCTTGGCGGAAAGACCCCGGATTCAGGACAGTGCAAGGTCGCATACTGGTGGTATAAGACCGTTGACGGAAAGGAGACGATTATTGACCCTGATGAGGACTTGTTCTATGAGGCAGGCCAGAATGCAGACACATTGACAATCGATCCCCGTTATGTCAATGGACAGGTGAAAATATCCTGCAAGGTGGAATATGCGTTGTCAGGCGAGGCTCTGCCGTCATCTCCGACGGATAATTGCCTTAAAGATGAGACAACAGTGGTGAGGAGATATCCAGAATATGATTTCGAGCATTTTGTGCATGGAGGGGTGGAGGTCTCCCCGAATGCGGAGATGGTGAAGAATGAATGCGTGATCACGGTCGGAAGGACTGTCGTGGAAAATCCTTCAAGATTCTTCAGCATCAAGTGGTCCATAAAAAGGGCGGTATATGGAGCCGAATGGACTGACCTCGGCTATGGCGATAGCATCATGATTCCGGCAGAGGAATTCGCCAATGCCTCGGATGTGGCCCTTGAAGTGGATGAACTTGACCCTTTAGGAGCGTTTATAGATGGGGATACCATGATATGTGACAACAATGAGGTAATAACACTTTAAGATATGAGATATGTTTATGCAAAGATTCCGGTCCGCAAGGCCGAGGATGCCGGAATCGCCGAATTCAGGCAGAGGACTCCGGATGGTGAATATGTCATCATCAATGAGAGCGACCTTCAGACTTATGGGAGTTCCGCTCCGTTTGAGAAAAAAGTCAAGTCGCTTGGAGGCAAGGTCCTTACGGCGGCTGAAGCAAAGGAAGAGTTGAACAGATAAAAGAAGATGAAATGAGTACAGTAAAAGGACAGACGACAATCAAATATGTCAGGCAGGGTGATTCACTGACATGTACGTTGAGAAGCACGTTTCCGTTGAAGCAGTTCATTTCCAACGGAAACAACATAATCACGCCAAGTTTCGCGGCCAACAAGCCGTGTATATATCCGGTAGTAAGAAGCTCGCTGAAAGCAATGCGCATAGAGCCTGCAGCTACCGGTGTCGAATGGAAGTTCAACGGAACTGCCATCGTCTTTGATGCTTCTGGGCTTAGCAAAGCGATGGGAAGCATTCCTGCAGGTACCTTCAAGAGCGAAGTGAAGAAGGTTGACGGATTTACGCTGCCGACACTTACGATACTGAAGGAGATCGCATCGAGCGGCAACATTGACTCGGACACCATTGAATTCAAGGGGACCGTCAATACAGGTTTCCAGTCAGTCGTGTCCGCGTCCATCGAGGTGGCCATCGAGCAGACTGACGGAGAGTCGTGCATGGGCTATATCACGATCAACAACGGCGGTGTTGTTGATGACGCCACATCACAGTTGAAGGCGACAGCTCATCTGATGATCGGCGGTGTCGAGAAGACAGATGGAGTGACCTACAAATGGTATAAGATGAAAGTCGTGAATGGCGTTGATGGCTGGGAGCCGATAAACAAGAGTTCATCAGGCATTACCATCACGGCGTCGGACATCAATTCAAGCGAATTGTACAAATGTGAGATGAGTTATAACGGCAAGTCCTCAAGCGCAGTGATGGAAGTGAGCGATGAGACGGACATCCTGATCATCTATCCCAATCCGACCAATGCGGCCGGGGCTCAGGTTCCGGAAGAACTCAGCTCGGCCCAGACGTCCATCATATATAGACCGAAGGTGTACAAGAGGACGACGGAGACTGAGGTGAAGGGCTTCACGTTCAATTACCTTGTTACGGATGCGGCAGGCGACTCTATCGCATCGCAGGACGGCGGGGATTCATTTACGGTTACAATCGACCATGCGGTCAAGGCTGGTGGTGACATGACTCTTATTATTTCAGCGGAATAATGTGTATCAGAAAGATGTTAAAGCATATAACACGAATAGCTTACAAGCAGCCACCGGAGAAAGGAGACAAAGGTGAGCGTGGGGCGCGGACGCGCCAGATTGTTTGGGCCGCCGGCATAGAGTTCTATAGCGGTGCGGATGGGGAGGCGTATGCTGATTTCGCCTATTACAATGGGCAGGTGTATCAGTGTACCAAACACCATACATCCAGTTCGAATGAGACTCCGTATGATTCGATTGAAAACAACACCGGATACTGGCGTCTTGTGCCGTCATTCGCGAATTTCTCCACGAAAGTCCTTCTGCTTGGTACAGGCAAGGAGGGTTGGATTATGGATGAGGGTGTTATCAAGCACACATCCGGGAAGATACAACTGATGGAGGACGGCAGCATCCGCGCGGCCGGGGGTGAGACCATTGTCAGCAAGGATGGACTTTTCACTACTAAAGGGGCTGCCATAGAGGACAGCACGCTGAAAGATGTAATCGTCTACGGCACGCTCCGCCAGCCTTTCGCACATTATAGCGGAGAGTGGGAATGGGATGGCACAGATGAAAAATCAGAGGCCCAACTGCATGATAACCTTCAAATGGAGGGAGGTGGGTCCTTGATCATTGCGGCAGGAGGGTTCCCATGGGATTCTTCTCAGAACGGACGCCGTATAACAGTGATGACTCATCGATACGACGGGGTGCTGTCATCCGGTGCGGTGTCCATTACTGCCCCAAATGGAAAATACTTCTTCCAGGACGGAGCAAAATATGGCGAGCTGGTACTGTCATCCCGTGAGTACGTAGAACTTCTCGGTATAGGGGAAGGCGCGACCTTTTATGGGTGGCTTATCACCAACCGTGGGAATATCGAAACTACAAAGTCCTATGGCCGTTCATTGAATGTCCTTGCGCATGGGACTGTCACGGGAAGGACCTCAAACGGGACGTGCTCGATGAGCTACAAGACATTTGACGGGAGAACCCTGCAATGCCAAAGGACCGCCAACGGAAGGTACACTGTGTGGATCCCGACAAAGTGGAACCTGCAACCGAATGACTATCTGGTGATGTTGACCGGTGTCGGATATATTATGGATTCTAGCAGCAACAGTTCCCCAGTCAAGGCTACGTTGACCGCGAAGACCGCAAGTTATTTCATTGTGGACATCTCGGACGACGATTCCTGGAATAATGGCTCTTTCGAGTTCCAGATAATCAACATGAATGATTTCACTTACAATGGTGACATCAAGGACTGAAAAATACTAAATAACAACGCATATGAAAAAGAAAGAATTATCATCATTCAAGCAATTCGCCCAGGTCGATGCGGGTGATCTGCTTTTCGGGAAATCGTTGTCCGGAAACGAATATGGCTTTTTCCCTGCATCATTTCTTGGAGATGACGGATATGCCGCAGTCAGGTTCAATCTTGACCAGTCTTCTCCTGTTGGAGAACGTTGTGGTGATTTGAACTATGTGAAACGGCTTCCGTCCCTTCTTGGCCTTGGCTGTTATCTTGTGGGGAATGACCATTCAAGGAAGAAACTTGACCCGAACAACCACTATAAGTTTGCCACCGGTGAGGCGGCCAAGCTTGATGGCACAATGGGGCAATACCAGTGGGGCGTGCGGACACCGTTCTATGTGGCTGCATGGATGGAAGGCAGTTACCTTTATGAGGCCGCTTCCCTGAAACCGATTCCAGGCCGTGAATGTTATCATGTGCCGGTTTTCTCAATCGCTGCCGGACATTCGGGCATCATTGACAGGACAAACAATATCTTGTGTTCGCTGATAAGTTCCGCTGAACAGTATCGTGGCGGTGGTGGTTCTGCCATCACATCCGGAAATGCGTCAGCCGAGAACCTGTCAATGCTTGGGTACGCGGCAACTGAAAAGGGAACCGCCACATTTGAGGAACTTGGTCGCAAACGCGGCGAGGGCTGGGGTGCTGGTTGGTATTGGATAGACACTGTCATCATGATACTTGCTGACATCATCCTCGGTACCAGAAACATCCAAACCTCATTCAGCGCATCAAAGGATGCCAATGGATTGTATCAGGGCGGTCTTGGTTATGGCGTGGCCTCGATGCCTGGTTGGGAAGCTTACAATGGTTATCACCCGGTGGTTCCGTATTCTGCCGGAGTCGAACTCGCGGACGCTCTTGGTGTCGCTTCCTATGCGGTGAAGAAGTCTGACGGAACCGTGGTCTATAATGCCCCGATTCCTTGTTTCTTCGGGCTGAAGAACCCATACGGTCATCTTTGGTGTGGCAAAAACAGGATTGTCGCGGTCATCAATGCTGACGGTTCATATTCATTCTATGTGGCGAAGTCTTCGTTGACAGAATGGAAGTATTCAGAGACGGCCAACATGATAAAGGTCGGGACGATCCTCCCGTCCACCCCTGAAACATGGAACTATGTCAAGCGCATCAATTTTCAGGGACTTGCGGGGATGCCATCAGAGGATGGTGCCACATCGGCGACATATAGGGGTGATGGATGTTATTTCAATAAAGCCGTTTCTGGTTTCCGGTCTCCGCTCGGTTCCGGCAATGCTAACAATGGTGACATTG
>ERZ1026978.49-NODE-49-length-91611-cov-16.627878_pt1 | contig 91611 bp, 60 predicted proteins | sample MGYA00519560_ERZ1026978 | MGnify/ENA primary metagenome ERZ1026978 (study PRJEB26926, sample SAMN06164401) | human gut metagenome | biome: ENVO:00009003; feature: ENVO:2100002; material: ENVO:00002003 | host: Homo sapiens | place: USA | collected 2012 ... | reverse complement strand
CATATTTCTGACTTATTATCTATAAAATATTGAGTAATAATCGGTTGTAAATACTATTATGAAGTGTTCTCTATGAAGAATTTAGTCGAATCGTTTGGAACCCTTCGTAAGAATATTTCCGGCATGCATGATGATTAACATATGGAGTTATGTCTTCATGTTTTGTCATAGCTATTTCGTTGTAATATTGTATCCGTAATTTTGCGATATGAAGAATGCGATTACAGAGGAAGGAAAATGGGAAGTGCTGAAGAATGAGTACCTCTTCAAAAGACCTTGGCTCACCGTCAGGAAGGATAGCGTAAAGATTCCTAGCGGTGAGGTCAATGATGAATTCTATGTTCTGGAATACCCCGATTGGGTGAATGTGATCGCAATTACTGACGAAAGTCGGTTTGTTCTCGAGAAACAATACAGACATGGCCTTGGTAAGACCTGCTATGAGATTCCTGCCGGAGTCATCGAAGAAGGGGTGAGTCCGCTTGAAGCTGCCAAACGCGAACTTCAGGAAGAAACCGGCTATGGCGAGGGTACTGTTGTTGCGTAAATACTAGTATTTATATTTGTGTTTACATTTCACCTTTGCCGTTTTTGGAGGGTAAACACCTGGCAGTGCCGTTTTTACGTTTTTTCTGCGAAAGTATTAACCGCTTCCGGCCGTTTTTCCATTGGTTGTTCGACAATGCGCGATGCAATCAGCCTAATGGACAGAACATCTGATGCAAAATAGCCGCCGATATTCCGGCAAAATCGTTAACTTCGCAGAAGAAAAGAATCGATATGCTTGACGAGACAACCATACTCCCGCTCCTTAAGGATACTGAGAACGAACGCACCGAGCGCACCGTCTCCATCAATGCCACGGAAAAGTTCGGCCAAGCCATCTGTGCCTTTGCCAATGACATCATGAACACCGGCAAACCCGGCTATCTGTTCATCGGTGCCGATAACGATGGAAAACCCTCCGGTCTCCACTATAACGACGACCTCCAGAAAGACCTCGCCGGTATACGTAGCGAAGGAAACATCCTCCCGCAGCCGGTGATGCAAGTGTACAAAGTCACCCTTCCGGAAGGAGACATTGCCGTCATTGAGGTTCAGCCCTCCAAACTCCCTCCCGTACGCTTCCGCGGCCGCATCTGGATTCGCGTAGGAGCCCGCAAAGCAATCGCCAACGAGGAAGAAGAACGCATCCTCATGGAACGCCGGGAATTCAATACACCCAACTTCGAATCCGAACCCTGCCTGAGCGCTACACTGGACGACCTGGATCTGGACATCTTCCGCGGCACCCTCCTTCCCGCCATGGTTGATGAGAAGGAAATCAAGAAAGACAAGCGCCCCATAGAAGTCCAACTGGCCTCCCTCGGACTGTTCTACATCCCATATAATTGTCCCACCAACGCCGGAATTCTGTTAATCGGTAAGAATCCCACGCGATTCATTCCCAGCGCCAGTATCCAGTACGTACAGTTTGAGGGGCTGACAAAAGGCACCAAAGTTCTCAACGAGCACCTTTTCAAGGGGAACCTTCTCACCGAATTAAAGAACCTCGACAATTTCTCTGAATACACGTTGCAGCGCAAGCGTCCGCAGCTGGTCACCGCCCTTCGGGACAAGACTTTCATTGGCTATCCCTACAAGGCTACCCGAGAACTCCTCATGAACATCTGCCAGCATCGAGCCTACAACGGGAGCAATTCTCCCGCACACGTTTACGAGTACGCCGACCGTCTTGAGTTCGACAACACCGGCAACCTCTACGGCAAGGCCCGCCCGGAGAATTTCCCCATGGAGACCGACTATCGCAACCCGCTCATCTCCGGCGTGATGAGGGCTCTGGGCTTTGTGAACCGCTTCGGAATGGGCATCGGACTTGTAGCCGATGAACTCAAAGAAAACGGTAATCCGCCTGCGGAATACATCCTCTCGGAGCCTTCTTCTTTCAAGGTTATTGTGAGGTCTGCTGATCCCCTTTCCGAACAAATCCGAACAAATACAGAGGTTCCCAAGACCGATTTGTCTGGCTCGCGAACAAATGAGCGAACAAATCCGAACAAATCAATAGAGGACAGGCTCATAGAGATCGTACGGGTTAATTCTACCATCTCCAAAACAGCCCTTGCCCATGAATTGGGAATTGGACGCACGAAGCTCTATGAACTCCTGGGAACAATGACTCACCGTGTGCGGTCCACCGGCGGCACCCGTCATGTCGAGTGGACGGTACTCGAAGATTAGTCCTACCTAATCAGTATTTTATGTTAACTTTGTAGAAATTAGGTATAAATGAAGCATCATTTATCATCCATCATCGTAATCCTGCTTTTCCTCGCCGCGATATTTTCCGGCGAGCGAAGCTATAAAAATGCCCGGCACATCATTGTAAGCGACTTGAACCAGGCGCTGTCCTCCACGCTGGCAAGTTCGCAGGACGAAATCATCACACCTGACACCGTCGCCCTGATGCGCGACAAGCTCACCCTGCCAGTCCTCAAGGACAGCACCTATATCGCCTATTGCCTTCCCGGAGACAAGCCTAAAGGAATCTGCAGCGATATTATGCATTTGGAGGATGCCACCATCCGTGGATATGCCGATGTTTCCATGGCTTCGGTTTTCGGTCTTGCCGACAAGCGTCTGCCCGCCGCATTCAGCCTGATGGCCGTATTCTGGCTCATCGGCTCCGCATTGCTTACCCGGAGAAAGATGACGATACCGGCGCTACAGCTTACCCCCATGCAGCGGCAGCTCCTTGACCTGTTCGAAGCGGCTCCCGACGGCGAACTTTCCAAGGAAGAAATCTGCCGTACCCTCTGGCCCGGAAAGCCGGTGACGGACGATGCCATGTACTCGCTCATCCGGCATCTGAAGACTTCCCTGGAAGGCAGTGGTTATGAAATTGAGACCCGCCGCGGCTTCGGGTATCGCCTGAAAAAACGCTGACAGACAATTGTCAGACAAATGTCAGGGAGTTCCTGACGAGCCTTTTGCTCCTTCATTGTAAGTTTGCGCTGAAAAATGTGCAATCAAGCAATGAAGAAATTTTTATTTATCCTTGCTGCCGTGTTGCAGGTGGCGATTGCTGGTGCCCAGCCGGTGGACACAACGGGATTCTATTCTGAAAAAAGGGACACATTGAAGGCGGCAGCTGTTACTGTCCGACGTGATCTTGTGACGGCTGATGCGGATAAGCTGACGTATAATGTCCAGGCTGATCCCAAAGCAGAAGGGAGCAACCTCATTGACATTCTCCGCGCCGTTCCTATGCTCAGCATCAATGGTAACGAGGAGGTGCTGCTGAACGGCAGCAATGATTACAAGGTGCTCGTGAACGGCCGGTCCACTGGGATGCTTGCCCGGAACTTCAACCAACTCATCAAGACCATTCCAGCGTCATCCATAAAGGAAATTCAGGTCATCACCAATCCGCCGGTGAAATACGATGCGGAAGGCATTGGCGGCATCATCAATATCGTGATGACACGGAGGCTGAAATCCGGTTACAGCGGCTCCTTGGGCGCTCAAGGCGGCACGTTGGGGATGGCCGGAGGAAACGGATATATCAATGCCCAACTGGGCAAGTTCACCTTCAGTGCCAATGCCAGCGGGATGTATTACCCGACTCCTAAAGCACATGGGGTGACAGACATTGAGAATTACTCTAGCGATGACCACCACTATCAGCGTCTGGAGTTTACAAGTGACAATACTTTTTACTCTGGTGCATTCTCATTGGAGGCAAGTTATGAGCCGGACTCGCTTAATCTTATTACGCTCTCCGGCTGGACCAACTTCCAGAAGCAATTGGGTGAGTACGACATTACTGAATCTTTCTGGAATACCAGCCGTGTCAAAACCATCGAGATGCAGGAGCCTACGGTCCGCACAAACCGCTACAACACCTTCTCCGGTGAGTTGGCCTACCAGAAGACCTTCCGGGATGATGGAGGAATCCTTACCTTCAGCTATTCCATCGACGGCAATCCGAACAGCACGGAAAACCACATCATTGTAGAGCCTGTTCTGAACTGTACAGATTACCGCCGCCATTCCTTCAATACCGAACACACGATCCAGCGGGTCGGTCAGATTGATTATTTCGCCATCCTTCAGAAGACGCATCAGATCGAGTCCGGTGCAAAATATACACTACGTTCACATGTGGCAGATTCGCAGGATGAGCTATGGGATTATGCTGAAGAAAAATGGGTTATTGATGATTTAAATGTCAATGACCTGGATTATCAGCAACATATTTTCGCCGCCTATGCAAGTTACGGATACAGGTTCTCAAAACTTACCTTGAAGGCCGGTACAAGGCTGGAATACACTCTGAACCGAGGTCTTTCCAAGAGTGCTTCCGGAAATCTGACATTCGACAACAGCAATTTCAATATCGTTCCATACCTCAATGCAGCGTGGAAGATTGACTCCAGGAATACTCTTTCCGCGTCTTATACACGTCGTTTAGGCCGCCCGAGCGTCACTTACCTCAATCCATACATCTTCGAGGAATCACCATACAGCAAGATGCACGGCAATCCGGATCTGAGAACCGTAGTGTCTGATGCCTTGACTCTGACATCCAGGACAAGCGGGGAAACCTGGGATCTTACTGCCAGAACTTACGGCAGCCTGTGCAACAACAAGATTGAATATCTGTCTGAAGTCTATCCGGACGGTGGCAAGGTATCTACCTACAGGAACGCTGTAATCCATAACCATATCGATGAGATGTTGAGTTTCAGCTGGAGTCCCGGCGAACGCTTCAGCCTTCAGACATCTGCAATGTTGGGATACAACTGGTTTCACGCACCGTCATTGGAGCAGAAGAACGATGGCATAGGATGGTCATTCGACCTCAGCAGCAATGTCGATTTCTGGAAAGGAGCTATGGGATTCGTCGCTGGAAGTATATCCGGTGGTGAAACAACTCTCCAGCGTACCTATCACGGCGTTGACTATGTCTACTCCCTTGGCCTGCGCCAAGGCTTCCTCCAGAACCGGCTCATCCTGTCGGCCACGGCTGTCATGCCCTTCCAGAACCGATATTATGGCCCTACGAGGGATACTTATGCCGAAAACTACTACCAACACAACGAGTACTGGTACTGTCCCCGCCAGTTCTATTTGAGCCTCACCTGGAGATTCGGAAAGACGAGCATCAACTTCAAGCACACCAGGAAGACGGAGGTGAGTGATAAATTATGATTGACATAATCTAATCACTCCCGATGAGATGCAGTATGGCAAATATGTACTTTTCCAGCTGGGAAATACATATTTGCCATTTGTGACATGTGACAAACCAGGTGTAATAGCCCTAATATACAGTAAATGATCTAGCAAAACCGGGCAAAATTATGGTACTTGTATAGTATTTCAAACTAGTTTACGGCTACAATACAACCATAAATGAAAATATGGCAGGGGAGTACCATTTAAAACTGCTACTTATTCGTGTGAAATCTCAGTAAACAATTCATAAAACTGCGGTTTTGGTAACTATTTCGGTAAAGTGTGACATGATTCTGTCACAGAAGGTGATTTTTGACAAACACTGTGACAAAACTGACTAAAATCAAAGAAATCCAAACATAATCGCGAACTCTTTGAAATAGTCGAAGTTAACTCTGAAGAGAATTGGGTTCAGCTAGTTTGAGGATATCAATTCAAGTTTTCAATTAAGATATAACTAGTTGAATACCAGGCTTTTATTTTCCCACGCAGGAATTTTAACGCATTGATTATCAATGACTTAAATTATGCGCGCTAAAAACTTGAAGATTCTACGTAACTGCCTGATAATCAGTTGCTAAGAACATGGCATTAAACCTCGTAGATTGGCAAAATGGGTACATTTTCGCCTCTTTTCGGCCTGTTTCTGCCATCACCTCCATGGTGGAGATGCCTCATCTGTCGCCTTACAACAAGTTAACTGAAATACCCTAAAAAGGATGCCTTGATTCCCATCAATCTGACAGCTAACGTCTGGACAAATATAGTCAATTTATCGGATAGTATTGCTTGGTATTATATGGTTTTCGTCAATATTCCGTCAAATGGAAAAATGATGTCACTTGTTCTGCGGCTCTATTCCAAACTTCTTGAATATCCTTCCCAACTCTGAGAAGGTATAACCTCTTTCCTCCGCAGTTTCCATCGACATCTCGGCATTCTTGATGGCCTCGTATATTGATCCTCCCTGCTTAGTAAAGTGCTGATGAAGAGGATGTTTCCTGAAGAAGTCCGTGGTCTTTATATAGCCACATTCCTTGCTGAGGTCTGCCTCGACTTCATTTGAGTGATTGTACAACTTCGTTGTATACTTGAAGTAATAAAGGAAGAAAAGTTCTGTACATCGTTCAGTCTCAAAGAATTCAATGTGTCAATCAATGCCTTTCTTGGGCTTTGAGATATGCTTGCCGTGGAATCTCTTTTTCAGGTTGACATAGTCAGACTTATCCTTGCCTTCCTTTTTGTTGTCAAGGTCAATCATGCAGTATATATGATTGTAACCCTGTTCAATGGCATTTTAGTTGTTCAAATATTGCTATTGGGTATCATCTGTTTATTTTCACTCCTTGAGTGTTATTTTGAGTCTTCTGAGCAGAAATTATTTCAGTAAACAATTAAAAAGGTTGTAGTCATACAACCATATTAAAAACATTTTGTATATTTGCACTGTGTGATACTAAATAAGGTGCTGTATGAAATATCTTAATATTAAGAAGGCTTTGACTGCATGGCAAGAGTTGCAACCACTATCTGAGAAGGATAAGGATAGACTTAGCCGTCGTTTTACTGTTGACTTCAACTATAATAGTAACCATATAGAAGGTAATACTCTGACTTATGGCCAAACGGAAATCTTGTTGTTATTCGGCAAGGTGATTGGAGAGGCAAGCGTGCGCGATGTGCAAGAAATGACAGCAAGCAATGTGGGGTTGCGAATGATGACAGAAGAGGCGAAGGTAAAAGAGACTCCTTTGACGCAAAACTTTATTAGAACACTACACCAGACATTACTTCGTGAGGATTATACGGTATATCGTAATTTGCCTGGTGGAGTTCAGACGAGCTATGTGATACATGCTGGACAGTATAAAACTCGTCCTAATAGTGTGATTACACGATATGGTGACAGATTTGAATATGCTTCTCCTGAAGAAACTCCCAGTCTGATGGCAGACTTAGTGGATTGGTATAACAAGGCAGAGCAAGAAGGTAAACTTACCCCTATAGAGTTGGCAGCATTATTCCATTATCGTTATATCCGCATTCACCCTTTCGAGGATGGAAATGGTCGTATAGCTCGATTGATGGTGAACTTTATCCTTACTCGCCACGATTATCCGATGATTGTAGTCCGTAGCCGCAAGAAGAGTGAATATTTGGAGGCCTTACATCAGGCAGATCTTGAGGTTGGCCCCGTACCAAGTGATGGCGCTCATGCAGACATTAAAGATATTCGTCCGTTCCTGAAATACTTCAATGATTTGGTCGCTACCGAGGTATACAATGACGTCTTGTTTGTAAGCGAGAAAAATGAGCATGTGTGGTGGTATGATGGAGAACGAATTGCCTTTCGCACACCAAATTACACGAAGATTCTTAATGCTATGTGCACCGAGCCATCACTCACTTTGGCTGATATGAAGGAGATTACCGGTATCAGCATCGCAGCTATTCAGAAACTACTCGACCAACTTATTCAAAAGAAGTATGTTGAGCGTGGTGAAAAAGATGGCAGCTGGAGAGTGTTTGTGACGCAGTAAGTTTAAAGTCGAGAAAATTCTAATTTGCCAATGATATGCAATCTCTTTTGCAGCTAGAAATATCGTTCAAAGCCAGTGATGCTTACCCTCTCATATACGAGATATTTATAGATATGATGGAGGAAAAGAGAAATTTAATCCACTTTAAATAAGTGCAAGTTCTAGAAAAACGAAGGGTGCTATGAACTCATATATTAAATAGTTGATCGCGTTATAATGATGACGACTGAAATTAAAGAACTGCTTGAAGAAGAGTTAACCTTGCTGAAGAAGATTAAAAAGTATGGGAAAGACCTTTCACTGGGTGAACAGGAACGGATTGAGAAGGTTAAGGTACTTTTGTTATATCGTATCTACTCAAATCTGTATTCTTCTCTGCTCTTAACTGTGCAGGTCTTGAAAACTGGAAAGATTTCATTCTTTCAGTTACCGATAGGCTTGTTGTTGCGTTGTTGCTTTACCGATTGTTTGTTCGCCCTATACATACAGCGGGCTGGCAAGGAACGAGCTTACGAGGAACTGGATCTGAGAACAATAGAGTATGCCAACTCAATGTTGGAGCGCAAAGAGGTATACAGAGATCAGGTGAAAAGTACGGGAAAGATACTTGATGATGTCTTTATAGACCATTTGTGGGAGTTGACGATGGAAGACAATTTCTTGGGACTGCTGACACTTGACGACAATCTGGAAGAATTGACGGTAATAAAGCAATCGAAAGGACAACTGAAAGACGCTGGTTTCACTAAACAAAATAGTATTAAGACAAAGGATATTGTTGACTTCTTGGTTGCTATACCTGAACTCAAATCTGTGGCTATGCGATTATATCACTACTTCAAATATTTCTCGCAGTATGAGCATTTCTCAGAAAATGGGCAAGGGGATGTACTTGCATCAATGGAGAAGGATGGTAATGATAACATCCATTTGCCTTCAGCCATTAGGGCACTGGGTGTTGGGATGGAAGAGGTGATGAAGAATAGATTGTCAAAGATGAATAAATAAAGAGGTTAACACAAATAAGGATATGAGTACTTCGTATTAATGGAACTATGTAAGCAGAGTGGAGTTAAAAATGTTATATATCAACTTTTGGCTCCAAGCATAACTTTAAATCTCGATGAAGTTGAAGAAAATCGCAGCTATGCTGTGATTATCGATAAGGGTATTCGTTATTGTTTGACTGGTAATTCTGGTATATATGATGAAGAAGCCCCCTATGTGTTGTTGACAGATAGAACTCCTACGAAGCAAAAGCTCATTGACAATGAGATCAAGCAGAGAAAGTGGATAAAGCATCCTAATCAAATTGAGGCTTCACCCGATGATGTAATAAATTCATGGGAAAACAGGTTCCACTTCAAACTTGAGAAAAATGAGGCTCATCCCGGATTAAGAAGACCGCAATTAGGTGCTTTGCATGCTTTACTTAGCCATATGCTAGCACCTACAGAAACAGCGACAGTGGTGCTGCCAACTGGAACTGGTAAGACAGAAACGATGATGTCTGCTTTAGTAGCAGGCAGGTGTAATAGAGTACTTGTAACCGTGCCGACAAATGCTCTTCGAGGACAATTATTCAATAAGTTCAAAACTTTAGGCATTCTTAAAAAAGCAAAATTTGAAATTGTTGATAAAGAAGCATTATATCCTATAGTAGGGGTTATAACGTCTGCATTTGAAGGGGAAGATCAACTAAAGAGCTTTATTAGACAATGCAATGTGGTGATAACAACAATGCAGATTATTGACCATGCTCCAGAAGAACAGCAGGATGTATATGTGTCATCATTTTCAAATGTGTTTGTTGATGAGGCGCACCATATTGTAGCCACATCATGGAGGAAGTTTTCTGACAGATTCCCAAGACATCAATTGGTTCAATTCACTGCAACGCCGTTCAGAAATGATGGGCAACGCCTTGACGGCAAAATAATATTTAATTATCCTTTGCGCCAAGCACAAAAAGATGGATATTATCGCACTATACATTTCCTACCAGTCAGAGAATACGGTGAAGAGGCGATTGCTGATAAAGCTATTGCCAAAAAGGCAGTAGAGAAATTGAAAAACGACCAGAAGCATTACCAACACATAATGATGGCTCGGTGTGCAACAAAGAGTCGAGCACAGGCAGTCTACAAGATATACAAAGAGTTATGCCCAGAACTAAGAATTGTGTTATTATATTCCGGCTGCCCTGATTATATTGAGAACTATAATAAAGTTCTTAAACGAGATGTAGACATTGTGGTTTGTGTGAATATGCTTGGTGAAGGATTTGATTTGCCAGAACTTAAGATTGCAGCATTCCACGATATCAGAAAAAGCCTGCCAATAACATTGCAATTTTCTGGACGATTCACACGAACTAGCCGTGATGCGGAGTTGGGGGATGCTTCTTTTGTGGCAAATATTGCAGACCTTACAGTTAAGCAGGAACTTGATAGCCTCTATGAAGAAGATGCTGATTGGAATATTCTTTTAGCCGATGCAAATGACAATAAGGTTACAGATGAAAAAGAGTTTAAAGACTTTATTGAAGGATTTAAGTCGGGAACGGATGCCCAAATCCCTGTAAGCAGTATCTACCCAAAGTTTAGTACTGTCGTATATCAGAGCTACGCAAAAGGATGGCACCCTGAGGATTTTTACAAAGGTTTTAGAGGCTATGATAAACTTGATTATCAGTCTTATGACATTAATGAAAATGAAAAGCTGCTTGTGGCAGTGATGGCAAAGGGACAGAATGTCGAAGGTATAAAGGTTAAGGATGTAAGGACTATGGCCTGGAGCTATTTGGTGCTGTTTTGGGATGAAAAGAAGAATCTGTTATACATTAACAGCCTAGATAATGCCAGCCTATATCATGAAGTGGCTAAGCATGTAGTAGGGGCTCCGGGGAAAGCCCCAAAGTTAATAAGTGGAGTTGATGTTTTCAAGACCTTCCATAATTTAAAGAGGACAAAATTAAGGAATGTTGGGCTGAAAGTCTATCTTGGGAAAGATATTCGCTTTAGAATGCATGCAGGGCGCGATGTTGAGAATGGGCTATCTCGCATTGAGAAAATGAACAGCGAGAAATCCTTTGTAGTGGGTGATGGTTTTGAGAACGGAGAGAAAACATCCATAGGAGCATCGTACAAAGGGAGAATATGGAGCCTAAGTGGCAATGGAAATATTCTTGCGTTTAAGAATTGGTGTATTGAGCAGGGCGAGAAACTCACAAATCCAAATATCGATGCGAATCAAATACTCAAAGAAACACTGATTCCAAAGACGATTAAAGAAATGCCAGTAGATACAATTCCTTTCAGTATAGATTGGGATGATGAGATGTGGAGAGAGTTAGAGACTCGTTACAGTTTTAAACTGTTAGGATCGGAGTCTTATATGTACAATACTGAAATTGAACTTTGTGAGAATGCTCTAGAAGGGAATAAGGTACGTTTTGCAGTATGTAATAGTGAACAGCATGTGGAGTTTCAGCTAGAGCTGTTTGAAAATAATGAAAATGAGAAGAATAAATTTCCCGACTATAGGATTAAACAATTGACGCATGGTGAGGCTTTGATACAGTTTGGGACGAGGACGCTAAAATTGACAGATTTCTTTGAGAAAGAAGAAAATGTACCGATAATCTATTTCACCGATGGGTCTAGCCTTCGTGGTAATGAGTACATTGTCTTAAGTGCTACGCCAACACTCTATGATAAAAACAGCTTGCAAGAGTGGGACTGGGAAGACGTTAATTTGCTTAAAGAATCACAAGGAGTGCGGCCACATCTTAAGACGGATTCTATTCAATACCATGTAATACAAACGCTTGTGCGGCAGGACTACGATATTGTGTATGACGATGACAATGCCGGCGAGATAGCTGATGTAATTACGCTCAAATTAATTGAGAATGAAATTCATGTGGAGTTATATCATTTAAAGTTTGCACATGAAGGTAAGATAACCTCGCAGATTGCAAACTTTTATGAAGTATGTGGACAGGCTCAGAAATCTGCAAATTGGAAATATAAAGAGGCAGAAGAGATGTTGAATCATTTACTGCGTAGGGAGATTAAAAAGAGTAGCAATGGCGACGAATGTTCGAGAATATATAAGGGGACACATGAAAAGTTGATCGAACTGATGAAACTTGCAAAGAGGAAGTTGCCTGTGAAGTATAGCGTCTTTATTGTTCAGCCAGGCGTTTCAAAAGATTCAGCAAGTGATGAAATACTATCGCTTTTGGGTGTAACTGAGAGTTTTCTCAAGGAGCGTACAGGAATAGAACTAAAGGTTATAGTAAATAAAAAGAGTCTATGACGCAAGATGGAAGGTGGAAATTGAAGTATAATGTGGAGATAGTTTTTGTATTAATATTTACGAGTAAAAATTATTTCTAAACTAACAAAAGAGTTTAAATATCATTAATATAATGAAAGAGAATCTTTGTATAGCAATAATAACAGCAGCATCTATCTTTGCTGGATTTCTCGTTACATTCCTTAGTAGTTATCTGACTGCTCGAAACAAGGAATATGACGAGAATAAACTGAAATTTGATACTTTAGGAAGAAAGCTTACACTCTTTAGACAGTTATGTGGATTTGTCTGGAATAGCAACTGTTTAAATGAACAAAGACGTAAACTAAAAGCGAATGAACCTGCATTAGATGAAGATGGAAACGTCAAATCTTTGATGCACGCTATTGATGCTCTGCATAGAGACCTAAAACTCAAACAATATAAACAGTATCCTTATATAGATTATAGCGAGGAAGATTTGGATAGGATAAAAACACTTGTAAATAGTATATGGTATGACCTTATTCATAAGAACTATAAAGATATCCATTTCTGTTAGCCGTTAGATTGCCCAATGGGGATATCGCTAGGTTATTTTACAACTTTACGAAATGAACTATCATTTGGTAATAGTTTCTCAGACGAAGGAATGGATGATAGGGAATTTGGAACTATTGCAGGAAATGTAGAGTGCGAAGTGATTGAGGATATGGAAGTGTTGCAATACAAGATGCACAGGCCCATTGATTGTGATGTGGTCGCAATTATCAGAAATACAATCATGGTGTCCATTTCTGGATTGTTGTGCCTTTACTATTGTTATGGATAAAGGATTATTTACTAAATATTGGATGTTGGAATAATTTAATACTGCTTGTTGTATTGGCCGTCTTTTTATACAATATAGTAATGGCCGCAAAGCATATGTATAGATACTTTCTGAAGAAAGAGGCGTCTAAAGGGAAAACATATAATTTAAAGCAAATGGTAAACGATTCAAAGCACGAACAAAAGTTCGAGGAATTTAAGAAGTACGAAGATGCTTTCAAAGGGTTCTTTAATAATGCAAAAGAGATCTTCCGTAAACTACAGGAGTCTGATTCGTCATCACAGTTTTTCAATGATAGCTGTATCCTTCAAGTTTGTCCAGGAAGTAGAGCAGGTGGAGATAACTCTGATGTGGTAGACGTCTTTTGGGGAGCACATCCTGTAAAAAGAATAGATACGAAAAACGGCTTCCGGCTTCTTACAGAAGATGGTGTAACTATGTTTTTTTATCTTCTTCCAGACGGTCACGTAACAATAACTCTATATCCAGCAAAAACCGAGCTTATGCGGCCATTAGAAGATAGTATTCTTTTGTATAGGTACATCAAAGCTACCTGGCTGCTAAAAGAAAAGAATCAAAAATCTTTATGGCGTGACTTTATGGCATATACAGAATGTACGTCCTTGATTGGCACTCCTTCAATTTGGCAAAGGTTAAGAACGTTTTGGCTGAGATACTCTCGACCATTATGCATGGATGGAGTACAGCAACCTATCAGAGGCCTGCTGTACCTTCGAAATATTGTTACTTTTGCCTTGACTGTAGGTTTGAGTGGGTTCCTGTTAGTTGCCGTTCAGCAAGGCCAAAAAGAAACAGTGAAAGATTATTCTTTATTGATAAAGCAAACAAATCAATGTATAGAGGATGTTCAAAAAGTGCAAGATGAACTGTTGAGAGAAGCACAAACGCTAAATGCAAACATTGATTCTTTGATGAAACTTGTTCCTCTTTCACAAAAGAAACCTGTTGTCACTAATCCAAAGAATTAGATATTATTCCATGGATTTTAGCAAGTTATTCAAAGGAGCAAAGAAAGAACTTGGGAGTAATTTGACTATGAAAATAGGGCATCATCCTAAGATGAAATCCTCTTCATGTTTCTGTTTGTGGTCAGATTTATTAGGATTCTCAAAAATATTTGTTGAAGCTAATTGGGAATTAAATAAATCCCAAATGGAGAAAATCTATAGCAGACTTGAAGCAGCACATAGCTCGGCATTATATTATAGTACACCATTTGAGAGAAATCTAATTCTTAATGATGGAATAGCAAAAGTTTTTCATCCTAAGAGTCAGGTAGAGGATAAAAATAATATTCTAAGTATTAGTATATTCTTGCGTTCATGCGTGGAGTTACATATGTCTATTAATGAAACAGAACATGAAAATGGGTTTCCTGGTAGTCGAACAGTACTTGCTTTTGGTGAGAATATAGAGTATCTTACGGAAGAGGTGAGATTTGATGATTATGTGTGGAATTATTCTAAGCCTAAAGGAAGCGAGATAAGTAGTTTGGCAAATTCTGTAGGTGATCCAATTGTGATTTACAATCCAAAAGAAATGCAAATGAATACCTCCTTTTCAAAAGCATATATATTAGAATCAGGAGGTGGAAAAGCAGGGCTTCCTGGCCATTATATGTACATAGACAAGTCTGTGATAGATGCTATAGATAAGTACGCTAGAGATAAAGGATATCTCCCGATTTGGCGAGAGAACGGAGATATGATGAATTACTTTGTCCCATACGTAAATGGAGATTTATCAAGAGTCGTGTTAGGATTTTGTTTTGATAAGAATGTAATACAACCGCAAGGTATAATATATGAAACGAAAGTTTACAAACTTATTAGATACTATCCATGGGATGAAGATACTAATGAATTATATTTTGATGTAAATAATCCTAGTCGTAGATAGTCAATTAGGATGCTACCAAAATCTTCTTGAATAAATGGCGGCCGCTCAGTTGAGTAGTCGCCATTGTTAATATCTTAAAGGTTTCTTATTGGTTATTGATGAGTTCATTCAACACATATTCTATGGCGGTATCTTTATCATCAAAGAAATCTTCGATTGTTTGCTTAACCTCATGCTGCGGTTCAATACTTATTCCTTCCATAGGAAAACCTTTAGGAGAGAAGTGTGGATCAATGCATGTAAACGTTTCAATATCTGGACAGAAAATCTCCTTGGCCTTGATATATCGGGAACATATCTCTTCTGAAAGTTCTTTTCTTCTCCTACTATTACCCATGATTTAATTTTTCCAGAAAGAGATTTAGGAATGGTTCGTCCATCTGGTATTGTTATGAGACCAAGCTCAATCTTCTGTTTTAACATGCTGTAGATATTACTGTAAAGGTTTGGATATTTCTCCAACACTTGGGCCAGAAGACGTTGGTAAAATCCTACTTGAATTGGTGATGTGAATATTTTCTGTGGATCGTCTCCCTTCAATTCAATAATTATTAGATCACCATCCCAAGTCAGACCGAGAAAGTCCACTTCTCCGTAAGTTGTTGCCACATTCTTCCTCAGGCTCTTCAATGACGGCTTGAACTCGTTTTCTAGAAGATTTTTGAGCTCGGCATCTATTTTGTCAAGTATTCTCTTCTTGGTTACTTCATTTCTGATTCCAATCACAAATTCCTTGTCAATTATAATGAAGTCATCATCCGGTTTGTTCAAGAAAGTGTACCTACGGGCAATCAGATTCTGGTAATATCCTTCTGCCTTTTTCCCTGTTGATTCCTTTCCATAATATCTGGAAAGATTTGGATCTGCTTTCAGTTTGTCCAAAAGAGTATTCAAATGAACGGATTTAGTTGTGTCTTTATAATATTCCGGGCAGAGGTCATAATACTTTTTCTCATATGAAATTTTGCTCTTTCCACTCTTCTCTATTTTTATGATTTTACTTGTTCCGCAGTAAACGGAGAACCAAGAGTTGTTTTTATTGCTTCCTGTTTGGAAATCTAGCTCAGGATGATCCTTGACATACTGTATCATCCAATGGTATTGTCCACCTTCCTTGAATTGATTATAAATTACTGGACCCATTGTCCTGTTATAATAGAAGTCTGATGTTATGCTCTGCTTGGTCATGTATTGAAATCTGATTATAAATATAACGTTTTTTGATGTAATTATACACTTGGCAGTGTAGGTGATTTCTCGTTTAATATAAAAATCATTCTAATTGTTTTTCTGAAAACAAAGCCTTACTGATTAATTCTTTTGCTTCTTGTTCTTTTTGTGCAATTTTCGTTTCGTCCCACCTTTCTCCTTTTTTAATAGTATTCATCATGGATTTTAATTTGAGACTATAGGTCTTCATAGCTTTGGCATCACCAAAGTTTTCATATTTTGCTCCCGGGAGATTATTAGTAAATTTTGAATTCATACCCCTGCTGACAAGACATAAATTTCCAAAACTATGTAGATGGTTAAAATCCATTGGATCTTTATCCGTTGGATGTTGTGGGTAGAAATGTTCTACAGAGGTTCTGTACGAAAACTCAAAGTCTGTATCCTTTGTCTTTTTCAACAACAGATAATCGTAAAAGTTAAACACAAAATTCTCAACATGTTCTCCTTTTTGTGGATACTCATCTATATTGATATTTGACCATAGGATGTCTTTATCGTGATTTATACTCTTTCCATTATTCTCGAATATAATAGTCTCAAATGGAACCTTATTTTCAGGGATTGCTAAGTATCTATCTAACATATATGCTTTTGATAAATTCCATAAATATTCCGCATATTCAGTAGCGTTTGTATTCCTATGATTATAGACATAGTATAAACTGGCATTCATCCAATGCTTATATATCTGAGTCGGTGCTGACACATGAAACATCGATAGGAGCATAATTATATTACGATTTTGTCCAGATCCATCATCTTCGTATTCTGTTTGTGAGAATGTGTCTTTGTAATAATATTTATCTTTATCTGCTTTTTGAGGTAATAATTTCTTCAGACTCCATTTATCTTGTTTTCGTTTAATGATGTATTTATCAAAGAGAAGACGTAAATCAAGGAGTTTCATAATAAACTCTATGCTGAAACTCGCAGCGTCTTTTTCGCTTTTAATCACGCTTTTGAAAATCTTTGTCAACCTTTTGTCATCCAACACAACTTCTTTATTGTCAGAACGGATTATTTTTAGAGCATGAAGCAGAAAGTTGGAAAAAGTAATCAATGAATGGTAAGTTTCTGATTGGTCTTTGTCGGTACCTTCTTCCCATGGCTTACTATAAGGTGTGTTGTTAGCAGCATCTAAGAATAACCGCTCTAAAGAATGATTTTTTTCTTCGTTACCAAGAACGGAATTTTTATTGTATAATGCAGCTAAATCATTGAATGAAATTTTAATATTTTCAGTGCCATTATTATCAAATATTTTTTCTCTTGTAGCTTTTGAGAAATTTAGTTGAACATATCTATCCATATTAGAGCAGGCTTCCCAAATCAGATTAAAAGCAGCCATAGCAGACTGATTTTCCTTAATTGGAGACATAAGATGTGCTTTCACAATTTCGTGTTGTTCAAGTTGCTCTCCCCTGGAGTTCATTATCTCGAAATAGTGATTAAGGTTTGTGTCTTTCGGAACACTTATCCGAAGAATGATTACCTTATTAAGTAGATAATCAATAAAAGTAGAAACGGAAATCTCTTTATCCTGACAAATCTTATCAACTATGCTCCACGCTTTGTTATATACAGCCATAATATTAGCATTAACAACTCCATGATCAATAGTTTCAGGATTGTTGTACAATGCAAATAACGTGAGGTTTGATTTTTCTCTATGATCAAAAGAGAGATTTACTTTAGAATACCATGATAAGTCATATTTTGAATAATTGTGTTTAAGTGCACATAAGAGAATAGTTATGGTTGTTGTTCTCTGTTGTCCATCAATTGTCTCGAAATACAAACTATTGTCCTTATGCCTTGGAAATACAATTAGGTTTCCTATGTAATAGTTATTTGTGGGCGAATCTTTCGCATAATCAGCTATATCCTGAATAAGTTGAGTTGTTTCGCCCAGCCCCCAGGCATAGTTTCTTTGATAAATAGGTATGCGGTATTCATTACTGTTAAGCAATTCTTTTATGGTAAGTTCTTGTATATCGTTCATAATAATCAGAAATAGAGTTGTTAGATTTGACTGTCTGCATTTGAAGCTAATGATCCGATTTGTGGGGTCATGAGATTTATAATGTCATACGGAGATTGAGCATCACGAATAGTTTTGAACATGATGCCGCTAGTGGCACTATTATCTATAGTTGGGAGCTGAACGCTGTAGTGTATCAAGCGAATTTGATATGCATATCTAAAGAGCTTTCTCACTACTTTATTTATTTCAGCGAAGCCAAATCTATCAATATAATAAATCAATAGGCAATTAAATAACTGTCGGACATAGGTGTCACCAGTACGATTTCTATTAGAATAATTATTTAACATTCGAATGATTTTATATGCTGATTTTTCATCTTCTGTTGAGTCATAATTTTTATATTCATTTTCGTCTATGATTTTATTGTACAAGGCATCATAGTAGCGAATCATATCAAAAAAACGGCTTCCGTTAATACATATTTGATCTATCTGGAAAGGAAATTCCATTTTTGACTGGTCGATGTTTCTAGATGGTTCATTAGCATAAAACGATGAAAAGAAGTGACATATAATTTGCTGCATATAAAAAGGATACCGTTTATCCTCCAAGGATATACCCTTAAAAGCATCGATATTGTCTTTTGTAAATTCCTTTCCACTATTATTTTTGGCCCATCTTTTGACTCTATATAAGGTCAAAAACAATTCAACTAATCTTTGCGGATCAAGATCCTGCCATTTAGTGATGTTATCGCTGTCCTTCTCAGAAAGTTTTTTGATTTCTCTAAGATGAAAAGCCTTCAATAGATCATGTGGCTCCAAATCTTTCCCTCTTGCATTTTGTGAGTCAAAGAATTGGAAAGCTTCAGATATTTCGGGTAGGCGAACTACAACAAACTGACATTTGTTTAAAAGAAAATCTAAAAAATTATCATCCAAATCATCTAATCTATCTTCAATGGCTGTAAGGTTTTCTCTCACATGTCCAATTGAATGTTCGTTTGTAAATTCCGTACGTTTACAAAATGTTTTAATTCTATCTTGTACTTCCTGATAAGGATTCTTGGCCCTTATTTCTTTTTTGTTGAAAAGTTCGTATAATAGCAAAGAAAGAGTGACTATACGTTGTTGTCCATCTACTATATTGTTCTCATGAAGAACAAGAGTCCCAAGTCTATATTCTTCACTATCCTTGAAATACAAAAGGTCATTTATTAATTGGTTGACATTCTTTACACCCCATTTATATGGGCGTTGATATTCTGGAATTATGAAGTTATTGAAAGGTAAATCTTTAATTTTTAGAATACCATAAGTAAGCTTTTCTACTTGCATACTATCAGCTGGTGGAAGACTTTCCAGATTTTCCATTTGCTGCATTATGATTTCTGCGTCTCCATGCTCTGCTGACAAAGGAGATAGTACTGGGTCGAATATTTTGGATATTTTTTCAAAGCATTTGATGATATCGTCTGCAGATTGAATAGTAATATTTATTCTACATCGGCCTTGATTACGATTACCCCATCTATGCCAACTTAGCTCTTGATGCTGATAAGATTCTTCAACTAACTCTCGCCAAATAGTATTATATTCATAACCACTAAATTTCCCTTCAAGGTGCAATTCAACGTATCCTTGATAGTATTCGTAGTGTATATCAATATCGTGGAGAATAGTCTCCAATTGAATGAAACGATTATCGTGATAATGATTTGTTTCAGTCTTGTAGTATCTTCCAGGAAAGTAATCCTTTAGCTTGTGTTCAACTTCCTTTTTTAAGCTATCGGTAATTTTCAAATAGTTCATAATTGTTAATATATTCTGTAATACATGAGCAAATGCTGTACATCATTATCTTAATAGAGATTATACATATTCCTTTTGCTGAAAAAACAACATATAATATATTGTTTTATCTTATTCCTTAAATCCGAAGTATACGATGTCCATTTCCATATTGCTGACCAAGTCACCTTTTTTCAGCCTCTGTTCAGTGTTTTCTTCTGAACTAATGGTTCTGAAAATGATATCAATGATTCTGAGTCCTTTGGGATATCGGAAACCTTCGCTTCGTCTTCGGCCGCGGATATTGATTGATATGTGCCCCTTGTTCTCTTTCTGACTTCTGAATAGTAGCAGGTCTGATTTGAAACCACGGTACTTTGTGTTGATTTCACATACATCATAACCGATCTGGCGAAGGTCAAAGGGTTTATCTGGATGGTAGAACGATGTGTAATAAGGATGAATGATGATAGTTCCTTCATCGAAGATTTCCTTTAGAAAATCTCTTGCATTCTCGTACAAAGGATTTCTACCATAACTAAATGACTCTCCCCTAGTTTTTTGTGGCTGAGGCATCGATACGATCCATTTCCTATCATCGGCGATGTCGGTTAAGAATTCCTTCAATTTAACCCTATCAAGAGCCTGGTAATTGATATCTATTTCTATGCACTTAAGGTGATTGTCGACAATGGTTTGGCGTTTTTTACCATCGACTTTATGGCTGACTAGAAATTCAATGAACAGACGCTCGCCATTATCCATTATACCTTCCACATCCGGCCGGAAACCATAGCGTTCATCCCACTTCTCTACTTCAACATTATGTATTCTTACGAGACCAGAGGGGAAAGCTCCACTATTGGATTGAGGTAGCATTATCCGCCCGGTTTCCTGAAGAACTTCTTTTGCGAGCAGGTGGAGTGAAGATTCGTATGCTCCTTCACATTCGAGTCCGTGGGCGTGTGCGAAATGGTGTTCTCGAATTTGTCCGGCATTCTTAGCATATAGAGGAGCATTGCAATGGGGGCAGTGACAGCCGCATTTCGTGCCTTTGGCAACATCATCAACGTGGACGAGGGCTCCGCCTTCATCCAGCGCAAAAGTCAAGAATGCGCCCATAATTAAAATCTCCTCTCTATATATCTCAGGAGTTCTCCATCCAGTTCTTTGGTGCCCTGAGGAGCACGGAGAAAACCGTGTTTTGTAAGATTCTCTTCCGTGAGTTTGCCGGATTTGGAGGTAGCTTCAAGGCGAAGCAGAGCATATTTAACCTCGCTCTCGTCCTGATTTATACGCTCTTTATCGACCCAAAATTCCTCCTCCTTAACCATCCACTGGTCGTAGCGAACATTGATAGCCTCTACGGTCATTCTGTACTTGATTTCACGATCTTCTGAAACGTAGATGTATATGGTATCGCCGAGGCTGACGTTATATCGACTTTGCTGCCAATGATACTCGCCATACTTCTCCAGACATTCTGCCAGACGGAAAGTACTACGCTTTGCAGTGATGAGCCACTTCTTATGGTTCTCTGGAATGATATGCCCAGCCATATTTACGCGGTTGCTATTGGGAACAATGTCTAGATGACAGCCCATTGCCGCAGCGATACGGCAGAGAATGTCGAGACCAGCAGAATACTTTCCTTTCTCGATACGACTCAAATTGGAAGCATCAATATCGGCAAGCTGGGCGACATCCCGAGCGTCCATACGGCGCTCCATCCGAAGGCTCTTGATTTTTGCTCCGATTCGCTCCCGTTCGTTTTCACGATCTGGGCCATACCAGAAGATGCTAGCCCAGCAATGACATTGATACATACCACGTAAAATCGGCCCCATTATAACAGAAGGGTCGCCCAGGTAATATTTGTCGAAGAGTGCAGCGATAATTTGGCAGTGATGCTCCTGCATTTCAAAAGGGATTACTCCTGAGAGTCCCAGCGTGAAACGGTCACCTTGTGACGTTTCAACAGTCACCTTATCCAGGCTGACAAATTTACATTTAGTTCTTGTTTCCATAATTCTGCAACAGGGTTAACCTTAAACATCAAGAATTATAAAGCAAATATAATAAAAGATCTTGGCTTTACAAATTTACCAAGCGAATTATTGCCATAAGGCCAAGATGTTTTCCTACAGTCTAAAAGATGATTGCTGAGTTGACAATACTCATTTGGTCTTGATACTAGTAATTTTTATTGAATTAATGGAATTTTAGATGTGGTAAAAGTTGTTGTTGATTTAAAGAAAAAGTGTAGATTTCGAGTCTCAATTTTTGATGAAAAAGTGTTTAAGGAGAATCTAATTCGTTGGAAAAAGTGTGAAGTAATATGTGCTATTCAAATGCAAAAAATGTAAGATTCTATCCCGTCTGATAAATTCAGAAAAGATATCTAACATCATCACTAAACCCAAATATACCACTAGAAAATAAAAGACTCATCCTGAGCGCGCTGTTCTTATGGGAAGCGGGATGAGTATATTATTGCAACATTTAATTAATAAACTTCATATACCAATGTCTTTCTTAAATATATTGCAAGAATGAATTATATGGTAATGGGTCCATGCGCTATTGCATTCTTATTGATTGCTAATAGCTTACTTGTTTTTTGCGAAAAATATCCTTTATATTTCGATTTTACTTACTATGTTATATTCTTTAAGAGTAAGGGGATGGAAAAGGGGACTTGTGCTTTTTAATCTAATGTCCTTGCGTTAATCTTTCTAGGTACTTTAATAAACCTTCTAATGCATAAAGGAATAAGATAAAATACTTTTCATACATTTTGAACAAAATCTCATCTGATGTGATTCTAATTCCGTATTTGCTTGTATGTATATATCTGGTTATCAGCGGCTATGGTATTTGATATTTTAGAAACTAAGAGATTGAAGGTAGCTGTATAAAGCAATAATTATCTATGATTTAGATAGATTATATAGTGAAAAGTACTCAAATTGCATAGAGGGACGTAAATTTGTCCCCCGTATATGGCTTGGGGGACAAACGGGGGACAAAATGTTGAAAAAAATAGGTATAACAAAAGAAAATACCTTTCCTAAAACTATTATTTTGCCATATTTAAGTCGTTTTTAGTCAGTATTTTAGGCTGCTCATAACTGTAACTATCCGATAATCAAGTAGTTAGCCATTTCCCGATGCACAACGCTTAATCATCTGAGAGTCAATATAAAGCATTTTCTTGGGCCTATTTTGGGCGCCGAAGTTGCACAAAAACGCGCACCATTTCCGGCGGTTGTCAACATAACGGAGATGGGCAATGCAAATATATGTATATTATGTGATGTCGTCAAGAAAGTTGAGCGACGTGAAGGTGTTCTGCTTGATATTTTAATGTTTTGATGTTTACTTTATAAGACATGAAACAATTTCCTCACGGACCTTTTCCCAAGCGGGTTGCGGATCGAAGGTGAGGCCGGGACGGAGGAGGTCAGTGGTGTCACCGAGGAATTCGGGATTGTGCATCTTCTCATCCATGTTTAGCACGAATTCCTTGTATGTTGGAGCATGGCTGGCCACGAAGCGTAGGTAGCGGTCATAGGCCGTCATTACACGGTCGAGATTCAGTTTGTCGGTTATGAGCGCAGTGTAAACGTCGAAAAGGTCACGGCCTTTGAGCCGCTGATAGAGGCACGGACTTTTGTACCGACCAACTCGTCCAGTTCATAGGTGAGCACTTCGCACTGGCCGCTGAACCAATCGTTTTCGACGGAGAATGATACCCGCACCATTGGGAATACACTGAAATGTTCCTTGCAGTTGATTTCCACTTTCAGGTGGATTTCGCCGGCCCCTAAGTCAGTCGGCTGGACGCGGAAGACGAGAGTGTTGTTGCGTTTCTTCTGCTTGACGACGGGTTCGCCCAGCCAGGAGAGGGCTTCGCGCAAATGGTCTATCGTCTCCTTAATGGGCTCGGCATTCACCTGAACCAGGTCGATGTCTTCCGAGTAGCGGGGCTGCGGCTCCAGATAGAGTTTGTGCAGCGCCGTGCCGCCACGGAAGGCAAGATGCTCCTTCAGGAAGGAGTCGCTGTATATCGACACCAGCGCCCTGCAGATAATCAGATCCTGCTCCACCAGACGCGGAGAAGACCACGGTACAACCGTACCCCATTGGGTTATGAATGCTCTCTGTATCATAAGTCGTCAATTTCAATTTCTTGGTTCACCACCACTTTCCATTTCTTGTCCACTTCGGAGTCATCAACCGATGTGCCCAGTCTGAGCGGCACTGCTTTTATTCTCATACCTCCGGCTTTCATCAGGGCGAGCAGACCGTCGGCGATGGCTTCTTCTCCCAATACACAGTCCAGTAGGTAGCCTAGACGCTGGAATGCGGGAGCGGAAGCGACCTTCAGGAAATCGCCGTCCATCTTGGTGAAATCCAGCTTCAGAGACAATTCTTCCAATACCGTTGCTGCCCTCGTGAGACCACCGATGTGATCCTGATATGCTACCATGTCCACTGCCGTCAGTTCGGGGCAGGAAATGTTCAGCCAGCCGGCAGGTATCTCCAGGCGTTCGATATAAGACATTGAGATTTCCCTGCGCTCGGCATAACGGATGGCATAGCCTTCGCGCTCCTTGTCTCGTAGAACAGGTGGCTCAACCATCACCTGGAAGCCCATCGGTGCCTGGTGCGCTGCGCCGTGGCGCTCGGCGGCACTAAGCAGTGAGACGTAGTATTTCCGCTGGAGATACTGCATCATACGGTCCAGATACACTTCCTGCGGCACTGCCTTCCATAAACGGTACTCCTCGGGTACGACTACATAGAAACCGCGGCAAGGGGAGAATACCCGGCCTTTGGCCACGGCGCGGTGCAACGACATGGCGACGGTAGTGGCTGACATTGAGGGAAAAGCCTTCCGCACATCCTCTTTGGAGAATGTGTATCGGCCGCTCGGAGCCAGTCCTTCTATCCAGTCTGCAATGCTCATGGTTTTACGTGTTTGTTCTATTCACTTGCAAAGTTAGACAAATTTTGTATAATATCGCAAGCAAATGGGAAATATTTGAATGCCGTTTCTGAAGTGATTGGACAAGTATAAGGCGTATCTATCTTACATATATGCATATTATGTGACGCCGTCAAGAAAGTTGAACGTCGTATTGGTGCTCACGCCGAATTCTTCTCAAAGACTGTCGAATTGCATTTTCAAAAATGAAATTTTTTACAATAATAATCTCATGAAATGCCCGAATGAGCAATTTTGTCGGATAAGAGCTGCTTTTTGGGGTATTTTGTCGATTAAGAAGAGTTTTGGCCTCGAAAATGCGATAATCACGCTTCGTGTTGGCATCTGCAAGTGTAGTCTCTATCTGTATGGCGTTGTGTATTTGCAATGCGGATAGTTTGAGCAACCGTAGAATTTGCCATATTTGCCTTGGCGTAGTGTTAATGTGCCGCCACATTGCGGACAATAGCCGTTGGCGATGGCAATATCTCGTTTGAGTTCATTATGACGAACGTTGGAGATGTGCTGCTTCTTGGCATCTTTATCTTCGGTGTTGTTTGCGAGAAGGATGTTATAGATGCTCTGTATCTGGCTTTCGGAGAGGACTCTGGTCTCGAATTGATTGATTGTTCGGGGAATCTGATCCCAGTATATTACTGGCGTGTGAGCATCAACACCGAGTCTTGCCTGTCTTGAGAATGCCACGACTGATATGAACGGGATGTTTCCATAGCCCTTCAAAAGAAATTTTAATGCACGGATATGTCCCTGGTTCTGATGAATTGGATTACGTAGCTGATATTTGTTGCCGTAGATGTTCTGTGTCCAGTATTCGCTGTTTTCGCCTCCGTAAATCCAGCCTTGATAGAACTTGGTCTCGATGACGAAGATTCCATAGATGGATATTACGATATGGTCTATCTGCGTGCTGTAGCCGTTGCTTGTGAGCAGAAGGTTATTTATTATTTTGTATCTGTTCACTGGAAACTTTTTCAGAATAGATGCTACCCGCATTTCCCCAACTTTGCCTTTGGATGGCAGGAGGCGGAGGAGAAGTATAATTACTGGGATGCAGATTATTATTGCTAATATCTCCATAGTTCATTGGAATTTGTCATCACAATTGTGTAATGTTGACAAAAATACAAAATTATAGGTGATTATTGCCGATTTAACTTTTTGATTATGATTTACGGTTACATTAGAGTTAGCAGCGACAAGCAATTGCATGAAAGCTAAAAATACTCTAAGGGTGCAAGTCCCTAAACCGCCCTGATAGTGGGAAGGTTACAGCCAAAGGCAAGTGTGCCTGCTGCGAGACAAAATCTGAAGGAAGCCGGCGGCAAATATCTGGTCTGACAAACGGAAATCCTTTACATCTTCTTCGGCATCCACACGGCAAACGTGGTTCAGTTGTCGGACCGGATAGAACAAAGGTCGAGTTTGGCGGTTGCCTGACACGGAAGAAACTTGCAGTCAATGCGGATCTCTTGTGGGGGAACTGTATCCTCACCATAAAAACAGACAAAAAATCCGGCCGAAACGACCGGAAAAAGATATTAAATTGAAATTTTGATTAGTCGGACACAGAAATTGAATGGATTGCTTACTGCTTCGCTCAGATTGGAAACATTAAACGACAATTCCTATGTAATATATTGACAATCAGATGGTTTAGTCTATTTCCCGATGCAATATGTGTTAGAAGTGTATAATGCTGTGATAATCAATACGTGTTTGTGCGTTAAAGTGCCTTCGGGGGGGACAAACGAGGGACAAAAATTCGCATACCAAAAGAAAGAAAAACAATAAAACCATTTCAAAACAACTACACTGAAATGTCGGGGGCCCTATTTGTCCCTCACCCTCTTGTTCTGCTTGCCCCTTGGATTGAAAGTTAGGTTTGGTGTTAATTCTAAAATTACCAAAAGCCTTTATATATAAGTTTAGTTTGGTTTTGTATATCTAATCAAGTTCTAAACTAAACTGCTCCTTCATCCATAAGTCTTCTTGTTTTTCTTTTCGCCAGCAAAGTTTTATAATTTATCCATGAGGGGCTTTTTAAAGACGCAAACACTCTCTTGACTTATAAGATTGGCAATAAGGGCGATTCGTTGCCGACTTTATACATCTGAATTGGTTATTCCTTATATCTAACAATTTGTTGTATGAAAAACAATGTATCTTTCGTGAAATTTTCACGTGAATAATTCACGGAATGAGAAAAATATTGTATCTTTGCATTGAAATGGGCGATGAAGCCATATTATATGAATGGTCAGCATAAACGTGTAATAAACAATAATTTTATAATAATATGATACTGCGTGTAATTCTGAAGAATTTTCTTTCATTTAACGAAGAGGTTCAATTTGATATGTTTCCTAATATGAAGAGAACTTCTTTGTCCAATCATATCAAAGTGCTTAATGACAAGTTACCGGTATTGAAAATGGCTGCCATCTATGGTTCCAATGGGGCTGGCAAATCCAATTTACTGAAAGGTATCAATTTCCTAAAGGCTATTGCTACAAATAAGAATTTTCTTGATAAAGAAAAAGTCGGAAAATACATTTTCGCACTGAAAGAGAATGCGGGAAAAGAACCTCTTGAACTTGCAATTGAGTTTGTGACCAAATCAGGAGTTCCATTTATTTATTCGGTGGAAGTGAATGATACTGGGGTTACATTTGAAACTTTACAGGTTTCAAGTTTGGGTTCAGGAGAAAATGTTAATGTTTTCACACGTACAGGCAGAAAGGTAGAGTATGCAGTTGCGCCATCTGACGAGGTAAATAATATGGTCTTGGGCTGGATAGAAAAGAATTCGTTCGCAAGTCTATTGACTATAAATAACGATATGCCGGTATTGGCAGATGAAAATATCGGTATCGCACAGAAATGGTTTGAGGACGAACTCACAATTATCGGTCTGCATTCATTTAATCCGACTTTGATTGGAGTATTCAAAAATGATAAGGAGATTAATCAGTTTGCTTCGGAGTTATTTAAAGCTATTGATTTGGGTGTGGATGAAGTAAAAGTAGAGACTGAAAATTTTGAGGATTGGGTGAATACTCACGATGCTGGCAATTTGCCAATGGATAAGGTTCGTGAAATGCGTTCTGGGGTTTTGTCAGAAGTTGTTGATTTTAGAAATACAAGGGCCATCAGTGTGGAGGATGGGGTACAGAAGATAAGCCAGATGATGTTCCGGCAGTTTGGAGAGAATGGCTTTTCAAAAGATATGGATATTCAGGCACAGTCTGATGGTACCGTCCGACTGTTGTCTCTTGTACCAGCTTTGTATCATGCTATGAAATCGGCAAAAACCGTGCTCATTGATGAACTTGACCACAGCATACATCCGCATTTGGTCCGAGAAATCGTGCGTTACTTCTCTTCTCAAGAAACCAATGGTCAGCTTATATTCACAACTCATCAGACTTGTTTGTTAAATCAGGATTTCCTGCGTACTGATGAAGTATGGATGGTTGAGAAAAAGTATGGTAGTAGCCATATGTATTCATTGAATGATTATAAAATTCATAATACTATCAATATTGAGAATGGGTATATGGAAGGTCGCTATGGTGCGATTCCTTTTATAGGCGAGTTGAATATGTAATATGATAAAGGATTATGGATTTATCAAAGTTGACATATTCAAAAGGTGATTCTGGGAAGACGCCATTAAAGCCTGTTCCTAAAACTATAATAGAAAGTAATGAGGGAATAGGTGGCTCTGATGTCTTGAAAGTATCTCCTGCGTATAGTAAGACAGATGGAATTCTTTCAACTAATCTTGTGTTTGTACTTTCTGGAGGTGAGAAGCGGGAGAAAGATTTTCTTCGTGAACTTATCCGGCAACGTGAACTTCATTCTTTGAGAGTAGCCTTTATGTCTGAAAAAGGACAGGGGTTACAACCGTATCAGATGCAAGAAAGATGGATCGAAATACAATCCACAGGGATGTTCAAGATAGATAGCCAGATTTATCACTTAGACACTACAGACAAAGTCTTTCTTCTTTCTGATGTGGATGAGTTCTATGACCAGTTGGCTAAAATAAATAGCAATAATACGGGCAAACACGAGTGCCAATGGATAGTGAGCAATCCATGCTTTGAAATTTGGCTGTATTACTGCTATTTGAATAAGCCTGAAAAAGATATGAAATGTTTGGTTTCTGAGCCTATTGTGACACGGAGTAAAAAACTGAAGGCGTTAGGGCCGATGCTTGTTGCCGGAGGCCTGAATCCGTGTGAAGCATTTGAACGGATGACTATAGGGATTGAAAATAGTCGAAAACATTATAGTGCTGATAAAAACGGAATTCCAGTTTTATTTGCGACACAAATGCATGAGATGGCTCTGTATCTTATTGATACGATGAATCAAAATGCTGATGAGTATTCTGAATATGTGAAAAGAAAAGAAGAATGGAGGAGATTTATGAAAAGCAGAGTGTAAAGATTTTGAATTGTAATATAAAGTTACACTACAACACGAACGCCGTAGATTAAAAGTTTTTTTAATCGGAGTTATTTAATCGTCTGTTCCAAAGTGACTTTGATAATACATGGACTATTTTCCTTTAAGTGTTATGTTATCTGTAAAATATATACCAATGCAATATTATGATGCTATTATCATCCGTTTTACTGGTGACGATGGCAGTGTGCATAATATATTTGTGGATGGTGGTAATATTAATTCACGAAAGTTCTGCTATACCGATAGACTTAAGAAGGAACTTGAACTTTTATTCGGCATGGGGGAATCGATAGACTTGTGGGTAATAACTCATATTGACAATGACCATATAGGAGGGCTTTATAATTTTATCAACGACACAGAATTCTTTGAAACTCACCAAGAACGATTAAAAGAGGTCTGGATGAACTATGGTGGTAAAGGAGACTATGAAGTGCAGCGAACAGGAACAATAGGCTATCATGGCGGAAAAGAATTACGCGACTTACTTAAGGAAAAGCATGTAGTTGTTAAGCAGGCTATACTTGCAGGACATATTTCAACTTTATCTGATGCTACAATAACCGTGGTTGCGCCAAATGAGAACGCAATGAAATGCTATATAAAATGGTGGAATAACATAGAATTCAAAGATGTCGCACAAACAGTAGATGGACTTATTAAAGGCGGAAAATGGGACTATGACAAGAAATTCAAGGATTTCAATCTGACGCTGTACGAAGAAGATAATGAAGTAAAAAACAATAGTAGTATTGCTTTTGTATTAAGCTATCACGGTTATAACCTGCTGTTTTCAGCCGATTCATGTTCCTCTCTTTTGTCTGACGGCTTGAAGAATACAAATATGTTGAAGGATGGGGACTTTAAGTTTGACCTTATGCATATTCCCCATCATGGTAGTTGTAGGAATAGCTCATTCGTTTTCTTGAAAGACATTATCTGTCCCAAATATGTTATCTCTGGCAATGGTGCTAATAGATATCATCTACCTGACAAAGAAACCATAGCCAGATTAAATGCCGCAAACCCAACGGGTTGTGAATTGCATTTCACCGAGATGAACTTCAAACTAAAGGAGATTTTTGCAAACGATGATTGTGGGAATATAAAAATTATTGATGACGCCAACTTCACTTTTGAATAACATGAATAAGAACTACGACTTTACAGTTAAGCTTAAAGCTAACGACACAGGCAGTGCAGTGTTAGTCAAGCAGAATGAGTCTTATTATCTGCTGACTGCAGCTCACGTATGTGATGAATATACGGGGGAAGTCCCCATGGTGATTACCGATATTAACGGCAATGAGAATGATGTCACCCCAAATGAAATGGCAATTTCACCTAAGGAGAAGTTTGATATTTGTGTAATGAAACTTCAAGAGGACATTGCTTTGGCGATAGCTGCCAATGTGAAGTGTGCTACGTTTGAAGGTTCTGGCTACCCGTGTGAGATAGATGGTTTCCCGTCAAACGCAATCGACAATAAACTTAGGATAGAAAACAGATGTCATATTTCGCAAGAGAGCGAGGCGGGTAATGAGCTTTATATTAAGTTGGACGAAGAACGCAAAGATGGTGTAGAAATGCAGTATATGGAAAGCGGATTCTCCGGCTCTGGCGTATTTGTTAATTCCAATGGGGAAAAATACCTCGTTGGCATTATTCATAGGGTTGAGGAAGAGAGAAATCTATTCATTGGTTGGAAATTACAGAAAATTAATGAGGTCATTAAAGGTGAAGGTTGGACAGAGATACCTCTAATCCCGATTGAACTGTGTCAACAGATTATCAATCAATACAATAAACTGATTGAAAATACTGAATTCGTTCTTAAACGCATCAAAAATGAGATTGTTGGAAAGATACAATTGCCCCGTCAAGAATATAAAGATAAGATAAATTCTTCTTTAGAAACAGGCAATATCGTCATCATTACCGGTGAAGCTGGAATAGGTAAATCAGCACTTGCAAAAGAAGTGTTAACAAATGACAAATATCGCTCTGTGGCGGTGTTGGGTGATGACCTTGATGAATCAAAAGAATCAGAGATACTGGCAAATTGGAATATAACAAGTAGGCTTCCTGAACTTTTCAAATCACCCATATGGGGAGATGGTGGTAAAGTGTTACTCGTGGAAAGTGCTGAACGAATGCTGAATGGCAATACTGATACAGCAGTATTATTCATAGAGGATCTTCTGAACGAGAATCATGAAGTAAAAATAGTCTTCACAATTCGGAAAAATTCTCTTGACCAATTTAGATTGTGTTTGGCATGTAATGGGATTATTGTCACTGATGGCTGTGTTATAGATATCGGTCTTCTTAGTGATGCCGAATTGAAGGTAGTGGAAAAGTATATTCCTCAAATTCAGCCATACTGTTCAACAGATAAAACCCGACATATCTTAAGAAATCCATTCTATCTGAATATTGCTTGTTCCATTGCAACTATAGCAAATGCAAGCACTTTGAAAGAAAGTGAATTCAAAGATATACTTTGCCGACAAATTGTATCAGGAAAGAAGCCTGAAGTGGTCAGTCAGCGCATAGCTGCTCTTATTGATGTGGCAAGAAGAACGTCCAAAATAGGTATGAATTTGGTGAAATGTGAGATGACAGATGCTGTAAAATCACTCGTTGTTGATGATATTCTTGTTGGACAGCCAGAGCAAGGTCTATTGCGCCCTGGACATGATATATTTACTGATTGGGGCTTATATTGCTATATTGCAAATAATTATAGAGAGGTTGAATCAGGTGAAATAAGTCTTGCACAGTTCTATCGGAACATAGATTCGAACATTGCATCAAGAAACATGTTCCGGAAGTATATTGAGACACATATTTCTGAGGAAGATCAAAATCTTGATGCTTTTATTAGAGAGAGTCTCTCGCTTCGCTTGGACGACGTGTTCTATGATGCCTTATTCTATGCTATCCTTATTTCTGATAAGGGAGCATCATTCCTTGCTTCAATAAAAGACTTTCTTTTAAAAGACAATAATTTGCTTTTAGGAAGGTTGTCGGTCGCATTATCGTATATGTTCCGAAAAGTGGACTGGAGTACTAAAGAGTTTTTTACGGAACAAAGGATGAACGAGGAAGGTTCAAAGTTAAGAAACTCAGATTTTATGCTCCCGTTTGGAAAGGGATGGTACACCTTTGTTACATTTCTTTATGAGAACAGAAATGTCTTCAACGCATATAAAAGCAATTTGATAACATTATTACTACAATGCGAGCTTGTCGGTTTTTCTGAGAAAGATGCTCCCAATCTAAAAAAATATGTCTTTTCTATATTAGCAGATGATGTAAACCAGACTCTTGCAGATGATAGAATACATGAAAAACCTGATAAGGAAGTTATACGCCTTCTTTTCAAGTGGATGAATGAGAATCCAGAACAGATTAAGATGTGGACAGAAAAGGCGTTAGAGACAGATTCTTATAAGTACAAAGTTATTAAAGAGTTTCTCTTACTCAGTGAAGGCATAGAAACACTTGGATTTATTAATACATATCCCGAAATATATAAAGCTCTAATCAGGCATGAATGGCTTGATGATGAAGGAATCGTACACGATTACTATCCTATGATTCATCAATCCAGCGGATTGACAACTTCTTACAAATGTTTCTTATATTCTCACCCAGCTGATGCAATTGGCTTCCTCTGTGAAATTCTTAACTATGATATAGAAAAACTCAAACGCAAGCATGCACAAGAATTAGAGAAAATAAAAGTTGTAGTGGATGGAAAAGAAATACCCCTCTTTGGCAATAACTATCTGTGGCGCGAGTATAGAGGACGCAATTACCAATCACATGTGAGAGAAAGCCTTCTAATGACATTTGAGAAGTGGATGATGGACTCCATCAAAAACAATATTGATGGTGCTAAGTATGCTCTTTCTACGGAGAGACTTTTGGCTGTATTTGATATTGTTTACAGAAAGTGTTATAATGTAAGCGCTTGGGGAGTATTGGCTAGTGTCGCTACAAGATTTCCGATATTTGTCGGCATGAAAGCCATGCCTATCTATAGTTGTAGAGATTTCATATTATGGGATAAAACTAGATTAAGCACTGAGTTAATGCAACCCATGATAAGTCCCTATGCATCCAAGAATATTCAGAAAGAGGTTGCTAATAGTTATCAGTTGCCGCATAGAAAACAGGATTTGGAAGGCATAATCCTGCGAATGTCCATGACAGAAGGGTTTGCTGAAGAGTTTAGAAAACTTGTCAAGCATCTAAAGGAAACGGCCACTACTTATTTGGAAAAAGTATCTGCCGGTCGTATGGATATAACTCAGTATGAAATTATAGGCAAGACAGATGAGGGAATCATTTTACAAGGGAGGCTTTCTGAGGATATAAAAAAGGAAGCAGCGCAAAACGAGGTGTTTAGCAACCAATTCAATAAGATACTATTGACGGGTAACCTCTCCAGAACACGCTACGATGAGGATTCTGAACAAGTTATTGATGAGTGGCGTGAAGCATATTGCTTACATAAAGACCAAGGTGGTGTGTTTGACGCAAAAGGACTGGTTGCAGCGTTGGGAGTAAAGAAACATTGGAAAAACCTGAACAAAGAAGAACGAGCATGGTGCTATGAAGCCATTGTTCAAGAAACGTCTCGATTCGCGGAATCTGGAATGTTTCAGCCGTACACGGAGTATAGCTCTGAGGGGCTTGTATATTTGCTTGATCGGCTGCCTGACGATGAGCAATTGTTGCAAATAGTATGGGAATTGATTGATGCTATAGATGATAATGATTCTTTGTTTACTCGTTTTGAGAACTCCTTCAAGTCGTTGTTATGGCCTAACCATAGAGAATTAGCAGAGAAAATTATCTTGCTGTACATTCACAATACTGAAAGTAAACGAGACGATATTGATAAATTCGCGCATGTTTGCAAACTGATTCCTACAGATATAGAGGATACGGTTATAGATGAGATGACATTTATCTATTGTAAACAATTCATGGATACTTTGACGGATAAAATATCTGATCGATACGTCGTGAGAATGCCAGATATGCGAATAGAGGAGTTCTGTGCCGCATATATGGTTGCGATGCCCCCAAAGAGACGTAAGTTTATAGAAGAAATATGGTTGGCGTCAAGTCTTCAACGGACTATGTATCATTATGACAGGCGTGAGAGTCCGATAGGCTCAGTATTCAACCATTATTGCTATATGGCCACTCCAGCGAATAAAGATTATTTTTGGCAGTTGTGGGAGATTATGTTTGAGTGGTATAAGAAAAATAATGCTACGGAAGTCCTTCCTTCGCTAATGCTTAGTTTTGATGTGATGAAACCCAGTATGCTTGAAGATTGGGAAATCGCTAATGGTGCGAATGAACATATTTATAAGCTTTTGCAAATACTACCTCAAGAGGGCGTTTCTTACCTACCTTGGCTTGTTTGCAAGATTGGTTTTAGGTGGCTTATGCCTGATTGCTTAAGACATATAGATAAAGCAATTCTTCGTCAGTCATCAAGAGATCGGCATTCGATGATACGATGGCAAAATGCTGTTGAGGATTTATATGATGATGCTAAGACAAGGGATGCCATTCGTAAAAATGATGCTTTAAGAGCCGCTTATGTTGAAATTCTAAATGGTTTGATATCAAATGGCTCCGCTATCGCATATCTGATTAGGGATTATTATATATAGGAGCAGAACATAAGATGAACGCTGGATAACACATAATTGTGAAGTGAAAATATTTATAGAGTCGAACTATTGCTACCTCACATAATAAATGGAAGATGAGTGGAATGTGTATGCTTGTTTCATAGCCTTGTCGTTTTAATCTGTTCTTGATTTCTTGTCCAGCCAGTGGGGTGCAGCATGATTACAGCGGCGGGCCTATTTCAGGTCCACGTTATGGAAGATCGTTCTGCGAACCTCCTCCACCAACTTCCGGTAGATATTCCGTTGGATAGTCGGCCACATTTGTTAGATATGTAAAGATATTATGGCTAATATTTTGAAATTTGGTGTTGAACTTTTTGTAGACAGAACGTATAATTACATGACTTGTCGCCCATGACAGGCATTGCTATAAGCAAAAATACTTTTGGATTGTTTTCATTAGAATGTCAATTGATGTCATTCCATAATTAATTAAATTGATTTTATTACGTTGTATCCCAATATGATAGTGGTATGCCATGTACACATCCCTAACACAATTTTGGCTAAATGTTGTACTATTATTTAGGTGGATTATGCATAGTGAACGCTCAAAATGTATTAAGAGACAAGAATTTGTCCCCCGCCTGACCTTCAAGGAACAAACGGGGGACAATATTTTGGAAAACATCCGCAAATGCACGGAAAATGCGGTAAACAAAAGAAAGGAAGAGAAAATACCCTAACCTAATTATAGCCAATAATTTATGGCGTATCTTTATGTGCGATATTGATAATCAGATAAATAGGTTATTTTCCGATGCAAAACTTCCGAAATATATTCCCCAAAACTTCATCCGTGCTTATCTCCCCGACGATCTCGCCGAGATGATACAGCGCCTCGCGGAGGTCCTGCGCGATCAGGTCCGGCGGCAGCGTCGCCACTTTCAGTCCGTCGCGGACACGCCCGAGAGCCGTTGCGGCACGCGACAGCGCCTCATAATGGCGGATATTCGTCACCAGGGTTTCGTCGGTGTCACCTGTGATGCGGCGGCCGATTTCTGCAAGGGCTTCAGTCAATTCCGGGAGGCCGGAACCCGTTTTGGCAGATATGGGAATCATCTTGGTGACGATGCCTTTCTCGCGCAAGGCGGCTTCAATTCTTGCCATCTTTCCGGCCTTTCCGGCACAACCAGCCTCGGAACCAGTCTCGACATAACCCACCCCAGAACCAGCCGCCACAGACTCAATGCCGTCGACATCGCACTTGTTGACCAACAGCAGAAACTCACGCCCGGTCCCACAAGCATTAACCTTGCTCCAGATATACTCGGCGTCGGCCAGAACCGAATTCTCGCCACGCGACAAGTCGGTCATTCCCAATACGATAGACGCCTCGTCGAGCTTCTTGAATGTGCGCTCGATACCAATTTTCTCCACCACCTCATCAGTCTCGCGTATGCCGGCGGTATCAATGAATCGGAACATCACGCCGCCTAGATTGAGCGTCTCTTCGATCGTGTCGCGGGTCGTGCCGGCTATATCGGAAACGATTGCCCTTTCCTCGCCCAGAAGCGCATTCAGCAAGGTGCTCTTGCCGGTATTCGTCGCGCCTACAATCGCCACCGGAACGCCGTTCTTGATGGCGTTGCCGCGGCTGAAAGAATCCGTCAGGCGGACTATATGGGTCAATGTCTCTTCTACCAATGCCCCTAATTCTGAGCGACTTGCGAACTCCACATCCTCCTCGCTGAAATCCAGCTCAAGTTCCAGTAGGGAAGTCATTGTCAGAAGCTTTTCCCTGAGGGCTTTCAGCTCCGACGAAAAACCGCCTTTCAGCTGATTCATTGCGACATGATGGGCTGCGGCGCTTTGGGAGGCAATGACATCGGCGACAGCCTCGGCCTGGGCCAGATCCATCTTGCCGTTGACGAAAGCTCGGCGCGTGAACTCGCCAGGAGCGGCAATACGTGCGCCGGCATTGACAAGAAGCTCGAGAACCGCATTGACGATGAACCTGGAAGCGTGGCAGGAAATCTCCACGGAATTCTCGCCGGTATATGAGTGCGGCGCGCGGAACACGCTGACTATCACATTGTCCAGCACACTTCCGTCGTCTGCGAAAATCGTCCCGTAGCGGAGCCTGTAGCCTTCGGTCTCCGACAAGGATTCACCTTTTACGTCAATGACCTTGTCGGCGATTGCCAATGAATCTTCGCCGCTGACTCTGATTATGGAAATTGCGCCGGTGCCGGGAATCGTGGCAGGCGCACATATGGTGCCGTCCGTAAAAATACCAAGTTCACGCATGTCAAATCGCTTTTTTAACTTGCAAAGTTACATAAAAACTCCCAGTAATTTCTTATCTTTGCGACTTTTGGAACTGAGATATATGCAAAGAGACGCGATTGATTTCGGCTCGGACAACATTCCGAAGCTGTTCGGCAAGATGCTTATGCCTACACTTTTGGGCATGCTCTGCATCTCCTTGATGACGATAATTGACGGTGTTTTCATCGGACACGGCGTCGGAAGTGACGCATTGGCAGCCGTAAACATTTTCTCGCCGTTCTGGCTCCTTATGACCGCCATCGGACTGATGCTCGGCATCGGCTGCTCGGTCGTATCGTCCATACATCTGTCCCGGGACAACGAGAAGGCCGCCAGAATCAATATGACCCAGACCATCATATTCGGAACGGCATTGACATTGACCATAACCATTCTGGTACAATGCTATAGCACGCAGACCGCGTACCTGCTCGGTTCCTCAGACCGACTCCTTCCGCATGTGCTTGACTATCAGCGCTGGCTGTCATTGGCTTTCTGTGCAATGTTCATCCAGTCGGTTGGACTTCTTATCATCCGTCTTGACGGCTCGCCGCCCTACGCCATGTTCACATCCTCGATACCGGCTATTCTGAACATCGTCCTGGACTACATTTTCCTCTTCGTCCTCGACAAGGGGCTTGCAGGCGTCTCATTCGCCACATTCTTAGCTCTATGGTTCGGCGCCGGCATGGTCATTTTCTACATACTTTTCCTGTCCAGGTCAATGAAATTGTACCGGCTGAAGTGGTCGCTGAAAAGCCTCCGCCTCTTCGCCAGAAATATCGGCTACCAGTTCCGTCTCGGCTTTTCCGCATTTCTCGGAGAATGCAGCATATCGGTGCTGATGTTCGTCGGCAACTACGTGTTCATGAGGTACTTGGGCGAAGACGGCGTAGCAGCGTTTTCCATCGCCTGCTACATCATGCCATTCATTTTCATGACCGGCAATGCCATTTCGCAATCCGCGCAGCCGATAATCAGTTTCAACCACGGCGCAGGAAAGCGAGGCAGGGTAGTGGAAGCCCGAAAAGTCGCATTGCTCACAGCCGCAGGGGCCGGAATCCTGCTGTCGTCCGCACTCGCATTCGGCGTGAAATACGTCGCGGCGCTGTTCCTCAGCACCGACACTGCCGGCTACCGGATCGCATCCGCAGGCATTCCGCTGATGGCCGCCGGATTCGTGTTTTATATTGTCAATGTTACCGTGATCGGATATTTCCAGAGCGTGGAACGTGTCTGGCCTGCAACTATTTACTCATTGGCCCGCGGGCTTGTCTTCCTCGTGCCGTCGTTCCTCATCATGCCCCACGTCGCCGGCGCCCCGGGAATCTGGCTCGCCCTCCCCGTATCAGAAGCATTGACCTTCATTTTGATCGCCGCTACCCGCATAATTAAACGGAAAATGCGATAATCTGTTATAATTCATTATATTTGTCTCTTTAGCAAGACAATAACCGATGAACAATATAGCATTTGTCGATCTGGAAATTGACGGGAAAGGCAAAATTATGGATGCCGGAGCCGTAATGGCCGGAAAAAAACTCCATACATCGCGCATTGCGGAATTCGTGAAATTCATCAGCGATGCGGACTTCCTGTGCGGCCATAACATCGTCGAACACGATTATCAATACCTGAAACCCTTTCTGGACAAGGATTTCAAGCTGATCGACACGCTATATCTGTCGCCGCTGCTGTTTCCGAGAAAGCCGTACCACAAACTGCTGAAGGATGACAAACTCCTCTCCGACGAGCTCAACAATCCGCTCAATGATGCCGTAAAAGCCAAGGAACTGTTTGAGGATGAGGTCAATGCGTTCAAGAACATTGCCCGGCCGCTTCAACAAATATACTACGAACTCACGCGCGCCGATGCTCATTTCACCGGCTTCTTCGAAGCGCTCGGGTATGCGCCTGAACGGCGTCCGTTTTTCCTTCGGAAATCCGTTTCGGACAATGTGAAAGAGGCCCTGACCGGCCTGATTTGTGACAATGCGGATGTTTCCGGAGCGATTCGGGCCAATGCTGTCGCGTCCGCTTATGCGGTCGCGCTGATTTCCACTGACGACAGAAATTCAATAACTGCTCCGTGGGTGCTGAAAAATTATCCTGATACAGAGCGCATTACAAGACAGTTACGGGAATGCAATTGCGGCAGATGTCATTATTGCACAAGTAAAAGAAACCCTGAAAAAGCATTGAAACGCTGGTTCGGGTATGACCATTTCCGGAAATTCGGTGGCGAGCCCTTGCAGGAAAATGCCGTAAATGCTGCATTGGAAGGGCAATCCATTTTGGCAATCTTTCCCACGGGAGGCGGAAAATCATTGACATTCCAGATTCCTGCGCTGATGGCGGGGGAGTCGGTGCGCGGTCTGACAGTCGTCATTTCGCCGCTGCAGTCACTTATGAAAGACCAGGTGGAGAATCTGGAAAAGAAAGGCATTGCCGATGCCGTCTATATCAATGGCCTGCTGTCTCCGATAGAACGGAAAAATACGCTTGACAGAATAGTTTCAGGTGAAGCATCACTTTTGTATATAGCTCCTGAGTCATTGAGGTCCAAGACGATAGAGAAGGTCCTGCTGGGAAGGACTATTGTCCGAATAGTCATCGACGAAGCGCATTGTTTTTCGGCTTGGGGACAGGATTTCCGCATAGAATACATGCATATCGCTGATTTCATACGCCAGCTGCAGAAGAAAAAAGGACAGTCTTCGCCGATCCCGGTATCTTGCTTCACGGCTACGGCCAAGCCCAAGGTAGTCAGCGACATAACGGATTATTTCAGGGACAGGCTGAATCTGGAACTGAAACTTTATACGACGGATGCAGCCAGGACCAATCTTCATTATTCGGTGCTGTATCGCAGCAACAACGAGAAATATACGACATTGCGAAGCCTTCTGTATGATAGCCGGGGCCCGGCAATCGTCTATGTCACAAGGACCAGGAAAGCGGAAGAAATCGCCAGGCGTCTGACGCAGGACGGTTTGGAGGCCAAGGCATTCCATGGTCAGATGGAGATTGAGGAGAAAGTCCAGGCGCAGGATGATTTCATGAACAACCGGGTTCGCATTATCGTCGCCACGTCTGCTTTCGGAATGGGCGTGGACAAGAGCGACGTCAGCCTCGTGGTCCATTATGAAATATCGGATTCCCTGGAAAACTATATACAGGAAGCAGGCAGGGCGGGGCGAGATGTAAATTCCAATGCTGACTGCTACGTCCTTTACAATGACGACGACCTGAACCGCCACTTTACATTGCTCAACCAAACCAAGTTGACACTCAGCGAGATAAATCAGGTATGGCGTGCAATAAAAAACCTGACGTCCAGGTACAGCACCATCAATATTTCCGCGCTTGAAATCGCCAGGAAAGCAGGTTGGGATGAAATCCGCGACGTCGAAACCAAGGTAAAAAGCGCGATAGCCGCCCTGGAAAATGCCGGGTTCATCCGCCGAGGGATGGACAGCCCGAGAATCTACGCTACCAGCATTGTACCGAGGACAATGGATGAAGCGGCCGAATTAATCGACGGCTGCAATGATTTTACGGAGGAAGACAAGGTCAATGCAAGACGCATCATCAAGTCATTGATATCGGAACGGAGCCGCTCGAAGGCCGGTACCGCGGAGGCCGAATCGCGCGTCGACTACCTCTCCGATATGCTCGGCATAGAAATCAGAAAGGTCATAAACGTTGTAGAAAAAATGCGTATGAGCGGCATTCTCGCGAAGGACAATGACATGTATGCGTATCTCCGGACAAGCCAGGTCAGGAAACTTGATTTTTACGGAAAACTGGAGAAATGCATCATTGGCGCCTTGTCCGACAATGAATATAAATTCAGTATCAAGGAGCTGAACGAGAAGGCATTGGCTGAAGGCATATCAAGTTCTACTGTAAAAGATATCCGCACGATATTGTATTTCTGGATTATCCGGAACTACATGGAAAAGACTTCTCTTTCAGAAGAATATATCGAAATCCGCATCAGGATGCCTCGCGAAAGGCTGGCGCAGTCGGCAGAGAACAGGCTGGCCGTCACGCGATATATCTTGGAGCAGTTCAAGTCCCAATCTCAGGAAGAAGGTCATGACATCAGTGTGAATTTCTCATTGGCCGAACTCGTCGAGGGATATAATTCCAGCATCCTTTTCCATACCGGACAGGCCGGCATTGAGGATATTGAAGAAGCCTTGCTGTTTCTGGCGAAGACCGGCATAGTCAGCATCGAAGGCGGGTTTATGGTGCTGTACAACAAGATTGAACTTGAGCGCCTGAATTTCGACAACAGAAGCCGCTATAAGAAAGAGGATTACAAGAATCTTGACGACTTCTACCGGCAGCGCATACAGCAGATCCATATTGTCGGCAAATATGCGAACATGATGGTCGCCGACGAGAAAAAGGCGTTGGAATATGTCCACGACTACTTCACCATGGACTTCAAGGCGTTCATCAAACGCTATTTCGACAGCAAGGAAGCCGAGGAAATCAACCGCAACGTAAGCAAAAAGAAGTACGATGAGATTTTCGGCAGTCTGACCGGGGTGCAGAGCAGCATCATCAATGACAAGAATTCCCGTTTCATAGTCGTGCCGGCCGGTCCGGGAAGCGGAAAAACCTATGTGCTGGTCCGCAAATTGGCCTCCCTCATATTGATGGAAGACATAAAATCCGAGCAGCTGCTGATGCTGACTTTTTCACGCGCAGCCGCCACGGAATTCCACTCACGTCTCGCCCAGCTGATCGGCGGAGCTGCCAAATACGTAGAAATCAAGACATTCCATTCATATTGTTTCGATCTGCTCGGAAAAATAGGCACTGTCGAGGATTCGGACCATGTAGTAAGTGATGCCGTAACCGCGATACGGGAAGGGAAGGTGGAACGCAGCCAGATTACCAAATCCATACTCGTCATCGATGAAGCGCAGGACATGAGCGCAGACGAGTTCTCCCTCGTGGAAATGCTTATAAATCAAAACGAAGACATGCGAGTGATCGCTGTAGGCGACGACGACCAGAATATCTACGAGTTCCGCGGCTCCGACTCAGGATACATGCGGCGGCTGATCTCGATGGGCGCGACCGTCTACAACATGACGGAAAATTTCCGCAGTTCCGACGAGGTCATAGCTGCCGCCAATGCGTTCGTGACCAGCATCCCGTACAGGCTGAAAGCCGTCCCGATAAAGGGCGTCCAGAACTCCTGCGGCAATGTCAATGTCTGTTTCCATCGTGCCTCCAATTACGAGCAAGCCATTGTCAATGAAATTGTTGCGGATGATTACGGTGGCCGCACCTGCGTATTGGCATTGACCAATGATGATGCACTGATCCTATCCGCATTGCTGAACCGTTATGGCCGCAAGACCCGTCTTATACAGTCGAAGGAAGGATTCAGCCTGACCGACCTGGCCGAACTGCATTTCTTCCTTTCCCTTGTGCGGAAGCCTGGATGCATCGACATTGACGAATCCGAATGGGAAAAAGCGAAAGCTGCGCTTCGAGAACAATATTCTGACAGCCAATATCTTGAGGTGGCATTGAATTGCATTGCCGGCTTCGAATCGGAAGGAAAACATCTTTATTTGTCGGATTTCGAGTCTTATCTCCGCGAGTCTCAGCTGGAGACTTTCATTCCCGGCGGCGATTCGGAAATCATCGTTTCGACCATCCACAAGGCCAAAGGCCGTGAGTTTGACAATGTTTATGTCTCTCTCAAGGGACTTCGCGTGATTACTAACAAGGAGCGACGTGCCGTCTATGTGGCCATGACCCGGGCCAAGAAAAACCTCTCCGTACACTACGACAATCCGGCATTGTTCGACCGCAATGTGCTGTCTGCCGTCAATTATGCAATGGACGAAACAGACTATGGCCAGCCGGCGGAAATCCTTATCCAAATGGGGCATAAAGACGTGTTTCTCAATGCTTTCATGAACAAGCGCATTGATTTTGCCGCCATTCATTCAGGGTGCGTCCTTAATGTCGGCGACGACGGGCTTTACTTGGGCTTTACGCCTGTCGTGAAATTCTCCGGGGCTTTCACCAAAAAACTCCAGGCCCTGGGCGCCAAAGGCTACATCCCGTCCTCCGCCAAAGTCCGCGTCCAGGTTTTCTGGCACCACGAAGACAAAGAAACAACCCCGCCGAAATGGCATCACGACCTGATTCTCCTGCCAGATATTGTACTGACAATGAAATCCCCGAAAGCTTAGAGCCTCCGGGGGTAATATAGTTTTATATTTTCATGCGATACATCATCGTGTGCCGTATGCTTTCGGTGATGTTGTGGAATACGACATAGAGCCATTTTCCTTTGAAAGCAAGTCCTTCAGGCTCGTTTTCCTGGTCCTGAAAATCCACGACAGCTTCTCTTTCTCCTGTAGCCAAGTCGATGATATGCAGTTTGTTGCCATAAGGCGAGCAACCATCTGGAAGATATGCCTTTCCGCCTTTGATGACGCTACCTTGACTGATCATAAGACCTTCAATTTCAATGGTCTGAAGCACATCATCTTTAGTGAAATGCACCTCACCGTTCTCATCGGAATCAGACAATTTTGGCAACGGAAGTTTTTTCAGGTATTTCGTTCCGAAATGACGGCCGCCGTAAACATATATGAACCCGTTTTCCGCATCCACAATCCAGTCCATGGCAATCTTGAACTCATCAGAATCATAGAAAAGCCTCTGGACTATCTTGGATCCTTCAGTCGTTATATCCGTCACGTAGCAGCTCCTTTGGCCCAGGCATTCGCAAACGTACAGGAGAGGGACCATTGAATCTTTTGAGTATTTCTCTTTTCCGAAACCTGCGCTGTTGCAATGTGACGTATTCCCCTCAAGCATGAACGAATTCACATACTCGTTCTTCTTCATGTCGAGGACAATGCACATGCCTCTGTTCCGCAGAGAGAATCCATAACGTCCGCTGATTGCAAAACCTTGAGGGGCTCCTTTCAGCTGGATGTCCTCCGGAAGGACATTGTCATAATCGTAAACCAGTTCGCTCTTGGATGGAGGAATGCCGGGAAGTTTTTCGATTTTTTTCTCCTGGGCTGGCGATGAGAGTGTTGCCAGCAGCAGGAGTGATGTTGTCAATACTGTGAATTTCATATAGTTGAATGTTATTTTGAAATTTTTGATCCTGTGTAGTTGTCAGCCTTGCCATATTTGAATGCCAGCGAAACCACTGTCCCGGGAATATCGCTGATGTGAGCCTTGACCATCTTGTCATAGGTTTCCGGATCAATGTTGTTCTGCCTGATGGAGGTAAGTGTTTTCTTTGCCAGATCGCAGATGAACAGATGCCCGTCAGAGAAAGCCACGCCAAGCTGACTGGCATTGCCGTTCTGGATCATTGAAACAATTTTGCCTGAAGGTGCGTTGCTGTCCTTGCTGAAATCATGGTAGAGATATACGGTTCCAGTGTCGAAATGATAAAAGTATACCCTGCTGTCGACATTGAAGAAAACATAGAGTTCATCGTTGTAGTCAGTGCCCGAGCCGCGCGGGATACAGAATTGGGAATCAGCGTCAATCGCATAACCGGTAATGGACTTCTGCTGCAAGTCCGACACTGTAATATGGGAATTGGCGTTATTCAGATCCAGTTTCGACGTATTGACATAGAAAGAACCTGACTTTTCCAACACATTGGCCAGACGCAGCGACCGCATGACCCCTTCCTGATATGTCTGGGCGTAACGCATCTTCACATCGGCCGCCATGCCTGAACAGAAATCGAGACCTTCTTCGAATTCCACATCGGCTGCCTTGTCGAAGGCAGGAATCTGGAGCGGAATTGTCGTGGTCGTGTAATATGCCAGCCATCTGTTATGTGCACCGTCAAATAATGGGGTGAAATATGAATTCGCACCAGGGAATGTCATGTAGGTGAACTTTGCAGGGCCGCCTGCAGAAATATAAGGCTCCGTGGAGTACATGCCGCTCTGGAATGCTGCGGAATAGCCGGTCTTGCTGATTCTGTCATATATGTTGCCGTTCTCCGTCAAAACAAGATCCGGTCCGCGGTGAGTGTAACCGATGGCCTTAATCTTGAAGCTGCCGTCTTCGGCAGGGAATTTTCCTCCGATGAATTCGTCAGCTACATTGATGACTTTCTTGAATGAAGAACCGTCCAGGACTACAGAACCCTCTCCTCCGTTCTGGATGATGGTCACCTGGTCTGTCTTGCGGATACCCTGGCAGGCGATGCCGACGGGAGAAGAACCGAGCGGAGCACCCGGGAACATCGTGGCATATATATCAGGATAAGACTTGAACGTGCTCAGGTTCACGAAGCTGAGTTTGGACGATCCGTCAGCTCCCTCTGAAAGAACCAGCCAGCCCAGGAAGAATTCGCTGTTGGCCGTCATCTTGAAATCACGGCCATATACGAGTCCCGTTTTCTTGTCTGTCATCTGAAAAGTCAGATAATGGTCGCCAGCTTCCGTAAACAGATGCTTGAGAACGCGTTCCGTAGATATGACTTCCCGTCCATTGTCTGTCCATTTGTAGTTGTAGTCAGCCTCTGAAGTGCCGCCCCATTCGATTACAGGCTCGTAAGTGCCTTCCACGCCGACAGAGAAGGAAATGGCATCATCTGCCGCGATGCTGACTCCTGCGAGCGGAATCTGAAAATCCCGCGAATCATCCTTGTAGCATGAGCTGACGGCTGCAGTAAATGCCAATAAGGATATGATATATTTAAGTTTCATCGTATCAATCATTTATGTTAACAACATTTTTCATCAGGCAATTACGGTAATTTCCGTCCCGTCTTCCTCCAATGCCGGATTGCCGGCAGCCTTCCTGTCTTCGAGATATTTCTTGAATACCAATGTGTAATGACGTATCAGACTGTTGTCAGCCCCGTCAAGATCCACCTTTACGACTTCCAGAAAGAGCTTGTACTTCGCATCGGAATACGGACCGAGATAATACGCGCTTACCGAAGAATTCCACCATGAAGGTTTGACGAGATTGTTGTGGAACCAGATTATCGCGACCCTTGAGTCGGTCATGCCCAATTTGAAATCGGGAGTCTCCTCCAATTCCAGCACGATTCTCACTTTCTCATTATCAAGTTTGGAGGAATAGTTCAGCTTTACGTAGAATGTATCCACCTGGCTTTCCGGACGGAATGTGAATTTTTCCGCCAATGAGTAATCTCCATCTCCCGCAGTGGTGTATTCTTTCAGCACATTGACGGAAAAAGTCCCTTCGGAAGTGCTGTAACCGGTACTTTTTACTACGATAGGGTATTCGATCACCTTCTGTCCGGGATAGGAATAGAAAGATACGTCAGAAGAATCTTGTTCTGCCTTGGCAAAATAAATATATCGTTCTCCAGACACCTCTTTGTACGTAGGTATATTCTCTTTGGCGCATGCTGCCACAATCAGCGCAGCAGCCAATAATATCTTTGTATATTTCATTTCAAGTCCCTCCATTAATAATACGCAGTCTCTGAATCAGGAAGCGGCAGCACGTACCAATCAGACGAGACCGTCTTTCCTGCAGGAGTGCCATCGTAGATTACATGCCAGTCAAGCTTTTTCAAGAAACAGTAAGTCGTACCGCGTGTGAGAAAGTCCCGCTGGGCTTCATTTACCAATGTATTCATGAATGAATCCAAATCAGTGTCGGAAAGCGGAGCTGTGCATCCTCTGGCATCGCGGATCTTCTTGAGCGTGGCATCCGCTCCGGCAATATCACCGTCATGTGCCTGACATTCAGCCTTGATATAGAATACTTCAGGCAATTCCATGACTGGAAGAAGCGGGTTGCTGTATTGGCTGACGGTCCTGTTTTCCGACTTGTCCCAGACACGGTAGGTCTTGGTCGAAGAATTATACAATTCAGTATAGCGGTAGTCCGTAGACTCGTCGCCGGCAAAAAGATATTTCAGTTCCACCATCTTGTTGTACGACGTACCTGCAATAGACGTATAATTGTCACAGACCTGGTCGTTCCAGAATGCGCATATAGGTTCAGGCCTGCGTTTTCCGTCGATACGTCCCGTCGTCGCCTTCGGATTGGAATTGTATAGGTTGAACTGGTATTCCACCACCCAATCATTGATGATGGTTTCCGCATAGATTTCGGCATTTTCGAAATCTCTCAAGTAAGAGTAAACCCTGGCGAGCAAGCCGGTTGCGCTCCAATAATTGAAGCGGTAGCCTCTGAACGCGAAAAATCCGTCTCCGAAAGCATTGTCCCGCTTGCCTCCGTTGGAATGAATGTTGCCGACGCCCTGGAAAAGTACATAATCCATGTTGTCAAGGCGCATCGTTCCCGAGACGAAATTACTCTTGTTCCTGAGTTCGTCAATGTCAATAGGCGCAAGCTGCTCCTGCGCATACTTCAAATCTTCGATGACCAGGTCAATGTATTCCTTCATGGATTTGTACGCCGGCTTCAGGTCCGGATAAGAAGTGACATACGGAAGAGCCTGTCCGTCATATCCTGTAACGGGAGCAGGAACGAAAAGTTGCAGCAGTTCGAAATGCAGAAGACCGCGAATGCCTCTGGCTTCCGCCATAATCATCTGCTTCTCCCATGGATATTCGAATGCCTCGTCACAACCTTCGATTTTCTGCAGCAATTCATTGCAGTTGGCAATAGCATAATAAGCCTTGCTCCAGATGGTATTTGAAAGGCTGCGTGCAGCACTGTTGTCGAAACTCTCCTCGTTGAGAATTGCACGGTAGGAAGTTACGCAGTTTCCTGCCTTATAGTTCCAGCTCAATGTGCTTTTGAGCCCCCACGTAAGTTCCTGCCCGTAGAGGGATGATGAGGCCAAAGTCTTATAAATGCCGACCAAGGCGCTTCTGTAGCCTTTCGTGGAAGCAAATGCATCATCTTCGAAGACTTCTTCTTCCGAGCCCACATTCAGCCAATTGTTACATGACACGGACATCAGAAGAGTGGCCAATATGCAATATATTATTCTTGTTTTTTTCATAACTGAGCAATTATAAGGTTACATTCAAGCTGATGTTGAAGGATCTGGCATAAGGATAGGTGGTTCCACGCTCCTGCCTGATGGAAGATACGGTAAATATGTTTTCAGCATTGAACTGAAGACGCAGAGCATCGATTCCGATCCGTTTTATCAAATTATGGTCGAACTGGTAACCGAGCGACAGCGAAGACATCGTCATTTCATTGTCATCCTGGACAAATCTCGATGTAGGTCTGGTAGTATAGGTGCGGTCCTTTATGCTCTTGAGAGTCGCATTGTCTCCTGGCTTGATCCATCGGTCAGTCAAGATGCGCACGTCGCCGTTATATTTCTCCAAATTCACATTTTCGATGGCCACCAATGTGCTGTTATACGCCTGGCCTCCACATCGGAAGGCCATTGTCGTGTAAAGCGTCCAATTGCGCCAGCGGAGATTGAAACCAAATGAACCGGACAGTTTCGGGTCATAGTCGCCCAAGCATTGTTGCTCTGAAGAAGACCAATCGTAAGTAACTGTACCGTCGCGTTTTACGTAAAGCTCTTTTCCGTTCGCAGGATCAATGCCGAGGGATTTCATGCCGTAAATGGCAGAAAGCGAATTTCCGACTTCATATTTGGTGAACGGCTGGCTGTATTTGCTGTCTGACGATGAAGACGAATATCCCTTGAAGAACGAGTCGATGCTGGAGTTGTAGTCCTTCAACGCATCGCCTATCTCCTTGATGGTGTTGGTGTTCCTGTTCATATACGTAAACACGTATACATCCCAGTCGCGATTGGAAAATGCTCTCACATTGACCCTGATGTCAGCACCTTGGTTCAATACTTTTCCGAGGTTTCCCTTATATGACGTAAATCCTGAAGAAGACGGGATGGAAACGGATTCCACCTGGTCGGTAGTCAGTTCATGATACCAGTCGAACATGACGGTTACTGAATTTTGCAGGAATGAAAGTTCGGTACCGACATTGAGCTTGTTTACCTTTTCCCATTTAAGATTCTCATTGCCTAGAGCCTTCAGGGACATTCCCCACTGGTCGATATAAGGATTGTCATACATGATTTCATATGTGGTCCTGGCCTGGTACGGGCTGAAATTAGCCTTTCCGGTCACTCCATAGGTGGCTTTGACCTTGAACCTGTCGACCCAGCTCACATTTTTCAGAAATGCATAATTGTGGAGGTTCAGTCCTGCTCCTGAAGACCAGAAAAGTCCCATTTTCTTTTTCGCACCGAAGGCGGAAGACCCCTCATATCTTCCTGAAATGTCCAGAAGATAAATATCATCGTATGACCAGTTGCCCTGGAGGTATGTGCCGAAACGGCGGGAATTGCTGTCGCTGAAAGTCGGCTTCTCCTTGATTTTGAGTGCATTGCTCGGTGAAGCCTTGGCTCCTTCCACGAATCCGAGATAAGTCGAATATTGCGAACTGGACTTGGTTTCCGACGCCTCTACACCGAGAGAAGCATTGATGTTGTTCTTCTTGAGATTCCTGTTATAGGAGATCATTCCGTTCAATGTCCACCTTGAGGAACGGATGTCGCCATCCTTATATTGTCCTTTCTCTTTTACATCTGTTTTCGTGTACACGCCTGACGCAGGGTCTGTAAAAGTACCGTCATCCTGAACCTTATATGAGGCGCTGAAAGTTCCTTTGGCCATGAGGTAAGGCGTGATGTTCCATCTGAGGCTGAGGTTGTCGATGAATTCACGGTAGGATGACTTGCTGAAACTGTTCAGCGTAGCTTCATAAAGAGGATTGGTCACATACACCGGCTCACTGATGGATGAACGGATGTTCCTGTATATGCTGAACACTTTATAGTAATGATCCGTATCAGGGTCGACCGGCGAAAGGTAAGGTTTCATCCTCACATAGTCGGAAAATGACCCGTAAGGGGAGTCTGATGCGTTCACGACATTGAAAGAAGCCTTGTTTCTGATCTGCAGCGTGCGGTAGCGGTAGTCCAGCGACATGGACGCGCCGTAGGTCTTTCTGGAAGAACCTTTCATGACTCCATCCTTGCTTTGGTAATTTATGTCCGCACTCCAGCGAAGCGCGTCCGAACCGCCGCTGACGGAAAGATAATGCTTATGGTTCAATGCCGTACGCACCGGTTTTGCGATCCAGTCGGTATCCACGCCTCTGATCACATTGTTGTACAGTTCGCCATAGTTGATGAGACCGCCGGCATTCTTGTCATCGGCCGTCGCCTCGAACAGTCCGGCATAATATTCAGCTTCCAATGCTTGCTTGGCATTCATTAGATGATAGCTGCCCAGATCCGGAATTTCCACGGAAGTAGTATTTGAATAGGTGAGATGGACAGCGCCAGGTTCAGGCGTAACTGTCTCAATGACAATGACTCCATTGGCGGCTCTGGAACCATAGACGGCCGTTGCGGCTGCATCTTTAAGAGTAGTGACGCTTTTCACGCGATTCATATCCAAGTCGTAGATCGTGGCTTGGTCCACTTCGAAACCATCCAATATGAAGACAGGTGCGCTAGGATTGTTTTTCAATGCGAATTCACTCACGTCTCCGGTTACCTTGTCCAGTTCCTTGACTTCGGATACCCCGGAACGTCCTCTTATATAATATTCTGACATATTGTTCGGGTTGGAGCCCTGAGCATTGTCAGTAATCATTTTGAAGGACGGGTCGAATGCGCTCAGCGCCTTCATCAAGTCGGTCGTGGAGACCTTCATCAAGTCTTCCCGTCCCACGGTTGTGGATGTTCCTGTGAAGCTGTCCTTACGGATGTTGGCATAACCGGTCACGACGACGTTGTCCAGACTGTTGGAGTCGTCTTCCAATGTGATTTTAATTCCGTCATGAAGTGAAGAATAGGGGATTTCCTTCGGCTTCATTCCGACAAATGAAAAGACGATTACGGTAGAAGGTGTCGGTTTCAGACGAATCGTGAATTTGCCGTCCACATCCGTCGCAACACCGTTTGCAGTGCCTTTTACCAGAACTGAAGCGCCTGGCAGAGGTTCGGAAGATTTGTCCAAAACTGTACCCGTCAAGGTTACAGCAGCTCCAGAAGAAGCATCTTGGGCATCAACTGTCATAGCGGACAATAAACACCATGACACGAGAATCAATACGATTCTCAGGGAGTAAGTTCGTTTACCCATAGGCAATTGTTATTGAATAAGTTTACATTAAGTGCTTTACAATGTCGTAAGAAAAAATTACAAATGCAATGTTTTTTTCGAAGAAAACCGTTTCAACATTTTCCCCCATTGATTAAATTTGCACTTACGAAACGAAATACAAACCATATAAAAATGAAAACAAGATTATTGACATTTGCATTGATGATGTCTGCGGTCGGAACTTATGCGCAGACACCGGAGTACCTTCCTACGTGGCAGGAAGGCTATTTGGACATTCATACCATCGCTACCGGAAGGGGTGATGCGGCATTGATAGTGATGCCGGACGGTACGACCATGATGATAGATGCCGGGGACAATGCGAAAGCGAAAGATACCCAACATCCGGATGCGTCCAAAATGCCGGGCGAGTGGCAGGCCATCTATATCAAGCATTTCCTGTCACAGCTGCCGGATAAGGAAAACCTTGACTATGCCATGGTTACGCATCTGCATAATGACCACATCGGTACAGCCAAGGACATGATTCCGGGGGAGCATGGTTTCGGTCTTTCCGGAATAACCCAGGTGGGAAGCCTGCTCCATTTCAATACTTTCGTGGACAGGGGCTATCCTGACTATGATTTTCCATCTAGAGGAAAAGTGCTTGGCGCCGACAAAGGCTTCATCGAGGAGTACATGAAATTCGTGAATTACTCGGCTGCCAACGGAACGGACGCCCAGAAATTCCAGGTCGGAAGCAACAGTCAGTTCACTATGGTCAATGACCCTAAGAAATACGCCAAGTCATTCGAAATCAGGAATCTCTGTGCCAACGGAGAGGTGTGGACCGGAAAGGGCAAGAAGTCTGTGAAAATGTACAGCGGCGATCCGCTTCTGTTCGACGAGAACATGAATTCCTGTGCAATCCGTCTCCGCTACGGCAAGTTCTCCTATTACAACGGCGGTGACCTTTCGGGTGGCAATTGGCCTCTGTACAAATCCCAGGAACGTGATTTCGAGACCCCTGTGGCCAAAGTCTGCGGCAAGGTGACTGTCATGAAGGCGAATCACCACGGATATTTCGATACCTGCAATGCCTTTTTCATGCAGACATTGTCTCCGAAGGTCATTGTCATTGACGCGCGCAGCGAGAATCATCCTGTCGCATCCACAATGACGAGAATCACGGATCCGCAGGTCTGGAGAGGCGACCGCGACTATTATATAACGGTGGACCAGTCCAGGGAGAAGCTCGGTGAAAAGCTATGGAGCAATTTCAAGCCGTGGGGACACATTGTCATTAGAGTCTATCCGGGCGGCAACAGCTACCAGATTTTCGTTCTCGATGCCGACACCACCGACTATCGTGTAAAATACAAATCGGAAATAGTTACACTCTAGTCACTCACATGCATTGTCAATACCGGGATGAACCTCGTGAGGCAATAGAACGCGGCGACGGCGGCGATTATACCGCCGACATAACCCACTGAAGCTACGCCGGCATTGGCGCAGACTGTTCCTCCGACGAGGGCTCCTGCACCGATGCCGACATTGTATATGCCAGAGTAGATGGACATTGCGATAGCTGTGCCGTGAGGCGCGATCTGGATGATTTCGGATTGGAACGCAAGATTGTAGCTGTTTATGGCGAGTCCCCAGAGGACGCAGACGATGATTATGCATGCCGGATTGAACGCTGCAGGACGAAGCAGGAGCACGAAGGTGCAGATGCCCAGCAGAGCGAACCTTATGAATGCCAGATTGTGCCTGTCATAATATCTGGAGAAGAACCAGCTTCCGATGATTCCCACGACGCCGAAAGCGGAAAGAACCATGGTAATCCAGCCGTCGGAAAGTCCTGCGATCTGGCCGAGGAAAGGTTCAATGTAGCTGTACGCGGTATAATGACCGGTTATGGCGACGATTGTCAGGACATAGATGCAGCGCAGCGCCGGCGACTTCAGAAGCGTAGGCAACGACTTGAAAGACACGTCATTGTCACTCGGCATTTTTGGAAGCGCAACAGCGAGGAACATGAAAATTATCGCGGAAACCGCTGCAATGATGAGGAAAGTCGTACGCCAGCCGACCATGAGGCCGATCGCACGTCCCAGCGGCAGACCGACGATCATTGCGACCGACGAGCCCGTAATAATAAGGCTCAATGCCAATGAACGTTTGCCTTCGGGTGCCACACGCACAGCCAGCGGAGTCACGATGGACCAGAATATGGCATGTGCGCACGCGACACCGACTCTCGACAGCATCAGCATGTAATAACCGGATGAAACACCTGAAACTATATGACTGACAATGAATAACGCCACTACCGACAGCAGCAGTTTCTTGTTTTCCGTCTTCGAGAATGCAAGCATCAATGGCAGCGAGGCCAATGCCACCACCCAAGCGTAGACGGTAATCAGCAGTCCAGCCTTGGACTCGGTAATCGAAAAATCATTGGCAATATCTGTAAGCAGCCCGATCGGAATGAACTCCGAAGTGTTGAAGATAAATGTCGAAAATGTCAGGCTTATAACCGGAAGCCATCTTAAAAAGGTCCCTCTGACCTTGTCCTGTGCTTTCATAATTCTCCTAAAAAATCGCGCAAAAATAAGTTATTTGAATTTCAATGCAATGTATTAATTCGTTTAAAATTCAATTTAAACGAAACAATGTCCGGCCACGTCTTTGTAATCGGGAAAAAAAGTCTTAAATTCGCATCCTGAGATATAGAAAACAGATTTCAGACAATGAAGAAAGGAACATTATTCACCATGTCGTGGCCTGGACACCTCCAGGGTCGTTCCATTATTATTTTTATTGGCTGACAAGTGATTGACCGTTACCGAAAGGGATGGTCTTTTTTTTATATATTTGTATAAGGGGATTTTTGAAACTTGAATAATTGAAATACGAAATGGAAAAAAAACTTCGCGCAACACTCCGTCTGCAGAACGGAATGGAACTGGAAGGATGGTCATTCGGATATGACAAACCATGCAACGGAGAAGTGGTGTTCTCCACGGCAATGGTAGGCTATCCGGAAAGTTTGACTGACCCATCCTATTCAGGTCAGATTCTCTGTGTCACATATCCTCTTATAGGAAACTACGGTGTTCCGGACGAGGGAGTTGACCAGTATGGCATTTCCAGGAACCTCGAATCAGAAAAGATCTGGGTCCGTGGCCTTGTCATATCTGAATACTCATTGAAATACAGCCATTGGGATGCTGTTAAGAGTCTTGACGAGTGGATGAAAGAGCAGAAAATTCCGGGAATTTATGGCGTGGATACCAGAGAAATCACCAAGATGCTGAGGGACAACGGCTCCATGCTCGGACAGATTGTTCCTGAAGGCGAGTCTGCCGCTGCGGAGATTCCTGATCCGAACAAGGAGAACCAGATAGACATCGTAAGTTGCAAAGAGGTAATTCATTATGGTTCAGGCGACAAGAAAGTCGTATTGGTGGACTGCGGCGTGAAGCACAACATCCTCCGCTGCTTCGTGGACAGGGGAGTGGAACTTATCCGCGTGCCATGGGACTATGATTTCCTTTCACTCGACTATGACGGACTTTTCATTTCCAACGGCCCGGGAAACCCTGAATTCTGCCAGAAGACAGTAGACAATCTGCGTATCGCAATGCAGCAGGACAAGCCGATTTTCGGTATCTGCATGGGAAACCAGCTGATGGCAAGGGCAGCCGGAGCTACGACATATAAGCTGAAATACGGTCACAGAAGCCATAACCAGCCTGTACGCATGATCGGCACGAACAGCTGTTACATCACATCGCAGAACCATGGATATGCAGTTGACGATTCCGCACTCGGAAGCGATTGGGAGCCATGGTTCGTCAACATGAACGACGGCACCAATGAGGGCATCCGACACAAGTCCAAACCGTTCTGTTCTGTACAGTTCCATCCTGAAGCCTCAAGCGGTCCTACAGATACGGAATTTCTGTTCGACGAGTTCATCAGCAAAATCAAATAAATCCACTGAGAAACATGAAAAATCCTAATATAAGAAAAGTCCTCATCCTCGGTTCCGGTGCATTGAAAATCGGACAGGCAGGAGAATTCGATTATTCCGGTTCACAGGCGCTCAAGGCTTTGCGCGAAGAAGGCATTGAGACCGTCCTGATCAACCCGAACATTGCCACGGTCCAGACATCTGAAGGAGTCGCAGACAAGATCTACTTCCTTCCGGTGACGCCTTTCTTTGTGGAAAAAGTCATTGCCAAAGAGCGTCCGCAGGGAATCCTGCTCTCTTTCGGCGGTCAGACGGCATTGAACTGCGGCGTGGAACTGTATGAAAATCATATACTTGAGAAATATGACGTTCAGGTTCTGGGTACTCCTGTCCAGGCTATCATGGATACGGAAGACAGGGAACTTTTCGTGAACAAACTTGATGAAATCAATGTCAAGACCATCAAGTCGCATCCGGCAGAAAACATGAAAGAGGCCCGCAAGGCCGCACATGAATTGGGCTACCCTCTTATCGTAAGAGCCGCTTATGCTCTCGGAGGACTCGGTTCAGGATTCTGCGACAATGACGAGCAGCTTGAGGAATTGTGTACCAAGGCATTCTCATTCTCTCCGCAGGTACTTGTGGAGAAATCTCTCAAGGGCTGGAAAGAGATAGAATATGAGGTAGTCAGGGACAAATACGACAACTGTATAACGGTCTGCAACATGGAGAACTTCGACCCTCTCGGAATCCATACGGGAGAGAGTATCGTTGTAGCTCCTTCCCAGACACTTTCGAACAAGGACTATTACTTCCTGCGTGAACTCTCCATCAGGATCGTGCGCCACATCGGCATTGTCGGAGAGTGTAACGTGCAGTATGCATACGACCCTAATGCTATGGATTACAGGGTGATAGAGGTCAATGCGCGTCTTTCCAGATCATCCGCATTGGCATCCAAGGCTACCGGTTATCCGCTGGCATTCGTGGCTGCGAAACTCGGTCTCGGCTACGGTCTCTTCGACTTGAAGAACTCCGTGACCAAGACGACTCCTGCATTCTTCGAACCTGCGCTTGACTATATCGTCTGCAAAATCCCGCGTTGGGACCTTTCCAAATTCCACGGCGTGTCCAGGAAGATCGGTTCCAGCATGAAGAGTGTCGGCGAGGTCATGGCAATCGGACGTTCATTCGAAGAGGCAATCCAGAAGGGCCTCCGCATGATCGGCCAGGGAGCACACGGATTCGTGGGCAACAAGGAACTTCAGGTGGCCAATGTCGATGAGGCATTGAAAGAGCCTACCGACAGACGTATCTTTGTGATTTCCAAGGCAATGCGCGCCGGCTACACCGTCGACCAGATCCACGAGCTCACCAAGATTGACAAGTGGTTCCTCGAAAAACTCGAGAACATCGTCTCCACCTACAACGAGATGAATACCTACGACAATGTCGAGTCAATGCCTCTTGAACTCCTGCGCCAGGCGAAATGCCAGGGATTCTCGGACTTCCAGATCCAGAGGGCATTGTTCAAGGACAACGGCGATTTCCGCGCCAACCAGGACATTGTCCGTGCATGGAGGAAATCACATGGCATCGTGCCTGTAGTCAAGCAGATCGACACTCTCGCGGCAGAGTTCCCGGCAGCGACGAACTACCTTTACCTTACTTATAACGGCTCTTTCAATGACATCAAGTTCGAAAATGACGGCAAATCCGTAGTCGTTCTCGGTTCAGGTGCATACCGTATCGGAAGTTCCGTAGAATTCGACTGGTGCTCCGTGAACTGCATTGAAACAATCCGCAAGGAAGGCTATAGGGGAGTGCTCATCAATTATAACCCTGAGACCGTTTCCACTGACTATGACATGTGCGACAGGCTCTATTTCGATGAGCTTACCTTCGAGCGTGTGATGGACATCAATGAGCTGGAAACTCCTCATGGAGTCGTGGTTTCCGTGGGCGGACAGATTCCTAACAACCTGGCGCTCAGGCTAGACAAGAACGGCGTTCCTATCCTCGGAACTAAGGCGAAGGACATTGACAAGGCTGAGGACAGGAACAAGTTCTCCAGCATCGTGGATTCCCTCGGTGTGGACCAGCCTGAATGGAGCGAGCTTACGACAATGGATGACGTGGACAAGTTCATCGACAAGGTAGGCTTCCCTGTGCTCGTGCGTCCGTCTTACGTGCTTTCAGGCGCTGCCATGAACGTCTGCTATGATGAGGAGCAGCTCAGGCATTTCCTCTCTCTGGCATCCGACGTGTCTCAGGAGCATCCTGTAGTCATCAGCAAGTTCATGGACCGCTGCAAGGAAATCGAGTTCGATGCTGTTGCGGATGGCGGTGAAATACTCGCTTACGCAATTTCCGAGCATATCGAGTATGCCGGCGTGCATTCCGGCGACGCCACGATCCAGTTTCCTCCTCAGAAACTTTACGTGGAGACAGTCCGCAGAATCAAGAAGATTGCGCGCAAGATTGCAGGTGCGCTTCAGATTTCCGGCCCTTTCAATATCCAGTTCCTCGCCAAAGAGAACAAGATCAAGGTCATCGAGTGCAACCTGCGTGCATCACGAAGCTTCCCGTTCGTTTCCAAGGTGCTGAAAATCAATTTCATCGAGCTTGCTACCAAGGTGATGCTGGAGAAACATCCGGCTGCACCGCAGAAGAGCGCATTTGACTTGGATTACGTAGGTGTGAAGTCCTCGCAGTTCTCATTCGCACGTCTGGAGGAAGCAGACCCTATGCTGGGCGTGGACATGTCATCTACCGGAGAGGTGGGATGTATCGGTGACAACCTGGATGAGGCCCTTCTCAAGTCCATCCTATCTGTCGGCAATACGATTCCTGCGAAACGTATCTTGCTCTCTACCGGTGATGCCCTCCAGAAAGCTGATATGCTTACAGCATGCAAGATGCTTGCAGAGAAAGGTTATGAGCTTTATGCAACTGGCGGCACATACAAGTATTTCATCGAGAACAGCATACCTTGCCAGCGTGTACTTTGGCCGGCAGAAGCCAAGAATCCGGCAATGGCCAATCTGTTCCCGTCAGCACTCGACATGATCCGCAACAAGGAGGCTGACATGGTAATCAATATCCCTAAGAACTTCAGCGAAGAAGAGCTTTACAACGGTTACCAGATCAGGCGCAATTCCATCGACAGCAATATTCCGCTCTTTACCAATGCCCGTCTGGCGACAGCGTTCATCAGAGCGTTCTGTTCAATGTCAATGGATGACATCCAGATCAAGTCCTGGGACGAGTATTAGCAGATAAGACACAATAAAAAAACCGCCGATAGCAATACCGGCGGTTTTTTTATTGTCATGCTGCGACTAATAGTCGTAGTTCTTGGCATCCATCGGAGAGACCTTGTTCATGTTGTCAAGAAGATCCTCATTGGTCTGATACTGGTCCATGAGCTGAATCATGAAATTCATGGCCTCCGTAGCATTCATCTCTGCAAGCAGTTTTCTGAGAATCCAGATGCGCTGAGCCTGGTCAGGCGAGTAGAGAAGGTCATCACGGCGGGTACTTGAAAGAACCACATTGACAGCAGGGAAAATACGCCTATTGGCAAGAGTCCTGTCCAGCTGAAGCTCCATGTTGCCGGTACCCTTGAACTCCTCGAAAATCACATCGTCCATCTTGGAACCGGTATCTGTCAATGCCGTGGCAAGGATTGTCAGTGAACCGCCGCCCTCGATGTTACGTGCCGCACCGAAGAATCTCTTAGGTTTCTGCAATGCGTTGGCATCCACACCTCCGGTAAGAACTTTTCCGGATGCAGGCTGTACAGTATTGTAAGCACGAGCAAGACGGGTGATGGAATCCAGGAGGATTACCACGTCATGACCGCATTCTACCAGACGGCGAGCTTTCTCAAGTACCATGTTTGCCACCTTCACGTGTCTTTCTGCCGGCTCGTCAAATGTGGAAGCCACGACCTCGGCTTTTACGCTGCGGCTCATGTCGGTAACCTCCTCCGGGCGCTCGTCGATCAGGAGCACGATTTCATATACCTCCGGATGATTGTCCGCGATGGCATTGGCTATAGACTTGAGCAATACGGTCTTACCGGTCTTCGGCTGTGCCACGATAAGTCCGCGCTGTCCTTTTCCGATAGGGGTGAACATATCCACGATACGGCATGAAAGGTCATGCTCGTGTCCATGTCCGAGAAGATTGAACTTCTCATCCGGGAAAAGCGGAGTCAGGAAATCGAACGGAACCCTGTCACGGATGAATTCCGGAGTACGTCCGTTGATGAAATCAATCTTCACGAGAGGGAAGTACTTGTCACCTTCCTTCGGAGGACGGATTTCTCCTGTAACGGTGTCGCCGTTCTTCAGGGCATTGTTCTTTATCTGGCTCTGGGATACGTAGATGTCATCAGGAGAGTTCAGATAGTTATAATCAGATGACCTGAGGAATCCATAACCGTCAGGCATGATTTCCAGAACACCGGTAGCCCTTACGGTTCCCTCGAACTCGATCTTAGGCTTCGGTGCCGGGCGCTGCTGCTCCTGATTTGCATTGTTCTGAGGCTTCGGCTGCGGGGTATTGGCATTGGCAATATTGCCGTTGTTGCTGTTGAATTTCTTCTTTTTCGGAGGAAGAGGAGGCAGCACGATCTTATGCCTGTCAGCATATACGATTTCTTCCTTAGGCTGCTGTGCAGGCTGTGCCTTAGGAGCATTTTCCTCCGGCTTGACCTGTGGCTTGGCAGGAACGGCCTCAGGTTTTACCTCAGCAACAGGTTTGACCTGCTCCTGAGCGGCAGCTTTCTCCTGATCTTTCGGCTTTCTGCCACGTTTCTTCTGTACAGGCAGTTCTGCAGGTGTCTCCTGAGCCTTCTTTACTTCCTTGGCAGGCACTTCACCTGCTTGTTTCTGTGTCGTCAGCTTGGTTTCAGTTGTTTTTTTCGCCGGGCGTCCTTGCTTTGCTTTAGGTTTGGCCTCTACAGCAGGTTCCGCTGCAGGTTTTGGAGTCTCTGCCGGCTTCTTCGCTGTCTCCTCTTTACGAGGGCGGCCCCTTTTCTTCTTCTGGGACGGCTCCGGGTCAGGAACTTTAGATGCAATTTTAGCTTCTTCATCCAGAATCGCATAGCCAAGTTCCATAAGGTCCATATCCTTAGCCTTCTTGATTTTAAGTTCGTTACCAAGGGCTCTGAGCTGCTCTTCAGTCATTGAACTCAACTCTATAAGAGTGTGTGGCATATAATAAAATGTATTTGAGTACTACTGTACAATGATAAAAATCTACTTTGATGAAATCGCCGTTTCCGGAATTGACTATCCGAATAACAGCCAAACAACAGATGGGAAACGTTTGAGTTTCCCTATTGATTTGACAAATATACGAAATAATATTTAAAAACCAAACACTATCTGTCCCAATAACTGGTGCTCTTCTTGAATTTAAGCAGGTCGGAAAGAGCCGCGGCATTGGCTGCAATCCTGAAACTCCAGGACTGCCATGTGCCCGTCGGCACCCATGAAACCTGAATGTTGAAGCAATGCAGGTCGTATGATGCGCTCAGCTGCGTCGTGGTCATCTTCATCGCCATGAGGTCGAATCCGGTAGTCGCGTTCAATGACAGTTTCGGTGTCAGTTTGACATTGCCTGAAACTCCCAGGGTCTGCGTATATCTGTTGTTCGTAATCAGCTGGCCGTTAGTGTATTGGTACGACTTGCTGTAAGAGAACGAATAGTTGAAATTGACCGACCATGGAATGTTAGGATTCGTATAATACAGCCAACCTCCAGGGATATATTCTCCGGTTATAGGATGATAATATATTCTTCTGTAATAATCCGCGCTGTTCTGCTGTGCGCCGCCGTCGCCGCCTTCAGCCTTCGAACCGTCATTGCCGTTGATGGCGCCTTTTCCTGAAAGCGAGTAGGACAATGATGCACTGGCATTGGTCAGCCGCAACGGCTTGTTCCAGCCCATCGTCTGGACATTGAACTTGTTGATCTTGCGTCCGCGCTCGTCGATTGCATAAGGGTCGAAGTTCACGTTTCCGCTGATGCCGACCTTCTCGAATACGGAAGTCGACATTGAAATTCCTATATTATTGAGTTTCAATGAATCCGCGAGGAAGTTATATCCCGTGCTGATGCTGAGCTGGTCGATAAGCTTTACTTTTTTCACGCCCGCGCCTGTCGTGTCGCGCAAGTCTCGCACCTTGGCTTCAAGGTTGTTGCCGATGGAAAGGCTCATTGTCGCGGATTTGCCCTTCCCGGGAGGGGAGTACAGCTGTCCGCTGTATATATTGTAGTCGTATGACTTCTCCACGCCGGCCTTGTCCGTATATACCAATGTCCTGTAACCGTTCGCGTATGTTCCTTTCTCAGGGCTGAACGAGAACGACATGGAAGGGGAGACCACATGCCTGATGGCCTGGATCTTATGCGCCTTTCCGAAATTGAACATACCGTAAAGCCTGGTGCTCATGGACAGGCTTCCGGAGTAGTTCTGGCTTATGCCGAATGTGCTGAATTGTCCGGCATCATGCGATTCCACCCTGTCCGTCTCCGGATTGTATTCATAATCGGTCTTCCTGAAGAACCAGTTCTGGCCATAGCTCACACTAGGCGTGAAGTTCAGATACTTTGCAAGCGTAAAGTTCGGCAGACCTATCTGGAAGTTGTGAGTCATTCCGTTCTGGAACTTGTCCATAAATCCATCTTTCATGAATTCCGACGCCTTGAAATTGATTCTGTTCTGCAAGGTCGTACTGTATCCGAGAGAGAATTTCTCATAGAACTTTTCCTTTCCCACGCGGTTCTTTTTCTTGAACGGGTAAAATCTCGTTACGGAGAAAGTCAGGTTAGGAAGGGTGAAGGAATATGAACTGTCCCGCGAGTTCTGGTTATGCAACGCATTGACTGACAGGTTGAACTTTCCGTTCCAGTTCTTCGAATAGGAAATGGATGAAGAAGCCTGGTTCTGCAGAGCGTCCTGCACAGATGTGGAGTTGTACCTGCTGTTCGAAGGGCTGGAGAAATTCACCGAAGCACTGAACGTGGTTCCCGGATGCGCCTTGGAATCCTGTGAATGCGACCATTTGAGACCGAAGTTCCTGGTCTGGAAAAAGTCGGTACTTCCACGCTCGCCGGTCTGGTCATTCGAAATGTTCATGGCGAAGTTGCCGTTGCATTTGTAATTGACCTTGTATCTGGAGTTTACGTTCACTGCCCAAGAGCCCAAAGTATAAATGTCTCCTGTTATGGAGAGGTCCAGGTAATTTCCGAAAACGAAGTACATTCCGAGATCCCTCAGATAGAAACCTCGCGAATTTTCCTCTCCAAAAGTAGGCATCAGCAGTCCGGTCGCCCTGCTGGGTCTCTTCGGAATGAATCCGAACGGAAGACCGATAGGCAGCGGCACGTCCTCGATTACCGGGTATGCAGGGCCGAACACTGTCTTCTGGGAAGGCTTCGTGATGACCTTGGCCGCCGTCAAAGCCAGATAATAATGCGGGTGTTCGAGATCGCAGACGGAATATTGTCCTTTGGTTATATTGATGGACCTGTCCGGCAGCATCTTTATGTTCTTTCCATGCAGGAGTCCTTCTTCCTGCTGCGTTATCATATTGGTAATGCGGGCCTTACGGGTATTGAAGTTATACCGCAGCTCCTCCATGGTGTATGTGGAATTGCCTTCTTTCATGGCAGGCTGTCCCTTGACCTCCCCTGTCAGCGTATCCAATGTTCCACGAGCATAGACGGTACCTGTATTCAGGTCATATTCCATATAATCCGCGCTCAGCTCCATATTGTCATACTTCACGGTAACGTCGCCGTAGTAGTAGATCTTGCGCTGTCCGTCAGTAAATACTTCGATTACGGAGTCCTTCGCAGTAGAGAAAGCCGGACGGGACAATGAACTTTTCTGCTGCAATGCCGCCGAGTCTATCTTGAACAATGAATCCGCCCTGTGGATGGAGTCCAATACTGCACGGAGCGAATCCGTCATAGGAGGAACGCTGTCCTTGTTGTATGCGACTGCCTGGCTGAAGGTCTGCTTCGGTGTACGACGCTGTCTCCTGCCATCTTGGGATATGCCAGGAAAACAGACTGATATGAATATAATCAGGAGAATGGCAGCCAGCCAAACCTGATCAGGAAGATGCTTACGTTTATTGTCAGAACGTATCAATTGTCTGAATTTATAAGTTTTATCGCAAAATTTCTTATTTTTGCAGAATACAAATATAACGCCATTTTGAAATATACGCAAACTCATATCGCATTTACATTGATGGCGGCACTTGCCTGCCTGCTGTTTTTCCCTCATGACAGCTACTCTGCCAATGACGGAAAACTGGGACTTAAAACGGTCTGCATCGACGCAGGGCATGGCGGAAAGGACCCCGGTTGCATCAGCAAAGACAAAAAAACTTACGAAAGCCGAGTCGCACTTGATGTCGCAAAACGTCTGTCGGAGAAGATAAAAGCTGCTTATCCGGACGTGAAAGTCGTGATGACGCGTACCACGGACACGTTCATCAGTCTCGGCGACAGGGCGGATAAAGCCAATAAGAACAATGCGGACCTGTTCATTTCAATACACGTGAACACGGTTTCTTCATCCTCTCCCAACGGCTATTCCATCCATGTCCTGGGGCAGTCGTCGAAAAAGGACCGTGACCTGTTCGCTTATAACATGAATGTCTGCAAGCGAGAGAACTCGGTGATGATGCTTGAGGATGACTATTCCACCAAATATCAGGGCTTTGACCCTTCCGACCCGGAATCGTTCATCTTTTTCAACCTCATGCAGAATGCCCATCTCGAACAAAGCCTGCTCTTCGCTGAAGACGTGGACAAGGCAATGTCTGCCGGACCGATGCGCAAAAGCCGTGGAATATGGCAGGATCCGTTTTTCGTCCTCTGGAAGACCGCAATGCCGTCCGTCCTGGTAGAAGTAGGTTTCATGTCCAATCCGACGGACCTGACCGTCCTCAAATCCGAAAACGGCCGCGAACAGATTGCGGAGGCCCTTTTCAAGGCCTTCGGCGTATTCAAGAAAAGGTATGACGGCAGTGTCAATGCAGGTGCTGCGGAAAAAGCAGCGCCGAAAGCACCGGATGTTGCCAAACCTGCTGTTGAAACCAAAAAATCGGCGGCCGTATACGGCACGCAGGTGCTCGCTTCCGGAAAATTGATGAAGGACAATGACCCTTTTTTCATGGGTTACACTCCGGTACGTGTCAAATCCGGCAATATATATAAATATATTATAGGTACGGCTTCTTCTGCCGACAAGGCCAGGGAGCATTATTCCAAAATCAAAAAGTCCTTCATTGGCTCATTTCTTGTGGCTGTGGAAGGCGATAAAGTCAAACGAATAAATTAGGAAATCATGAGAATAGGCAGGGAAACCAAGATAGGCATATTCGTGGCATCAGTACTGATAGCTGCGTTCAGTGTCATCAATTATCTCCGCGGCGAGGATATATTCGGCAAGGAAATCAATATAGTATCTCATTATGCCAATGTTGAAGGACTCATGGCCTCCAATCCGGTATATGTGAACGGATATAAGACCGGCGCGGTCACGGAAGTCAAATACAACACCGGGACGGGAGTATTCGACGTGACGTGCTCTATCCTGAAGAAGATTCCGGTGCCTGTCGACACCAAAATGACGATTTACAGCGTGGACCTCATGGGCGGCAAGGGAATCAGGTTGGATCTGGGTTCGTCTGACGTAATGGTAAAGGATGGCGATGAATTGATGCCTTCTTACGCTCCGGATATGGTAAGTTCATTGACCAACCTCATCGGACCGCTCATTGTCAAGGCTTCATCTGCGCTGGATAGCCTGGCGGCTGCAAGTGCGGCTCTGGACAGAGTCTTGAGCGGGATTGACGAGAACAAAGTCCGTTCTGTCGTGAATCACATTGACAAGACATTGGCCAATGCCGAAAAACTTACAGGCTCGCTGGCTGAACATTCGGAGGACATTGATTCTCTCGTGATGAATCTGAAGAACGTGTCGATGAAGCTGGCCGTAATCAGCGGGAAGGCCGATTCGGCGATGACCGACATCAGCGGTGTCGCCGCCCGGCTGGACAAGGCGGATATCGAGGGGCTGGTCAATTCTTTCCACGCCTTGGTTTCCAGTCTCAATGATCCTGACGGAACCATCGGAAAACTTACGAAAGACGGCCGTGTTTATGAATCATTGGACAGCGTCTTGAAAGACATTGACACCCTGGTGAAGAAAATTGAAGAAAATCCCAAGAAGTATATAAGGCTTAGACTCCTGTAGAAAATACGGGTGGATTATCAGTATAGAAACTCCTCATTAATAGGCTGTTCCGGATAGTAAGGGCAGCCTATTTCTAATTTGGAATTATTCTAAAGACAAATCGCGCCGCTGTGTGTCGTCAGTCCATGTGTGCAATTATAATAAATTGATATATAATAAGTTATAAAGAATCCGTTTGGCGTTTTCTTAAACGGATAAGTAAGTAAAATATATTTAATAAACAATAGCCATTCTATTTTTTTATAACTTTTTTTTCACCTACTTTTGCACAGCATCAGAAGAAAAGAATACGTCTTTTGTTCTGATGCTGTTTTGACCTTATATAGCTGACACGACAATATGGAACAGATTAATCATATAGAGACTTGGAACAAATGCTTGGAAATCATTGAGAATATCATAGGTTCTCAAATGTTTACCAGGTGGTTCAAGCCTTTGAAACCTGTTTCATTGATAGGGTCGACCATAAAGATCGAAGTCCCTTCGCACTTCTACATCAAATATCTCGAAGAGAGGTATCTTGACGTTCTCAAGAAGACATTGAAAAGAGTCATTGGTCCTGATGCGAAGCTGGAATATACGGTTACTCCTGTGAGAGTGCAGCCGCCGATGACATTTCCGGCTGCCAACGGCACAGCTCCTGTAAACAATCCCGTATCGGTAAACACATATCCTACCGGAGGCAATCCTGGACCTTTCGTGTTCCCGGGACTGAGGAAAATCCAGATCAATCCTAGATTGAATCCTGTTTATTGCTTCAGCAACCTCGTGACGGGCGAGTGCAACAAGATGGGTATCACGGCAGGCGAGAGCATTTCTTCCGCTCCCGGCAATACGCCATTCAACCCTCTGTTCCTGTTCGGAGCACCGGGACTCGGCAAGACCCACCTTTCGCAGGCCATCGGTATCGCCATCAAAGAGAAATATCCTGATCTGGTGGTTCTCTATGTTACCGGCAATGAGTTCAAGACCCAGTACATGGATGCCGTCAATGTGAAGAACAAGCTCACGGATTTCCTTGCATTCTACATGAAGATTGATGTGCTCATCGTTGATGATATCCAGGATTTGATGGGTCAGGGTTCACAGAACGCGTTTTTCAATGTGTTCAACCACCTTCATGAGAATGGCAAGCAGCTGATTTTCACTTCGGACCGTGCACCGGCTGACCTTCAGAATTTCGAAGAGCGCCTGCTGTCCCGTCTGAAATGGGGACTGTCTGTGGAGCTTCAGCGTCCTTCTTACGCCACAAGACTTGAAATGCTGAAAGCAAGAAGTTTCAGGGAAGGTGTGACCGTAAGCGAAGATGTACTTGTTTACCTGGCTACAAGGATCAAGTCGAATTTTCGCGAGTTGGAAGGTGCATTGATTTCTCTTATCGCACATGCGACATTGGTACACAAGGAAATGACGGTGGAGCTTGCCGAAATGATTACCGGCAAGATTATCGGTGAAGACAAGAGCGAAATATCTATCGGAAAGGTGCAGAAGACCGTGTGTGAGTATTTCAACATCACCAAGGAGACTCTGCTTTCCAAATCCAGAAAAAGACAGATTGTTCAGGCTCGCCAGATTGCAATGTTCATGAGCAGAAGCCTTGTCGGATGCTCATTGTCCACGATTGGCGCGGAACTTGGAGGAAAAGACCACGCGACAGTGCTGCATGCATGTAATACGGTGTCAGACCTTATGACGACTGACAAGTTGTTCAAACAGTACGTGACTGATATCGAAAAAATGCTTGTGCCTGCGAGATAATATTAAACAGGTAATAATAAAATGGATTCCAATTCAGTTCTTGAAATTTTCCGTGAAATCACCAAGATTCCACGGGAGTCTGGTCATGAAGAGAAGATGACCGAGTATCTTCAGCAGTTTGCGGCCAAGCATAATCTTGCTTGCAGAACCGACAAAACCGGTAATGTGGTAATCACCCGCGAAGCATCAGAAGGGAAGGAAAATGTTCCTGCAATCGCATTGCAGAGCCACCAGGACATGGTCTGCGAGAAAATTGCCGGAAGCAAGCATGATTTCGCGAAAGATCCGATCAACTATGTAATTGAGGACGGATGGATGATTGCGAAGGAAACGACTCTCGGTGCAGACGACGGAATCGGCATTGCAGCAACATTGGCATTGCTCATAAGCGATCTTCCGATGGGCAAGATTGAGGGGCTTTTCACAATTTCGGAGGAGACCGGAATGAATGGTGCCAACGACATCGAGGCCGGTTTCATCGAGTCCAAGACATTGATCAACCTCGATTCTGAGGACGAAGGACAGATTTTCGTAGGTTGCGCCGGCGGAATTGACACCACCGCGGTTTTCAATTATGCAACCGAACCGGTAAAACCAGGATATAAGGCTGTAAGTCTCAAGGTTTCCAATGCACTCGGCGGACACAGCGGTGACGACATCAATAAAGAAAGGGCCAATGCCGTACAGGTAATCGCACGTTTCCTCTATACGGAACTCGGTAATTATCAGCTTCTTAAACTTGTAGGCGGCAGCAAGAGAAATGCTATCGCGAGAGATGCTGAAGCTGTCGTTTACGTAAAGGAAAGCGAAGTGGACGCTCTTATGGGCAGATTCGGAAAGTTCGGTGCTGCTGTCAAGAACGAATTCCACAATACAGATCCGGATGTACGTTTCGAAGCGTCAAGAGAGGCTTGTACCGACAATGCTGTCGAAAGTGAGATTGCCAAGCGCTTGATTTTGTCTCTTGTAGCTGTAAATCACGGAGTTCTCGCAATGAGCCAGGACATCAAAGGACTTGTGGAGACATCTACCAATCTCGCGGCAGTGAAGATGGACAAACCTGGTGAAATCATGGTATTGACAAGCCAGAGGAGCTCTACCGAGTCACAGAAGGAATTCATGGAGGACAAAGTGGAGGCTGCTTTCCTGCTTGCAGGTGCAGAAGTCACTCATTCAGACCCATATCCGGGCTGGGCTCCGAACATGAAATCACCTATCTTGAAAGAAACCGTGGAGTCATACGTAAAACTGTTCGGAACGGAACCTGAGGTGAAGGCAATCCATGCCGGACTGGAATGCGGACTCTTCCTCGAGAAGTTCCCACATTTGGACATGGTATCTTTCGGACCTACATTGAGGGGAGTACACGCTCCTGGTGAAAAACTGGATCTCGAATCGAACGAGAAATTCGTCAAGTTGCTGGTTGACATCGTAACTAATTTCAAATGATACAGATAGCACCTTCAATGCTTTCAGCTGACTTTCTGCATCTGGAAAAAGATGTGGAGATGGTGAACGGCTGTGCGGATATTTTCCATCTGGATATCATGGACGGCGTGCTTGTGCCGAACATTTCTTATGGCTTTCCTGTTATAGAAGCGATTGCCAAGAAGGCCGTCAAGCCTATGGACGCCCATCTGATGATAGTCCACCCGGAAAAATATTTTGAGCGCTTTGCCAAAACCGGTGTCAAAATGATGAGTTTCCATCTGGAAGCGGCTGACCGTGACGGCAATAATCCTGCAGAAATGCTGGACATGATAAAATCGTACGGTATCAAGGCTGGATTGGCAATCAATCCGGATGTAGCTACCGAGCGTGTCTTTCCGTACCTGGAAAAGGCTGACTACATACTTGTCATGTCTGTTTTTGCCGGTTTCGGCGGTCAGAAATTCATTGAGACGACATACGACCGGATCCGTGCGATAAAGAGCGAGATTTCCCGCATCGGAAGCAGTTGTCAGATTGAAGTAGACGGGGGAGTGTCGCCTTCCAATGCATCTGCACTTGCAGCCGCAGGCGCGGATATTCTCGTAGCCGGCAGCGCAGTATTCAAAGCTGAAGACCCGGCGTCAACAGTCGAGGCAATGCGTGCCGTCAGATGACATAACTGAGTTCTTTGAAGGCGAAAGTCCTGAGAGAATTGTCGGGCATTTCCATAAGGAGCAATCCTTCATCGGAAATGCCTTTTATTTTGCCAGAAAAGTATGTTCCAGATATGCTGTCGCAGTATTTTTCGGTACTTCCCAGCCTGAACAGACGCGAAACATAATTGTTTCGTAATTTTTCAATACCTTCATTTTCAGCTAATTGCGCGAGAAGTGCATGGAAAATTTCCATAAACTCTACAAGCACGTCTTCCGGCTGGTGCTTTTCTCCGGAGGCCAGAAATACTGACGTGGGATTGACCAATTCCGGAGGAAAATCCGTCTGGTTCAGATTGATTCCGATGCCGATTATGGATGTTCCCACCAGGTCTCTGTCCAGAATATTCTCTATCAGCATTCCGCAGACTTTCTTGTTCCTTATATAGATGTCATTGGGCCATTTTATGCGGTTGTCGATGCCGTATTTCGTGAGGAGGTCCGATACGGCAAGAGCTGAAACGATGGTAATGTTGAACTGGTCCACTGCGCGGACATTGATCCGGTTGTCCCCGGACAGGGGCGCCAATATCGAAAAAGTCAGATTCTCTCCCGCTGCGCTGGACCACTTGTTGCCGCGCTGTCCACGCCCTGCGGTCTGATACTTGGCCGCGAAGACTGACAATTTGTCAACAGTTCCCATCTGCCTGCGGGCCTCTGAATTAGTGGAATCAATGCTTTCGAACCATGTTATGGGGGTTTGCGCTTTCATTGGACTGATTTTTGTTTTATCTTTGTACGCAAATTTAAACAAACCTTTAAATAAATGGAAAAAAATGCTCTCAAGGTCATAACAGATGCGATGCTCGAAAAGAAGGGGCAGGGTGTCGTGTCATTGGACCTTAGTCCGATAGGTACAGCGATATCTGATTATTTTGTGGTATGTAACGCCAATTCTACCACAGCAGTTGCGGCTATTGCTGACAATATCATTGTGAAAATGCAGGAAAAATGCGGCCGCAAGGTTTTGCGTATGCAGGGTCTTGAAAACGATTTCTGGATTATACTTGATTATGGCGACATAGTTGTCCATGTGTTCCTCACCGAATATAGGGAATTCTATCGCCTCGAAGACCTTTGGGCCGATGCCGAAAGAACCGAGTATACCGATGAGCCTGTACCAGTAGCACCAGAAGAAAAACGAGTTAAACCGAAGGCTGCTTCCAAGGTCAGAGCGTCTGCAAAGCGCGTCAGGAAAACGGAAACGGATTCGGAGTCATTGTAATTATTCCCGAATGGCAAATAGTAAAAAAGGCGGCAAGAATCCGCAGAAAAAGATAGTCACGGTCAATCTTGGATTGTCGTGGCTATATATCCTTATCATATCCGGTATCATCTGGATGCTGTTCTCCAATTCAGGTCCGAATCCTCAGAAGACGGAATGGGCTGATGTCAAGGAGATGATCGAGGCCGGTGATGTCAAGGATATCGTATTCGTCAGAAACGACTATAAGGGAGAAATAACAATACGTCCTGACCGTTTGAGCAAATACAGCGAGCGGTTCGGAGGCAAAGTGCCTTCTTCTTCACCGCATTTCTGGTTCTATGTTTCCAGCAAATTTGACCCGGAGAATGAATTCGCGGCATTGAACGCGGAACTTCCGTCCGACGGTCATTTCAAGGTCATCATGGACAATGATGACAATTTCTGGGGCCATATAATGGACTGGTTCCTTTTCCCGATCCTGCTGATACTCATGTGGGTATTCATGTTCAGAGGATTCAACAGGAACATGAACGGCGGTCCGGGAGGACAAGGCGGCATTTTCAGTGTCGGAAAATCAACCGGCAAACTGGCCGACAAGAATGAGGTCAAGGTGACATTCAAGGATGTCGCCGGCCTGTATGGCGCGAAGGATGAGGTAATGGAGATCGTGGATTTCCTGAAGAATCCGAAGAAATATACGACACTTGGAGGCAAGATTCCTAAGGGAGCGTTGCTGGTAGGCCCTCCGGGAACCGGCAAGACATTGCTGGCCAAGGCTGTAGCAGGCGAGGCCAATGTGCCGTTCTTCTCTATATCCGGCTCTGATTTCGTGGAAATGTTCGTAGGCGTAGGAGCCTCACGTGTACGTGACCTGTTCCGCCAGGCCAAGGAGAAAGCTCCTTGTATCGTATTTATTGACGAGATTGACGCTGTCGGTCGCGCACGTGGCAAGAATGCCGGATTCTCTTCAAATGACGAGAGGGAAAACACTCTTAACCAGCTCCTTACGGAGATGGACGGTTTCGGTACCAATTCCGGTGTAATTGTTCTTGCAGCCACGAACCGTGCAGATATTCTGGACAAGGCTCTCATGCGTGCAGGACGTTTCGACAGGCAGATACACGTGGACCTTCCTGAGTTGAAGGAAAGGGAGGAAATCTTCAAGGTTCATATCAAGAATCTTAAAGTAGCTGAAAACTTCGATGTTGAGTTCATGGCGAAACATACTCCAGGTTTCTCCGGCGCAGATATTGCCAATGTATGTAACGAGGCAGCCCTTACCGCTGCCAGACGAGACAAGAAAGCTGTTGACAGACAGGATTTTCTGGATGCGGTCGACAGGATTGTCGGTGGACTTGAACGCAAGGCGGCGATCATCACTCCTGCGGAGAAGCGTTCCATCGCACATCACGAGGCAGGCCATGCTACTGTCAGCTGGCTGCTTCCGTATGCCAATCCTCTGTTCAAAGTTACACTTATCCCGCGCGGACAGGCACTTGGCGCAGCTTGGTATCTTCCTGAAGAGAGGAAACTCTGGACCAAGTCCCAGATGATTGACGAAATGTGTTCTCTCATCGGCGGACGTGTAGCAGAGGAAATCGTCAACGGCGAGCCTTCTACGGGTGCGCAGAATGATCTTGAAAGATTGACCCAGATGGCTTACGGCATGGTGAAAGATTATGGTATGACAGATACGGTAGGTGCGTTGTCTTTCTATGATTCGACAGGTGCCCGAGGTTACGATTTGACCAAGCCATATAGCGAAAAGACCGCCGAACTCATTGACCAGGAGGTCAAGAAACTTGTTTCAATGATACACGACAGGACTTTGAAGATTTTGACTGAAAATAAGGAAGGCTTCCTTCAGATGGCAGCATTGCTTCTGGAGAAAGAGGTGATTTTCGCAGACGATGTGGAACGCATCCTCGGCCCTAAATCTAAACCTGCCTCTGACGACCTGACACCTGAAGATACCGCTGATGATGCTTCAGAACCTAAGTCAACTGAATCAGAAAAACCTGTAGCCTAAATTGTAGTGTACTAAAAACCTGAGCTGATGAACAATACTATTTTAAGGACAATTTCAGGAACCGGCTTCATTGCAGTGATGCTGGCCGGTCTCCTGATAAATAAATTTCTGTTTGCAGCATTGGTCATGTTCCTGATGGCGACCATGATGCATGAGTTCTTTACTATTACAATGAATGACCGGTACAAATTCTCCAGACTTCTGTCGATTCTGGCCGGTCTCATTCTTTTTTCACTGATTTTCTGCGTGAGCGCATACGATCTGGAGGTAAAATATGTTTCAATAGCGATTTTACCTATCATGATCGTGATGGTCAACTCATTGTATGTCAAGGATAAGACCGAATTCGGCAAGTTCTCCGACATTTATACAGGATTCCTCTATATCGCAGTCCCTCTGTCGCTCTCGAACCTTATCGTATTCTTCCCGAACCCGGCGACATCTTCCAATGAATTCAATGGAATCATATTGCTCTGCTTTTTCATCCTTATCTGGAGTTCTGACATCGGAGGATATGTTTTCGGTTCGACGCTTGGCAAGAAGTTCAGCAAGAAGCTGTTCCCGGACATTTCTCCAAAGAAAACCTGGGCGGGATTCTGGGGCGGTATGATCTGCACAGTGATCTCAGCAATAGTGCTCAAATATACGATGCATCTTCCTATCTCATTGACCAGCACCATCATACTGGCCGTAATCATGGATGTGGCAGGAGTATATGGAGACCTTTTTGAGTCTCAGTGGAAGCGTCATTACAATGTGAAGGATTCCGGAAGCATCATTCCTGGACACGGCGGAATGCTCGACCGTTTCGACAGTACATTGATGGCAATGCCCGCAGGTGCGCTGTATCTTATTCTCATGAATATCTTCTGATATTTCATAAAATGCGATTTTCTTCATATCTTTGGAGAATAATAGTGATTAATATTAGTTTCGCACGACCGCAAGCATGAAAATAGATAAAAATTCATACGGAACGATTGCTCTCGCATGGCTGTTCAGCGCGCTTTTTATCTTCGTATTCCTCGAATTCATCGGAGGAATAGTTGCATATATTCTTACTGGACTGTTTGTTTTATTCGGTATTTTCGTAACTTGGTTCCATCGTGTTCCGGTAAGGCATACTCCTGAAGGGGAGAAGCTTGTCACCTCCGGTGCAGACGGAAAGGTCGTCATAATCAAGAAAACCTTCGAGAAAGAATATCTCCAGCGCGAATGTATCCAGGTTTCCGTCTACATGGATTTTTTCAATGTTCATGCTAATTTCTGGCCTGCCAGCGGCAAGATTACCTATTATAGGTATCATCCCGGAAAATTCTTGCTTGCATTCCTTCCGAAGTCGGCTGAAGAGAATGAGCATGCCTCGACTGCAATTGACACAGGTCACGGCGAGGTTTTCTTCAAGCAGATTGCAGGTACTTTTGCCAGACGTATCGTAAGCTATTCGGAGATTGATTCCCAGGAGGTTCGAGGGACCCAATGCGGCATCATCAAGTTCGGTTCCCGACTCGATATCTTCCTGCCTCTCGATGCAGATGTCAAGGTCAAACTAGGAGATAATACCAGAGCTGCCGAAACTATCATCGCTGAATTGAAATAGCGTTGTAAGCCTCCGGTGAGTCACGTGTTGCGATTTTGTTCTGATTAGTTGCGATTAGTCTCGATTTTGTCACTAATCGCAGCAACTTTGTCAAAGTTGGTTCCGGGAAGCCCAGGCCCTGGAAAGAAGTTCCGCGAGGTCGCGGCCGTCACGCAGGTAGTATGGGATTTGTTTGAGGACATCCTCCATCCATACACGCGGTTCAATGCCGGCATTCTTGCATGTACCTATCAGAGAGTACACTATCACTGCGCGATATGCGGAGGCATCATTGCCGTAGAAGAGCCATTTTTTTCGTCCCAAAGCTAATGGCCTGATGGCTCGCTCAACAGGATTGTTGTCGATTGATATCCTTCCGTCATTGACATAACGGGAGAATCTCGGGAGAAGAGTGAAGGCGTATTCGATTGCCTGGCCGATCCTGCTCTTCGGAAGGACCGTCGGGTACGTGTCTTTCAACCATTTCTCGAAGACCACACCTTTCACTGTGCCAGGCACACTTTCGCCACTATGCCCCTGACCGCCAGAACGGACATCTACACGACAAACAAGCTCTTGGGGCATACCAGCGTGCATACCACAGAGATCTACGCTGACGTGGTGATGGAAACCAAGTTTGCCGAACAAAATAAGGCCAAATTACCGAACGAAAGTAATCCAAATTACCGAAAATAATTCAGCCGAATTACCGAAATTAAATAATAAATCAGTATCTTTGCAGCGGATTTATAAAATTAAACGTCACAATGTACAAAAAAAGGATTCTCGACAAGTTGCTTGAGCGTAAACTCAAGGGATGTGGGGCTGTTCTAATGGAAGGGCCGAAGTGGTGTGGTAAGACGACAACCTGTGAACAACAGGCAAAGAGTACACTATACATGTCAGACCCAGAACACAAAAGCCAATATCTTCGATTAGCAGACATCAATATAAGGAGATTGCTCGAAGGTGAAACGCCGAGACTTATTGACGAGTGGCAAGTAGCTCCAAAATTTTGGGATGCAATAAGATATGACGTTGACCACCGTGAGGGCGACGGCTTTTATATGCTGACAGGGTCATCTGTACCTCCAGAAGTAAACAAAGACGATAAAAGCGAAATGGTTCATTCTGGGACAGGACGTATTGCAAGATTAACAATGCGCCCAATGAGCCTGTTTGAATCTGGAGAATCGAACGGCGAGATAAGCCTCGATGCCTTATTTAAGGGTGAAACTGAAGGTATCTACGCAAAAAACAGCCTTGACCTTTCACGTATTGCCTATCTAATATGTCGGGGAGGTTGGCCCAAAGCCTCTTTGCAAAGCGAGGATATTGCTCTTGACCGAGCATTGGAATACTTCGATGCCGTTGCAAATGTAGATGCTTCAAGGGTTGACGGTATACAGCGTGACCCTGAAAGAGTTAAGCGGCTAATGCGCTCATACGCGCGTCAGCAAGGTAGCCAGACAGCTCTTGCCGTAATAAGAGACGACATGCTGGCCAATGACAGCAGCACCCTTGACGAGGATACCGTAAACAGTTACATAAAAGCATTGAGAAAAATTTTTGTCATAGAGGACATGCACGCATGGAATCCTAATCTGCGCTCCAAGACAGCCATACGTACAAGCGACACTCGCTATTATGTTGACCCTTCAATAGCAACGGCGGCACTTGGACTTGGACCGCAGGATTTAATCAATGACCTCAACACAATGGGATTGTTTTTTGAGACTATGTGCGTAAGAGACTTGCGTGTATATGCTGACGCTTTGGACGGCGAGGTTTATCATTACAGAGATAAGACAGGGTTGGAATGTGATACCGTGCTCCATTTGCGAAACGGACAGTACGGGCTAATAGAAATTAAGCTCGGTGGCGATGAACTCATCAACGATGGAGCATCGGCTTTGACTACTCTTACCGAAAAGATTGACACGACCAAGATGAAGAAACCTTCGTTCCTCATGGTACTTACGGCAGTCGGCGATTTTGCCTATCAACGAAAGGAAGATGGTGTGTTTGTTGTTCCTATTGGTTGCTTGAGGAATTAACCCAAGTTTGCCCCACGAAACTTTTTTCAATAAATTTCACCCCTCGAAATCGGCATAATCCGTACGGACTCCGATGCTAAATCGCTAATATTCAGAGGTGCTCCAACTTCACCCACATGCCGGCGGCGCTCAGTTCCATTTTGTAGTACACAGAACTGTCGTTCAGAAGCCGTATCTTTGCAGCATGCATTTCATAAGCCAGCTCAGATACAATCCGAACACTGGTCGCGATGAGAAGTACTACCGAATCAAGGAGACCTTCCGCGACCAGTTGGGCAGAGTGCGCAGCCGCATCCTGCTCAATGTGGGCTTTCTGTCCGGATTGCGTCCCGAGGACATCCGGGACATAGGCTTCAGGCTGACTTATATGAGCGAGCATCGAGGCGAGCAGAATCTCTTTGGCTATCCGCTGTCACACTACTCAGCCATCGTCCGCGAGCACATGGACAAGTATTGGAACGAGATGGTTGAGAGCGGTGCGGTCGACACAGTGGCCCGCGTGCTGCAGGAAACCGAGAAGGAGAGCCGCAGATACATTGACACCGGCTCCATGAAACACACGGATGCCCGTGACATGGGCGCGGAATGGGCCTGCATGCAGGCGATGCAGCAGCTGCGCCTTGAAGGGTTCCTCCGCAAAGAAGGCTGGTCGGACAGCATGGTGAAAGCCGCCCTGAGCCTGCTTGCAACCCGCACGGTCTACTCCATTCGGAGCTCAGACCAGAACGCATAATGCGTGACAACTCAGCCATCTGCGAGCTTGTCTACGGCGAGCGGGGTCTCGGTCCCAGCCACGAGACCATTTACAAGGTGGCCCCCGAGCTGTACAAGATAAAGGAAAAGTTGGAACGCCACCTGTGCACCGTCACAGACAATCTCTTCAACCAGCAGAACAGGATACTGCTGTTCGACCTCACCAACTTCTACTTCGAAGGCCGTAAGGACGGCAGCAAGAAGGCCTCCTACGGCCGCAGCAAGGAGAAACGAGCTGACTGCAAGCTTCTTGTGCTGGCCCTGTGCATCAACACCGACGGCTTCATCCGTTACTCGTCCGTGCTTGAGGGCAAGACTTCAGACCCTTCGTCCCTGCCAGATATGGTGGAGAATGTCATCGCTGCAACACCGCTTTCCGGCTCGCCCGACAAGTCCCTTGTCGTGATCGATGCCGGCATAGCCACGGAAGACAACCTGCGTCTCATAAGGGAAAAGGGCTTCAACTATCTCTGCGTGTCGCGCCGACGGCTGACAGACTATGAGATCGAGGATAATGCCCCCACAGTCACGGTCCGCGACTGCATTAACCAGGCTATCAGCCTCACGAGAGTCCGCCACGATGAGGGCGGCGACTATTATCTTGAAATCCTCTCCCCGTCCAAGAAGGTGAAGGAAGACTCGATGAAGAGGCAGTTTGCAACCCGCTTCGAGCAGGAATTGCAGAAGGCAAAGGATGCCATAGGTAAGAAGGGCGGTGTGAAGAAGTACGAAAAGGTAGTCGAGAGAATAGGCCGGGCAAAAGAAAAATACCCTTCGATAGCACGCTATTACACAGTCGATTATATCCGCTCAGAACAGGACCCTGCACTGATGTCTGACATCAAGTGGAAAAAGACTCTCCCGGAGGAGATTGAGCAGAGCAGCGGACGCTACTTTCTCCGGACCAACGTCCCCAGCCTGGACGAAAAGACCACATGGGACTACTACAATCTGATCCGTGAAATCGAATGCACGAACCGTCAGTTGAAGACGGACCTCAGCCTGAGACCCATCTTCCACCAGAAGGACGAGCGCTCCGATGCCCACCTCTTCCTCGGCCTGCTGGCCTACTGGGTAGTGAACACTATCAGACTGCAGTTGAAGAAGGGAGGCATCAATGACTACTGGACTGAAATCGTCAGAAAACTGTCGACTCAAAAGATAGTGACCACAGAGGCAATCAATGCATTAGGCGAAAAGCAGCACATCAGGATATGCAGCGAACCGACCAAGGACGCTGCGGAGATCTACAAGCTGCTACGCTACAAAGACCGCCCCTTCAAACGAAAAATCTGTAGTACACAGCCAGACCTTGCAAAAAACGGCTCAACTGAAACTCAGGGAGATACGACTTGATTGGAGTAAACTTGGGTTAAGACCAGCAAGGAATATCTCGGGCTGCTGCCGCTGGCCAAGTGGTCCGCAGACACTGTGCGTGGGAAGATACTCAGTGACATAATGAACACCATTATCTTCCTGAACATGCGTAAAGCCTTGGACGAAAGCGGATTGTCGGTCAGTGAAGTGACCGGCAAGACTCAATCCCTCATGTGCTTCCGCAACAAGCATGGCGAAATATTGATAGAAACACCTAATAAAAAAGTAAAATCGTACTACAAGCTCATTGGCGAGATCATCCCAGCAAGTTTGAAAATCAAGGACTTCCGCCGGAAGATCATGCTCTCGTAATTGTAGTGCTACTTTTAGCATTATCTAAAGTTAATTATACAAAAATATGTTAAATTCACGTTGATTAGTGTTCACCTCTTACTCGATTGCCTTTTGGTGAAACAATGGTGAAAAATTTTCAAGGACTTCCATAAACACGTTTGTCAATTAACAGAAATTAAGCCCGTTGCTATGAGATTATTGCCGTTCGATTGTTTATTTTGCCAAGTCCTTAAAGAATCCAAACTGATCATCAACTAATGCTCGACGGTCCAGCCCGAGATTGCGCTCCTCACAAGAAGTCTCGCTCACCATGGCACATGAGAAACATGCGGCATAGTTTGGCCTTTCATCGCCTTCCCAGCAAATAGGATCGGACGAGCAGTTCAAAGCGCGATTCAGGGCGGAGAGGATAATGTTTTCTATCAGTTTTGGCTGGCCTTGCCATACCAATCCTCCCATACTGCCCTCTGCTCCATCAGCGGTATAAATCAACACACCACACATGCGCTCTGAAAAGTAGAGACGTTCTTTAAGGCTTGCCGTAGGATAACCACACGAGAATTCCAGTTCTTTAAGGATGATGTGCGAGAAAGTATGAAGCAGATAGAATTTGGCATATCCACCACGTTCCATCTTCTGATATAGGTTATCATAGATAGCTTCGTGACTGGTTTCACTGGCATATCTGTTTTTCAATTCCTCTCCACAAGCGGAAAGCCATTCTTTGATTTTATCCTCATTGAAACTGAAGAACAATCCTTCCCCGAATGTCTGATTAGCTGGCATTGCCAGCACATCTTCTGGTACCCCGCGGAATATCTTCATACGATTGGGGTATTCTATCTTTCCGTCAACAATTCTGGGCTGGGGCATGGACACACGCGAGAAATTTATCTGCGTGCTCGTCACTCCTAAGGTTTCCACTTGTTGTATCTTATGGAAATACGGCTTGAGCCTGTCAGGCATTTCAATATCCGAAAAACACAGATATTTATCGCTTTCAGGTATTGACTTGCAGTTTTCGTTAAACACAGAGAATTCACGATATCTATAATCCTCCCTTACATCCACCTCGTCATCTACTTGAGGATGCAGAAACTCATTTATCACCATCTGCATTTCTGCCTTGGTAACATCATAATCGCTATCTGAAGCTTGGTCTAATAGGTCCTCTATTCTTTTGGCGTTAATATAATCCTCCTTTGTTGCACTGGGTTTTTTTTTCAGATATGTTTTTCCATACCACTTTTCCTCCATTAACTTGAGCAACTGCTGAAGCTTAACAGGCAGGCCATCACTAGTCTTATAGGTATCAGGGATATACAAACTGCTGAAGTTCTCTGCGTAATAAACGCTATTACTTGTCACCAATGCCCACTTCATAGTTGTACGCTTACCATCATCGCCCTTGCATGCCACGTTGTCATGCGCACCAATACCTTCCCAAGGACGTTCGCCCGGACAAAGGGGCTGGAGGTTCATGATACCTTCAAGTGACACCGAACCTGGACAGTTCTTACATTTCTCGACACGATTGCGGCATTGCAGACGGCCGAAGCTCTCGGCGTGGCTTCGGTTCTCCATCCATTGAAGGTCCGGCTTCATATTATCCGGGCAGGGCCACTGCCTTTGGTCGTAACCGAAGAGGTCAAAACCTTCTTCTCTCACCTTCTCCTTGAGATTGATCGAAGCACAGAAAAATTTATCCCATGGAATATCCGAGATGTGTCCATTAGGACAAATCAATACCATGGAAACTTGTTCCAACAAACCATGAACGCTTCTATCCTTGGCATGAGGAATTTCGAAATCGGATAGCTTCCTACCTGTCTTCAGTTCTGGATCTCTCGGTGGCGCGAAGTACGTCTCATCTCCATTATTGCAATTCTTACTCTTCCAAATCTGAATCCACTCCTCATAAGTCTTAAGTTCACGCGACTTTCTGTTAGAGAAGAACCAACGCGGGAATGGAATGGCGGGAATGGTCACAAGATTCTCATCCAAATCCTGATCAGCGCCAGTATTGTCTTTATATTTCTTGTTTAGAGGCAAGTCTCTCACGTTGCATTGGTTATACTGATCCAAAGAAACATGTGGAACGGCAACGAAACAACGAAGCTTTGTCAATCCTTCGGTAGCACGTAAGAAGTTCATAAAGCGATTGTCTTCAAGCAGTTCCACTCCACGTTCTGCAGAGATTTGGCTTAAATTCAGAGCTTCATCAGGATGATTCTCCAGATAGTTGGTTATGTTCTTTACCGATCCCCAATATGACGCTGACAACGGCATAATGAAGCCACCCCATTTGGTGGCAACGATAGAACCGACACCGGCATTTGAAGAAAGCACCTTATACTTTCCAATGCCCTGATTATATTGTTTCTCTTTTCTGATTTCCATCGCTACTTAACTTTTACATGAAGCACAGCTTCGGGTTCAACTATTCTCAACGATGTAGGCACAGTCCAGCTACTTTGTTCTCGCTCGTCATCATAAGCATCAGGAGCTATGAACAAATATGATTTTTTCTTTCCTCTGAATGGAGATGCCTTATAGGTAAGTTCTGCGTTATCTTGAGCCATCTTTTCCCAATCATCGAGAGCTTTGTCAACGAAACGTTCTATATTCTTCTTCAAATCCTCAGTAAGGAGGCCTCTCTGAAGTTCCAATTGTTCAGGCAATGATTGCGTGCGAGCATAACGGCCTTTAATATATTGCATCACCTTTTCTCTTACTTTCTTCTTTAGTTCATCCGAATTCATATTCTTGGCGCTACTGCCATCTGCAAGTTCGGCAAACGAATGCCGTATAAGCGCGGCCATGTACAAAGAGAAATACTTGTCAACTGACTTCTTAGAGAATGGAGTTATTGAGATGGGCTCGACATAATAGTATAGCTTCTCATGAAATTCCCTGAACTTCTCAAAATGCGACACATCGCGTGAGCGAAAAGGATTATGAGATGTAATGACAAGCCCTTGAACACTGCGAGCCACGCGTGAACTTGCCTGAATATATTCGGCAATGTTTCTTGGCATGGAGTTCATGATGATGGTATTGAAACGACTCACGTCAAGACCCACGGAAATCATGTTAGTGGCCAGTATGTAGTCGGGCGGAAGCACACCGCGCACCCACTTGTCACCTTCCTTGTGCGGCAATCTGTTCTCCAGTTTCCAATGAGTTGCGACCTCGGCAAAAGTCTTGTTAACATCACCAGCAGAGAGTCGGCCTGAGATCTCCGATTCTTTCAAGTCTCCTGCATAGAAGCATTCCATCAAGTCACCGTTGCGCAAGATGCGCTTATAGAGTCGGCGCAGGTATTTCACATATTCTATATAGAAAAGAGCATCGGTCTTGCCAACCTCTTTCAGACTATTGAAATAAGATATCACCGAAAAATAATTATCAGCAACCTTCTCATAATCTTCATCGTTGAGGTGCTCCATCTCAAACAATGCTCGATGCACAAAGAGAATGGCAGTCAAGCGCATCTGTGTCGTCATCTGAGTTCTTCCCGTCGGCATAATTCCGATATACTTTCTCTTCGACTCAAAATGATGGTTGTTCTCCGTTCGCTTATAGAATGCAAAGAAGGAATCGTCATAATCAATGCCATTTTTTGGGAAGATATTCAAATTACGATCGTAAAGAGCACGAATCTGCAAGTCGGTATTGCGTGTGGTAGCCGTTGAGGAAATGATCTTGGGGCGAGTACCATCTTCGCGTGTGCATAACTGGTCTATGGCGCACTCGAAAAGACTGACCGCTGAACCAAGCGGGCCAAGTAACAAGTGGAGCTCATCCTGAATAATCAGATCAGGCGGAAGCACATTAAGCCCTTTACCTTTGCCAAAGAGACGACGTGAGTCCTCACCGGCATTTGTCGTAGAGACTTTGTGGGCTATGGATGCGAACTTATCCACGGTGCCAAAAAGCAATGTGGGCGGATTGTTGTATATATCCTCATCGCACAATCTCACAGGGAGGCCCTCCTCAAAGGTGCAATCTACAGTGGAGCAACAGAACTTGATGACGCCATGGTCTTCTTCGATTCCCAGCCTCCCTCCACACCACGGACATCTATCCAACGGAATCTTGGTATTGTTCTCACCTTCATTCCGGTCATTCCAACTCGTAGCCTCTTTGTTAAGACCCTCTCGTTTGTTAGGTAGAGAATTAGCGCCGACATATAGACCTATAGAGATTTCTTCATCTCCCAGATTGTATTTGCTTCCCCATTGGCGAATTTGTTCCAATGCCAGGATGAGGCTCATTGCACGTTGGAATTGCTGGTTGGTGAGCAGACGAAGTGTATAGCGCATGATGGTGGAAACACCATAACCCATATTCCCATATTTTCGTCGGCGCACGATGATATTCATACCGATGATGCCTAGATAGGCTTCGGTTTTACCACCACCTGTAGGGAACCATACCAGGTCAACACATCCATTGCGATGGCTCCAGCCTTCATCATCAGGATGCTGGACTATTCCATCAAGGTTGAGCAAGATGAAAGCCAGCTGGAATGGTCGCCATGCGGCAGGTTTACCCTTTTCAAAAATATCGTCTTCAACTGATTGATAGAATTCCTCATGGAAGTCAGGTAATTTGTCTCTATCCAGTGTCTGCATCCTATTATTATGCCACAACTGCATGAACATGGCAGTGTTCATCAGTCGGAATGCAAGCATGTTATCTTTGTCGGAGAGAATCTTTTCCACATTGGTTCTCATGCGAAGATAATCTTTCTTACAGGCATTGATATTGGCTATTGCAAAAGCTTTGTCTTCTTCGCTTACTTTTGATTCCAAGCTATCAATCCATTGCCCATAAGTATCAATGAATGCCAACAACTCCCTTTGTATTTCGGCATTACTAGTTTTCTTAAGCGTTGACAACCACTTGAACTGTAAGCATTGGTTATTGCCCAAGAAAGGCGGTGGCATCATTTTGCCATCATCTTCCACATAAGGAGCATATTTATTGCGAGGTACAGGCTCAATGTCAGGAGTCTCGTATGAAGGGATGAACTCAGAGAAGGCATGCTTCACCTTGTTGTCCTCATCAAACTCCCAATCTACCGAACATAGATGCCCAACACCATAGTCCTTGATGTCACGATAAAGGAAATCAAGCTTGTCTTCTTCCTTGCTTGCGTCCTTATAGTGGCAACTTTCATGATATGGTCTGATATAATCGCTTACGACATCGATTCTCACTCCAAAGAAGCTCAGTTTGTTCACTCCTTCTGTAACAATTGAGAAATAGTGCTCCTTATCTTCTTCGAAGGGAGTAGATGTGTTTTGGAGAAGCACCTTTAAATAGATATCCCTATCATCTTTGTCTTTGCTATTAATAGTTTTTTGCAACCATAAATCTAAAGCGAGATAATGCTTGCTATCTATTTCCACTCTGACAAATTCCTTCAAGTTGGGATTCTTCCTGGGATTGTATATGACCTTGTTACCGGAGCCAGAACTCTTCAATGAAGACATGTCAATCTCTTTGTGGAATGTATGCGACTCCCAAAAGCCAAAGCTTTTCTTGTCGTACATATCCACTAAATCCTCGAGGTAAGAAATGTAGCATTCGTACTTTTCTATCTCTTTGAGCATTTTTATGGTTGCTTTCTTCTCTTCATCAGAGATGTATTCCTCATCCTTTACTCGTGTCAGGTGCGAGAACAAGCGGTCCCGATAAGAAAGCAAAAACCTATTTCTCTCAGCCACGTCGCTGAAAAGCTTCTTTAACTTTTCATCCGTGTTGGCAACTTGCTCGGCATACTTGAAGTTGATGTCCTTTATAAAATTTCGGACATCATTAAGTTGCTTGGAGAAATCATAAGATGAAACCTTGCCATCATGATAAACAAAGAATTGCTTGAGTTGCTCGTTCTCCTTAAAAAACTGCTCAAAGCCCTCTACATCTTTTTTAATGACAACCTGCACCTTGGTTCGTTCTCCGCCTTTCAGCTTTGTATAGTAGCGTCCGGATATAGTGATAGCCACATCTCTGGTCAAATCGGCATCATGATCCAAACAAAACGATATACCAATAGTATTTGGGAACCTTCTATTTAAGGAGTATATATCCTCATCATCAACATCGCTCCCGATAGCACCATTAGCCTCATTACGGTCAGAGGGTGTAGTGTCGTCCTCTATATCATCGCTTGTAGAGGGCGCTTCAAAAACTGCATCATTATTTTCCGATGCGATATTCCCCCCATCGACAACCTTTTTATTAGGGAAAAGGACACCCGTACTGTATATTGAGCCTGGGGTAGTATTAACTACTTCCTCCTCTTCATTCCAATTATCAGATGCAAGGGTATAGTTTCCGTTACACCCTCCTGGGCCTTCCATCTGCTTTCGGATGAAGGCTATTAGCTCTTCGCGCTTAGTATGTATCAAATTGGCCATATTGTTATGCTTGTTATATTCTTTAAGCGGATTTCCTCGTTGAGGAGTTCTACTAATGCTTTTAAGTCATCTATCCTTTCGTATTGCAGGATTTCATTGATTTTGGATTCTTTAAATTCATCGAATGCGTCCTCGTCTATCTCGTTAAGTAGATAGTCTGCCAAGAAATTCTCAAGCATATTGTTATTCTTACGAGTCTTGTTCACTTCTGACATCTTCATGGAGCGCATTAATTGCAAGTAAGCTGGCGACAAACCAAGATATTCCATTAGACGCTTTTGAGTTGCTTTTTGCAAAGGAAGCATCATGGGATTGTTCTTGTCGAGCCATCTTGTAAAAGCTCCGAATTGAACTCTGTCGGACTCTTTTAGAGGTGTCATGATCTCACTATAGACTTGTTTCTGCATTTTTTGCTCAACTTTCTTAGCAAGAAGAATTTTCCAGAGATACACATCTGAATCCCGTTCTTCCTCTGTGATAAGGCCTTGTGCGCAACAAGAATTTCTTGTATATCGTTCTCGCTCTGTGTCTTGCTGCTCTTTCTCAATGATAGTTTTCGACAATTCATTGGTTATGTCGTCGAGACGTTGGATGGCAGTAAGCTGCTCTAGGAGATTTTCCTCCTTCAAGTCTTTTAACCTAGCTATACCCATATCTTCGTCTCCCATTTGATAGATAATCCATTCGCTTTCTGCTATGCGATAGGAGCGCCCGTTAGCATAGGTTATATTCATCGTGGCAACTGCCTGACGGGAAGAAGACCTCTCTTCGTCCAACTCATCTTCTCCAGTTATGCGTGATACATCTGGCTTATCCGGATGGGTAAAAGCATCAAGTACCTCTCTACGGTATGCGGAGTTGAGGTATTTATATTCCTCAAGCTCATAATCGTACTTATCCCAGAGATATTTATCGACGAAAACATAGTCCTGAATGATTTCTATTATACGTTGTCCAGGATTGGTCGTGAAAGGGTCAAAAGAATTAGGGTAATGAGAAAAGGCAGAGCGTGCATTATGAGGGCGATATCGCAGCACGAAGACATACTCTTCTTTTATCTTATTACCGAGAATTCGTTTCTTGCCATTTCTTGAAGGAGTGAGGTATTTATAGCTATATACTCTCACTCTATATGGAAGAAGGAGTTTTTTGAGTTCCTCTTTCATGTTCTCTGGCAGGAAGTAATCGACCACGAGTGCTATTCGCTTAGCTCCTTCCTTTTCTGCAAGACCGGTAAATAACTCGTTTCTGATTTTCTCAGCAAAGCCTTTTTGCACCTCAAACGATTCGTCATAGATGTGCTCATCAATATCAGAGGTATAGCCCTTGAGTCTCTGCTTATAAGCTTCTTCCAATGAGGAGTTAAGACATAACGAGAAATTATTTCTTTCTTGAACCCAATACTCTGAGTTGTCGGTAAATGATCCTATAAGTGGTTCAAAAAATGTTTCATGCAAGCCGTCAACATCTTCCACGTGGATATGTTCACTGATGCCAACACTTTCCAGCGTGGGAAGGAAAAGGTATTTTGATTCCTCGTCGGTCAAAGAGGTAAAAGTATCATTATATTGATATTCCTTTTCTCCAAGTCCTGGATAAATAAGGCTCAATTTCTTATCTCGGCGAAGTGTTTCGCTGAGTCGGTAAGGGTGATCAGTAAATTCAAACACAAAGCAATTCTTGATACCAGTTTTCCGGCTTTGATTAAGTTTCTCCAAATTTGCTTTGCGAAGGCTCTTGCACTCGTCATTATTTGTAAAGAACACAAAGATATTATCAATTAAAACTTCAGTCTTTGCCTCCTTAATTTTGTGGCGAATATCCTTAGCCGTCAAATCATGGCAAATGCATAGATTCTTCTTTGAGAAGATATCGTTTGGTCCTCCATAGAATTCTTCTATGAACTCATTTTTGTCATCACGAGAAACCATTAAATCATTCTGAGTGCAAAATATCAAATTCTTATGACCAGTCTCCCCCAAATAAATATGTTGAGAGTTTAATTTTTGGATTTCCCTTTTATATGCATTCCACTTGCCAACATACTTGTTATGCTTTCTAGCTTCACGTGCACGCCTTCCATCCTCTGGGTCAACATACATCATTTGTAAGCTCGATTTGGGCACAAAATTCTTCATTGAATCCTGATTGTAAAAGATAGACAACCTATAAATCAAGTATTTAACAAAGATTTCACGAGCCCAACTCGGGCAAGCAGGGATCCTTAATATGGGAAAACAAAGTTCATTGCCCTCTCTGTTCAGATAATAGCACACGTAATTATCCATGAAGTTTAAGAAGCGTCTTGCTTCCTCTTTCTTGGAATGAAACATCGCATGCTCAATGATTGAATCGACGAACGGTGACGGAGTGTCAACTATATGCATAAATTTTTCTTTCATATCAAATCCTCCTTATTCCAAAACTAAGATCTCCAAATCGTATATGGCTCTTGTCATACCAACATACAATTCAAACCTATCTAATTCTGTGCGACTACTCATAAGTAGGATAATGTGTTTGTTTTCCAAACCTTTATATGAAAGAATTGAGGAAAATTGCAATTTCTTACCTGTCCATCCTATATTACTAATAGTCAACTCGTTTATCTTTTCCATGTCGCAAATACGCTCGTAAAGAGTTTCGTCACTGCCACACGGCAACTTCTTCGTATGAGAATCGGCAAGCAGCGTATAATCAGCCCATTCAAGAGATTGTTCCTTGATCTGAGCTATCTTATCTCTAATGAATCTTATAATTTCTTTTACGCCCTTGAAGCGACGAACAGTTATAGCATTATCATTATGGCTCTCTATGTCTGCCAAAAATGCATGGACATTAAATACTTCCCCTTCAAACAAAACGGTATTAGCGTAATCCACGATTTCCTTATTGGTTGGCACGCGCTTATTCTCATTCAACAAGAAATGGCATCCATTACGAATCAGGCTTTCGGCATAGCTATCAAGTTCTCTTTCCCCACTATTATAGCCCTGTTCTGTGTCATAGAACACCAAGTATCTGCCAGTCTCCAAGCCATTGGATGTTGCGGAAGTTAGATTGTTCAGGACACAAGAAATGTTCTTGTCGAAGGTGTCCTGTGCTTCATCAATAATGATATAGTCATAGGGCGTGAAGTCGTCCTGGGCTCTTAGATATTGCATGAGCGAGCTCACCTTCTTTGAAATCGATTGCGAGTCGCCTTGGAAATCATCATACACGATAAACTTATGCTTTTTGTCAAGCGCGTACAAGAAACTAATGTATTGCTTTACTTCGCAATTCATTAGATTTTCTTTTTCTAGTTCATCTTCTATCTTTGCTGCAAGCAACTTGTTCCAGCAGATATACACGCCACTCAATGACTCATAGCGATGAATAAAAGCCTTGGCGAATGTGGTCTTTCCGGTGCCAGGACCACCTTCCATAATGATGCGCTCATTGCGTTCTAGGCTTGTGAACAAGTCGAGATTCTGGACGTTTAGCCATTTGGCGATACTGGTCAGTTGGCCTTCTTTATACTGATATTTGCTATTTATATTTGGAGTGAAAGCCTTTATAGCGATGCTAAGTTCCTCCTCTGAGAGATCATCGGCAAACCAATTCCTTTTATCTTTCTCCGTCTCTAGAACATCAATGCAAAAATCGGCAAACGACTCCTTGGAATCTTGTTGCTGAAATGCCGACCACAATTTGTAACCCTTATCCAATTGGGGGAGAGAGTTTGTGTGACGCATCTTTGTGTGAGGAAATGCGCATACTGTATCAATGAACAATTCTTGAGTATTAATGATTTTATTTCCTATCAGAGCATACTTGTAATCGTCTGCTTGATCAAATGGAGAACGAGACATGACGGTACCTTCGTCTGCGATGAAATAGAACATTCCATCGCGTACGCCAATTCCTCCGCCTTTGACTTCAACAACAATGGCACCTTTCTCGCATACCAAGAAGAAGTCAATCTGTATCTCAGATTGGTTTTTCACAGGAATAGGCAACCTCAAATCATGCCAGAAGTGCCAAGTGTATGGGCTCGCATCACAATCAGCATAGATGCGTCGATACATATCTATTTCTCCTTGAAGTGGCTTACCGTTATCATGGGTAATGATACTTTCAAGTTGGTCTATCTTCTTGTAGTCGTGATTAATAATAGGCATAGCATTCTACTTTTTCATTGACTTCTTCTTTTCGTTCCCATAATGATGGATTGGCCAGATTCTTCAGCTTGTAATCAAACATTTCGAGAAGTTCTTCTCGATGTTCGGGGAAACGATCAAGAACATCCAATAGAGTCTGAAGAGGCTTACAGATTTTCATCTTTTCCTCTTCGTAATAGCCACTCGCCTTTTTCTGGATGAACTCCTTATATGAAATAATATTCTCAACATCCTTCTTCCTTAGCGTGGTCTGTTCCCAGAATGATTGATTGCGATATGCATATTCCCAAAACGACATGTAGCGATAGAATTGTGGCTGGTTGCACCATCGTGCTATCTGCACATATATATTAGACAACTCATGATTATGGTAATCCTCATGCCTCATCACATAGCCAAAGCACCCGTATTGCATCAGGATCTTTATACGCTGGAACAATTCCCATATATCCTTGTAGAGGTGGGCATCGTCACCAGGTTTCATCATGAACCCACAGAAGAGATAGAACTTTGTTTCCCGCTTAGGATTATAATATTTCCAAATTTTTAGAGCCTTCACTATCAAATCACGATCACGCCAATTATCGAAGGCGAAGATATAGTCACCATGATACTTGCTCTTCGACAACAGTTGGGCCATTTCCTCACCATGCTCACCGGCAAGAAGTCGTTCATCAAGCCCTTGGCGGAACTGGAACGGTCGATTGGTGTTGATAAGCTTTTGCAACATTTCTTTCCATTGTGGCGATGCAAGAAAATTGTCGTCCCAAAGATAGATATATGGCCTTGACTCGTCATAAAACCATTCGATCTCGGAATATTTCTCTACATGCTTTTCTAGTTTGTTCACGCAAAATGGGCAATGACGGAAACATCCACGGGTGAGGAAGCCAATGGAGTATTTCATGTAATCATCATAGTATCTAGGATTACGGCCTTCTGCAATTTTCTTATTCACATAAGCATCGTAAAGATGATAATCGGGCATCTGAGCTGCCATGTCTATGCCATTAGTTTCTCTGCGCGAATGCTTTGTTTTTGGCAGAGATTTCAAAAAAATATCATTCTCCAATCATGCCATATCGTCATTACGCTTTTCAAGGAACAGCTTGATGTTGGTCTCGGTAGCATAATTGCCAGTGCCACCAAGTACATATTTATCTGTGTTATGGCGTTTGAGAGCTTTCTTATAGAACTCTGGCAAGGGCGAAAATGTGAACACACGTGATATATATATGCGCGTGTATTTTCTTACATTGGCGTTTGTATCGGTTATTAGTTCATATCGAATGCTGTTATCACGAAGGAATCCAGCAATTTTCAAAAGAGCAAGATTAGGGTGGCGCGTACCTCCATTGAGGAGATCCGCGTCAACTATTCCGATGTATGGTTTCTTACTTTTCAACATTGTGGAAATGAACCTATCCTCCCTTAATTCCGCAACACTATTGTAAATTACAACCTTTTAAGTACCTGAGCAAAAAAAGTTCTTGCTTTGGCAAGCGGCAGAGCCGAGCGGCCCAGGATTTTGCCATGTCGAAGAATTTACTTATCTTAATGTTGCAAAACAAACAAGAGAATTCAACGATAGATATGGCGAAGATACAAATTAAATCTGAGAGACTCACTCCTTTTGGAGGAATAATTTCGGGGCATGGAGCAATTTGACTCCACATTGTCATCTGTAATCGACTCGACCCTCGGTCTAAGGTGTAGATCGTTCCATTTTAAGGCACGTTTTCTCGCCATGGCAGAGCTTAAATAATAAGTGAAGGACGTCGCTTCCTTAACCTGCATTATTCATAGCCACCACGCTTTGTCTTCGCAGTAGCTGTCCGATTGGTCCGCATTTCCCCGGCACCGCATGGCTTTTCTGATAAAGGCCGTTCGATGTGCCCGAAAGCACCGCCGGAAGATGTCCCGAAGGCACAGGATAGCGCGTTTTTTCAAGTGTGGAGCGCAGCAGTGCTACTAAATGCATTACATAAATATAAGATTGGCATTGCCTAAAATTAAGAAAACACACCGATGAATAAAATAGACCTGTAAAAATTACTGCATATTCAAATATTTGCAGTACCTTCCCATCTTTGACACTTTGATTTTAAGATATAAAGGCCCCAGAGCGCTGTAATG